>Ga0208244_100908_pt1 | contig 21000 bp, 20 predicted proteins | sample SubbioCR12Aug_5A_FD_184828 | JGI IMG/M metagenome (GOLD analysis project Ga0208244, IMG submission 184828) | Serpentinite rock and fluid subsurface biosphere microbial communities from McLaughlin Reserve, California, USA - CR12Aug_5A (SPAdes) | ecosystem: Environmental > Terrestrial > Deep... | reverse complement strand
GCCAGCATCTTCTGGCGGGCCAGCGGAACGGTCGAATCGTCCGCGCCGCTGACGATCAGCGCGGGGGCTTTTAACAAGCCCAGGCGTTTGCGCGAGTCGAACAGTCCCAGGCAGCGCATGGCGGCGCGGTAGGCGCGCGGGTCGGCGCTGGCGATTTGTTCTTCGGCCATGCGGCGCAGTGCGGCATGTTCTGGGTTGGGGAAAACGCGCTTTGAAACAAGTTTGGCCTGTTGCTCCAACCCGAGTATGTGTACAACCAGAAATCGTTGGAAAAAATAAAACCATTGGGAAAAATTTCTGGGCTGTAATGCGCTAAAGGTGCTGACGAGAATCAGTTTGCGGACGTGTTGGGGGTAATCGAGGGCGAATTGCTGGGAGACAACTCCGCCCATCGAGAGGCCGACCAGATGCACGGGTGCGGCATCCAGCCTGGTAACGAGTTCGGCCAACAGCGCGGCCACCCGCTTGAAGCTCCATCCGCAGCCGTCGTAGCTCGATTGGCCAAAGCCGGGCAGGTCAGCGGCTATCGGGCGGAACCCGGCTGAGATAAGGGCGTCCAGTTGCAGGCTCCAGGATGTTCCGTTGGCGCCCAGGCCGTGCAGGAGCAGAACGCCGGGGTTGTCTGGGTTGCCAGGGTCGAGATAATGCATCAATATCCCTTAAAAAGAGTAGGACAAGATGCTTATCTTGTCCTACAGGGGTTACTTTGGCTCGATGTTGCCCTGGTCGTCGGTGGGCTGTTCGTCTTTTTTCTCGGTCAGGCTGTCGCGGAAGGATTTCAATCCATCGCCAAGTTCGCCGAGAATTTTCCCGAAGCGGCCGGGGCCGAACAGGATGATGATAATTACCAGGATGATGAGAAGTTCAGGGACGCCAAGTCCGAATACGCGCATTTTTTGCTCCTTTAACTATAGTGCCCTGATTATACCCGCCGTGGGTATAGACTATCAAGATTCTCTGATATTTTCCGTAAAAAAGTCCGCATTTTGGAGTATGAGCGCTCATACCCCAAAATGCGGGGGCTTATCACGGAAATACCGAAAGAGTTGCTATCAAGATTTGCGGCCAAAGATGATGCCTTCGATGGCGCGACCCAGGCGGCGCAGGAAGGAGCGGATGGGGGCAATCCAGGGGAACCATTCGAGCTTGACCACGCGGCGGGTGGCCTGCTTGGGGCCAGTCCACTCGGCGGCAAGCGCGCCCCAGGTGAGGCCCGCGCCGAAGCCGACAAAAACGACCTTGTCGCCGGGACGCAGTTTGCCCTGCTGGACAGCCTCGACCGCCGCTATCGGGATGGAGGCCGTCGAGGTGTTGCCGTAGCGATCCAGGTTGACCATAAACTTGTCCATTGGCATTTTCAGGCCGCGGGCGGCGGCTTCTATAATTCGCAGGTTGGCCTGGTGAGGAACAACCAGGTCAACCTGGTCGAGCTTCCAGCCCGATTTTTCAACGGCTTCGTTGGTGGCCCCGGCCATGACACGCGTGGCAAAGCGGAAGACTTCCTTGCCGTCCATGTGGATGAAGTGCATGCCGGTGCGCAGGGTCAGTTCGCTGGTCGGGTTGCGCGAACCGCCAGCCGGGATCGTCAGCAAGTCGCCGCCGGAACCGTCAGAGTGCATGACCGCCCCATACGCACCGCCCGGCTGTTCACTGGCTTGCAGGACAAATGCGCCCGCGCCATCGCCAAAAAGGATGCAGGTGTTGCGGTCTTTCCAGTCGATGAAACGTGACAGGGTTTCGGTTCCAATCACCAGCACGTTTTTGTTTGAACCCGAGCGAATAGCCAGCGCGGCCATGTTGAGGCCATAGATAAAGCCTGAGCAGGCTGCTGAAAGGTCAAAAGCCCCGGCCCTGGTCGCCCCGATTTTGTCCTGGATGATGCAGGCCGTGGCGGGAAAAATGTGCTCAGGTGTTGAGGTGGAACAGATAATCAGGTCGATGTCGGTGGGCAACAGGCCGGCGATTTTGAGGGCTTCGATAGACGCTTCTGCGCCGAGGGTGGCCGATGACTGGCGTTCTTCGGCAATCCGGCGTTCACGAATGCCGGTGCGCTCGCGAATCCACTCGTCGTTGGTATCGACCATTTTGGATATATCGTCGTTTGTCAGCACCTTGGATGGAACCGACATCCCCCATCCGGTAATGTGTGCGTAAGGCATAAGAACTCCAGTGATAATTGTACGTGCAAAGTCCCGGAAATTTTAGGCTCCGGGGTTATTTTTCAAAGCGGCTAAAAACCAGGGTAGCGTTATGGCCGCCAAAGCCAAATGAATTGGACATGATGTGGCGAGGCGAAGCAGGGCGCGGGGTATTGGGAATCACGTCCAGGTCGCAGTCGGGGTCAGGGTTGGCATAATGAATCGTGGCGGGCAAGATGTTGTGATGAAAGACCAGCGTGCAAATCATGGCTTCCATTGCGCCCGCCGCGCCAATCATGTGGCCGGTCATAGATTTGGTGGACGAAACCGGGATGTTGTAAGCCCCTTCGCCGAAAACGGTCTTTATGGCGGCCGTCTCGGATTTGTCGTTGAGCGATGTCGAGGTGCCGTGGGCGTTGATGTAGCCGATGTCGCCCAGGCCCAGCCCGGCATTGTCCAGCGCAATTTTCATACATTTGGCCGCGCCTGAACCATTCTCTGCCGGGGCAGAAATGTGATAGGCGTCATCCGTTGTGCCATAGCCGGAGATTTCAGCCAGGATGTTTGCGCCGCGCGCGAGGGCATGGTCGAGCAATTCAATGGTCAGCATAACGCCGCCCTCGCCCATCACAAACCCGTCGCGGGTTTTGTCGAAGGGGCGCGAGGCGGTCAGGGGGTCTTCGTTGCGGGTCGAGAGCGCGCCCATGACGTTCATCCCGGCCATGGCAAGCGGCACAATCGCCGCTTCGGCGCCGCCTGCCAGCATAACATCAGCTGCGCCGCGCCGAATCATCTCAGTGGCTTCGCCGATGGCGTTGTTGCCGCTGGCGCAGGCTGTTACGACGGCCATGTTCGGGCCGCGCAGCCCCAGGTGGATGGCGGTCATCCCGGCGGAGGTGTCTGAAATCATCATCGGGACCAGGAATGGGCTGACCCGGTCGGGGCCTTTTTCGGCCAGCACACCAACCTGCTCGGACATGGTGCCGATGCCGCCGATGCCGCAGCCAACCACCACACCGATACGGTCGCGATTGGAATCGGTCACCTGCAAACCGGAATGTTCAAGGGCCTGCATCGAGGCCGCCACTGCAAACTGGGTAAAGCGGTCCATGCGGCGGGATTCGCGTCCGCCGAACAGGGCTGCGGGGTCGAAGTCTTTGACTTCGCAGGCAAATTTGGTCTTGTGCTGGCTGGCGTCAAAATGGGTAATCGGGCCAGCGCCAGACTTGCCAGCCATAAGCGCCTGCCAGGCGTCTTCAACGCTGTTTCCTAAAGGGCTGATACATCCCAGCCCGGTAATGACAACACGATTTCGCATGAAGTTCTCCTCTATAAGGGGTGTCGCGGGATATAACACAAAAAAGAGAAAAGGGAGGCGAAAGCAGGCGCCGCCATCTGGCGGCGCCTGCTTTTCTTCCATAAGCGGGTGATTTTCAGGGCTTGCCTGCCGAAGCAAAAGCCTGGCGCACATGGCTCTGGTCGTGCTCGAGCATAAACACGGCCAACTCGCGCAGGCTGGTGGGGCCAAAAATGGTGTGGCGGACTTTCTGCTCCCACTGCTGTGGGGAAAAAGTTTTCAACAGGGCGAGCAATTCGAGGCGGGCGGCGGCGTAATCCTGGAAGGCTTGCTGGCCATCCTGGTTAATATAACCGCGTTGTTCGGCCCAGGAATCGGTCTCCTGGCCGACGATAAAGGCGTTCATATCTGTAAGCGCGCGCTGGAAACGCGGCAAATTGACCTCGCGCTCGACATCGCGCAGGTGGCAGAGGATTTCCGTCAGCGCCCATTCGCCAGATGCCGGACGGGTCGCCCATTCATCCGCCGGAACTTGCATCGTCAGGGTGTGCAGGGCGGCAATGCTGGCGGGCAGCGCCACCAGCAGGGCTTCGGGCGCGGAAAAATCAACCGCAAGGGAAGAGATTTCGATGCTTTCGAGCCAGGCGCGCAGGTCATCAAAAGTTCCCTGCGGGATGTGGGCGGTTTCGGGCGTTTCCTGTCCCGCTTCTCGCAGCCAGAAAACGGGCAGCCCGGCCTTTTGGGCGGGATAAATATCGCGCTCCAGGCTGTCGCCGACCATCAGCACGGGTTCAGAATTCCAGCCCAGGCGCAGGAGAAACTCGGGGTAGTAGGATTGCGAGGCTTTCGCGAAGTGAAAGGTCTCGAAATCAGAAACCAGGCTGAAGGGAGTCCGCTCCGGGGCCAAATCCGCCCAGCGCAGGCGGTGCAGGATGGCCTTGCGCGGGAAAAGCGGGTCGGTGGCAACCGAAAGGTCAAATCCGCGCGAGAAAGCCCAGGCGACAAAGGCCAGCGCATCGGGGCGCGGACTGGTCAGCGGTTGGAGTTCGGGGAAAACGTTGTCGTAGAAGTCTTCAATCTGGCCGGCCATTGCCTCGCGGGTGGTGTCGAGTGGCGCGTAGAAGGCTTCGCTAAAAACCTGCTCGAGGGTCTTGAGCGGGTCGGCGCTGGCATACATGATGCGCGTGCCGCGCACCAGCTCGGTCAGCAAGCGTTCCGGGGCAATTTTCCCGGCCAGGTGTCCGGTCAGTTTCTGGAAGTAAACCGGGATGAGCGATTCGATATTGGAGTTGAGCAGGGTGTCGTCGAGGTCGAGCAGCAGGCGCAGGGTCATTTTTTCACTTCGAAGATGGGTGGGATGGGGTGGCATTCTCCGCAGCCGATGTGCGGCTCACTCACGGCGCGGCTGGTTTTCTGGCAATAGGCGCTTACCTGCACCCTGCGCTGGAAGGCAGCTGCAAACGGCCTGCCGACGCTTGCACGCAGGGTCATGCTTTCACAGGCGTTGGCGCTGGTAATGCCGGGGACCGGGCAGGTTTTGCACAAGTCGGCTGTCCATTTTTGACCTGCGACGCTGAGCAAGCGGCATTCTTCTGTGGAACGTCCGCGAAAGTAGTCACCGTAAAAATAGGGGCATTCTTTACCGTCTGGAGTTTTCATCGTTGCTTCCTGAAAGGTCGGGATAAAACCTGCTGAATTATACCCGCCCCGCAAGGGCGTGGCGAAAAAAAAGGAAACAAAAAAGCCGAGGGTTTCCTCGGCCTGGTTTGCTGCAAGACATTTTTAGACGCGGGTGACGTACTCGCCGGTGCGGGTATCAACGCGGATGGTGTCGCCCTCTTTGACAAAGTTCGGAACCTGAACTGAAATACCGGTTTCGACTTTAACTTTTTTGGTGACGCCGGTGGCAGTATCACCGCGCACAGCCACTTCGGCGGCGGTCACTTTCAGGTCAACCGTCAGCGGCACTTCGATATCAAGCGGCGCGTCATTGTAGAAGGTCAATTTGCACTCCATGCCTTCTTTCAGAAATCCGGCCAGGTCACCAATCATTTCTGCCGAAATGGCAGGCTGGTCAAAGGTCTCGTTATCCATGAAGTGAAAGTTTTCGCCATCGCCGTAGAGGAACTGGACATTGTGAAAGTCGAGCCGCGCCTCGGGAACGCGGTCGCCCGACTGGAAGGATTTTTCGATATTGGAGCCGGTTTTCAGGTTGCGCGCCTTAATACGGATGGTGGCATTGCCGCGTCCCGGTTTGTGGTGGCTGTACTCGAGCACTTTGAACAACTGTCCATCGTACTCAAAGGTGACACCCTTGCGAAGGTCATTAACATCAATCATTCTTGCATCCTTTATATTTTCGGTTGAGAATTAAGCCCGCAAATTATAGTCTATTCCGCATCGAAATGCGCGAATTTCTCGAAGCATTTCAATGCAAAAATTATCGTCCCGCGAGCAAAAAATATCCAGAATTGACAAAATGCCCGCCGCGTTGTATGCTGGTTCAAAACCAAATCGAAGGAGAGTATATGCGCCAAGGGCTTTCATCATTCTGGAGCGCTGTCGCGTCTTTTGTGGGCTGGGCCATCCTCCCACTGGCGGCAGGCATACTTATCGCCGGGTTTATCCCACAACCGGTGATTGGGCTGATTTACCTGAACGACTCAATCAACCCTTACAGCGCCGAGAGCATGATACGGCAAATCGAATATGCCCGCAACCACCCCGAAGTGCGCGCAGTGGTGCTGGTGCTCTCCAGCCCCGGCGGCACGGTCGCAGACACCGAGAGCGTTTACCTGGAATTGCTCAAACTCCGCCAGACCAAACCGGTGGTGGCCTCCGTCAACCAGATGGCGGCCAGCGGTGCCTATTACCTGGCTGTCGGCAGCGACTACATCATCACCCGGCCAACCTCCAGCGTTGGCAATGTCGGCGTGATTGGCTACCTGCCCTCTGCGCCGGGAATCTACGAAAACATCATCTCCACCGGGCCATACAAACTGTTCGGATACCCGCGCGACCACTACATTCGCCAGACCGAAATGGTCAAACAGGGATTCGCCCTCGCCATCCAGGCTGGGCGCGGTGACCGGCTCAACGTCAGCATGGACGCTATCCTGACCGGCCAATTGTGGCTGGGGAATGAAGCCGCGCGAATGGGGATTATCGACCAGATTGGCAACCAGTCGGACGCAGAGGAGAAAGCCGCCGAACTGGCGCGGGTGCGAAACTATGCCACCCTCGACCTGTCCACCGTTTCAGGATACGAGATGCCCGAGTTTATGTTCTACGGCCAAACCCCCGACGGGGAAACGCTCCAGACCCCTGCCGAGCCGGGAATTTACCTGCTCTACATCCCACCCTTGCCGGTCGTTGAAAAGTAACAGGAGCATGCAACCATGAACAAAACCAATCGAATTATCAGCGCAATCGCGCTATTGCTCCTGCCGATTGCCATGCGCCTGGCCTGGACAAACGTCTTCCCGTTTACCTACCAGCCTAATGTGACGACGCCCAACTTCGAGCAAGCCACCGTCCCTGAGCCGCCAACCGCTTCGGCGCCGCTGGCCGCCGTTGAAAGCAGACTTTCATCCGGGCAGGTTGTCCTTGTTGACTACGCGCACAGCAATCAGTTCTACGTCAACGAAATCGAGCCTTTCACCCGCGCCCTGACCTCGCGCGGCGCAACCACGGAAATCTACATGGGCGAGGATAGCCTTGAGCATCACCTGAAATATGCCAGCGCTTACGTCATCATCTCGCCGCTGAGGCTTTTTAGTCAGCAGGAAATTCGCAGTATCGAGCGCTTTGTCGCCGACGGTGGCCGCCTGCTGGTCTTTACCGACCCAACCCGCGGAATTGCCTTCTTCGAGTTTAGTTTTCCCGATATCGACAGCGCGAACCTGCTGCTTTCCTCGACCGGGATTGCCTTTTCTGGAGATTACCTCTACAATCTGACCGAGAACGAAGGGAACTTTCGCAACGTCAAGTTTTCAGAATTTGGCGAGCACCCGCTGACCGAAGACCTGGGCATGGTTGTCCTGTACGGCACACACGCGGTTTCCGCCGGGAACGGCACTGCGCTGCTGAAGGCGTCCGCCAAAACCGTCTCGTCCCTGACCGACCAGGGAGGCAGCCTGGCCGGGATGGCCCTCAGCGCAGACGGCAATGTACTGGCTTCGGGTGATTTCACCTTCATGACCACGCCGTTTTTTACGGTAGCCGATAACGCCTTGCTCGTCGAACGAATGGCTGAATTTTCCCTCGGCAGCCAGCGCCAGCCCAGCCTGGCAAATTTTCCTTACATCTTCAAGGGCGATGTAACCCTCGTGCCGCTCGGCACAACCCAATTGACATCCGACATGCTCTATCGCATCTCGGCCATGCAGTCGGTTTTCAAACTGGGGAACATCAACCTGTCGATTGGCGCGGAGCGCAGCAAGACCAACAACCTGCTCATCGGCACATACGAGGAAGATGAGGCCATACTGGCGATTCTCAAAAAATATGAAATCGAAATTGGCGACTCTCGTGAATTTGTAACCATGCCGGGGATTGGAAAAATCGGCTTGCTGGGAACCGGCGCAATGCTCTTTGAAGCCGGGCCGAATGGCAACACGCTGATACTGCTGGCCGACACCAGCGAAAATCTCGACACCCTGCTGGCTATGTTCTACCAGGGCGACCTGTTTGGCTGTGTCATCCAGGGAAACATGGGAATCTGTTCGCTTGGTTCAGGCGGGTCGTTCGCCGACGGTGAATATGACGATTATTACTACGGCGACTATTACGAAGAAGATTACATCGAGGAAGAGCCGACACCAGAAGCCACCCCGTCCGGTTAGGCGTTGAAACGAGAGCACAACAAAAAAAACGCGGAGACAAAAACTCCGCGTTTTTTTTGTTGCCTTCTTGTCGAATTAATTATCCAGCGCGCCCTGGTTGACCCAGTCAATCAAGATTTGCACCTGCTCTGCGGGCAGCCCGGGGGCGCGGCGCGGCATTTCGCCCTCTACAACCAGGGTAACAAACTGGCTGCCATCCGCATTGCCGGGAGCCACCACCAGCCCGTTAACCGAACCTGCCATCAAGCCCGCATAAGCGCGCAAGTCGAGGCCTTCCTCGCGGCGCATCCCGCCATGACAGCGCACACAACTGCGCTCAAGGATAGGCAGGACATCGCTTTGGAAACTGACGCCCGCCACCACAGGCTCCGGGGCGGCAGGTTCGTCGGTCGGTTGGGTCGATTCGCTCTCGGTCGGGGTCGAATCGATGGCCTCGGTCACTGTGGCAGCCTCAGCCGGGGCAACCGGCTCGGAGGTCGGCACGGGTGACTCGGTCTGTGGAACGGCTGCAGGGGTTTCGCTAGCGCAAGCCGCCAGGATAAGGGTCAGCCCTAGCACAAGGGTCAGAACAAAAACACGGGTCGAAAAAGTCATCATTTCTCCAATCCCTACTGCCTTTGCTGGAATGTCGCTTGCGGGCAGTAGCCGATAATCGGCCTGAATTATAGTTAGTTTGTTCAATTTACCGCGCCGCGGGCAGGGTTTCTTATGAAAGTCTTATGAACGCGCCCTTATTGACAAAAACCCTTTCCTCCTGTACCCTCAACTCATGCTGACCGACCTGCAACGTTCGCTGGCCCAACAACCGCCCAACGCCAAAACCCTGCTAACCGGCCCGGCGGGCTGCGGCAAGACCACCGCCGCTGTCGCACGCGTGCTGACGCTGGTCGAAAGCGGCGTGCCCGCCGATTCGATTTTGCTGCTCACCCCCCAGCGCGGATTGCAAAACCCCTATCTCGAAGCGATTGCCGCCCAACCCTACGCGGGCGGAGAAGTCACCCCGGCCACCATGGGCGGCCTGGCTCGCCGCATGGTCGACCTGTTCTGGCCGTTGACCGCCGAGCCTGCCGGTTTTGCCCGCCCCGACTTGCCGCCAGTTTTCCTGACGCTTGAAACAGCCCAGTATTATATGGCCCACCTGGTGCGCCCGCTGCTCGATCAGGGCTATTTCGAGTCGGTCAGCATTGACCGCAACCGGCTGTACTCGCAAATCATCGACAACCTGAACAAGGCCGCCGTGGTCGGCTTCGGCGTGGACGAAATCGGCGAGCGGCTGACAAGCGCCTGGGGTGGCGACCCGGCCCAAAAGCGCGTCTATGCCAACGCACAGGACTGCGCCAACCGTTTCCGCGCCTATTGTCTCGCGCACAACCTGCTCGATTTCTCGCTCCAGTTCGAGATTTTCGCCAACATCCTGTGGAACGAACCGGCAGCGCGCGACTTCCTGGCCCGCTCCTACCGCCACCTGGTTTACGACAACCTCGAAGAGGAAGGCCCGCGCGCCCACGACCTGTTGGCTGAATGGCTGCCGGAATTCGATTCGGCCCTGCTGGTCATGGACAGCGACGGCGGTTTTCGCCAGTTCCTGGGCGCAGACCCGTATTCGGCAACCCAATTCGAGTCAATGGTGGAGGAAGTCATCCACTTCGAAGCCAGTTTCGTGCAAGACGAGGCGGTGCTCGACCTGGAGAACGGCCTGACCAGCGCACTGGAACGCGAAACCGGCCTGGCCCTGCCCACCGAAGAATCCGGCCAGGAACGCGCCTTCGACTTCATCACTTCGCGCTTTTACCCTGAACTGCTCGATGACATTTGCCTGCAAGTGCAGGCTCTCCTCCAAGCCGGAACGCCGCCCGCCGAAATCGCCATCCTGTCGCCGTATCTGTCCGATTCGCTGCGTTTTGCGCTGATGAATCGCCTCGAAACCGCCGGGGTTCCGGTGCGCTCACACCGTCCCTCGCGCTCCCTGCGCGATGAACCCGCCAGCCAGGCGCTGCTGACCCTGGCCTGCCTCGCCCACCCTGGCTGGGACATCCGCCCCGGCCGCTTCGACCTGACCTACGCCCTGACCCTGGCGTTGGACGCCGACCTGGTGCGCGCCCAACTGCTGACCGACATCACCTACCGCCAGCGCGACCTGCGCCTGACCGCCTTCGATGATGTCAACCCGGAGATGCAGGAGCGTATTACTTACGGGATAGGTGTTCGCTACACGCAGTTAGTGGGTTGGATTTTGGCTTACCGCGCATCCGACCCGCTACCGCTCGACCACTTCCTGCGCAAATTGTTTGGCGAGGTACTCTCGCAGCCCGGGTTTGGCTTTCACCACAACCTCGACGCAGTGCGGGTGGCCGCCAGCCTGGTTGAATCGGTCTTTAAGTTCCGCCAGTCGCTCGAAGGATTGACCGAAACGGAACCGCACCTGCTTGGCAAGGAATACATTTCCATGCTGCAGGATGGAGTCATCGCCGCCCAGTACATGCAGCCCTACGAGAGCAACCCCGACGCCGTGCTGGTTGCCCCGGCGACGACGTTTATCCTGATGAACCATCCCGTTACCTTCCAGTTCTGGCTGGATGCCGGCTCTTCGGGCTGGAGCGAACGCCTCTCGCAGCCGCTGACCCAGCCGCATGTCCTCTCGCGCCACTGGCAGCCAGGACGAATCTGGAGCGACGCCGACGAGGTCGCGGCTGAAAACGAATCCCTGTCACGCCTGGTCAGCGGGTTGCTGCGCCGCTGCCGCAGGAAGATTTACCTCGGCCTGCCGGACCTCGGCGAAACCGGCTTCGAACAGCGTGGCGCCCTGTTGAGGGCCTTCCAGCGCGTCTTACAAAACTCCCTTCAAAACGAATGAAATCTTTTGCCGCGCAACTCTTCGTCATGCTGCACAGCGGGACAGGAAGACGCAACCTGCTGCGTCTGTTTCGTTTTTTCCTCTTCCTGACCGCAATGGTCACGCTGTACAGCATCCTGTTCCATTACATCATGGAATACGAAGGCCGCCAGTACAGTTGGGTCACCGGCTATTACTGGACGTTAACTGTCATGTCGACCCTCGGGTTCGGCGACATCACCTTTGAGTCAGACCTTGGGCGCATCTTTTCGAGCGTCGTTCTCCTGAGCGGCATTATCTTCCTTTTGGTACTGCTGCCATTCACTTTCCTCGAATTCTTTTACCTGCCGTTTATGAAAGCGCGTTCCGAAGCCCGCGCACCGCACGAACTGCACCCCAAATATAACAACCACGTCATCCTGACTTCTTTCGACATCGTTACCCGCACGCTCATCAAAAAACTGGTTCAACGCGAATACCCTTACGTCATCCTCGTCCCGCAACTCAACGAAGCCTTGTCGCTGTATGAAGAAGGCTACCGGGTCATGGTCGGCGACCTTGACGAGCCGGAAACTTACCGCAAAGCGCGCGCCGAAAATGCGCGCCTGGTGGCTTCCACCTCCAACGACATGGTTAATACCAACGTAGCCTTTACCGTGCGCGAGGTCGCCCCAGACGTGCCTGTGCTTGCCACCGCCGATTCGTCGGCATCGCTCGATATTCTCGAACTGGCAGGTTGTAACAGCGTCCTGTTCCTGGCTGATATGATGGGCCGCGCCCTCAGCCGCCGCGTCACCGGCCGCGACCGGCTGGCGCATATCATCGGCGAGTACGGCGAACTGCGCATCGCCGAATCGACCGCCCGGCGCACCCCGCTGCAAGGCAAAACCCTGCGCGAAAGCAGCCTGCGCGAGGAGATGGGCCTGACCGTGCTTGGCCTGTGGGAGCAAGGCGAGTTCTTCGCCGCAAAAGCCGAAACAAAAATCGAATCGCATTCCGTGCTGGTGTTGGCCGGGCCGGAGGAGGCCATCGATAAATTTAACCAGGCCTATGCCCAGCACCACGACGACAACGGCCCGGTTATCATCATCGGCGGCGGACGGGTAGGACGCGCCGCCGCGCGCGCCCTGAGCGAACGCGGCCTCGACTATCGCATCGTCGAACAGGCCCCCGAAGAACAGGGCATCCTCGGCAAATACGTCATCGGCAATGCCGCCGAAATCAAAGTGCTCGAAAAAGCGGGCATCGAACGCTGCCGCAATGTCATCGTCACCACCCACGACGATGATAACAATATCTACCTGACCCTCTACTGCCGCCGCCTGCGCCCCGACATCCAGATTATCAGCCGCGCCACCCGCGAGAGCAACATCGCCACCCTGCACCGCGCCGGGGCCGATTTCGTCATGTCCTACGCCACTCTGGGGGCCAACACCATCCTTAACCTGCTCGACAAAAGCAACGCGCTGATGATTTCGGAAGGCCTCGACGTCATTCGCGTCAAAATTCCGCCCATGCTGGTCGGGCAGAGCATCGCCCAGGCAAAAATCCGCGAGCAAACCGGCTGCACCATCGTCGCCATACAGCACAGCGGCGAAATCGATTTCAAACTCGACATCAACGCCCCGCTGCCCGCCCAGGCCGAACTTATCATGCTCGGCACCAGCGAAGCCGAAGAGCAGTTTCACAAAAAGTTCAAAGTTTAATCATGGCAAGGCTTCTTCGCGCCGCGCTGCGTTTCTTCTTCCATCATCTCTACCATGGACTTGCCTGGACTTACGACCTGGTCGCCTGGGTCGTTTCGTTGGGCCACTGGCGGGATTGGGGACGGGCAAGCCTGCCCCACCTGGCCGGGACTCACATCCTCGAGCTGGGATTTGGCCCCGGGCATCTCCAGCGCGCGCTCACCGAGGCCGGTTTCCAGGCCATCGGGCTGGACGAAAGCCGACAAATGTGCCGCCGCGCCGCAGCCCTGCTCCGTCAAAACGGTTTTTTCCCATCCCTGGCGCGTGGCTACGCGCAAACAATCCCTTTCGCCGCCGATAGTTTCGACAGCGTGGTGGCAACCTTCCCCAGCGAATATATTTTTGCGCCGGAGACCCTCTCGGAGGTCTGGCGTGTGCTGAAAGACGGCGGACGGCTGGTCGTGGTGCTCTCCGCCTTGCCCGGCGGCGCCAGCCTGCCAGCCAGGGCGACAGCCTGGTTGTTCCGCGTCACCGGCCAGGGCGGGGATTTAACGGAAGAAATTAAAGGGCGGGCCAAGGCCTTTTTTGCGGCCAGCAGGTTCAGGGTCAGCGTGAAACAGGTCGAAATCCGCCAGAGCGCGGTCTTGTTGGTTGTAGGGGAAAAATCCAATAGCGTCGAGATATTGACAGATTAAGATAAAATAGCTGCATGGAAGTGAGAATTGCTGTCGCCAAGGTCAACAAGTACGCCGTTTCTGAAAGCGGCGATACGGTCGAGGTTATCGAACGCCCGGGCGGCGGCCTGTCGGTGGTGCTTGCCGATGGGCAGTCTTCGGGGCGCGGCGCAAAAGCCGTTTCGATGATGGTTGTGCGCAAGGTTATCGGCCTGCTGGCCGAAGGCGTGCGCGATGGCGCTGCGGCCCGGGCCGCAGCCGACGCCCTGTTCGCCGAAAAAGGCGGCAGGGTTTCCTCCACGCTCAACATTGTCTCAATCGATTTGCAAACCAAAACGCTGGTTTTGGCGCGCAACAACGAAGCGCCCATTTACCTGGCGCGCGGCGAGGACATCGAGCGGCTCGACCAGCCAAGCAATGCGATTGGCGTGGCGCGGAATACCAAGCCGGTCATTACCGAAATTCCGCTCGAAGCCGGTCTGACGGTGGTGGTTTACACCGATGGGCTGGTTCACGCCGGGGCGCGGCGCGGCAGCCCGATGGATGTCGGCATTACCCTGCGCGGACTGCTGGAAGACAGCGACCCAGTCCCCCAGCAGGTCGCCGACGCGCTCCTGGCCCAGGCCGTGCGCCTGGACGATGGCCGCCCGGCAGACGATATCAGCGTGCTTGTGGTACGGGTGTTGCACAACAGCGACGAAGACCCGGTGCGGCGGATGAGTTTGCGCATTCCGCTGCGCATGCAGGCGTAATAATGACTTTCTGGCAAAAATGGCGGGCGTCCTGGCGCGACACAGTTTTGTTGCTGCGCGAGTTTCGCCAGGCGTTGACATATTTCACACTGGCGATTTTTGGCAGCGGTTGGTTGTATTACCATATTTCACGCTGGGCCGATGAGCCGCTCGACAGCATGGCCGAGGCAATTTATTCAGCGCTTATGCTTTCCATCCTGCAACCGTTGGGGGGGTTTCCATCCCACCCAGCTTTGCAGGTTTTCTTTTTTCTCATGCCGGTTATCGGAATCAGCCTGCTGGCCACCGGATTGGCCGATTTTGGCGTCATGCTTTTCAATCGCCGCGCGCGCAGCAAGGAGTGGGAAATGGCAGTCGCTTCAACCTATTCAAATCACACCATCCTGGTTGGGCTGGGACACCTTGGGTTCAGGGTTGTCCAAAATCTGTATGCCATGGAAGAACCGCTGGTGGTCATCGAGCTAAATCCGAGCGCCGACCTGAAAGCCGTCGTGCAGGCCATGAACATCCCCGTTTTGCACGACGACGCCACCCGCCAGCTGGCCCTCGAGGCGGCAGGGATTCGCCAGGCGCGGACGATTGTGTTATGCTCACAGAACGACTCGATGAACCTGCAAATTGCGGTCAAGGCGCGCAGCCTGAACCCGGAGATTCGGGTCGTGATTCGGATATTCGACGACGATTTTGCCCAATCGCTGCAGGAGCAATTCGGCTTTACAGCCCTGAGCGCCACCAGCATGGCGGCCCCGGCCTTTGCCGCAGCAGCCGCCGGGGCCGATGTGACCCGCCCCATCACCGTTGAAGGTGAATCGTTCAGCCTGGGCAGGCTGCGGGTTGAAAAATCGTCTAAACTGCGAGGCATGGATGTCTCAATGATTGAACAAAAGTACGACTTAAGCGTGGTATTGCTCAAACGCGCAGGGGAGCCTGATACGCATCCCAGCGGCACGCGCACCATTCAGGAAGGCGATACCCTGGCTGTGCTGGGCAACCCGCAGAGGATAAGCATTTTGGTGCATGACAATCAATAAGAAGAAAACGCTGGTTATTGGCCTTGTAGGGGTCTGCGCTTCAGGAAAAACCACCCTGGGCGTCAGGCTTCGGGCGCGTGGATGGCAAGTCAAGCACATTGCGCAGGAGCATTCGTTTGTCAAAGATATGTGGAAAAAGATCGGAAACCCCGACCTGCTGGTTTTCCTGGATGTTTCCTACGCAGTGGCCCTCCAGCGTCGCCCGCTCGACTGGACCCAGGCCGATTACGACGAACAACAGCGCCGCCTGGCTTACGCTCGCGAACACGCCGACCTGTATATCCAGACCGATTCGCTGAATGTGAACGAAGTCGAGGCGCAGGCGGTGGTTTACCTTGAGAAAAAGGAAGCCGAAAACCAAAATTAGTCGAAAACTAGGCCTGAATGGGGGTATAATCGTCAATCGCGCCAGCCATTGGCTGGTATTTTTGTGGACGGAGTAGCAACGTATGATTCGTAACCTATGGTCTCGTCTGGGCGTTATCCTGCTGATTACTGCACTAGCAATATGGATTGGCGCCAGCGACACACTCACCATCCCCAACCCTTTTAGCCCATCAAGTCCCATCCTCCAGCGCGATGTGACTCCGCGCCTGGGCCTTGACCTGCAAGGCGGTCTGCAAGTCCTGCTTGAAGCCGACCTGCCTGAAGGCGCCCCAATAAGCGCGGAAGATATGGAAGTCGCCCGCTCCATTATGGAAAACCGCACCAACGCCCTGGGCGTTTCGGAAAACCTGCTGCAAGTCGCCGGTGAGCGCCGCATTGTCGGCGAATTCCCAGGCCTGCAGGATGCCGAGTCGGTGCTGGCCAACATCCAGCAAACCGGCTTGCTCGAATTCGTTGACACAGGCTCGGTTTTCCTGCAGCCCGGCACTTTCATAAAAACCGACCTTGCCGAGGGCGGTGAACCCGCAGGCGAGGCTGCCGAAGGCGAGATTGTCTATCACACCATCATGACCGGGCGCGATTTGAAGACCGTCCAGGTTGTGACCGATTCGTTGGGCAGCTACCAGATTGCCTTTACCCTCAGCCCTGAAGGCGCCATTGTATTCGGCAATCACACTGCGGCAAATGTGGGACAAATCCTGACCATCGTGCTGGACAAGGAAGTCATTTCATCCCCACGTATTGATAGCGCAATTTACGGCGGCGAAGGGGTTATCACCGGACAGTTCACGTCAGAAGAAGCCAATGCTTTTGCGGTTCAACTGCGCTACGGTTCACTGCCCATCCCCTTGAAAATTGTCGAAACCCGCATCATCGGCCCGACCCTGGGCGAGGACTCGCTCAACAAATCGATGCTTGCCGGCCTGGTCGGCATGACGATTGTGATGCTATTCATGGCGATTTACTACCGCCTGCCCGGCCTGGTGGCGATAGTTTCCATCCTGTTCTATGCGCTGGTGGCCTTTGCCCTGTTCAAATTCATCCCGGTGACGCTTACCCTGGCCGGCATTGCTGGTTTCCTGCTCTCGACAGGCTCTGCGCTGGATGCCAATATCCTGATTTTTGAGCGCATCAAAGAGGAATTACGCAACGGAAAAACCATCATCCAGGCTGTCGACCTGGGCTGGATTCGCGCCCGCTCTTCGATTTTTGACTCGAACATCGCCACCCTGATTACATCCGGAATTTTGTGGTGGTTTGGTTCAACCTTCGGCGCAACCATTGTCAAAGGCTTCTCGCTGACCCTAGCACTGGGCGTTGGCATTTCCCTCTTTACCGCAATTTTTGTCACCCGCAGCCTGCTGGCGCTGGTGCTGAAATACTTCCAACCCGAAGACCTCGAAACATGGTTCGGGATTTAGGAGCCAGACAATGATTGATATTCTTGGAAAACGCTACTGGCTGTTTGCCCTGTCCACAATAATTATCATCCCCGGTTTGCTCATCCTGGCCTTTGGCGGCCTGCCGCTTTCGATTGATTTCACCGGCGGCACCCTGCTCGAAGTTAAGTTTGAAAGCGCTTCTCCCGCCCCCGCGCAAGTGCTGGCCCTGTTCCAGGCGCTCGACCTCACCGATGTCACCGTCCAGACCACCGACATTGACACCTTCATCATCCGCTCATCGTTTTTGGATGAAGAATCCCGCGAAAAAGCCATCACCCAGTTGGAAGCCGAATTCGGCGAAACCACCCTTTTGCGCTACGACTCCGTCGGCCCGGCGATTGGCGAACAGGTCACCCAGCGCGCCGCCCTGGCAGTCGGTGTGGCCGCCCTGGCAGTCATCGTCTACATCATCTTTGCTTTTCGCGGCATCCAGCACGCCGAACGCTATGGCCTGATGGCCATCCTGGCGATGATACACGATGTAGCAGTGGTCTTCTCGGTGGCAGGCATCGGCTCGGTCTTCTTCGGCTGGGAAATGGACGCGCTCTTCCTGACCGCCCTGCTGACCGTCATCGGCTTCTCGGTGCAGGACAAAATCGTGGTCTTCGACCGCATCCGCGAAAACGCCAACATCCTGCGCCGCCTGCCTTACGAAACCCTGGTCAACCACTCCATCATCCAGACCTTGCAGCGCTCCATCAACACCCAGTTGATGACCGTTGAGTTCCTATTGCTGGCCCTGGCCCTCTTCGGCGGCGTCACCCTGCAACAATTTTCCGTCATCCTGCTTATCGGCCTGTTGAGCGGTACATATTCGTCCATCTTCATCGCCGCGCCCTTGCTGGTCGTCTGGGAAAACCGCGAATGGCGCACCTGGTTTGGCCGCAGCGAAACCCCTGCCTAGCCCAATTAACTCGCAAAAAAAAACAAAAACCGCCTTCGAAGGCGGTTTTTGTTTGCAAATTTATAGCCAGGCTAAAATGGAATCACCTTGCCCGTGACCAGCAGCATCATACTGCCCAACAAGCAGGTTGAAAGCACCAACAACAACGATAGGATAAAGCGCTGCGAAGCCGTCAGGCCGAAAATCTTTCCGCGCGACCCCAGCGTTAGCGGCTTACGCTCCTTGTCCTTCTTCGGCTCGAGCAGGCTGTCGAGTTCATCGTCCGTAAACTCCGAAGACTGACTTTCGTTTCTCAAATCATCGAACATTTTTCACCTGTGATGTATTTTTTCACGAGTATATCACAGCGGGCGCAGGTGAATTTCACCAAAGCGGATAATGCGCTGCGCGCCGTTAAATGCCACCCGCAGGCTGCCATCCGTTTCGAGGCCTTCGACAACGCCCACAATCGGTTCCGTTTCATCGACCCACACGCGGACGCTTTCGCCGCGAAAAGCGAGAGAATCCTGCCAGGCTTGCAGGAATTGCCCCGTCCCCAAGCGTGGACGCCACTTGAGCAGGCAGACCAGCCACTCGCGCAGCAAGCCAAACCGCTCGACAGCCCCCGGCCCCTCGGCCTGGATGCAGGTGGCGGGGAAGTTGAGTTCCGCTTCAGGCGGCACAGAAGTCGCGGAAACGTTGACACCCATCCCCAGGACAATGCTCTCGGCCCGGTCGCCCATCCACCCCGTTTCAACCAGCACCCCGGCCGTTTTCCTGCCGGAAATCAAGACATCATTGGGCCATTTGATTTGGGCGATGACCCCAAAGGCCTTGAGCGCGTCCACCAGCGCCAGCGCGCCCAACCCCGAAAAAAGGGGAATGTTACCGCCCTCCAGCGACCCGGGTCGCAGGATAAGGCTCACAGCCAGCGCCGAGCCGGGCGGGGTAAACCACTTGCGCCCCAATCGTCCGCGCCCGCTGGTTTGCTCGTCTGCAACCACTATCGAGAAATCAGGCGCGCCCTCGGCGGCCCAGGCCAGGGCCACATCGTTGGTCGACCCGACCGAATTGAGGAAGCGAATACCGCCAAGCGGCAAGCCTGCCAGAGATTTTCGTAGTTGAGATTCCATCGGCTTATAAAAATTCCCCGCCAAATTTTCGCTGGCGGGGAACTCTCTCCTTCTTTAGGGTAAAACGAACCAGGGGTTAACAAAGCCGCCGTTCAAGCGCACCTCGAAATGCAGGTGGGCGCCAAAACTGTTGCCGGTGTTGCCCGACGCGCCAATCGTCTGCCCACGCCCGACATTCTGGCAAACCGAGACATTGATAGCGCTCAAGTGGGCATACAAGGTCACATAGCCGTTGCCGTGGTTGACCTGGATGACGTTGCCGTAGCCGCCGTTCCAGCCGCCCGAGGCCATTGTCACCACGCCGCTGTCTGCGGCATAGACGGGAGAGCCTTCACCGGCGGCGATGTCTATCGCCAGGTGCCCGGCATAATAATCATTACCGGAAAGAAAACGGTTTGCCGTCGGCCAGATGAAGCCGCCCGAACCGGGGGTGCCGGCGCTGCAAGCCGAGCCGCCTACATTACTCGTGCCCGAGCGACCCACCGCAATGGTGGGAACAATCCACTGTTGGTACTCGCGCTCACCGCCCGGAACCATCACCCATGCGCCGATCTCGACCTGCGGGTTGGTCAGGTCGAGGTTATTGCCGGGCCAGTTGACAATGTCTTCGGGCGTGGCGCGCAACTCGGCGGCAACTTTTTCAATCGTGTCGGCTTCTTGCCACTGGTAATAAACCCCGTTGATCGGCGGAATGTTTAATTCCATGCCGGGGCGCAGGGCGTGCGGGTCATCTTTGAGGGTTTCATAATTGGCCCACAAGAGCGAATCGGGCTTGATATCGAACTCGTTGGAAATTCCAAAAACCGAGTCGCCGCGCTGGACAGTACGCTTGATGACCTCGTAGCGAGGCCGTTCGGGAATGCTGGTTTTGAGGGTCAGTTTGCGCCCGATTGCATAGTCGCTCAGCGGGCCAGGGATGGGGTCGACAGAAACAACACCCTCGCCAGCGCCAGAACCGTTTTCGCTCGCGCCCGGTTCAGGAATCATAATCACTGTCGCAGGCCGTGATTGCAAATGCCAGAAGGTAAACCCAAGCAAGCCAGCCACGACCAGCAAAGTTATCCCCCAACTTAACAATGTATATCTATGAGAAGCAATAAAATTTTTCATACCGTTAAAAATTATACCAAACTACATATCGGTGAGGGTTTCAAGGAATTCCATGTTGTTGCAGGTCTTGGCCATGCGATTGATAATCGCTTCGGTAGCCACAGCCTGGTCCATGCCCGCACCGGCGGGGGGTGAAGAAATCATCTGGATGTACATGCGCCGCATCAGCCAAGCGCGCTGCAACAGGTCGGGGCCAAGCAACAAATCGTCGCGGCGGGTCGAGGAGCGTTCGATATCGACCGCCGGGAAGATGCGCCGTTCCTGCAATTTGCGCGAAAGGTGCAATTCCATGTTTCCGGTGCCCTTAAATTCTTCGTAAACGACATCGTCGAGGCGCGAACCGGTATCCACCAGGCAAGTGGCGATGATAGTCAGGGAACCACCTTCCTCGATATTACGCGCCGCGCCGAAAAAATGCTTGGGCGGATACAGCGCCGAGGGATCCATACCGCCGGACAGGGTGCGGCCGGAGGGATTCACCGTCAGGTTGTAGGCGCGCGCCAGGCGGGTAATCGAATCCATCAAAATCACGACATGGCGGCCAATCTCGACCAGCCTTTTGGCGCGCTCAAGGGCTATTTCCGCGGCGCGGACGTGGGCATGGACCGGCTCGTCGAAGGTCGAGGCAACCACATCGGCGTCCACCGAGCGGTCCATATCGGTTACCTCCTCCGGGCGCTCGCCTATCAAAGCGATGATCAGATGGACTTCCGGATTTTTCGAGGAAATCGCGTTGGCAAGCTGCTTGAGGATCGTGGTTTTTCCGGCTTTCGGCGGTGAGACGATCATCC
>Ga0208244_100907_pt1 | contig 21007 bp, 16 predicted proteins | sample SubbioCR12Aug_5A_FD_184828 | JGI IMG/M metagenome (GOLD analysis project Ga0208244, IMG submission 184828) | Serpentinite rock and fluid subsurface biosphere microbial communities from McLaughlin Reserve, California, USA - CR12Aug_5A (SPAdes) | ecosystem: Environmental > Terrestrial > Deep... | reverse complement strand
TGCCGGCGATGCGGAAGAGATTGCAGAAGCTTCAGCAGCAATCTTTTCGGGTAAAATCACCGGCCGAAGAATTGCGCAGGAGATGGGTGTTGATCTGCCGGTGCCGAGCAACTGGGAAGATTTTGGCGAAATGCTTAAACACCGCCCGGGCGAAAGCATTCCTTTTATTCCACAGGCGATTGATGTTCCCGTTTACCCCTTGATCCGCTGCATGCAGGAGATCCCCTGCAACCCCTGTACCGAAGCCTGCCCTAACAGCTGCATCTCAATGCCGGGCTCAATCCTGGCTTTGCCTGAATTCGGAGGCGAATGTATCGGTTGCGGACAATGCGTTTTAGCCTGCCCGGGCCTGGCCATTAACCTGGTGATCGAAGATTACGATCCTAAAAAAGAAAAAGCGCTGTTAATGATGCCTTATGAATTTGTAAATGAAATAATCCCACTCGAACGTGAAGTGACCACGACGGACATGGAAGGAAACGTGGTCGGCAAAGGAAGGGTTATCGCCTACCGCGACAGGGAGGTGCAAAACAGCAGGCGTTTGCTGTTGCTTGAGGTGCCGGAAGATGAGAAGCTTAAAGTAGCCGGTTTTATGATTCGTGAAATCGAAAATGGAACCCCGGTATCCGCAGTCGATGACGATCCCCTTGATCCGATTGTCTGCCGCTGCGAAAGGGTTAGAAAAAGCGAAATAGTGGCAGCGATCAGAGAAGGTGTCCGCGATATGAACCAGTTGAAAGCTGTAGTAAGAACGGGACTGGGCGGTTGTAACGGAAAAACCTGCACCGACTTAATATTAAGGATCTTCCGGGAAGAAGGAGTTAAGCCTGAAGAAATTACCATGCCTACCCACCGGCCGTTGGTTGCCGAAGTACACCTGGGGGATTTTGTAGCCGATCAGGCGGAGGGGCCACAGTAATGACTTTAAAAAAGGTTTATGATGTTATAGTTGTTGGCGCTGGAAGCGTTGGAAACCCGACTGCTTATCAGTTAGCCCAGGCCGGTTTAAAGGTGCTGGTCATTGACCGCCGTTCTGCTGTAGGCCAGGGCGAGAATAAAACGGCAATCGGCGGTGTGCGGGCCACCCACTCCGATCCCGGCAAGATCAGTATCGGACAGGAGAGTATCCGAATCTTTTCCACCTGGGAGGAAGAGTATGGCTTTAATATCGACTGGAAAGCAGGGGGTTACTGTTTCCCCGTTTATGATGAAAGAATTGAAAAAACCTTAACTTCACTTCTGCCAATCCAGAAAAAATACGGTTTAAACATTAACTGGGTTGGGCCTGAGCAGATCAGGGAAATAATTCCGGGAGTCAACCCCGAAGGCTTGCGTGGCGGAACCTATTCACCAGATGACGGCCAGGTTTCGTCGATTCTGGCTCCGGTGGCCTTTCAACGCGAAGCAATGCGTTGCGGCGCCGAATATCGCCTGAATGAAAATGTTACCGGCTATTTAAGGGAAGGGGAGCGAATAACCGGCGTGGTGACAGACAAGGGCAGTTACGAATCCTGCTGGGTGGTGCTGGCTGCCGGTTCAGACGCTGCTGAGCATGGTCCCTTACTGGGGATTGACATTCCCGTTACTCCCGATTCGCACGAGGCCGGTATTTCAGCGCCGATTGAACACTTTTTAGCGCCCCTGATCGTTGATTTACGGCCCGGTCCTGAAGGAAAGACATCTAACTTTTATTTTGGTCAGAATAAGGAGGGCCAGATTATTTTTTGCTACACCCCAAAAGACTTATTTATCGGCACCAACCGGGAAAACCTTTCGGAATTTTTACCGGTGCTGGCTTCAAGAATGATTGCTCTGATTCCGAAATTTAAAAATCTGCTAATCCGCCGGATCTGGCGCGGCTGTTACCCGATGACTCCGGACGGCGTTCCGATCATCGATTATGCGCCGGGATTGGAAGGGCTTATTTTGGCTGTCGGTATGTGCGGCCAGGGTTTGATGCTAGGCCCCGGGGCAGGTAAAAATATCACTTCAATGATTCTGAACAGCAAGCCCTGTATTTCAGAAGAAGCACAGGCCTGTTTCTGCTGTAATCGCGATATATATCAATCGAAAGAAGCTCTGAAGTAAAGCTTATCTGCCGATAATTAATAGGCGTTGGAAACATTGAACTAAATTGCAGTATTTTTGACCCTCTTAACCCTCTTTTTACAGTTTTATTCTTCTTGCGGTAAATCAACAAATATTTTTGGCACCTAACTGTCTGCATGATAGAATATCTTCATACCTTGTTGGATGGTGAACTATGAAACAAGATCTTTACCTGGTGATTGATATCGGCGGCACTAAAATTCTCGTGGTGCTATTTAACGACGCCGGCAATATTGTTGAACGGAGAAAATTGCGCACTCCGGATAAATCGCAGCCGGAAGAGCTGGTGAATCTCATCTTTGAAACTTTGATTGCTCTGGAACAGGAATCAGAAGCTGTTGTTATAGAAAATATTGTGGCAGCCGGAATCTGCTTTGCCGGTTTTGTCGAACACCAGAAAAGACTGGTTCATCAGGCGCCAAACTTGGGCTGGCAGGAACCGGTTGCCCTGGCAGCCCTTTTTGAAGCAAAATTAAAAAAGCCGGTAATAATTGAAAATGATGCCAGTGCGGCTGTGGTTGGAGAGGTTTATTATGGAGCGGCCCGCGGCCACCAGGATGTTATCTACATAACCTTTAGCACCGGGATCGGAGGCGGGCTTTTTTTAAGTGGAAAACTATACAGAGGCAGTTGCGGATTTGCCGGTGAAATCGGCCATACTAAAAGTTTTGGCAAGGGACGTAGCTGTAACTGCGGTGGAGAAAACTGTCTTGAAGCCTGGGCTTCCGGGAGTGGGATCGATAAAAGCGCCGCCGCTCTGTGGGAACCGACTGATCTAAACGTAGAGAAACTAACTACCGCAATAATTTTTGCTGAAGCGGCAGCTGGAAATCAACCGGCTGAACTACTCGTTCAGCAGGCCATTAACTCTGTGGGGATCGGCCTGGCCAACTTAGTTAACATTTTAAACCCCACCTGTCTGGTAATTGGCGGCGGTATTATTAATGCTCATCCAAACATCATAGTTCAGTTGGATCAAGTAGTTCGACACAACGCCATTCGTCCGGCAGCCCAGATCAGTGAAATAAGGATGGTGCAGGCTGCACTTGGTGAGGATTCTGGTTTATGGGGGATTTATGCCCTTCTTAGAGCTAAGGGCTGATTTTAAAATGGAAAATATAGAACCCTTTGAAACAATCTACGAAGTTTTTGAGATGCTGGTCGCCAAGTACGGCGCTCTCGGCATAGCGGCAGCAATGTTCGCTGAAAGCGCCGGGGTGCCATTTGCTTCAGCCATCGTACTTATAACCTCAGGCACCATGATTCTGCGTGGAACTGTATCGTTTTGGGCGATCTTCTGGGCTTCGTCTATCGGCATTACTCTGGGTAGTATTTTCAGTTACTTTATCGGGATGGTCGGCAACATTGTCGGCCGTAAAATGCGGATCAGTTATTACAATAATCAAAATGATCCTTTAGAGGTCTCTGCTGTTCACGGTAAATCCAAATTGCAGCGGCTTTTTGAACGTTACGGTAATTTTTCGATTTTCATGGCTCAGTTGTGGGGTTTTTCCCGCACTTTTATATCTTTTCCGGCTGGGGCCATGCACATGAATTTTTACCTTTTCGTCGTCTATACCTTTCTCGGGGGAATGCTGTTTAGCCTGATCGCCATCGGCAGCAGCATCATTTTAACACATACCATGGGGCTGATATTGCGGTTGCTAAAACTTATGGCCGGCTTTTCACCCTGGTTGCTTTTAATCCCGGCCTTTTTAATTGTTATTCTGATACTTTACCTGGCCCGCTTGCGGGTGAATAAAAATAAGCTAAATACCGAAGATTGTCCCAAAGCGAAGAAAAGTAATTATAGAAAAGGACAATTTTAAGATATAATGAAGTAACAGCAGCTTTAAGGTAGCTACGGTTAATATGGTAATTATTGCTGTGTTTTCATGATTTAACAAAGAATGCAGTATCTGAAAGCAGAAAGGATCTATTGAAGATGGTAAAAGCCAGGTTCAGTTTAAAAGTATATAACGAGCGCTGCAAGGATTGCGGCATCTGTTTTGCTTTTTGCCCGAAAGATAATCTTCAGCCAAGTGAAAACGGCAGCCCGGAGTTTATTGACGCAGAAGCTTGTACGGGCTGCAAGCTCTGCGAATACCTCTGTCCGGATTTCGCCATCCAGGTGCAAAAAGAGGAGAAGGAAGTTGTAAAGGAAGAGAGCAGGTGAGCAGTTAGGGATGCAGAAAACCTTTAAATTTTTCGACGGTATATGCGACCGGGTTTGTGCTGTCCTTGGCGCTGTTGGCCTATCACAGTTTCCACAGTTTTTCGGCCAATATATGCAGCGGTTAGGCGGCCACTTGGCGGAAGCCAGAAGAATATACGAGCAGTATCAAAAAGCTGCCGCCGATGCCGGACTCTCTCTTGAAGATTATGTACAGGAGCATTTGGATGCGACAAGCGAAGTCTTTGTCTCTTCGGGACGGGTAATCGAAGATTTAGTTAGCCGCTATCAGGCGTTGGAACAATCTTATTTAGCTCTCACCGATACAAATATTTATAATCGCTGGATAGTTTTTTTAAGAGAAGTCGATTGGGAGATAGCAGCTGGAGCCTGGAATAATTTTGTACCCGGAGTGCCAACTACAATTGAGGGTCTTTTCTACGCTCTAGCCGGCTTACTAGGCGGTTGGGGTATTTACTCAGCTTTAAAAGCTCTGTTTACATTTCCTTTCAAGACAAAACCGGTGAGGATAAAACCCTAAGCTGACCGGATCAGCCGGGCAGGAGTGGACCTTGTTCGAAAACATTAACCACGCAAAAACAACCGTAGAAACTAAAATTGGTACCGGTAAAAGAGCAGCTATAATAACCTTCGGCTGCCAGATGAACGAGCACGATTCAGAAGTAATTGCCGCGATGGTAAAAATTATGGGCTACAGCCGCGCCGGAACACCTGAAGAGGCGGACCTGATTGTCATCAACACCTGTGCTGTCCGCCAGAAACCGGAAGATAAGGTTGCTTCCTTACTTGGCAAATATTCCGATCTAAAAAAAGAAAAGCAGGATCTGATCATCGCTGTAACCGGCTGCATGACCCAGCAGGAAGAACTGGCGGCTTACATCAGAGATCGCTTTCATTATGTGGATCTGATTTTAGGTACTCACGCCCTGCCGCGTTTTCCTTCACTCGTCGCCATGGTTGCGGAGCATAAAGGCAGAATTGTTGATATTGAAGAGGATTATGCTGTTCGCGAAGGTTTGCCCGTCACCCACAGCAGTGCTTTCAAAGCCTGGTTGCCGGTTATCTACGGCTGCAATAACTACTGCTCTTACTGCATAGTACCTTACGTGCGCGGTCGCGAAAGAAGCCGTTCACTGAAAGATATCGTCGGCGAAGCTAAAGAGCTGGCCGCTCAGGGCTATATTGAGGTTACACTGCTCGGGCAAAATGTTAATTCTTACGGCCTTGATCTAAAAGATAATATAGATTTCCCCGATTTACTACTCGCGTTAAATGATGTCAGTGGATTAAAACGGATTCGGTTTATGACTTCACATCCCAAAGATCTATCCGATCGACTAATCGCGGCAGTAAAAAGAGGGGAGAAAATTTGCGAGCATTTTCACCTTCCCGCGCAGTCGGGGAGTGACAGGATCCTGGAAAAGATGAACCGCAGTTATACCCGCAAGCAATACCTGGAGCTGCTGATGAAAATCAGAGCTGAGATTCCCGGTGTCGCAATTACATCAGATCTGATTGTCGGTTTTCCAGGCGAAGAAGAGGGCGATTTTCTTGATACGCTTTCGCTGGTGGAGGAAGCACGATTTGACAATGCATTCTCATTTTTATACTCACCGCGAAAAAACACGGCTGCTTCCCTGCTTCCGGATCAGCTGAGCGCCGCTGATAAAGATGAAAGATTAAAACGGTTAAATGAAGCTCAGCACCGGATCAGCAAAGAGGTTAACAGCAAATTGTTGAACCAGGTGGTAGATCTCTTAGTAGACGGCCCCAGCAAGAGTGATGCAGCATTCCAAACCGGCAGAACAAGAACAAATAAGCTGGTCCATTTTACCGCTGCCCAGGATTTGACCGGCACTATAATACCGGTCAGAATTACAGAAGCTAAAACCTGGAACCTGCAAGGTGAAATTGTCGAGGTGAATTAGTGAGCCGCAGCAGCCCGATGATGGAGCAATATAAAAAAATCAAGGAGCAGCATCCCGACAAACTGCTGATGTTTCAGGTCGGCGATTTTTACGAACTATTTTTTGAAGACGCCGAAATAGCGGCACGTGAAATGGATATTGTTCTGACTTCCAGGGATGGGGGCAGTGAAAACCCGATTCCGCTGGCCGGCGTCCCGATCCATGCGGTAGAGACATACTTAAACAAACTACTCGGCAAAGGTTTTAAAGTGGTGATCTGCGATCAGATTGAAAGCGCTACCCAGGCCAAGGGGTTGGTTCGCCGGGCAGTGACAAAAATTTTAACACCGGGAACGATCTCCGAGTCGGAGATGCTTGATGAAGGAAAAAACAACTACCTGGCTGTTATTGTTCACGATGGTAGAGACCGCTACGGTTTAGCTGCAGTGGATGTATCAACCGGCGAGTTTCAGGTCACGGAGCAAAGCGGCCTTAATGCCTGGCCGGAAATCGCTGATGAACTTAAGCGTCTGCAGCCTTCCGAAATAGTCTGCCCGAGCCGTGAACTGGAAGATTATTGCATAAGAGAGCTGGCCGCCGGCAGGAATAATTTGGTTACAAAGCTTAGTACAATCCCTGATGTTGTTGAAGCAGGTCAGGTTTTAAACGATAGCTTTAAAACTCAGGTTTCAAATCACCTGCAGACAGAACTGTATCCGCAGGCAACTATCGCGGCAGCAACCGCCCTTATTTACCTTCAGGATTTAAAGCAGCTGCCTGCAGGAAGCAGACATTTTCGCTTACCAAAGCTTTACTTCAGTAAAAAATATATGCTGATCGACAGCATCACCAGCAAGAATTTAGAGCTGACCGAAGCGATTAGCAGCAGCGGTAAAAAGGGAAGCCTGCTTGGGGTAATTGATCATTGCCTGACCGGGATGGGACGCCGTTTATTAAAACGCAGGCTTGAGCAACCGCTGCTTGACCTGCTGCAGATCAATGCCAGGCATGACAGCCTAGAGGAGCTGCTCAAAAAACCAATTGCCAGACGCGAAGTCAGGCTTAGTTTGAACAGGATTTTTGATCTTGAACGTTTCTGCGGGCGACTGGCTTACAAAAAAGTAACCCCCCGCGATTTGGCAGCCCTAAAGAAAACCTTAAGCTACACCGATCCGCTTAAAAAAGCTTTGCTGATAATGGAAGCGCAAGAGCTGCCCGATCTGGGTAAAAGGCTGCCTGAATTCAGTGAGCTGGTCAACCTGATTGATAACGCTCTAAGTGAGGACCCTCCTTTATCACTAAAAGAGGGCGGTATATTCCGGGAGGGATATAATACCGAACTGGACCAGCTGAAGCAAATCGCCCGTGATGGCGGAAAAATGTTGTTGGACTTTGAAAAAGAGGAGCGCAGCCGGACCGGCATTAAATCGCTACGGGTCAGCTATAATCGCAACTTCGGCTATTACATTGAGGTAACAAAGACTAACCTGGAGCTTGTTCCGCCTGAATATCATCGTAAACAAACTCTTGTAGGAGCTGAGCGTTATACAACAGCAGAGCTGCATAGTATCGAAGAACAGCTGACTGGGGCCCGCGATAAGCTTACAGTGCTGGAGCATAGTTTGTTTGAAGAGTTAATCGAAAGTGTAGGGAGCTGGATGCCGCAACTACTTGAAGCTGCTGAGGTTTTGGCCGAACTTGATTTCAGACAGGGGCTGGCAGAAGCTGCAGAACTTTATAATTACTGCCGACCACAGCTAAATGCCGACCGAAAATTAATGATGAAAGAGTGTCGTCACCCGGTGGTGGAACAGCTGGCAATTGAGCAGTTTGTGCCAAATGATGTAACTGCAGATCAGGCTAACTTTATCCTGCTGATTACGGGACCGAATATGGCCGGGAAAAGTACCTATATCCGCAGTGCGGCCATTACTGCCATTCTGGGACAAATCGGCAGTTTTGTACCGGCGGCGGCAGCTCATTTGCCGCTTTTCGACCGTGTTTTTGCTCGCGTGGGTGCCAGCGATGATTTAAGCAGGGGACACAGCACTTTTATGGTCGAAATGATCGAAACAGCGACGATTCTAAGAGAGGCAAGCGGAGACAGTCTGATCATTTTAGACGAAATCGGAAGGGGCACCAGCACTTATGACGGGATGAGCATCGCCCGTGCTGTATTGGAATATATCAGCGGCAATATAAAAGCGATAACTTTTTTTTCTACCCATTACCACGAGCTGACCAGGCTTGAAGGCGAACTGTCAGGAGTAAAAAATTTTAACATGGCGGTGAAAGAGAAGGGTAAGGAGGTAATCTTTCTGCGCCAGGTGCTGCCGGGAAAGGCGGATAGAAGTTACGGCATCAATGTGGCCCGGCTTGCCGGTTTACCGGTCGAGGTTTTAGTAAGAGCTGAAGCTGTCCTGGCTGAATTGGAACTGGCCTCTTCCACTGCCGCTGAACAACAGCTGAGCCTGCTGCCGATTATATCCAGCCGTTCTGATAATGATCAGAGTGCAGCTTTAGAGATTATTAATAAACTAAAAGATTACGATCTTAACCGCATGACTCCCTTGGAAACGATGAAAGCGCTCTACGAAGTACAAAAAGAGCTTCTCGATCTTGAAGAATAGCTATCTGGAGAGTATTGATATCATATGGCCATTAAATTGCTCAGCAAGGATACAGCCGAAAAAATTGCCGCCGGCGAAGTTATCGAAAACCCCGCCTCGGTGATCAAAGAGTTGGTAGAAAATGCGCTTGACGCAGGAGCTTCCCGGGTCAATATCGCGATCGAGGGTGGAGGCAGGGAACAGATTACTGTTTCTGACGATGGAGAGGGAATCAGGTCCGATGAAGTCAAATTGGCTTTTAAACGTTTTGCGACCAGCAAACTAGCCGCCATTGACGACCTTGATCATCTGCTGAGCCTCGGTTTCAGGGGCGAGGCCCTGCCCAGCATCGCTGCCGTTTCAAAGCTGGAGATGATCACCAGGTCTGAAAATGAGGTCGGCGCCAGGAAAATTGTCCTGGAAGGGGGAGAGGTGAAAGAGTTCGGTGAAACCGGCGCCCCTTATGGGACGACAGTAATAGTAAAGGAACTCTTCTACAATACTCCGGGCCGCAAAAAGTTTTTAAGAGCCTCTTCGGTTGAAGCATCACGGGTCAGCACGTTGATAACCGCTATGGCGCTGGCCCATCCGAACAGATCTTTCTTCCTGCAAAGCGGTGGCCGCAGCCTGCTGAAAACAACCGGCGATGGAAATTTACTGCACGTTATTGGCGCATTGTACGGACCAGATACTGCGTCAGCAATGCTTGAACTTAAAGATGGTTCGGGAGAAGAAGGCATTAGGGTCGAGGGCTGTGTATCGGCGCCCCATTATAACCGGTCGTCAAGAAAGTGGATTACCATTATTGTAAACGGACGGATCGTCAATAATCCTCAACTCGCCTCAGCGTTAATCCGCGCGTACGGCGATCAGTTGCCCCTTAAGCGGTTTCCACTCGCTGTGCTGAAGCTTAAGGTTAACCCTGAGCTTATCGATGTTAATGTCCACCCGGCTAAAACGGAAATACGCTTTCTTGATGCAGAAGCAGCAAAACGGGCTGTTTTCAGAACTGTAAAGCTGTCTCTGCAACGCATGACTATTTTGCCTGAATGGCCGGTAAGCCCTGTAAAAGAGCCCTTTGCTAAAAGATCGGACAGTTACAGACAATACAGTTTCGCCTCAAAAGAAAGAATTCCCTATACCAGCCCAGGCACTGAAAGTGAGCAACAGGTCAGGGAGTCCTTCCCGCCGCAACCAGAGCAGCACCATGGGCAGGGAGAAATACCGCTTCAATCTAATAAAACCTTTGCAGAAGACAAAGTCTCGTCTTTCGGAACAACCTTTGAGCCTGGAACTGCTTACTACACTTTAATCGGCCAGTACCTGAACAGTTACATTATTGTTCAGCGCGGAGAGGATCTTCTTCTGATCGACCAGCATGCTGCACACGAACGATTGATTTACAATAGCTTAAAAGCGGGCTTACAAAGTGACTTAAGCGTAGAAAATGCACAGCTGACAATCCCTTACGTGCTGGATATCCCAATATTGTGGCGTGAACAGCTGCCTGCTCATTTACCCTACTTAAGAACCTGCGGAATAGATTTAGAGCCGATTGATCTGGACAGCTACGCTGTGCGCGCTGTCCCCCTGATCTTTAACGAACCGCTCAAAGATTATGAGATTATAGACCTGTTGGAACGGCTGATTAACGATGATGAAGAAGGAGAAAAGGCTGATCAGCATGATGCGCTGCTGAAAACTATCGCCTGCCACCGTTCTATTAAGGCTAAACAACCGCTCAATAGGGAGGAAATGACAAAACTGCTCGATGAATGGCTTGAAACTGAAGCAGCAGGGTATTGTCCCCATGGACGGCCAACGATGATTAGCTTTGATCGCAATCAACTGGAAAAAAGTTTCCTGCGCCGGGGCAGCTCATAAATGACCGAACCATACAGTAGTCCGAAAATACCGCTGCTGGTAATCGTCGGCCCTACGGCTGTCGGTAAATCGGAACTGGCCCTGCAGGTTGCTGAAAGGTTAAAGACCGAAATAATAAGCGCTGATTCAGCGCAAGTTTACCGTTATATGGACATCGGCACCGCTAAGCCCACCGCAGAAGAGCAGAAACGAGTTAAACACCACCTGATCGATCTTGTCGATCCCGATCAATTGTTTAGTGTTGCCGATTATCAGCATGCAGCCAATGAATTAATTATTAAGTTATGGTCGGTTAAAAGAATGCCGCTGATGGTTGGCGGAACCGGCCTCTATATCAGGGCGGTGACCGGCGCCTACGCTTTTGGCAGCAAAGGCGCTGACTTTAAGACGAGGGCAAAATATGAACAAGAAACGGCAGAATTTGGCCTGAGCCGCCTCTACCAAAAACTTGAGGGTCTGGATCCGGAGGCTGCCGGCAAGATCCATCCTAATGATCAAAAAAGAATAATCCGGGCTCTTGAAGTATTCAATCTTGAAGGAAAACCAATTTCGGAGCAGGTCAGAAAAACCAGGATTTCAGAATCGCCCTATCAAGCTGTGCTCTTCGGACTCAATATGGATAGGGCTATACTTTATGAAAGAATTGAAAAAAGAGTGGAGAAGATGATCGAAAAGGGTTTCCTGGAAGAAGTAAACAGCCTTAGAGATAAAGGCTTCGGGAAAACAGACCCGGGAATGCAGGTTCTCGGCTACCGACAGCTTTTTGCTTACCTGGAAGGCAGCGCAGGGTGGGAAGACACCATTGCGGACATAAAGAAAGAAACCAGAAACCTGGCCAAGCGGCAGTTAACCTGGTTTCGCCGGGAAAAAGAGATAACCTGGATCGATCCGGATAGATTTTCTTCGATTGACGATATTGCTGAAAATATTTGCAATATAGTGAAGGATTTAGTGCCCTGACGGGCGAATATAGTTTTCTGAAGTAAGAGATAAGAAGGGAGCCCGATCGATGAAAGGCATGATCAACTTACAGGATACTTTTCTTAACCAGGCTCGCAAAGAGAATATGTTGACAACGGTTTTCCTGATCAACGGATACCAGATAAAAGGTGTTGTGCGCAGTTTTGACAACTTTACGCTGCTCTTGGATGTTGAGGGTAAGCAGCAGCTTGTCTATAAACATGCAATATCAACGATTATACCGGCACGCAACATTAATTTGCGAAACGTCGATAATGACACTGCAGAAGAAGAACCCGGCGGAGAGGCAAACGAGTAAATTTTTAGGTTAATAACTAAGCAGGAAGGCATCTTAGTTGGTGTCTTTCTGCTTTATTATGCCATAGCAGGGGAAGGCGATTACAATCGAAACACCATCAACCGAAAAGGCAATTATTGTCGGGCTTAATTTAGGCCGGCGCGGCGACAAACTGGAAAGATCGTTAGACGAGCTTACCCTGCTGGCAGATACTGCGGGCGCAGAGGTGGTAGCCCGCTTTTTACAGGCTAAAGATGCCCCTGATAATGCTTACTACTTAGGAAAGGGTAAAGCGGAGGAGCTTGTTAACTTAATTGTGCACATGGATGCTGATCTAGTGATTTTCGATAATGAATTAAGCCCTACTCAGATCCGAAACCTTGACCGAGTCCTTGATGTAAAAGTAATCGACCGCACAGCCCTGATCCTTGATATTTTTGCCCGCAGGGCGCTCTCAAAAGAAGGTAAACTGCAGGTTGAACTGGCCCAGCTGCAATACATGCTGCCCCGTCTGATCGGCTTAGGAAAACAGCTTTCCCGCCTTGGAGGGGGGATCGGAACCAGGGGACCGGGAGAAACACAGCTTGAAGTTGATCGTCGGGTTATCCGCCGGAAGATCAGCGACTTAAAACAAGAGATTACTGCTCTGCGCAAACACAGAAAACTGCATCGCCAACGGAGGCAGCGAAACCGCTGTTTCATGGTCAGCCTGGTCGGTTACACCAATGCCGGCAAATCAACGCTCTTAAATGCCCTGACCGGCTCCACTTTATATACGGAAGATAAGCTCTTTGCTACTCTTGATCCTGCTGTCAGGCGGGGGAAGCTGGAGGGAGGTCAGGAAGTTTTATTTACCGACACGGTAGGCTTTATTGAAAAACTGCCCAAACAGTTGGTGACTGCTTTCCAGGCTACCCTGGAAGAGATAGCCGCCGGAGATCTGCTGCTCCATGTCGTTGATCTCAGCCATCCTGATTATCATAACCAGATCGCTATTGTGCATGATCACCTGCAGAAAATTGATCCAGGTTTTATTGAAAAAGAGCAGCTGATCTTTAATAAAATTGACCTGGTGGAAAATAGTGGAGATTTCGCATGCCTTAAGAGAGAGTTCCCGGATGCCCTTTTTGTCTCGGCGATCAAAAAAGTGGGCTTAACTGAAATAAACAATAGGATCAGTTATTGTATGAGCAGGCAAAAACCGCTATTGAAGGTTGAACTTCCATACAGCGCAGGGAAGCTTTTGTCTGAAATTCAGGAGCAAGGCGAAGTAAAATCAATTAAGTACACTGAAAAATCAATTATCGTTGAAGCAACCGTAGACGGGAGACTGGCTGCCCGTTTAAGTGAATACTCGCTGCGGGACTAATTAGAGCTTGCGGAACAGGGCAACTACTTTCCCCAAAATATCAACATCATTGACAAGGATCGGCGGATAAACGCTGTTTTCAGGCTGCAGTCTGAAACCGCCATTTTCGCGGAAAAACCTCTTGATTGTTGCCTCATCTTCAATCCTGGCGGCGACTATTTCACCGTTTTCAGCAGTAACCTGCTGCCGCACCATAACATAATCGCCATCGTTGATGCCGGCGTCGATCATGCTGTCGCCGGATACTTTTAAGACAAAGCAGTTTTCGCCAACCGAGAGATGGTCGGGAATGGGAAAATAGCCTTCGCGGTTTTCGGAGGCAAGGACAGGCATGCCGGCGGCGACACGACCAACAAGCGGCGCAAAGGAGCATTTTAAATCCGGCTCGCCCTCGGCGCTGACCAACAGTTTAATCGCCCGTGGCTTGGTAGGTGATCTATGGATATAGCCTTTTTCCTGGAGCAGGTCAAGATAACCGTGAACGGTAGCGGTGGAACTGATGCCTAAGGCCTTGCCGATTTCACGGACAGAGGGGGGATAGTTGCAGCTGGCTACCTCCTGTTCAATATATTGGAGGACTCGCCGCTGTTTCTCTGTTAGGGGTTCCATGCCATCACCGCCAGCTCATTTTTTGTTTTGATATTATATCACAGCACCAAAGAGGAGGCAAACTATTGTTTGCCTTTTCTGGTAATTTTCACTTATTCACTTATTAAACTGTTACTTTGGCAAAGCTTAATATGGTTAAATATATATTGTTGTCACAAGCCGACAAAACTCACGATCGCTCGCTTCAGAATTGCTTGCGGCTCTTCTCAGCGCGCCGCAGGAAGCCTCCTAAGTCGACACATAGTCTCCTGAGTCGGCAGGGCAATCAAAAATAGATGATAGTGTAAAGTCTTGTTTTGATTGCCCTGTCCTGCTTTGCGTTTCGACTCGCCGGCAATTCTAGTGGCGTTCGCTTAATGTTCGCTTATGTCTGCTGTGACAGCTCTTTACCACTCACTGAAGATTATTGTGATTTTAAAACAGTTCCGCTAAATACTGCGAGAGTCTCCTGACTGCGCTGGACATTAAAAAGAAAAAATTGAAGAGTCTTAAGCTGAATTAAATTATGTCTGGCAATAAAGAAGGCTCAATTTATGGAGCAGTAACGGCATAACCGGACAGGCCCTAATATTCCCTCTCCCCTGGCGGGAGAGGGTTAGGGTGAGGGGGACGATAGATATAATAATTAACTGTAACCGTTTAGGCGCAGCAGTTTGTTAAGGCCGTTCAGGTAAGCTTTTACGCTGGCCTCAATAATATCGGTGCTGGTGCCACGACCGGTGATCTTGCGATCCTGGTAAGCCATTTCAACCTGAACTTCGCCGAGAGCGTCGCGCCCCTGGGTAACAGCATTAATCATATACTTCTCCAACCCGATGCTGAGCCCGGTAATTTTATTAATCGCATTATAAGCAGCGTCAATCGGTCCGGAACCGATGGCGACTTCCTCGATCAGGCTGTCATCATCTTTTTTCAGACGGATGACGGCAGAAGGGATACTTTTACTGCCGCTGACTGTTTGCAGATAATCGAGTTTATAGCGCGGTTCTACTAGGGAAAGGTGATCTAAGATCATAGCTTCAAGGTCTTCCGGATAAACTTCTTTCTTGCGGTCAGCTAAGGTTAAAAAGCGCTGGTAGATCTCCTCAAGCTGGCTGCGGTTCAGGGAAAAACCCAGTTTCTTCAGTTGATCCATAACAGCATGTCGACCAGAGCGAGCGGTGAGACACATTTGAGCGGCCTTACCACCGATCAGTTCGGCATCGATTATTTCGTAAGTTTCCTTATTTTTTAAAACACCATCCTGGTGAATGCCCGATGAATGGGCGAAGGCGTTGAGGCCAACTACAGCTTTATTGACCGGCACTGAAATGCCGGTCAGTTTACTTACCAGCCTGCTGGTCCTGTAGATCTCTTCATAATTTATGTCTGCATAGTAGGGAAAATGATTACCGCGAATCCTCAGGGCAACCGCGATTTCCTCCAGGGCAGCATTGCCGGCTCTCTCTCCGATGCCGTTGATATTGCACTCAATCTGGCGGGCGCCATTTTTTACCGCTTCCAGTGAGTTGGCAACGGCGAGGCCAAGGTCGTTATGACAGTGAACGCTAATTATAGCTTTATCGATTCCATCGACATTTTCTCTGATGCGCCTGATCTGCGCCCCGAATTCTTCAGGGACTGCATAACCGACAGTGTCGGGGATATTAATCACCGTGGCCCCGGCCCTGATCACAGCTTCCAGTAGTCTGAAAAGGTATTCATCACGGGCCCTGGTAGCGTCTTCCGGCGAATATTCGATATCGGGACAATACTGCTTGGCATATTTAACCGCTTCCACAGCCTGTTCCAATAGCACTTCCGGGTCTTTTTTCAGCTTGTGCTCCATGTGAATGTCGGAAGCGCCAAGAAATACATGAAGGCGCGGTTTTTCGGCATTCTTGATTGCTTCCCAGGCAGCATCTATATCGCCCTGTACTGCCCTGGCCAGGGCGCAGATTGTAGGGCCCTTAACCTGGTTGGCGACGGCCTGAACGGCTTTCAGTTCACCGGGAGAAGACACGGGAAAGCCTGCTTCAATGATATCCACACCGAGACGGGCCAACTGACGGGCTACTTCCAGTTTTTCTTCATAGTTTAACCGGGCACCCGGTGTTTGCTCACCGTCGCGAAGCGTGCTGTCAAAAAGAAAGATCTGCTCTTGTCCCTTAATTTTCTTTTTACTTTTTGTCATCAAAAATACCTCCTCAATCTATAGTTCAGAGTGGGGGAGAGCAAATAAAAAGCTTTCGTGTAAGAGACGAAAGCCTGTGTTCGCGGTACCACTCTTCTTGGCAGCATAACTTCTACCACCCACTCTTTACAGTAACGGAAGTCTCCGGCCAGGCCTATTCTTAATCACTATGATTAATTTCGGTTGGCGGCTCAAGGGGGAGTTCACTGTCACTGACATTACCGTTTTTCACCAATTATAACGGCTCTCTGAAATGTTATTGACTGCTACTGGTCCCGTTCATAGCCATTAATAATATTCAACAACTTGCCTGTAAGGTTACCTAATAATCTCCTTATTGTCAATAGCCACCGAAAAGAAATGGTAAATTTCTATTGATCTTTTATTTGAATATAGTTATAATTCATATTACAAGCTATATAATACCGTTAATAATATAAATAGTACTATAATGCCTTATATGCGGGAGTCAAAGATGAAACGGCCTAAACGTGAACTGCAACTGTTAAGTAAAAGCGAACAGCTTGCCTTGCTTAAACAGCCAAACCCAAGAGCACCAACAGGGCTGCGCAATTTATGTTTGATCAGCTTGATGCTTAAATCCGGCATCAAAGCCTCAGAAATAATCAACCTCCGTGAACAAGATCTGGACTGGGATAGTGGTACATTATTTATTCAGGAGAGCGGAGGGGCCAAAGAACGTTATCTAAAAATTGACGATGTTGAACTCAGTTTGCTAAAAAGCTGGCGCCGCATTAAGCCATCCGGGTGCCCGGTATTATTTACGACATTAAAGGGAGAGCCGCTGCGAGACCGCTACCTGCGTGAAATGATCAAGCGTTATGCCCGTAAAGCCGGGATTAAGAAGGATGTCTATCCGCACCTGCTAAGAACGACATTTGCCCTGGATTTTTTAAATGAAACCCGTGATATTGATCGTTTACAGCAGGTTTTAGGGCATCGGGATCAATCGACTACTCAAAACTATATCAGGTTATACTTTTTGGAGTTTTCCGGCTTAAAAGATCGACCTAAACCAGAGGAGGAGGTCTTTGCCGATTTAATTAGAGAACAGGAAATGAAAAAGAAAATAAATGAAGATAAGATACCTTATATTACCATTATGTCAGAGGATGAGCAGGCAGAACGTAAGGCTATTCCGGCACTGAAATGCTGCCAGTGCAGTTTTATTTTGCATTACCAGGGTGATTGCCCGCAATGCGGCACAACTTTCCAGACAATCTTAAAGCACTGGGGAAAAACAATTTAAAGAACAGGGAAAATGAGAGGAAGAACGGGAAGTAGTAGGCATCTGAAACAACAGAGAAGCCCATGAAGTGAAGCTGCTTTAACTTCCGATAATATATCTTATGTTAACTTAAAACAGAATAATTGTTGCACAGTAAATATTTTGCCGCTTACCACTGTTTTCCTGTCACTTAAGGTTCAGCGTATCTTTTGTATGATTATATGCTGCTATAAGCTCTGCAAAAGTTTCGTTTTGTTGGTATAATTATGTTCGGGCTGCAACAGATTGAGATTCTCAGGGAGGCTCTTTTTTTTATGAACAAAGCATTCAGGAACCTAATCTTGTTGATACTGTTTGTGCTTTTTATCCTCCTCCTCTCTTCCTGTGCACAAACACCCGTTTACCTGAAAGAAAATTATGAAGACTACCTAAAAGCACAAAGTGATGCCGAAGTTGAAGAAGCTGACGCCGCCACAGATTCTGATAACGCTGATAATTTGCAAAGCCCGGAACCTGGCAAAATTCTCGACCATTTTAATATTGGCCTTTATAATGGCGTTGGCGTTTGGGATTTAAATGTTTTGGCCCTGCAAAATTTCTTTACTGAAAATGGTCTCAGCTACACGCTATTTGACGAACATGACGTAACGTCAACATTCTTAAGCGACCATTTTGACCTGATCTGGTTTCCCGGCGGTTTCGCTGCTGAATACCGCTACTATATTCCCGACCTTGAACCGATCATCGATTTTGTAAACCAGGGCGGCTATTTTGTCGGCAGCTGTGCCGGAGCCTACTTTGCCGCCGATATATTAAGTTGGCAAGGACAGGAGGGTAAAGATCATGACTATCCGCTTAACTTTTTCCCCGGCAGGGCAGCCGGTCCGCTTGTTTATAAACTTAACTGGGGTGATCAGGCGCTTCTTATCTTGAACCGGGATATCCCGGCTAACTCAGATTTTGAGACGGCTCTGGCTGCTTACTACTTTGATGGCCCTTATTTTGACGCTTTTCCCGAAGCCGATTATCTTGCACTGGCCTATTATGAAACTAACAATCGGCCGGCAGTTGTCGCCGGTAAATTTGGCGCCGGGAAATACTTACTTTTCGGGCCCCACCCCGAAATGGGCGGTATTAATGAGCAGAGTGGAGATTATGACCCTGATGGCGGCAATAATGCCCAGTGGAGCTGGCTTTTAGCTATTCTTTACTGGTTTGGAGACTGGTAGCCTGCAGTGCTTGTGATATAATTTAATAGATGTTATAGATCGAAAGGTGTTATTTATCCGATGAAAAGAGTCCACTTTTTATTTCTAATCATTCTGGTAATCCTGCTATTTTTTGTGATTGGGATCACCGCCGGCGCAGTATACCCGCCGGAAGTGCTCTTTGGCCAAGGCAGCAAGAACCATGTTACTGATGATAATAATGAAGATGCTTTTGATGAGCCGGTTGAAGAGCTAGATGAGCCGGATTTAAGAACGGTTAAGTTGATTGCTGCAGGCAATATATTTCCCCATACGCCCCAAATCGAACAGGCCCATATCGGCGATGGAGTCTATGATTTTTCTCCGAGTTTTGAATTCATTGCACCGCTCTTTAAAAAAGGCGATATTGTGGTAGCCGATCTCGAGACTTCCCAGGCCGGCCCCGATATCTCATATGCAGGCACTCGCGGCTATACCGGGTTCCCCCTTTTCAACTCCCCCCAGGAGCTTTCAGTAGCCTTGCATGATGCCGGGGTTGACCTGATGACCCTCGGTAACAACCATGCCCTTGACCGCGGCTACGAAGGCCTGCTGGTTACTCTCGACCACTTACACAGCATCGGGGTAAAAACCTTTGGCGCCTATAAAAGCCAGGAGGATCGAGATAAAATTCTGATTGTTGAGCATGACGGCATTAATATTGCTTTTATCGGTTACACCTTCAGTACCAATGGCATACCGGTTCCTGAAGGACACGCTTACTGCGTCAACTTTGCTCCCGGTTTTACCGATTTAACAGAGGTTATTGCCGACATCAAAAAAGCCCGGGATAAAGGCGCTGATCTTGTTGCTGTTTTTCCCCACTGGGGCGATGATGAATACAACCAGGAACCGCAACCACAGCGCTTGCGTGAAGTTGCCGCAGAGCTGGCTGAAGCCGGAGCCGATTTAATCATCGGTGGCCACCCTAAGTTTGTCCAGCCGCTGGAATGGTTTTTTAACAAGCTTCCTGATGGCTCGGAAAGAGCTACCCTGGTTATCTATTCCCAAGGGACCTTACTATCCAACCAGCATTACCCGGCCAATGTTTCGCCCCGGGTTGAGTACCATCTGCTGTTGGACATCGAATTGAGTAAAAATATGTACAGTGGCGAAGCATGGATCAGTAAAGTTGACTATGAAATAACCTGGATTCACCGACTATGGCGCCACCGTATCCTCCCTCTGTCTGCTGTTTTTGCCGGCATACCTGACGATTACAACCTCAGTGACGGTAAAGTTGAAGAACTGAAAATTTGGCACGAGCGGACCATTGAAGCTGCCGAAGCATACGGATACAGTGAAGGTAAAATAAAAGCGATGGCTTTGGCCGATAATCTTTATGAAAAAGCTTACGAAACCGATTAAATCTGTAATAAACGGTAAAGGAAGGTGCTCCCTCAATTGAAAATAGGTGTTTTTACCGACAGTTACCGTCCCTATACCAGTGGAGTTGTCAGATCGATCGATCTATTTACCAGGGAATTTACCCGCCGCGGCCATGAAGTCTATATTTTTGGCCCCGATTATCCCCTTTCTCATCCACCCAAAGAAGATAAAGTTTTTCGTTTTGTTGCTTTGCCTGCGCCAACGATGTCTGATTTTTCAATACCGCTGCCATTCTCCGCCCAGTTCAGCCCGACTATCAAAAAAATTGGTCTGGATATCATCCATGTCCACAGCCCATTTATTTTAGGCAGCCTGGGCGCCAGAGCAGCCAGGCGCCACCGCCTGCCTCTGGTCTTTACTTTTCACACTTTATATGATCAATATGTTCATTACGTACCCTTCGTTAAGGATGCATCGCGCCAGATTGTGCAGTTGATTTGCCGCGATTTTTGCAACCGTTGCAATATGGTTATAGCCCCATCACAGCTGGTGGTTAATTACCTGCGCCGTATAGGCGTTGAATCCCAGATTGCCAATATCCCGACCGGTATTGAGCTGGAAGAGTTTACAGACTTAAATCCGCTCTGGCTTAAAGAAAATTACGGTATCAGCGATGACCAAACGGTGCTCCTTTTTGTCGGCCGCCTAGGTAAAGAGAAAAACATCATCTTTTTACTTAAATCATTTAAGGAAATAAACCGTACTCACCCGGAAACACACCTGGTCTTGGTTGGCAAAGGACCTCAGGAAGAGGCCCTGAGAAGCTTTTGCCGGTCTAATGGCCTTAATGGTTCTGTCACTTTCACCGGGGTGCTGCCGCGACAGCAGATCGTTCACTGCTATGCCAGCGCCGATCTCTTTGTTTTTCCTTCAGTGACAGAAACTCAGGGGTTGGTGATCGGCGAAGCCAAAGCTGCCGGCCTGCCCGTGGTTGCCGTGCGCGCATTCGGACCGGCTGAAATTGTTGCCCACGGAGTAGATGGACTTTTAACCGACCCAACAATTAGTTC
>Ga0208244_100906_pt1 | contig 21021 bp, 35 predicted proteins | sample SubbioCR12Aug_5A_FD_184828 | JGI IMG/M metagenome (GOLD analysis project Ga0208244, IMG submission 184828) | Serpentinite rock and fluid subsurface biosphere microbial communities from McLaughlin Reserve, California, USA - CR12Aug_5A (SPAdes) | ecosystem: Environmental > Terrestrial > Deep... | reverse complement strand
CCAAGTTCAAGACAGAGGTTTACATATTGACGAAGGAGGAAGGCGGCAGGCACACACCGTTTTTCAAGGGATACAGGCCGCAGTTTTATTTTCGGACGACTGACGTTACGGGAGTGGCGCAGTTGCCTGAGGGAGTGGAGATGGTGATGCCTGGAGACAATATAACGCTGGAAGTGGAGCTTATCTCGGCAATTGCGATGGAGAAGGAACTGAGATTTGCAATAAGAGAAGGTGGAAGGACCGTCGGGGCAGGTGTTGTTACCGAGGTTATACAATAAATTCAATGATCGAAAGTTTAAATACAAAAGTGAGACAAAGGTGAACCAGAAGATAAGAATAAAATTAAGGGCATATGACCACAGGATACTTGATCGATCCGTAAAGGAAATTGTCGACACAGTGCAGAGGACGGGCGCGAGGATAGCCGGACCTGTGCCGTTGCCGACAAGAATCAGCAGGGTTACAGTTCTCAGGTCGCCTCATGTAGATAAAAAATCGCGCGAGCAATTCGAGATCAGAACCCATAAGAGGCTTATAGACATTGTTGACCCGACTCCGCAGACTGTCGATGCCCTTATGAAGCTGGAACTCGCTGCCGGGGTTGATGTTGAGATTAAGCTGTAACAAGAAGCGGCGGGGGTTTTTTAATTACGCTGATTAATCAATATGCTTAATAGATTTATATTTTTGGAGATGGAATAATGGTTGGTATTTTAGGTGTAAAACTTGGTATGACACAAATATATACGGAAGACGGTAAGTCCTGGCCGGTAACGGTTGTCGAGGCTGGACCATGTTGTGTCGTCCAGGTAAAAACTATCGCTAAAGATGGATATGAGGCTGTAAAATTGGGTTTCATGGAAGTTCAGGAAAAGAAGCTGAGCAAGCCCGTTGCCGGTATGTTCAAAAAGTCTGGAGTTAAATTATACAGGCTTTTGAAGGAGTATCCTATCAGCGGGATGAATGTAGGGGATTTTTTGACAGTGGAGAAATTTGAAAAGGGAGACATAGTATCCGTCTGCGGGGTTTCCAAGGGGAAGGGTTTTCAGGGTGTAATGAAGAGACATAATTTTTCGGGAGGGCCCGGATCCCATGGATCCATGTTCAACCGGGCACCCGGTTCCATTGGTGCCAGTTCCTACCCGTCAAGGGTGTGGAAGAATCAGAAGCTTCCGGGACATATGGGTTCAGAGAAAACAACAGTAAAAAATCTCGAGATAATTGATGTTAAGGCCGGCCAGAACGTTCTCCTGATAAGGGGTGCGGTACCCGGTGCAAAAGGCAGCATTATTGAGATAAAAAAGGAAAGTTGATATGCCTGAAATTGATATAAAGGATAAGAATAACGCTACAGTCGGGAAGATCAATATGAATGACGATCTTTTCGGCATGGCCGCCAGGCAGGGGGTTATCCACGAGGCGGTGGTAAATTATCTCGCAAATCAGAGACAGGGCACCCATGCAACAAAAACAAAGGGACTTGTGCGGGGCGGAGGGAAAAAGCCCTGGAAGCAGAAGCATACAGGAAGGGCAAGATCGGGCAGCATCCGTTCTCCTCTCTGGAGAGGGGGAGGTATAATCTTCGGCCCTCAACCGAGAGACTATTCATATAAACTGCCCAAAAAAGTCAGAAGACTTGCTCTGATGAGTGCTGTCTATGAGAAACTCTCAAACGGCGAAGTTGTTGTTATCGATTCACTGTCATTGGAGAAGCCCAGGACAAAAGAAATAGTATCCATCCTGAAGAACCTGGCCCTTGACAGCAAAAGTGTTCTTATCGTTCTTCCTGAGAAGGACGATGCCGTTGTTTTATCGGCAAGGAACATCCCGGGTGTGCGTGTTATGCGGGCAATGGATCTTAACGTATACGACGTTGTTGCATCCCGCGCAGTGGTTATGACAAAAGATGCAGCATTAATTTTGGGGGAAATCAGGGAGTCATGAAAAACATATATTCCATAATCAAAAAACCCCTGTTTACTGAAAAGGGAAGCAGCCTTAAAGAGGCTCACAACAAGGTACTTGTTGAAGTTGCCAAGGATGCCAACAAGATAGATATCAAGAGGGCAGTAGAGGAAATTTTCAAGGTCAAGGTTGAAAAGGTTTCAACGATGATTGAGCAGGGAAAGTGGAAAAAATATGGCAGGTCTGTTGGTCAAAAACCTGACAGAAAAAAGGCAGTAATTACCCTGAAAAAGGGTGAAAAACTTGAATTCATTGAAGGTGCATAATGGGGATAAAGAAATTTAATCCGACTTCGCCGGGCAGGAGATTCCAGACTGTGTCCGACTTCGCTGATGTAACAACGGATGCTCCTTACAAACCTCTTCTGAAACCTCTGAAGAAGACGGGCGGAAGGAACAGTTACGGCCGTGTTACATCCTGGCACAGGGGCGGAGGAAACAGGACTGCTTACAGAGTTATCGATTTCAAGAGAGACAAAATCGGTGTGCCTGCAAAAGTCGGTACGATAGAATATGACCCTAACAGGTCGGCCAGAATAGCATTGCTGCATTACCGTGACGGTGAGAAACGATATATTATAGCTCCTGCCGGACTGCTTGTCGGGGAAGAGATTGTTTCGGGAAAGGGTGCTGAAATAAAGGTCGGAAATGCCCTGCCTCTCAGTGATATGCCGTTAGGAACATTTATGCATAACATTGAACTACGGCCCGGTGAAGGTGCCAAGCTTGTCAGAAGCGCCGGTGGATCTGCACAGTTGATAGCGAAAGAAGACAGATATGCGCAGGTTAAACTTGCATCCGGGGAGGTGCGTTTTATACCATCAAACTGTATGGCGACTGTCGGCCAGGTGAGTAATGCCGATCATGAGAATATTTCTTACGGTAAAGCCGGCAGAATAAGGTGGCTGGGTAAAAAACCTCATGTCAGGGGCGTTGCAATGAATCCTGTCGACCATCCTTTGGGGGGTGGCGAAGGCAAGGCTTCGGGAGGCAGGCCTGCATGTACGCCGTGGGGAAAACCCGAGGGAGTCAAAACAAGACAGAACAAGAGAACTGACAGGTTCATCGTGAAGAGGAGGAAGTAACTTGGCTAGATCGTTAAAAAAAGGCCCTTTCGTGGATGATAAGCTTATGAAAAAGGTTAGGGTGATGATCGAGAGCGGCGAGAAAAAACTTATAAAGACATGGTCAAGGCGTTCTACTATAATCCCTGAGTTTATCGGTTATACTTTTGCTGTGCACAACGGAAAGAAGTTTATACCGGTATATGTAACGGAGAATATGGTCGGCCATAAACTCGGTGAGTTCGCGCCGACGAGAACATTCAGAAGCCATGCAGGTTCGGATAAGGCTAAGGGGTAGAGAGAGTATATTATGGAAGCTAAGGCAATATTAAGATATGCTAGAGTCACTCCGCGGAAGGCGCGCAGGGTTGTAAACCTTATACGCAATAAGAATGCCGGGGACGCGGCTTTGTATCTGCGGTTTATGCCTTACAGGGCTGCCAAGACCGTGGAAAAAGTCCTGAAATCGGCGATAGCGAATGCAGAGCATAAAAAGGCCCTGAATCCGGAAGAGATGAAAATAGTTCAGGCCTTTGTTGATCAGGGACCTGTTATGAAAAGAGTTGAACCAAGGGCAATGGGAAGAGCTAATGTAATTAGAAAGAGAACATGCCACATTACCCTGATTTTGTCAGAAGAAAATTAATAGGGAGGTAGATTTTGGGTCAGAAGGCGCATCCTATAGGAAACAGGCTCGGTATAATAAAAACCTGGGATTCGAGATGGTACTCCAAGAAAGGCTATACGGAACAGCTTATCGAGGACATATCTATAAGAAGGTCGCTCAAAGAAAAGCTTTTTCATGCCGGGGTGCCCAAGATCGAGATTGAGCGTGCCGGCCAGAATATCAGGGTAATCATCCACACTGCAAGACCAGGCATTATTATCGGCAAAAAAGGCGCCGAGGTTGAAAAACTCAGGAAAGACCTTAAAGAAATGACCGGTAAAGAGGTTTCGGTTGATATAAAGGAAATAAGGAAGCCCGAGGTGGATGCGCAGCTCGTTGCCGAAAATGTAGCTCTTCAGCTTGAGAAGAGAGTGGCCTTCAGGCGTGCCATGAAAAAGTCTGTCGCATCAGCTCTCAGATTCGGGACTCTGGGCGTGAAAATATCATGCTCAGGCAGACTGGCCGGTGCGGAGATAGCACGGTCTGAATGGTATAGAGAAGGCAGAGTGCCGCTACATACATTCAGGGCTGATATCGATTATGGATATGCAAGGGCCCGTACGACGTACGGAGTCATAGGAGTTAAGGTCTGGATGTACCACGGTGACATATTGCCGGAAAGCAGAGTAAAGGAACTTTAGGTGACAGTATGTTAATGCCAAAGAAGGTTAAATTCAGAAAAATGCAGAAGGGACGAATGGATGGCAAGGCCTATAGAGGAGCTACTGTGGCGTTCGGTGAGTTCGGTCTGAAGGCTATGGAGCCGGGCTGGGTTTCGAGCCAGCAGATTGAAGCTGCCAGGATAGCTATTACCAGGCATGCCAAGAGGGGTTGCAAGGTGTGGATCAGGATTTTCCCGGATAAGCCGATTACCAAGAAGCCGGCTGAAACAAGGATGGGAAAAGGCAAGGGCGCTCCGGAATACTGGGTCGCTGTTGTAAAACCAGGGAGAGTTCTCTACGAAATGTCCGGTGTTACGGAGACAACCGCAAAAGAGGCCATGCGTCTTGCAGCACATAAACTTCCGGTAGCCACCAGATTTGTAAAAAGAGATGAGGAGGTACTGTGAAGTCATCAGCGCTTAGAGCCATGACGGTCGATGAATTGAACCGGAAAGAGCAGGATCTGAGGAAAGAGCTGTTCAACCTGAGGTTCCAGCAGGTTACGGGAGAGATAGAAAATCCCATGCGCATTCGGACCGTAAGAAAGGATATCGCAAAGGTGTTAACAATTAAAACCGAAAAGGCGAAGAAGGAAGAGAAAAGTGGCTAAAAAGATTTATACAGGCAAGGTGATCAGCAACAAGATGGACAAGACTATTGTTGTAGCGGTAACCAGGTTGTTTCAGCACCCTGTATATAAAAAGACCGTAAAGCGTGTCACAAAACTCAAGGCCCATGATGAACAGAACAGATGTAATGTCGGTGATACGGTCAGGATTCTGGAGACAAAACCTCTTAGTAAAGAGAAACGATGGATTGTAATAGAATAGAGCTATGGTGGAGTGATCTAAAATGATTCAGTTGAGGAGCATGCTTGATGTGGCAGACAATTCAGGTGCGAAGAAAGTGCAGTGCATAAAGGTGCTCGGTGGCTTCCACAGACGATATGCCAGACTCGGCGACATCGTCGTTGTAAGTGTTAAGGAGGCTTTGCCGGATAGCAATGTCAAAAAAGGTTCAGTGGCGAAAGCGGTTGTTGTTCGTACCAGGAAAGAACATCGCAGGCCGGACGGATCTTACATACGTTTTGATCAGAATGCTGTAGTCCTTATAAATCCACAAGGTGAACCTGTAGGCACAAGGATATTCGGTCCTGTGGCAAGGGAACTCAGGTGGAAGGAATTTACAAAAATCATATCTCTGGCTCCCGAGGTATTATAGGTGAAACTATGGGTTTAGGCATTAAGAAAAATGATATTGTGCGGGTAATGTCGGGCAAGGAAAAGGGAAAGAGCGGAAGAGTTCTTTCGATATATCCTGTGAAGGAAAGCCTTTTAATTGAAAAGGTAAATATGATCAAAAAACATATGAAACCGACTAGAAAATATGCGCAAGGCGGCATTATTGAGAAAGAAGCGCCTATACATATATCTAATGTTATGTTGATATGCCCGAAGTGCAACAAACCGACGAGAATATCGAATTCAGTGTTGCAGGACGGAAGGAAATTGCGTATGTGTAAAAAGTGCAGGGAGGTTATAGACCAGTAATGAAGCCTAGGTTCAAGGAAAAGTACCTGAAAGAAGTGATACCGAATATGATAAAGGAATTTTCTTATAAAAATATAATGGAAGTTCCGAAGATACAGAAAATTGTCCTCAATGTCGGACTTGGTGAAGCGATACAGAATATAAAACTGCTGGACGCAGCCCAGAAGGAGCTTTCGCTCGTAACAGGGCAGAAGGCTGTTGTTACAAAAGCCAAGAAATCAATAGCGGCCTTTAAATTGAGAAAAGGCGTCCCCATAGGATGCAAGGTCACCCTGAGAGGCAATATGATGTATGAGTTCCTCGACAGGTTCATCAGCCTTGCATTGCCGAGGATACGCGATTTTAAAGGTGTTTCAGGGAAGTCGTTCGACGGGCGCGGCAACTATTCTCTTGGGTTCAAGGAACAGTTTATATTCCCGGAGATAGATTATGATAAAGTCGAAATGGTTCACGGCCTCGACATAGTATTCTGCACGACGGCAAAAACTGACAAGGAAAGCAAGGCGCTTTTACGGCATATGGGTATGCCGTTCAGGAATTAAAACAGTTTTGGGTGTTAGTCGTCTGTTTTGGTTTTATTGGGAACTGACAACTAAGACCGACAACTAATAACTAAAAAATGGAGTTATGAATGGCGAAACTTTGTATGATCGAAAAATCAAAAAGGCCGCCCAAATTCGGAGTGAGGGCCTACAACAGGTGCAAGTTGTGCGGAAGACCACGGGCTTATCTGCGCAAGTTCGGAATGTGCAGGATTTGTTTCAGGACGCTTGCTCTTGAAGGGCAGATACCCGGAGTAACGAAGGCAAGCTGGTAGTATATGACTATCTGGAGGTTTATAAATGCTGACTGATCCAATTGCAGATATGCTGACAAGGATAAGGAACGCTATACAGATTAAGGCCGAAAAGGTTGATATCCCTATTTCGAAGATTAAGCTTGAGATTGCCAAGATATTGAAAGAAGAGGGTTTTATAAGGGCTTATAAGATACTTAAGGACAGAAAGCAGGGTATCCTGAGAGTTATCCCGAAATATGTGGACCACGACAGTGTCATAACGGGACTCAAAAGGATAAGCAAACCCGGACGCAGAGTATACGTCGGGAGTGATGAAATCCCGAAAGTAATGGGCGGTCTTGGGATTGCGATACTGACGACTTCAAAAGGCGTATTAAGTGACAAGGCATGCAAAAGGGATGTTGTAGGCGGGGAAGTAATCTGTTATGTGTGGTAAAGGAGAATAGTTTATATGTCGCGCATCGGTAAAAAGCCAGTAGTAATACCTGAGAAAGTCACTGTTGATATAAAGGGCGGAATTATTGACATTAAGGGTCCCAAGGGAGAGTTGAGCTGGAACTACCCTGAAAGGGTGAAGGTGTCTGTAAACGACGGAATCATTTCTGTTGAAAGATCGGGAGACACGAAGCCGGACAGGGCGATTCATGGTCTTGTCAGGAGCATTATATTTAATATGGTGGCGGGTGTTTCAGACGGATACCGGAAAGTCCTTGATATTGTGGGTGTCGGGTACAGGGCTCAGGTGTCCGGCAATAAAATTGTCCTGTCACTGGGTTACTCCCATCCTGTAGAGTTCCTGTTGCCAGATGGGATAAATGCCTCGGTTGATCAAAAGCAGACTCAGATTACGCTTGCGGGAATCGACAAGCAACAGATAGGACAGGTAGCAGCCAGCCTGAAATCCCTGAGATTGCCGGATGCATATAAAGGCAAGGGCATCAGGTTCGCAGGAGAAAGGCTGAAGCTTAAGGTCGGGAAGGCAGGCAAAAAATAGATGTGTCCTCTCCCCTGTGCCATTTAGAAGTTTGGCTGTGAAGGGAGACCAGGCAGGGCATTAAGCATTACAAAATCAGGAGGTTTGGGTTGGCTGAAAAACGGAAAGATAGTAAGCGCAGGCGCCATGTGCGCATCAGAAAAAAAGTCTTCGGGACGCCTGAAAGGCTTAGGTTATCGGTTTACCGGAGTCTCAATCATATATATGCACAGATAATAGACGACTCATCCGGTATTACCATTGTTGCTGCTTCGAGTCTCGAAAAGGAACTTAAAGGGGATACAATACACAAGGGTAATATCAAAACGGCAAAATTAGTAGGTGAGCTTATTGCCCGGCGGGCGTTGGCAAAAGGCATAAAGAAGATCGTGTTTGACAGGAGCGGCTATCTCTATCACGGAAGTATAAAGGCGTTGGCAGAGTCAACAAGGGAAGCAGGGTTGGAGTTCTAGGAGGTTATGTGGAGAAAATTGATCCAGAAAACTTGAATCTGAGAGATAAGGTTGTTTACATCAACAGAGTTGCAAAGGTTGTAAAAGGCGGAAGACGGTTTTCCTTTACAGCGCTTGTCGTTGTCGGAGACGGAGACGGAAGAGTCGGCATGGGAAAGGGAAAGGCTGCAGAAGTTCCGGAGGCTATTAGAAAGGCAGTTGAACAGGCCAGGAAATCGCTTCTTAAATTCCCGCTCAGGGAAGGCACAATCCCCCACAGGATTATCGGGAGATTCGGATCGGGTACAATTGTGATAAATCCCGCTGTTAAGGGTACGGGCATTATTGCGGGTGGAGCTGTAAGAGCGGTACTGGAAGTAGGTGGTGTTCAAAACGTTGTTGCGAAATCAATCCGGAGTCATAATCCTTTTAATTCCGTTAAAGCGACTTTGAACGGTCTTGCAAACCTCAAGGATCCGGAGTCTGTAATGAAACTCAGAGGAAAAGCCGAGGAAGAGTCCCAGGAGGCTTCATGAGATTGGGAGATTTGAAACCTGCTGAAGGTAGCAGAAAGAAGAACAAAAGAGTTGGACGGGGAATCGGCTCGGGCCATGGCAAGACTTCCTGCAAGGGGCATAAGGGTCAGAAGGCCCGTTCCGGAGGGACGAAAGGAGCCGGCTTTGAAGGCGGACAGATGCCATTACAGCGAAGGATCCCCAAGCGTGGTTTTAAAAACCGCTTTAAAATAGAGTATGCGATTATAAATCTGGGAGATATCAATAAGATAGAGGGAGTTGATACTATAACTCCGGAAATACTTTTTGAAAAAGGAATCATAAAAGACCTTAAGAATGGTCTGAAGATTCTTGGCGTAGGTGAGATACTCAGACCATTGACAATACAGGCAGACGCCTTCAGCGCATCTGCTTTGGCAAAGATTTCTGCAGCAGGCGGTAAGGCAGAGGTACTATAAAGAGTTGGGCATTCTCTCGAGCTTCCAGAATATCTTCAAGATACCGGAACTTAAAAACAGGGTATTATTTACTCTTGCCATCCTTGTTGTTTACAGGATAGGCGCACATATACCGACCCCCGGTATCGACGGAGAAGCATTAAGCAGTTTCCTCCTTGAAAGGGGCGGGGCGCTTATGGGATTCTTTGATATGTTTTCCGGCGGGGCTCTGTCGAGGGTTACGATTTTTGCCCTCGGGATTATGCCTTATATCAGCGCTTCGATTATTTTTCAGTTGCTTACTGTCGTAATCCCGGCCATCGGCAAACTTGCTAAAGAGGGGGAGGCAGGAAGAAAAAAGATTGTCAAATATACAAGATACGCAACTATAGTAATCAGCGCTATCCAGTCGTTCGGAATCGCGGCAGGCCTCGAGGGAATGGCCGGCGGGCAGTTTGTGCAGAATCCGGGATGGTCTTTCAGATTAATGACAATGCTGACGCTGACTTCAGGAACCGCGTTTATTATGTGGCTGGGAGAGCAGATTACCGAGAGGGGTATCGGTAACGGTATATCGCTTATCATATTTGCCGGCATTGTAGCGCGTTTTCCTCAAGCTATCATAAGCACGGTGCGATTGGTGCAGGCTGGAGAACTTTCCATATTCTTTGTTATTTTTCTTGTGATCATGATGGTAGCAATCGTCGGTGCAATAGTATTGATCGAGAGAGGTCAGAGAAAGCTGCCGGTGCAATACGCAAAGCGTGTCGTAGGCAGGAAGATGTACGGAGGGCAGTCGACCCATCTTCCTCTGAAGGTCAATACCGCGGGGGTAATACCTCCAATATTCGCCTCTTCCATAATCATGTTCCCTGCAACCGTGGCAGGTTTTATCGCAATCCCCTGGGTGCAGGAGCTTTCGAGACAGCTTTCACCCGGAACGGTACTTTACACAGTTATGTATGTAGGCATGATCTTTTTCTTTGCGTATTTTTATACTGCTATTATCTTTAATCCTGTTGATATATCTGATAATCTCAAGAAGTACGGGGGATATATACCCGGAATAAGGCCGGGACAGAAGACCTCGGAATACATATACAAAGTCTTGTCGCGGCTGACCTTTGTAGGGGCGGTCTATCTTGCAATTGTATGTATAATTCCTGAAATTCTCATATCAAGATTTAATGTTCCGTTCTATTTCGGAGGTACTTCTCTGCTTATAGCAGTGGGTGTTTCTCTGGATACGGTCTCACAGATAGAGTCCCACCTTATTACCCGTTCTTACGAAGGATTTCTCAAAAAGGGCAGGATAAGAGGCAGAAAATAAGCAGTATGCTTTTCAGCTGATGATTTTGAAATGGCGAATATCAATATAGATGATTACATTAAAATCCGAAGAAGAGATAGAAAAAATGGCCCAGGCGTGTCGCGTTGTCGCAAAGGCGCTTGACTATATGGGAGAGATGGTGAAGCCCGGAATTACCACTAAGGAAATCGACAGGTTTGCGGACGATTATATACGGTCCCAGAATGCGCTTCCAGCTTTCAAGGGCTACAGGGGATATCCTGCGAGTATTTGCGCGTCTGTGAACAACGAAGTTATACACGGTATTCCCTCTGACAGGTTGTTGGAAGAAGGCGATATTATCGGGATAGACCTGGGCGCCTATAAAGACGGATTTTATGGTGATGCAGCATATACTTTTCCAGTCGGCAGAATAGACGAAAAGGCGGAAAGATTGCTTAAGATTACTGAGGAATCCCTTTATAGGGGAATAGAAAATGCCAGACCCGGAAAGAGGCTTTCAGATATCTCCTGCGCAATTCAGCAGCATGTCGAAGCAAACGGCTTTTCAGTTGTAAGGGCATTTGTAGGGCATGGAATCGGCAGGGATTTGCACGAGGACCCGCAGGTTCCCAATTTTGGGACACCCGGCCGCGGACTGAGGCTCAGGTCCGGCATGACGCTCGCGATTGAACCTATGGTAAATGACGGTGGATATGAAGTTGCCGTTCTTGATGATGGATGGACTGCGGTTACCCTGGACGGAGGATTGTCGGCCCACTTCGAACACACTATTGTTATTACTTCGGCCGAGCCGATAATCTTGACTAAAATTGCTTAAAAAGATTACACTATTCAGCTAATGCCGAAAGAAGACAATATAGAAGTTGAAGGAAAAATCATAGAGACGCTCCCTAATGCGATGTTTAAGGTCGAGCTCGAAAACGGTCAGGTGATTCTAGCTTATGTGTCCGGCAAAATGAGGATGCATTTTATTAAAATCCTGCCAGGTGACAGGGTAACAGTTGAACTTTCGCCCTATGATCTTACAAAGGGCAGAATTACATACAGATTCAAATAGAGGGTTGGAGGAAAAGAGGCTAACATGAAAGTCCGGTCTTCAGTAAGACCCATCTGCGCTAAATGCAAGGTGGTAAAGAGGAAGGGTATTATCAGGGTGATTTGCGAAAACCCGAGGCACAAACAGAGGCAGGGGTAATTGCTCGGATGCGGGAGAGCAGGCCGATATTGCAGAAGAGTGATGCTCGAAGCCTATTGAAGGGGGAATAAATTGGCAAGAATTGCTGGAGTCGATTTACCAAAAAATGAGCGTGTGGAAATAGGTTTGACGAGAATTTTCGGCGTCGGAAGAACTCTTTCAAATAAGATTTTGTCCGAAACCCTGATCAATCCTAATACAAGGGTCAGGGACCTTACTAACGAAGAGATTGTCAAGATAAGGAATGTCCTCGAGAGAGACTACCGGGTTGAGGGGGATCTCAGGCGTGATATATCGATGGCTGTAAAGAGGCTGGTTGATATAGGAAGCTACAGGGGGCAGAGACACCGTTCGGGTCTTCCTCTGAGAGGACAGAGAACAAAAACAAACGCTCGGACACGCAAAGGTCCAAGAAAAGCGGTTATGGGTAAAAAGAAAGAGGCATAGGAAATGGCTCAAAGAAAAAAAGGTCCAAGAAAAGAAAAGAAGAACATTATGTACGGTTCGGCTCACATCCAGGCTACTTTCAACAATACCATTGTTACGATTACCGATCCTAACGGCAACGTAGTCACATGGTCGAGCGCCGGGAACCTGGGTTTTAAGGGGTCGAGAAAGGGAACTCCGTATGCCGCCCAGATTGCAGCTTCGAATGCGGCAAAAAAGGCTATGGATTTCGGTATGAAGCAGGTTGACATATTCGTGAAAGGTCCGGGAGCCGGCAGGGAGTCTGCCATCCGTGCGCTTCAGGCAGCGGGTTTGGAGATTAATCTCATAAAGGATGTAACCCCTGTTCCTCACAATGGATGCAGACCTCCAAAGAGGAGGAGGGTATAACGTGGCAAGGTATATAGGAGCTTTGTGCAGGATTTGCCGGAGGGAGGGAGAAAAACTCTTTCTGAAGGGTGACAGGTGTTACACTGAGAAGTGCGCTATTGAGAGAAGAAAATATCCGCCTGGTCAGCACGGACAGGGCTACAGAAAGTTGTCCGACTATGGAATCCAGCTTAGGGAAAAGCAGAAAGTAAGAAAGATGTACGGACTTCTGGAGAAGCAGTTCAGGAGGTATTTTTATGAGGCGGAGAGAAAGAAGGGTATTACAGGAGAGGTGCTCCTCCAGCTTATAGAGAGCCGCCTCGATACAATAGTGTTTCGCATGGGCTTCGCGCCAAATCGAAGAAGGGCGAGACAGATCATAAAACACGGTCATATTATAGTTAACGGGAAAGAAGTGAACCTTCCTTCATATTCCATTAAGGGAGGGGACGTTGTTGAAGTCAGAGAAGTGAGCAGGGATATGCCTGAAATAGCCGATAGCCTCGCGAAGGGTGAGCACCGGGGCATGCCGGGATGGGTCGAAGTGGACGCCCCGAATTTCAGGGGAAAGGTTTCGCATATTCCTTCGCGTGAGGAAATGCAGCTGCCTGTTCAGGAACAGCTCATAGTTGAACTCTATTCCAAGTGAGGATAGCTTTCCCATAATAGTTGTTGATAATTGTAAGTAATAAATAATTTATTCATGAAAATAACCGGACACCATCCAGATGTTTTTTACTGCTGTGAAGTTTTGTATTGCCTTTGTTCCGGTTATTGGAATCAATGTGAGGAGGCATTATGGACCTGAAGAAAGTAGGTTTTCAGCTTCCGGAAATGATCAGGTTTGACGAAGAGACTCTTACTGACATGTACGGTAAACTTGTGGCTGAGCCTTTGGAACGTGGTTTCGGTACCACATTAGGAAATGCGTTAAGGAGGGTTTTGCTTTCCTCAATTGAAGGATCTGCGGTGACTGCCGTTAAGATACCGGGCGCCCTTCACGAATTTTCTACTATCAAGGGAGTTAAAGAAGATGTTGTTGATGTAATCCTGAACATCAAGAAACTCAGGTTCAAGCTTTTCTCTAACGGAAAAAGGATTGCAACAGTTAAGGTGAAAGGTCCCAGGAGCGTCACCGGTGAAGATATCCATAAGGATTCTTCCTTTGAGATTCTTAACCCCGAGCTTGTCATTGCTACTCTGGACAAGGACGCAACATTCGAAGCCGAGATGTACATAAAGAAAGGGAAGGGATATATATCTGCAGAGCTTAATAAGGAAGAGGACCTTCCCATCAATATGATAGCCGTGGATTCTGTTTTTACACCGATAAAAAAGGTGAATTTTATTGTTGAAAAAGCAAGGGTGGGAAGAGCAACGGATTATGACAGGCTTATAATGGAGATATGGACCGACGGCAGTATCACACCTGAAAAGGCTGTTACTCAGGCATCCGCAATTTTAATAGAGCACATGAAGCTTTTCGTTCTTGAGGTAGAGGAAGATTATGAGGAAGTCCTGTCAGCGGAACAGGGTGATTTTGAGCATCACTCCAATGATGAACCCGTATTCAACAGCAATCTGCTGAAGAGTGTTGAAGAACTGGAACTTTCTGTCAGGTCTTATAATTGTCTCAAGAATGCAAACATTAAAAGTATTGCCGATCTTGTGCAGAAGACTGAGCAGGAAATGTTGAGGACGAAGAACTTTGGTCGAAAGTCGCTGAATGAGATTAAAGAAATATTGCACGGGATGGGGCTACGTCTCGGCATGAGAGTTGACCTTGACGCTCTCAGCAGAGAGGTTGTTTTACAGACTGGAGGGGTTGAACAAAATGCGACACAAAGTTGACGGAAGATTATTCGGAAGAACTGCAAACCAAAGGAAGGCTTTGCTGAAGGGGCTGGTGACTTCTCTGATAGAGCATGAGAGGATAGAGACGACTGTAGCCAAAGCCAAAGAGACCAGAAAGATAGCCGAGAGAATAATCACGCTCGGCATAAGGGGAGACCTTCATTCGAAGCGGCTGGCCTTTTCATACCTTTCCAACAGGGCAACGGTTTCAAAACTCTTCAGCGAGATAGCTCCCAGGCTTGCGGGAAGAAACGGCGGTTATCTCAGAATTCTTCATACAAGAAACAGGGTTAATGATGCTGCTCCGATGGCTGTTCTTGAATTTGTCTATTATGATCAGCTAAAGAAGACTAAAGAGAAAAAAACCGAGAAGAAAGAACCGGAAAAATCCAGCTGACCCGGTTACATACCGCATGACCGATGAGAAGTGAAAAGGTAAAACCTGTTCCTTCTCATTTTTATTTGAGACCATGAAAGTTCTTGTCACAGGCGGAGCAGGGTATATAGGAAGCCATATCGTAAAGGCCCTTGGCCAAAAGGGATACGACATCCTTGTCTATGATAATCTCTCCTACGGGCATGAATGGGCGTTGCTTCATGGCAGACTGATAAGGGGCGACCTTGCCGATAAAGAATTCCTCGATTCTGTTATCCGGGACGAGAAACCTGATGCGGTTATCCATATGGCTGCATTGATTGTTGTCGACGAGTCTGTGAGAGAGCCACTTAGGTATTACAGAAATAATTTCGCAAACGCACTGAACCTCGTCGAAACATGCATGGAGCGTGAAGTAAAAAGACTCATATTCTCATCGACAGCAGCCGTCTACGGAATTCCTGAGAAAGTCCCTGTTACGGAGGAGACACCATTGCTGCCGATAAACCCTTATGGTGCGTCCAAGGTTATGGTTGAGCATATGCTGCATGACACTGCTGCGTCAAGCGATTTTAATTATGTATCTCTCAGATATTTTAATGTAGCAGGAGCAGATCCCATGTCGAGGATAGGGCAGTCCAGGGAAGACGCTACCCATCTTATAACAGTCTCCCTGAGGACGGCTCTGGGCAGGAAAAGTCATCTCAGCATATTCGGGACAGACTATCCAACCCATGACGGCACGTGTATACGTGATTATATCCATGTGGACGACCTTTCCGATGCCCATATACTTGCTCTCGAATACCTTGCATCAGGAGGTAACAGCAATATTTTCAACTGCGGCTACGGGCACGGTTACTCCGTTAAGGAAGTGGTTGACACTGTCAGGAAAGTAACAGGCATTGATTTTCCTGTTGTCGAGACGGACAGAAGGCCGGGCGACCCGCCGTCCCTTATCGCCGACTCCTCTAAAATCAGAAGAGAACTCGGCTGGACACCCCGGCACGATGAACTCAAATACATTATCAAAACGGCCTGGGACTGGGAAAAAAAGATCAGCCGAAAGTAAAACTCCCTGGGATGCGCCCTAAACCTACACATAAACAATTGGTAGCAAAGGTTTAAAGTAAGCAATCCCGATTGAAAGAAACAACAAAAAAGGGCGAGTTGTTAGCTCGCCCTCAATGGTTAAATTCTGTTATCAACTAGTAACTTTTTGCGGTTTTTTGTCTCCTCATATAATAAGTTGCTCCGAGTCCTGCAAGCACAATGAAAATTATAATGCCCCATTTGTTAAGAGATGGTATAGCTGACGGGCCGTTTCCTAATTGTATTTGTCCCCAGGTGTTAAGATTATTTGCTGTAGCAGCTGGAGGCCAAATATTATACACAAAAGAGTTTGAATTATAATTAAAAGGCAAACTACCCGGTAAATCAAGTGGTGATGCAAAATAGATGATATCTCCAGGAACGGCGCCTATCGCAGATAATGGCAATTTAAATTCATACATTCGATGGTCTGCGGGTTTCTCCGGACTGGGACCAAAACCATCGGCAGCCATAACACCAGCGGGGCATGTTATTGTACTCCAGATAAGAGGGTTACTTACACTGCTTGTAGCCTCACAAAACTTTGTCCCGTCACCAAAAACTGTCACCCTGAGTCCTTTTTTATTCTTGTAAATATAAACTGTGCAGTGGTCCTGATTTTCTTCGGTATAGTCTCCGCTTACTGAGGCAGCATTTACCATCATGAAAAGAAAATTGTTGTCATTCTTTAAGTACACAAGGGTATGAATAGGGCCGGAGATCTCTAATGCCGCTTCAGCCGTATTTGATGGCCATTCATTCGCAACACTATAGTAATTTCCATCAATTATCGGGACTGCCGTCGTGTAGGTACTATTTAACAGAGGTGTGGCAGGAGTTGCCGTGCCGTAAGCTGCAAATGCAAGGTTGACCTTATCCGCCTCTTTCGCATCATTTATGCCGATCTCTTTTAACGGTATTGCAAAATCATATACCTTATGTTGGTAGGTAACCTTATCGGTATAGACGAAAGAGACTTCCCCCCATTTTGTCTCAGGCACTGACACCTTGAATTCCCTTATCCCCCTTTCTGTCTTAACATATACCTTCGCATAGTCTTTATCCCCATCCATTGTATTGTCAGGCGTGAAATCTATCCTCACATAGAGATTTGTATCATCGTTTCTTACCCAACCGTATGTATATCCCGAAGGATGCCCTGACCCTGACAAGGAATATTCCTTAAAGAATGGTGTTTCAGTATTCCGGCTACCCATTTCATATGTATAAAACTTCGATTTGAGATTCATCTCTTTATACACATTTAAAACGGGAAACTGAAAGGGAACCTTACTGATCGAAGTGTCTTCCACCCTAGCTGTTAGTTTCAGAATGCTGTTACCTATATCAGAAGAAAATGTTATGTCTATGCTTTTATTGAAAACATCGATCACATCAAAGTCTTTCTCAGAGAGTTTCTTTAAACCATTCTTTATCCCTCTGACCTCTATTGGGGATCTGTCTCCTAAGAAAACTGAATCAATGTGCGCTGCTCCACCGCCTTGATGTAATAGCCGAATACTGACATTGCCCCTATTCGTTATATAACCTCTGAGATCTATTTCCCTCTCCCTGAAATATTTATCACAACTAATGATTCCAGCCTCCTGCCATTTGTCTCCCTTTTCAACATACACAATATATTTCCCATTAGGGTGCATTTTCTCTATCGGTGGCACATTGGGATATTGATTTGCTGTATACGATGCCAACGCGACTAACGGGATTAACAACATCAACAAAAAAACGGATAAGAAAACTTCCTTGTATCTTTTCATAATCGCCCACCTTTGTACATATTGATATATCTTAAAAATATTCACATTTAATTTATAAGATCATATTGCAACCACATGATTTTTGCAAGAATATTCATCTTGACTTGCAAATATAGTCAACAGGCGCTACCCCCAGTTGTTGTGCAACCCGTAATTAGAGTATTCGACGCCACGATTTTCTGCAAGACCTGCAAACTCATAGGGTGTTAACCCCTTCAAAGAAGTATGTGGTCTCTGCAGGTTATAGTCATTTCTCCACTCTTCGATAACTGTTCTGGCATGTGAGAGGGACATAAACCAGTGCTGATTCAAACACTCCTCCCGGAATCTTCCGTTGAAGCTCTCTATATAGGCATTATCCACAGGTTTCCCTGGACGTATGAAATGCAGCTTCACTCCCCTCTCATACGCCCATGCATCCATGGCATTACTGATAAACTCGGGACCGTTGTCCACGATAATATTCTCCGGCAACCCTCTGAGAGCTGAAATTTGGCTGAGAATCTCTGCTACCCGTGCGCCACGAATCGATGTGTCTACTTCTATCCTCAGGCATTCCTTTGTATAGGTATCCACAACCGTTAATAACCTGATTCTCCTGCCATTATGAAGCGCGTCCTGCATGAAATCCATTGCCCATAACTCGTTGGGCCGCTCCGCTTTCGCTATCTCGATCCTTCCCTGTGATGCCAGTTTCTTTCTCCTCCGAATCCTCAGTGCAAGTCTCTCTTCACGATAAACACGTTCTGTACGTTTATGATTTATCACCAGTCCTTCTCTTTTCAGCAGCAAATGCAGCATCTGACAGCCAGAGCGCCTTCTTTTCTCCGCCAGTGCTTTCATTCTCGCCCGTAATTCTTCATCCTTGTCAGGCTTAGGTTTATATCCCAAGGTGTTTCTGCATAACCCAACAAGCCTGCTTGCTTTGCTTTTATTCAGCCCAAGACTCCCCATCAAATACTCTGCTGCCTGCCGCTTCGCCCTGGGCTTTAGAAGTTTTTTGAGATCACCGCCTTCAATGCCTGGTTATCAAGGGTGAGATCGGCTACAAGATGCTTTAGACGACGATTCTCGTCTTCCAGTTGCCGAAGCCTCTTGATATCGCTGGCTGCCATCCCTCCGTATTTTGCCTTCCAATTGTAATAGGTTGCATCGCTGATACCGTACTTCCGGCAAATCTCCGATACCGTGATCCCTGCCTCGACTTCCTTCAGAATCCCAACGATCTGCTCTTCTGTGTACTTGATCTTCTTCATCTTCTGCCTCCTTGTAATAGGGTTTATTATGCCGAATCTCTAATTACAAGGTGCACAGTTTTCGGGGGGTACCGCCAACACAATTACGTTAGGGTTGAATTATCTTTCTTTCAGGAAGAAGCTACTACCTTAAAATCAGGGAAGCCAGTATTACTTGATCGACCGTAACATTATATTGAACAAGCCCCAGCTCTTTTACATTGGTAGCGAGTTGATGCTTTCACAAAATCAAAGAGGTGCTCCTTTGCTTTCAAAGAAAGACCGTAATTGTCCAGTTCGACTTGGAGGTTTTTCAATATTCCATACCCGCCTAAGTATCCATTGACACGAGCAGCAGCCGTTGAAGAGATAATATCGTTAAACGAGGAATACATAGCTTTAAATTCCTGCAAATATTCATAACTATGCTGGAGGGCGTGTTTTTGATGATAATCCTCAGCGAGATAGAAATCAGTAAAGGGAATGATCTCTGTCATTATCTCACTCGTTAATGTGGCTTGCAAATTAGTGCTCGTTTCAAGAGCCAATTTTTTTTGAGCATCGTTGTGATAAAAAATTGCAGCTCTATATTGTCTGGACCACGATCTTGTTGTGGGATCATGGCTTGACCAAAAAATATCTATCAGATCCCTATAGGAGGTTTCACTTGGGTCATAGTCAATCTGTAACGTTTCAGAGTGGTCTCCAAGGCTGGTATAAGTAGGGTACTTTATTGTTCCTCCCGCGTATCCAACACGGGTTCTGACAACGCCAGAGATGACTCCGAACTGGGAGTCAGGCCCCCAAAATCAACCAAGCGCAATTGTTGCTGTTTCAATTTGAGATGGTGCGTTGGTATCTATAGTTGGAAGAGGTTTCTTTATGTCAGATCTTATCATTGCACACATTGATTTTACTTTTGCGAGATATAATTCACAATTCTACTTTGTGAGTTTAAATATTATATCATGTCTGTGTTTTACAGCAAGGCATTATCGCTTTTCCGGCCTATCTTGAATACCTGTTATCTTTCGCCCTGAAGGAAACACCCCTTTTTTCTCGGTCACACCTACACACAAACACCTGAGAACAGATAGAAAGAGCCAACAATACTATTTGAAATACTCAATAAAAAGGGCGAGAGATTTAACCTCGCCCTCTGTTTGTTTATTTTGATGATTACTGTCAACTCTCTTCTTTTGTCCTTCTCCTTAAATAATATGCAGCACCAAGGCCTACCAGCATCATGAATATTATCATGCCCCATTCCGATAACGTCGGAACGGCGGTTTGACAGGGATTTGGCTGACAGACTGTGCCATTCCCTTGCCATATGGAAACTCCATCCTCCTCACAATCACCCTCATTAAAAAAACTGTCAGAGCAAGAACCATCAGGGCTGCAGCAGGCCCCCGTCACCGGTTGTCCGAACGCAGTAAACGGAAAAGCCGCGATGAGAATTCCTATGATACAAAGGATAATTCTGATATGCATAGCAGGGACACCTCCTTCATGTTTGTAAAAGTATAATTTCCCGCACAAGAAAATTCAAGTGCCCGAATTGCTCGTGTCAAGGCAAAATGAAAATGTCCGGTTATTGACTGCTATTTGAATTGGTGATTTTCCCGCGGACTTCAAGAGACGTTCATAACAGGAAGAAGAGTATCTTTGAGGTCTCTCTGGATTGCGGTGTTTTTTTCGCCCCGAAGACGCACGCCATTTTCTTAGTGACACTTTTGAGTAAATTATCAGATGTGAGCTTTTATAATGGAATGACTTTAAAACTTTCTTGGAACTGCTAAGCCCAATATTTTTCTAAAAAGATAATTTTTGCTTCTCTTAATCTCTTATAATCCATTTTCAAACGTTCATTCGCAACATACATGTTATTCTTTGTCGCAATGAAAGACTCCCCTTCAATTCCGGATACATAATATTTTGTAACTTCCATAGCCTCTCCTGCAACGACAAATAAATAATCAGCGGAAAGAATGTACATATCAATTTCATCTTCCGGATCTCCCGTTGTGTACGGATCAAATTTCCGCGTAAATATCCGTTTGTTTAACACAACAGTCAGGTCAACCTTTTCGCCTTTTCTTGCAATAGATATAAAGTCTTCAAGTCTGTTAAATATCTTCTGTTCCGTCAAGGGATTGCTCCTTTTCTTTTTTAAATGATCGAGATCCTTCATGCCCTCGTGCAAATATTAATGTTCTTACTTCTGTCATAGCATTATGGTGTAGAGTCATTTGAAAGGTTAAAAATGGCTAAAATGTT
>Ga0208244_100905_pt1 | contig 21024 bp, 24 predicted proteins | sample SubbioCR12Aug_5A_FD_184828 | JGI IMG/M metagenome (GOLD analysis project Ga0208244, IMG submission 184828) | Serpentinite rock and fluid subsurface biosphere microbial communities from McLaughlin Reserve, California, USA - CR12Aug_5A (SPAdes) | ecosystem: Environmental > Terrestrial > Deep... | reverse complement strand
CTGCTCGATGCCGGCACGCCCTTCCTCGAGCTCTCGCCGATGGCCGGCTGGGGCATGTACAACAACGAGGTGGCCTCGGGCGGCGTCGTCACCGGCATCGGCCGCGTGCAGGGCATCGAGTGCATGATCATCGCCAACGACGCGACGGTGAAAGGCGGCAGCTACTTCCCCATCACGGTGAAGAAGCACCTGCGCGCACAGGAGATCGCCGCGCAGAACCGCCTGCCCTGCGTCTATCTGGTCGACTCCGGCGGCGCCAACCTGCCGACGCAGGACGAGGTCTTCCCCGACCGCGACCACTTCGGCCGCATCTTCTTCAACCAGGCCAGCATGTCCGCCGCGCGCATCCCGCAGGTGGCGGTGGTGATGGGCTCGTGCACCGCCGGTGGCGCCTACGTGCCGGCGATGTCGGACGAGGCGGTCATCGTCCGCAACCAGGGCACCATTTTTCTCGGCGGGCCGCCGCTGGTGAAGGCCGCCACCGGCGAGGTCGTCAGCGCCGAGGACCTCGGCGGCGCCGACGTGCACACGCGCGTCTCCGGCGTGGCCGACCATTTTGCCGAGAACGACCATCACGCCCTGCATATCTGCCGCCGTATCGTTGCCAACCTCAACTGGCGCAAGTCCGTGTCGCTGGAAGTGGCCACCCCGGAGGAGCCGCTCTACGACCCGGCGGAGATCTACGGCGCGGTGCCGGTCGACACGAGGAAGCCGCTGGAAGTGCGCGAGGTCATCGCCCGCCTCGTCGACGGCTCGCGCCTCGACGAGTTCAAGGCGCGATATGGCTCGCCTGGCGGCTCGGGCGTCCCCACGCTGGTGACCGGCTTCGCCCGCATCCACGGCTACCCCGTCGGCATTGTCGCCAACAACGGCATCCTCTTCGGCGAGTCGGCGCAGAAGGGCGCGCACTTCGTCGAGCTGTGCGCGCAGCGCGGCATCCCGCTGCTGTTCCTGCAGAACATCACCGGCTTCATGGTCGGCCGCAAGTACGAGAACGCCGGCATCGCCAAGGACGGTGCCAAGATGGTCACCGCCGTGGCCTGTGCCAAGGTGCCGAAGTTCACCCTCATCATTGGCGGCAGCCACGGCGCCGGCAACTACGGCATGTGCGGCCGCGCCTACAGCCCGCGCCTGCTGTGGATGTGGCCCAACAGCCGCGTCTCGGTGATGGGCGGCGAGCAGGCCGCCAACGTGCTCGCGCAGATCCGCCGCGACGCCATGGAGGCGCAGGGCAAGGCCTGGCCGGCCGACGAGGAGGAGAAATTCAAGGCGCCGGTGCGCGCCCAGTACGAGACGCAGGGCCACCCCTACTACGCCACGGCGCGGCTGTGGGACGACGGCATCGTCGACCCGGCGCAGACGCGCCGCGTGCTGGCGCTGGGCATTTCCGCCTCGCTCAACGCGCCGATCGAGCCGACGCCGTTCGGCGTGTTCAGGATGTAATTTATACGTAGGTCGGGCTTCAGCCCGACAATGACCGCTGCAGTCGGCCTGAAGGCCGACCTACAAGGAGCGAACATGAGCGAAACGATACTTACCGAAATCGACCACGGCATCGGCATCATCACGCTGAACCGCGCCGAGCGGCACAATGCCTTCGATGATGTGCTGATCCAGGACCTGTCCATGGCGCTGGTACAGATGGATACGGATTCCGACGTGCGCGTCGTCGTCATCTCCAGCACCGGCAAGAGCTTCTGCGCCGGCGCCGACCTCAACTGGATGAAGCGTGCCGCCGGCTACAACGCCGAGGAAACCCAGCGCGACGCGCTCGGGCTCGCCAGCATGCTGCGCATGCTCAACGAGATGAAGAAGCCGACGGTCGCACGCGTGCAGGGACCGGCCTACGGCGGCGGGGTGGGACTCGTCGCCGCCTGCGACATCGCCATCGCCGCCTTCGACGCGCAGTTCGCGCTGACCGAGGTCAAGCTCGGCATCATCCCGGCGGTGATCAGTCCCTACGTCATCGCTGCCATCGGCGAGCGCAAGGCGCGCCGCTACATGCTGACGGCCGAGCGCTTTTCGGCGGCAGAGGCCTACCGCATCGGCCTGGTGCACGAGATCGTGCCGGGCGAAGCGGAGCTCGACGAGGCCGTCGGCGAAATCGTCGACGCGCTGCTCGCCAACGGACCGAAGGCGCTGGGCGAATGCAAGGCGCTCATCAAGTCCGTTGCGAACCGGCCGATCAGCCAGGAGGTGGTCATCGACACCGCCCAGCGCATCGCCCGCGTGCGCGCCTCCGACGAGGGCAAGGAAGGCATGGCCGCCTTTCTCGAAAAAAGAAAGCCGTCATGGGTACAGAAGCAGTAAACCGCTTTAAACGCGAAGGGCGCAAAGATGCAAAGAACGCAAAGACGGCACATGCTTTTAATTCTGTTTTCCTTTGCGACCTTTGCGTCTTTGCGTCCTTCGCGTTGAAGGAGTTTTGATGTTCTCCAAGATTCTCATAGCCAACCGCGGCGAGATCGCCTGCCGTGTCATCAAGACGGCGCGGCGCCTCGGCATCCGCACCGTTGCCGTGTATTCCGAGGCCGACGCCGGTGCGCGTCATGTGCGCCTCGCCGACGAGGCAGTGCTGATCGGCCCGGCGGCTGCGCGCGAAAGCTATCTTGTCGCCGAGCGCATCCTCGAGGCGGCGCAGAAGACCGGCGCCGAGGCGGTGCATCCGGGCTACGGCTTTCTCTCCGAGAACGACGCCTTCGCCGAGGCCTGTGCCGCGGCCGGCATCACCTTCATCGGCCCGCCGCCGGCGGCGATCCGCGCCATGGGCTCGAAGAGCGCGGCCAAGGCGCTCATGGAACAGGCTGGCGTGCCGCTGGTGCCCGGCTACCACGGCGACATCCAGGATCCGGCCTTCCTCCAGGCGCAGGCCGAGCACATCGGCTATCCGGTGCTCATCAAGGCCAGCGCCGGCGGCGGCGGCAAGGGCATGCGCATCGTCGACAAGGCTGCCGACTTCGCCGCCGCGCTCGCCTCGTGCCAGCGCGAGGCCGCCTCGAGCTTCGGCGACGAGCGCGTGCTGGTCGAAAAATACCTCGTCCGACCGCGCCACATCGAAATCCAGGTCTTTGGTGACACGCAGGGCAACTGCGTGTACCTCTTCGAGCGCGATTGCTCGGTGCAGCGCCGCCACCAGAAGGTGCTGGAAGAGGCGCCCGCGCCGGGCATGACGGCCGAGCGCCGCGCCGCCATGGGACGGGCGGCGGTGGAGGCGGCCAAGGCCGTCGGCTACGTCGGCGCCGGCACGGTGGAATTCATCGCCGAGCACGAATTTTCCACCACAGGCAAGTTTTTCTTCATGGAGATGAACACGCGCCTGCAGGTCGAGCACCCGGTGACCGAGATGATCACCGGCCTCGACCTCGTCGAGTGGCAGCTGCGCGTCGCTTGCGGCGAGCCGCTGCCACTGGCGCAGGAGCAGATCGCCCTGCGCGGCCACGCGCTGGAGGCGCGCATCTACGCCGAGGATCCGGACAAGGGCTTCCTGCCCTCGACCGGCAGGCTGATCCACCTCGCGCCGCCGGCCGAGTCGCTCAACGTGCGCATCGACACCGGCGTCGAGCAGGGCGACGAGATCACGCCGCACTACGACCCGATGATCGCCAAGCTCATCGTCTGGGACGGCAGTTACGAAAATGCGCGCGAGCGCGCCCTGGCGCGCATGCTGCAGTCGCTGGCGCAGTACCGCGTCGTCGGCGTCTCGAGCAACGTCGATTTCCTTTCCCGCCTGGTGGCCTGCCCGGCCTTCGCCAATGCCGATCTCGACACCGGCCTCATCGAGCGCGAGAAGGATTTCCTCTTTCCCACCGAGGCCGGGGCGCCGGCGGAAGTTTTCCTCGTCGCTGCGCTCGCCGAGCTGCTGCGCGAGGAGAGCGCCGCCCGCAGCGCCGCCGCCGGAGACCGCGACCCGCATTCGCCCTGGCACCTGCGCGACGGCTGGCGCCTCAACGCCTCGCACCAAAGGCCGCTGCTGTTCCGCTTCGGCGATATCGAGAAAACCATTGCCGTGGGCTATGCGCGCGGTGAGTATGAACTGACGCTCGACGGCATCGCCACGACGGCGCGCGGCGAGCGCACCGGCAACGGCACGCTGCGCGTCGAGCTGGGCGGCATGCGCCTGGCGGCGACGGTGGTCGCCTCGGGCGAGAAGCGCCACGTCTTCCTGCACGGCCGCGCCTGGCAGCTGGCCTGCGTCGACCCGCTCTACCACGCCGGCGAAGGCGTCGGCGAGGGCGGCGGCCTGGTCGCGCCGATGCCGGGCAAGGTGATTGCGCTCATCGCGCAGCCGGGCAGCGAGATCGACAAGGGTGCACCGCTGCTGATCCTCGAGGCAATGAAGATGGAGCACACCATCGCTGCCCCGGCCAAGGGCCGGCTCAAGGCCTTCCGCTTCGGTGTCGGCGACTCGGTCGACGAGGGCGCCGAGCTGGTGGATTTCGAGCCGGCCAAGTGAGTGCCAGCCAGATTGTGCCGGCCCATGCCGCGGAATCGATTCCGGCCGTGCGCGCGCTGTTCGAGGAATACGCCGCGCAGCCTCGGCTTCCGCCCGGTTCCGGAGCACACCTACAATCCGCTGCCGGGTACCCTCTGGATGGAACTGCAGTTGCTTTGACTTGCCGGCCAAAGCTCTGATATTCTGAATTTCCGTAATTCCGCAATCGAGGCAACCATGGACAATCTCATCGTATCCGGCCGCGGCCAGGTCACCCTGCCGGCCAAGCTGCGCAAGCGCCTCGGCATCGAGCCAGGCGGCATCCTTATCGCCGAAGAAAAGGACGGCGCCCTGATGCTGCGTCCGGCCATGGTGATGCCGGTCGAGATCTACAGCGATGAAGACGTCGCGCGCTGGGTGAAGGAAGATACTTTCAAGAATGACGCCGAGCGACGGGAATTCGACCGCAAGCTGCGCGCGCTGGCGAAGCGCGTCGGCAAGAAAAGTCCGAAGACGCGCAAAGCCGCCTGATGCGCATCTTTGTCGACGCGAATATCCTCTTTTCGGCTGCCATCACGCCTTCCGGCCGTGCCGCGCGTCTATTCGAACTTGCCGGGGAACTGGGTTTCGAGCTGGTCAGCAGCGACTATGCTGTGAATGAGGCGATTGCCAATCTGCAGCGAAAGCGTCCGGCCGCCCTGTCGCGCCTGGCCGGACTGCTGCCGCATGTTCAGCTGATGACCTGGTCCGCTCCGCAGCCCTGCCCCGTTCCGCTCCGGGACAAGGACCGGCCGATTCTCGCCGCCGCCATCGAGGGCGGCTGCCGCGTGCTGCTTACGGGAGATGTGCGCGATTTCGGCAAATACATGGGCCAGCCAGGGAAGACCGGAGGGGTTGCGGTGCTCACGCTGGCGCGATTCCTGGAGATGAAATGAATCTTCCGGACAAGGTGAAAATCGTCGAGGTCGGCCCGCGCGACGGCCTGCAGAACGAAGCGCAGGTCGTGCCGGCCGCCGTCAAGATCGCGTTGATCGAGATGCTCGGCGCGGCCGGGCTGCAGACCATCGAAGCCACCGCCTTTGTCTCGCCGACGTGGGTGCCGCAGATGGGCGACGCCTCGGAAGTGATGGCGGGCCTGCCGCGCCGTCCCGGCGTCAGCTACCCGGTGCTGGTGCCCAACATGAAGGGCTTCGAGCAGGCGCTGGCCGCCGGCGCGCAGGAGATCGCCGTCTTCGCCGCCGCCTCCGAGGCCTTCTCGCAGAAGAACATCAACTGCTCCATCGCCGAAAGCCTGGCGCGCTTCCGCCCGGTCGCCGAGGTCGCGCGGCAGCACAACATCGCCTTGCGCGGCTATGTTTCCTGCGTGCTCGGCTGCCCCTACCAGGGCGAGGTGCCGCCTGCCGCCGCGACCGAAGTGGCGGCGCGCCTGCACGAAATGGGCTGCTACGAGATCTCGCTGGGCGACACCATCGGCGTCGGCACGCCGGCCGCCGTGCAGCGCATGCTCGACGAGGTGGCGCTGCTGGTGCCCGTCGAGCGCCTCGCCGGCCATTACCACGACACCTGGGGCATGGCGCTGGCCAACATCTACGCCTCGCTCGAGCGCGGCGTGGCCGTCTTCGATGCTTCCGTCGCCGGCCTCGGCGGCTGCCCCTATGCGGCCGGCGCCTCGGGCAACGTGGCGACCGAGGACGTGGTGTATCTCATGAACGGCCTCGGCATCGGGACCGGCGTCGACCTCGACCGCCTGGTCGACGCCGGCGCCTTCATCTGCGCCGAACTCGGCCGCGAACCTTCCTCGAAAGTGGCGCGCGCCGTGCTGGCGAAGCGGGCGAAGGCGTGAGCGCCCCGCACGGCCGCCCGAAGGGGCGCAAGCCAACACCCGGAGCCGCGCAGCGGCGAACTACCATCACCCCCTTCCATGGGAAGGGGGATGGGGGGAAGGTAGTCCAATGAGCATCGCCTCGCCCTGCATCGACGTCTGCCGCATGGATGCGAAGAGCGGCCTGTGCGAGGGCTGCCTGCGCACACTCGACGAGATCGCCGGCTGGGCCGCCGCCACCGACGATGCCAAGCGCCTCGTCCTCGCCGCCATCGCCCAGCGCCGCGCCTCCTCTCTCCCCCCTTTGAAAAAGGGGGGCAGGGGGGGATTTAACAGCCGCCAATCATGAAAACCGCCCACTGGTACTTCGACTTCATCTCCCCCTTCGCCTACCTCCAGTCGGAGGTCCTGCACCGCTTCGACGGCAAGCTGGCGATCCGGCCGGTGCCCGTGCTCTTCGCCGGCCTGCTCAAGCACTGGGGCCAGAAGGGGCCGGCCGAGATGGCGACGAAGCGCCGCTTTACCTATCGCCAGGGGCAGTGGCTGGCGGAGAAGAACGGCATCGCGCTGCGCTTTCCGCCGCAGCATCCCTTCAACCCGGTGCGGGCGCTGCGCGCGGCCGTGGCGCTGGGCGGATCGCTCGAAACAATCCATGAAATCCTCCGCTTCATCTGGCGTGAGGGGCGCGACATCAACGCGCCGGAGGAATGGACCGAACTGGCGCGACGTCTCGGTGTGCCGGACCTCGATGCGCGCTGCAATTCGTCCGAAGTGAAAAGTCAGCTTCTGCAGCACGGCGAGCAGGCGCTGGCGGCCGGCGTCTTCGGTGTGCCGACGCTGGTCGTCGATGGCGAACTCTTCTGGGGCTTCGACGCCACCGGCATGGCGCTCGACTGGCTCGCCGATCCGGCGAAGTTCGCGCGCGGCGAGTTCGCGCGGCTCGACGACCTGCCGGTCGGCGCGGCACGCAAGGAAGTGGCATGAGAGCACCGTCCGCCGGGCCGCCCCAAGGACGGTGCAGCCAATGACATGGAGCCGCGAAGCGGCGAACAACCGTCACCCCCTTCCCGGGGAAGGGGGACGGGGGGAAGGCCCGTGATTCTCCCGGCACAGATCCGCGTCCTCGAGCGCGGCTGGCTCTCCGCCAACAACATCGTTTTCCACGAGGGGGCGGAGGCGACACTGGTCGACTCCGGCTACGTCACCCACGCCGGCCAGACGCTGGCCCTGCTCGACCACGCGCTGGAAGGGCGCACGCTGACGCGCCTCATCAACACCCACTCGCACTCCGACCACATCGGCGGCAACGCCTCGGTGCGCCGCGCCCACGGCTGCCGCATCCTCGTGCCCGAGGGCATGGCGCCGGCGGTGGCCGACTGGGACGAGGATGCCTTGTTGCTCTCCTCCGCCCACCAGCAGGCCGAGCCCTTCGAATTCGACGCCACCCTCGCGCCCGGCGACGTGCTGGAGATGGGCGGCATCGCATGGCAGGCGATCCACGTTCCCGGCCACGACATGCACGCGCTGGCCTATTACGCGCCGGCGGAGCAGATCCTGATTTCCGGCGACGCGCTGTGGCAGGACGGCTTCGGCGTCATGTTCGCCGAGCTGCACGGCGACTCAAGTGGATTGCCGGCGCAGCGGCGCACCCTGGAGCGGCTGCGCGAGCTCGACGTGCGCGTCGTGATCCCCGGCCACGGCGCGCCCTTCGTCGATTACCAGACCGCGGTGGCGCGGGCGCTTGCGCGCCTCGCCGCCTTCGAGCAGAGCCCCGAGCGCATGGCGAAGAGCGCCATGAAGGCGCTGTTCACCTTCACCCTGCTGGAGAAGCGGCGCATGCCGCGCGCCGAAATCGGCGACTACTTCGGCCAGGTCGCCATCTTCCGCGACGTCTCGCAGCGCTTCTTCGGCAAGGAACCCGCCGCCGTCGCCGCCCAGGTCATCGACGAACTGCTCAAGGCCGGCGTGCTGGCCGAGCGGGACGGCGACATCGTCGCGCGCGGGAACGGTTGAAGTGCGGCAGCATGCCGCCCCGGCGCCGTCCGCTGCACCCGGGGCAACCATGAAAGACGCGCGGAGCGACCTGTGGCATATCGACGCGATCAAGGCCATCGCTTCCCAGCTGATTGTGTGGCATCACCTGGTCGCCTATGGCCCGATGGCTGAAGCGGTCTCTCCGCATGTGGAGGATCTGTTCGATTGGCTTTATTCGCATGCCAGGCAGGCGGTGCAGGCATTTCTCGTGGTGGGCGGTTACCTGGCAGCGAGATCATTCTGCCCTGTGAGGTCGCCAGGCGCCTCCCGGATCGCGCTCTCAGCGCTGCCACGCCTGATCTGGTCGCGCTATGTCAGATTGGCGCGGCCCTATCTGGCGGCCGTCGCCCTGGCCATTCTGAGTGCCGCCATCGCCCGGGCGTTGGTCGACGACCCTGACACGCCGGCTTCTCCATCCCTCTGGCAGATCCTGATGCATGCGCTGCTCATTCATGACCTGGCCGATGTGCCGGCTTTGTCAGCCGGCGTCTGGTATGTCGCCATCGATCTGCAGCTTTATGCCTTGTTTGCCTTGTCGTTGTGGATGTCGCAGCGCCTCGCCGCAATGGCAAGCATCGATTCCGGATACATGACAGCTGCGGCATGCCTGATCCTCACCGTGGCGTCCCTGCTCTGGGTGAACCGCAATCCGGCATTTGATGAATGGGCGCCGTATTTTTTCGGGTCCTATGGACTCGGCATCATGGCGTACCGGGCAAGCCGGCCACCGTCAAAATCGGTCTGGCTCGCAGGAATGGTCGTATTGCTCGTTGCGGCACTGTGGGTGGATTGGCGCAGCAGGATAGCCATTGCCGGGGCAACGGCGCTGGTGCTGGCCACGGCGCCCGCGTTCTCCTGGTCACCCGGGAAACACCTGAAAGATATCGCCGGCAGGCTGGGAAAAATGTCGTACTCGCTTTTCCTGGTCCACTATCCGGTCGGGCTGTTCCTGGGCGCTGTGGTCGCCTGGCTTTGGCCGGGAAACCCGGTCGTGAATGGCCTGGGCATGGTCCTGGTATGGCTGCTGAGCCTGGCTGCGGCTTCGGTGATGTACGCGTTGCTGGAGCGCAAAAGGATGCGCGCCTGATGTACATCCATTTCCCGGCGACAGAAATCGTGGCGCTTTTCGCCCGACGGGTTGCGGCGCATCCCGACATGAGTGTCCCGCCGTATTCCGGCGGCTGATCTTTCCAGGCAAGACTTCGACCCATGGACAATCCGACAGGCCCCACCCGCACCGGCTGGATCGCGGTGGTCGTGACCATCTGCATCTGGACCGGCTTCATCCTCGTCACCCGCCACGGCGGCAAGGGCGTGCTGACGGGCTGGGACGTCACCGCCCTGCGCTTCGGTGTCGGCGCGCTGATCGCCGTGTTCTTCCTGCCGCGCGTCACGCTGCCGCCGCTCAAGGTGATCGCGCTGTTCTCGCTCTTCGGCGGCATCGGCTACGCCACCGCCGTGTACGCCGCCTTCCGCCTGGCGCCGGCGGCGCACGCCTCGGTGCTGCTGCCCGGCGCGCTGCCCTTCGAGACGGCCGTCATCGCCTGGCTGTGGCTCGGCATGAAGCCGACGCGGCCGCAGCGCATCGCCCTGTCGCTGGTCCTCGTCGGCATCCTGCTCACGGCGGCCGATACTTTCTCGCAGGGGCCGCGCATGACCGGCCTGCAATTGCTCGGCGACCTGCTGTTCCTCACCGGTTCCTCGTCGTGGGCAGTGTTCTCGCTGCTCCTGCGCCTGCATCCCATGCCGCCGCTGGCGGCGACGGTGGCCACCACGCTGGGCAGTGCGGTGGTGTATCTGCCCATCTGGTGGCTGTTCCTGCCCAGCACGATGGACCAGGCGCCGATGGCCGAGATCGCCATGCAGGCGGTCTACCAGGGCGTGCTGGTGGTCTTCGTCGCCATGATTTTGTACACCTATGCCGTACGCCAGCTCGGCCCGCAGACCGTGGCGCTGCTCATGGCCTTCGTGCCCGGCCTCTCGGCGCTGGCCGCCGTGCCCATCCTCGGCGAGCCGCTGTCGCTGCTCACGCTGGCGGGGCTGGGGGCGGTGACGCTGGGGGCGGTATGGGGCGCACGTGTGACGCTCTGAGTCGGGATGTGTTGAATTGAAAGTCAGCTGCCGTGATGCCCCGCAGGAAATCCCCTTGGGGGACAAGGTGAGCGAGTGCTAACGACCCTACGCATAGCTCGCACTATGGATAGATTTGCCTGGCGACCCAAATCAGTCACTCAGCAAATGGAAACCCGCCACTGATCCAAGACACCATGTGGGATCCCATCGGAATGTTGGCTCCGACAGTGCAGACCAGTAACCATTGATCTATATTCAATGTGGCTCGGTCGCATACTTCACCCGACCGCGGCCGGTGTCGGAACGATGGAGATTGTGATGCGAACACAGCACATAGATGAAGCAAAGACATCCGTGCCCGGAGTATCCCTTTGGCTTTTTCGCATGCTGTTGATTGTGCCCTTTCTGGCAATGTCGTCCGCGGTTTCTCATGCAGCCGAATCGGAAATCGTAAAACTGAAATCTCGGAGTGAGGTCGTTCAACCCTACCTGCTTGTGAGAGAGGCTGGGGCTGCGAGGGCAGTAGTGGTTCTCGTCAGTGGAGGCTTTGGGCTATTGAAATTTCGTTTCGCTGACCCGGGTATGCAATGGGAGGAAAAAGCTGCCGACTTCCTGGTGAGAAACAAGGATCGTTTTCTGGATCATGAAACGGCTGTTGCCATCATGGACGCCCCCTCCGATCAAATGAGCCATGGATACACGCCGAAGTTCCGGAAAAGCGCCGAGCATATGGAAGACCTGCACGCTGTTGTCAGCGACATCAAGTCTCGGCTACCAGGCACAAAATTGGTTTTGATAGGTAACAGCCAAGGTTCCACATCGGTGGCTTATGCTGGGAAAACATTGGGCAAGGAAGTGGATGGCGTCATTCTCACCGCCTCGGTTTTTGATTGGGCACCGCCGGCATGGCGCCTATTGCACGACTCCAATCTGAGCGACTTCGATTTCTCCAAGATTGCTTCGCCCCTGTTGATCGTTCATCACGCTGACGACCGGTGTGTGGCTACGACCTATTCATCTGCCGCAAAACTCGCAGGGAAATATCCCTTCATCACGGTGAAGGGCGGTGAAGCAGTTCAGGACAGCGGTTGTGGCCCATTGGGACCTCATGGCTTCCTTGGTCGAGAAGAGCAGGTAGTAACGGAGATCAAGAACTGGATTCACGGCAGGCCGTATAAGACGGAAATTCATTGAGTCTGCAGCCAGGCAAGATAATGGCCGCTTTCGGGATGGCTTAACCAATGGCAGTGGCCGATTGTTTCCCTTCCTGCCTCCTTTGTCGCCGTACTCCAGCGGCTGACTCTTGCCTGCAGCGTGATGTGGCCGCAGATTTCCGCGCAGCCGGCGTACTCAGCGTGCGCGGGGCAGTCTGCCGCCGGAGGCGAGCGCTTGTGCGATGAGCGCGGCGAGCACAATGGCACCACCGCCCAGCGCATGCGCCGTCGGCACCTCTCCCGCGCCGAGCCAGGCCCAGACCGGGCCGAAGACGACTTCCGTCAATCCGATCAGCGCGACTTCCGTCGGCGAGAGGCTGCGCGCCGCGATCACGGCCAGCGCGCAGGGCAGGGCCAGCTGCAGGGCGCCGAGCAGGGCGAGGAGGGCGATGTCGCGCGTGCTGGCGAGAAAGGGCCAGGCCAGCGGCAGGGTCGCCAGCGAGGAGAGCAGGCCGCCGACCAGCACGGCGGGAATCAGGTTGATGCGCGCGCCGGTCTTGCGCATGAGGACGAAGTTGAGGCCGGCCGCCAGCGGCACGATGAGCGCGATCAGGTTGCCGGCCATGCGCCCGCCGCCCGCCTCGCCGCCGAACATGACGAGGATGCCGGCGAGGGCGGCGCCGATGAACAGCCAGGTGCGGCGCGGCACGCGCTCGCCGAGCAGCAGCCAGGCGAACAGCGCGGCGGTGAGCGGGGCGAGGCTGGTCAGGACCAGGGTGTTGGCGGTGCTGGTCTGCGTCAGCGCCAGCATGAAGCCGGTGAACATCACCGCCCACAATGCGCCCGAGACGAAGCCGACCCGGCCGAGGCGGACGACCTCGGCGACGGCGCGGCCGCGATGCAGGACGAGGAGGATGACGACCATCGCCAGCGCGCAGAAGAAGGAGCGCCAGAAGGTCGTCTCCCAGCGCGCCGCCTGCTCGATGTGGCGGGTGAACACGCCGGCGATGCTCCACAGCAGCCCGGCGCAGAACATCAGCACCACGCCGCGGCGGTGGCGGGTCGGGTCGTCGGTCATTTATTGTCGGGAATGATTGTCGGAGGCTAGCGCTTCGATCCCGGAATCGGCTCGCCCGAGTCGCGCAGGCGCACCGCTTCGTGGAAGCCGTGTTCTTCCGAATAGGCCTTGAACCACATGCCTTCCGGCGAGTGGCGGGTGATGCCGTCGAAAAGCGTGGCGATCATCTGCGTGGTGCCCAGGCCCATGTTCTCGTAGGCCTGGTTGATCATCAGTTTCTGCATCATGAGCTGGTTCTTCGGCACGCCGGCCATGCGCTCGGCCAGCGCGTCCACCGCGGCATCGAGTTCGACGGCCGGCACGGCGTCATAGACCAGCCCCATCGCCTTGGCGGCGCGGCCGTCGATCAGGTCGCCGGTGAGCAGCATGCGTTTCGCCTTCTCGGCGCCGAGGCGGTACACCCACATCGCCGTGGTCGGGCAGCCCCAGACGCGCGCCGGCGGATAGCCGATCTTCGCGTCCTCGGCCATGATGACGATGTCGGCGCACAGCGCGATGTCGCTGCCGCCGGCCACCGCATAGCCATGCACCTTGCAGATCACCGGCTTGTAGGAGCGCCACAGCGAGAAGAAGTCGTCGGTGCAGCGCTTCATGAAGCGGTAGTCCACCATCGGGTCCCACGGCATGGACTGCACGCCGGGGTTCTCGCCTTCGGTTTCGGCGAAGTCCTTCAGGTCGTAGCCCGAACAGAAGCCGCGCCCGGCGCCGGCGAGGACGATGACGTGGATGGCGTCGTCGGCGTTGGCCCGCCCGACGGCGGCGCGGATCTCGCCGGGCATCTTCTCGTTGATGGCGTTGAGCCGCTCGGGGCGGTTGAGCGTGATGCGGGCGATGCGTCCGCTGGTTTCGTAGAGCAGGGTTTGGTATGTCATGGCGTCTCCGTGGGGCTGGCACGGCGAATGATGGCAAGAAGCGGTGCTTTTGGCTATGCTTGAGCCGTTTCCAATCGCCCTTTCCTTCATGCACCTCATCCTCATCAGCGGCCTGTCCGGCTCCGGCAAGAGCATCGCCCTGCGCGCGCTCGAGGATGCCGGCTATTACTGCGTGGACAACCTGCCGACGACGCTGCTGCCCCAACTGGTGCGCCAGCAGCGCGAGGAGGGCTGCGCGAAGATGGCGGTGGCGATCGACGTGCGCGCCGGCGTCTCCATCGCCGCGCTGCCGCAGGGGCTGCGTGACCTGCGCGCATTCGATATCGAGCCCTGCTTCCTCTTCCTCGAGGCGCGCGACGAATCCCTCATCGCGCGCTTCTCCGAGACGCGGCGCAGCCACCCGCTGTCGAACGCCGACACCACCCTGGGCGAGGCCATCGTGCGCGAGCGCGAAATGCTGGAGAACATCGCCGACCTGGGCAACCGCATCGACACCAGCAGCCTCCAGCCCAACGCCCTGCGCGCCTGGGTCCTCGATTTTGCGAAGCTCGGCGTATCGCAGGGGCTGACTTTGCTGTTCGAGTCCTTCGGCTTCAAGCACGGCATCCCGCTCGATGCCGACCTGGTCTTCGACGTGCGCTGCCTGCCCAACCCGCACTACGACCCGCTGCTGCGCCCCCTCACCGGCCGCGACGCGGAGGTGGCGCGCTTCCTCGAAGGCCAGGAGGCCGTCGGCAGGATGGCGCAGGACATCCGCCGCTTCCTGTCCGACTGGCTGCCCGCCTACGTGCGCGACAACCGCAGTTATCTCACCGTGGCGCTCGGCTGCACCGGCGGCCAGCACCGCTCGGTGTACCTGGCCGAGTGGCTGGCGCGCGAGTTTCGCGGCCAGGCGCGCGTGCTGGTGCGTCACCGCGCGATCACATAGAGACTCCCCTCTCCCCGGCGGGGAGAGGGTGATGAATGAGAGGGCAAGCCTACATGAATTCCTTCCTGCGCTTCATGAAACCCGGCGACTGGGCGATGCTGCTGCTGGCCGCCGCCGGCACGGCGGCTCTGGCGCCGATTGCCTTCACGGGCGGCGCGGCGGAAAGGGCGGTGGTGCGGCGCGACGGCGTGGTCGTCGCCGAACTGCCGCTGACGCAGGCGCGGCGCATCGAGGTGCGGGGCGCGCTCGGCGTGAGCGTCATCGAGGTGCAGCCGGGCCGCGCCCGCGTCGCCGCCGATCCCGGCCCGCGCCAGTACTGCGTGCGCCAGGGCTGGCTCTCCCAGCCCAACGCCATCGCCATCTGCGCGCCGAGCCACATCAGCCTGTCCATCGCCGGGCGTGCGTCGAGCCATGACAGCCTCGCCTATTGAATTGACGCCCACCGCCGACGACCACCGCATCGCGCGCTATGCGGCGGCGGCCATCGCGCTGTCGGTGGTCGAGGCGGCGATCCCCATGCCGCTGCCGGGCGTCAAGCCGGGGCTGGCCAACATCATCACGCTCGTCGTGCTGGCGCGCTACGGCTGGCGCGACGCCGTCTGGGTGACGCTGCTGCGCGTCGTGGCGGGCAGCCTGCTGCTCGGCCAGTTCCTCGCGCCGGGCTTCTTCCTCAGCCTGGCCGGCGCGCTCGCCAGCCTCGTCGCGCTGGGTTTCGCCATGCACCTGCCGGGGCGCTGGTTCGGCCCGGTGAGCCAGAGCCTCGCCGCCGCCTTTGCCCACATCGCCGGCCAGCTGGTCGTGGCGCGATTGTGGCTGGTGCCGCACGACGGCCTGCTCTACCTGCTGCCGTTTTTCGCCCTGGCCGCGTTAGTATTCGGGCTGGCCAACGGCCTTGCCGCGGCGAAGCTGCTCGAGGAAACTCCATCCACCGTTTCGCGCGCCGGCGAAGCAACGAACGACAGAACCTGATCTTGCCGATATTCAAATTTCCCCCGCGGCGCGACGAGGCGCCGCAAGCAGAAGATCTGCGGCTGTTCCCCCTCAATGCCGTGCTGTTTCCCGGCGGTACGCTGAGCCTGCGCGTTTTCGAGCAGCGCTACATGTCGCTGGTGAAGGACTGCTTCAAGAACGAGCGCACCTTCGGCATCTGCCTCATCGCCGAAGGCGCCGAAGTGGGCGCGCCGGCGCAGCCGCATGCGGTCGGCACGGAAGCGCGCATCGCCGCCTGGGACATGACGCAGCCGGGCATCCTCAACATCACGGTGCGCGGCGAGGGGCGCTTCCGCATCCTCTCCAGCGAGGCCGACCGCGAGGGCCTGCTGCATGCCCGCGTCGAACCGATCCCCGCCGAAGAAACCCTGCCGGTGCCCGAGGCGCTTGGCAAGCTGGTGCCGCTGCTGCAGGCGCTGGCAGCCGATGGCGGCGCCGAGCGCTTTCCGCCGCCGCACCACTTCGACGATGCGGCCTGGGTCGGCTACCGCTTCAGCGAACTGCTGCCGATTCCGGCCCTCGCGCGGCAGAAGCTGCTCGAACTGGATGACCCGGTTTCGCGGCTGGAGATCGTCTTCAAGTTCCTCGCCCAGCGCGGCCTGGTGAAGTAAGTCTCCCCCTTTGTCCCACGGGGATTTCCGTTGGTCAAAGGGACGGAAGGGGGATTTGAAGTAGCGGCTGGTTGCGTCTCCGTGAAATCCCCCCTGCCCCCTTTTGCAAAGGGGGGACAGGATGGCTGGTCAAATAAGGCTTTCCAGTATCTTGCGGATCGGCGCCGGCAGCGGCGCCTCGTCCAGCTTCTTCAGGCTCAGCCAGACGCCGTCCATCGCCGTTTCGCAGCGACTGACTTTGCACAGCAACGGCGCGATGTCGAGGCGGAAGTGCGTGAAGGCATGGCGCAGCACGGGCAGCGGCACCGCCCCGGCATAACGGCGCGGCAGTTTCCCGTCGGGCAACTCCGGCAGCGACAGCAGCCCGCCCCAGATGCCTTTCGGCGGGCGCCGCTCCAGCAGCACGCGGCCGCGGTTGCGCAGCACCAGCAGCGTGACCGAACGCTGCGGCACGGTGCGTTTTGCGCGCGGCGTCGGCAGCGCGGCGATGCGGCCTTCCCGCCGCGCCACGCACTGCGCCGCCACCGGGCAGTCGCCGCAGCGCGGCTTGCTCCGGGTGCACAGCGTGGCACCCAGATCCATCAGCCCTTGCGTATAGGCGACGAGGCCGCGTTCCGGCAGCAGCGATTCCGCGAGCGCCCACAGGCGTTCTTCCACCGCCTTCTCGCCGGGAAAGCCGGCGATGCCGAAAACCCGTGTCAGCACGCGCTTGACGTTGCCGTCGAGGATGGCCGCGCGCGCGCCGAAGGCGAACACGGCGATGGCGGCGGCGGTCGAGCGGCCGATGCCGGGCAGCGTCTCGACGTCGGCGGCCCGGCGCGGAAAGCGGCCGCCGTGCCGCGCGACGACTTCCCGCGCCGCCCGCTGCAGGTTGCGCGCCCGCGCGTAGTAGCCGAGGCCGCTCCACAGCGCCATGACGTCTTCCGTCGGCGCGGCGGCGAGGCTGGCCAGATCGGGAAAGCGGGCGAGGAAGCGAACGTAGTAGGGGATCACCGTCGCCACCTGCGTCTGCTGCAGCATGATCTCGGAGAGCCAGACGCGATAAGCGTCGCGCGCGCGGCCCTTCTGCTGCCAGGGCAGGTCGTGCCGGCCGGCGCTTTTCTGCCAGCGGATCAGCGCCTGCGCGAATCCCTCGGGAAGGGCATTAACCATGGATATGAAAGGGGTTCCTGCTGCCGTGCTTGCCAGGTGGGCGCGGGGCAGTTAGTCTCGTTCAATTCTAAAGGAATCGTGGGCGCCGCCCGCAATCCAGTCGATGAACAAGCCTTACGAAGCCGATCCGGTCAGTCCGTGGAACAGCGCGGAGGACGGCCACCGCGCGCTGCGCGATGCGCTCGGCGCCTTCGCCACCGGCGTCACCGTGGTGACCGCGCTCGATCCCGACGGCCGCGCCATCGGCCTGACCGTGAATTCCTTCAACACCGTGTCGCTCGATCCGCCGCTCGTCCTGTGGAGCCTGTCGCTGGCTTCGCCGAACCTCGCGGCGTTTCGCAAGGCGAGCCACTTCGCGGTGAACGTGCTGGCGGCCGACCAGCAGGCGGTCTCCGAGCGCTTCGCCCGGCGCAACACCGACAAGTTCGCCGACATCGACTGGCGCGAAGGCCTCGGTGGCGCGCCGCTGCTGTCCGGCTGCTGCGCCGCGCTCGAATGCCGCAACGAGGCGCAGCACGCCGGCGGCGACCACCTCATCTTCATCGGCCGCGTCGAAGGCTGCAGCCGCCAGGACAAGGCGCCGCTGGTTTTTCATGGCGGGCGCTATCGCGCATTGCGCGAGGTATAGCAGCGGTTCAGCTTTCCTGTTTCGCTTCGCCGAGCAGCCAGTCCCGGAATGCCCCGGCCGCCGGCCGCTCCGCCGTCGCCTCCGGGCACACCAGCCAGTAGGCATAGCGCGAAGGCACGGCGATGTCGAACGGCATCGCCAGCCGGCCCTCCGCCACGTCCGCCGACACCAGCGGCCGCGGCGCCAGGGCCACGCCGAGGCCGTCGATGGCCGCTTCGATGGCCAAGCCGGCATTGCTGAAATGGGGGCCGGTGCCGGACTCCACCCCGCTTTCCCCGGCCATCTTCATCCACTGCGCCCAGCTCGGCCGCTCGTCCAGGTCGGGGATGGTGTCGTCGTGGATCAGCACGTGATGGCGCAGATCCAGCGGCTTGCGCAGCGGGCGCTTGCCCGTGAGCAGACGCGGGCTGCAAACCGCCACGTAGGACACGCCGAAGATGCGATCCGTGCGCAGGGTTCCATAGCGCCCGTTGCCGAAGCGGATTTCCACGCCCGAGCCGGCATCGCGCAGGTCCACCGGCTCGCCGGCGGCCGTGCCGGCCTCCCGTCTGTCGATGGTGGCCAGGCTGGTGGACAGGCGCAACTCGATGTCCGGATGGGCGGCGGTGAAGCGCTGCAGGCGCGGCATCAGCCAGCGTGCGGCGAAGGAGGGCGGCGCGCATACCGCCAGGGTGCCGCCTCCGGCATGAGGCCGGGTGCGTTCCACGGCGGCGGCCAGGCACTCGAAGCCTTCCTGCAGCTTGGGCAGCATGGCGCGCCCTTCTTCGGTGAGATCGAGGGCGCGCGTCAGGCGCCGGAACAAGGGCGTCCCGAGGTAAGTCTCCAGGGCCTTGATCTGGTGGCTGATCGCCGCCGGCGTCACATGCAGTTCCTCGGCCGCCTTCTTGAAGCTCAGGTGGCGGGCCGCCGACTCGAAGGCGCGCAGCGAATTCAGGGGAGGCAGGTGGTAACTCATGTCCGGAACGACTTAGCTTTCCTAATGCGTCGCATAACTATATATCGTTTGTTGCGGCGCAGCAATGCCCCTATATTGTCATTGCGGGTCGGCAAACCAGCCCACAAGGAGGGGGAGCCGACCACCCAATCGACTTACAAGGAGATGCAAATGGAAAACTACGACTATGACGATATAGAAGCCTACATCGCCAAAGCCCGGCGCCTGCGCAGCGAGGCCATGGGCGAATACCTGAGCCGCGCCTGGCAGGCTTTGAAGCGCGGCGTGCATGCACCGGCGACAGCCGGCAAGGCCAAGGCGAAAGACCGCGGCCGCCATGTTCCCTACTTGCCGGCCTGAGCCGGCCGCCGCTCCCTGCGGTCGGAATTGAGCCGAGTCATGACGATTGAGGCTCGCCTCCAAGAAGAGGTGTTCCGGCCGCGCCCCAAATAAAAATCCGGCTTCAAGCCGGATTTTTTTGGAGCGGGTGAAGGGAATCGAACCCTCGTATGCAGCTTGGGAAGCTGCCGTTCTGCCATTGAACTACACCCGCGTCAGGCGGCATTTTACTGCCGATTCGCCGCTGCTCTCAAGCTGATAAAATCAGGCCCATGGAAATCAGCGTCAACGGCGAGCAGCGCAGCGTCGCCCCCGGTCATTCCGTGGCGGCGTTGCTGCGCGACATGGAACTGGAAGGCAGGCGCCTGGCGGTCGAGCGCAACGGCGAGATCGTGCCGAAGAGCAGCCATGCCGCTACGTCGCTGGCCGAGGGCGATAGAATCGAAATCGTCATCGCCGTCGGCGGCGGATAAACGAATATGAAAAGCGACCAACTTACTATCGCCGGCAAGGCGTACTCCTCGCGCCTGCTCGTCGGCACCGGCAAGTACAGGGATTTCGACGAGACCCGCGCCGCCATCGAGGCCTCGGGCGCCGAGATCGTCACCGTGGCGATCCGCCGCACCAACATCGGCCAGGAACCCGGCCAGCCGAGCCTGCTCGACTGGCTGCCGCCTTCGAAATACACCCTGCTGCCCAATACCGCCGGCTGCTACACGGCAGAGGATGCGGTGCGCACGCTGCGCCTGGCGCGCGAGCTCCTCGACGGCCACGATCTCGTCAAGCTGGAGGTGCTGGGCGACGCGCAGACGCTGTTTCCCGACATGCCGCAGACCCTGGCGGCGGCCGAGACGCTGGTGAAGGATGGCTTCAAGGTGATGGTGTACTGCGCCGACGACCCGATCCAGGCCAGGCGGCTGGAGGAAATCGGCTGCGTGGCGGTGATGCCGCTGGCGTCCCTCATCGGTTCAGGCATGGGCATCCTCAATCCGTGGAACCTGCGCCTCATCATCGACAACGCGAAAGTGCCGGTGCTGGTCGATGCCGGCGTCGGCACGGCCTCCGATGCGGCCATCGCCATGGAACTGGGCTGCGACGGCGTGCTGATGAACACGGCGATCGCCGGCGCGCAGGACCCGGTGCTGATGGCCTCCGCCATGAAGAAGGCGGTGGAAGCGGGGCGCGAGGCGTATCTGGCCGGGCGCATGCCGAGGAAGCTCTACAGCGCTTCGCCGAGTTCGCCGACCGGGGGAATGATCGCCTAGGCTGCCAGCGCGGTTTGCAGGTGGCCGAGCACGCGCTCGGCGAGTTCCGCCGGCGGCAGGGGCTTGGAGAACAGGAAGCCCTGCATCTCGTCGCAGCCGCATTCCACCAGGAAACCGCGCTGCGCTTCCGTTTCGACGCCTTCCGCGACCACCGACAGTCCCATGCTGTGCGCCAGCAGGATGACGGCGCGCGTGATCGCCATGTCGTCGGCATCGTCCGGAATGTCCCGCACGAATGACCGGTCCACCTTCAGGCAGTCGATCGGGAAGCGTTTCAGCACTGCGAGCGACGAATAGCCGGTGCCGAAGTCGTCGATGGCGATGTGTATGCCGGTCTGGCGCAACTCTTCCAGCGTGGCGATGGCGCGTTCGACGTTCTGCATGACCATGCTTTCGGTGATTTCCAGTTCCAGGTATTCCGGCAGGAAGTCGGGCTGATCGATGAGGGTGCGGATGCGCTGGGCCAGGTCGCGCTGCTGGAACTGGCGCGGCGACAGGTTGACGGCGATGCGCAGCGGCGGCAAGCCCTGCTCCTGCCACAGCCGCGCCTGGCGGCAGGCGCGCGCGATGACCCATTCGCCCACTTCCAGGATCAGGCCGGTCTCTTCGAGAATCGGGATGAACTTGTTCGGCGGCACCAGGCCCATGTCCGGGCTGCGCCAGCGCAGCAGGGCTTCCACCCCGGTGATGGCGCCGCTGCGCAAATCGACCT
>Ga0208244_100904_pt1 | contig 21028 bp, 21 predicted proteins | sample SubbioCR12Aug_5A_FD_184828 | JGI IMG/M metagenome (GOLD analysis project Ga0208244, IMG submission 184828) | Serpentinite rock and fluid subsurface biosphere microbial communities from McLaughlin Reserve, California, USA - CR12Aug_5A (SPAdes) | ecosystem: Environmental > Terrestrial > Deep... | reverse complement strand
TTGTGTTTAATTAGAACTATTTCAATGGCAGTTTTAAGCTTTAAATCTTTGGTTGGTAGTTTTGGTTGATAATACAAACTTGACCTGGAAAGGTTCATTTTTTTAGCCAATAGGGTTTTGCTATTTTGGGTCGGGGGAGTCAGTGACATTCGCCATTTAGGCTAATTTTTGATATAATAAATAATAGCTTAAGTAATTTTATTATAATTATAAATTAATATGAACTATAAATCACAATCAATAATTACAGGGTTTCAAGGACTAGGCATTGCTCCAAAATTTTTAGAAATATTAGACAAGCTTAATTTTAAACAACCAACCCCGATTCAACACCAAGCTATTCCGATTGCCATAGAAGGAAAAGATATTGTCGGTATTGCTCAGACAGGCACTGGCAAAACATTAGCCTTCGGGCTCCCAATGATTCAACGTCTTGGAGTTTATTCTGGGCAAGGATTAATTTTATTACCAACAAGAGAGTTGGCTTTGCAAGCTGACGAAATGTTACAAAAAATTGGTAAAAATATTGGTTTAAAAACAGCTGTTTTAATTGGAGGAAGTTCATTGTATCTTCAATTTCAATCTTTAAATCGCAATCCAGACATTATTATTGGAACTCCGGGTAGAACAATTGATCATCTTAAACGAGGAACTCTTAAATTAAACAATGTAAAAATTATAGTGATCGATGAAGCTGATCGTATGTTTGACATTGGCTTTGCTCCTCAAATCAATGATATTTTAAAAATGTCTCCGAAAAATCGTCAGACGATGCTTTTTTCAGCGACAATTTCTTCTGACGTGATGCGTTTAGCAACAACTCATTTATCAATTCCACTTCGAATTGAAGTAGCTCCTTCGGGCACAGCCCCGACTAAACTTGAACAAGAAATTTTTATTATTCATAAAGATAAAAAAAATCAACTTTTAGAAAAAATGCTTATTGATTATAAGGGGACGATTCTGGTTTTTGTTCGAACTAAACATGGTGCAAAAAAAATTACCACCCTGGTTAGACAGATGGGACAAACTGCGGCTGAAATTCATTCCAATCGATCATTGGCTCAACGAAAAGAAGCTTTGGGTGGTTTTAAATCAGGCAAGTATCGAGTTTTAATAGCCACTGATATTGCGGCTCGAGGTCTTGATGTTATTGGTATAGAACTTGTTATTAATTATGATTTGCCGGATAATTTTGACGATTATGTTCATCGAATTGGTCGAACTGGACGAGCAGGTTATGCTGGTCGTGCCATTTCTTTTGTTACTCCAGAACAAAGAGGAGATATTCGTAACATCGAAAGATTGGTTCATAAAAATTTGCCAATTAGATCATTGCCAACTTTGCCGCCGCGTCGTAAAATTCCATCTTTAAATTTATTTGTATCTTCGAAAAATCATCATCAAGCGAATGCAAATTTTTATCTAAAACGTAAAAAAAATTATAAAAAATCATATAAATAAATTATTATTAATAAAATTTTTATGGCAAAAAGAGCTAATTCTGTCGGAAACAAAAAGAAAAAATCACACTCGCATAAAACAGCTAAGCGACTTGAAATTAAAAGGTTAATGCTTGAAGCAAGGCGTAAAAAATAAAAAATAAAATAAAGAATACAAATAATTTATTTATTGTTATTCTTTAAGATTAGTAAAAATGTTTAATAAATGAAAAGAGACGTCACCGCCTCTTCTCGACAAACCTCCTTTCTAACAGATTCTGTTTTTGGTGTTTAGATAAAATATTATAATTATCGCAACACCGAACAGGATCATTCCGGCACCTGCTGGTACATAGTACCAGCCTCTTTCATGGGACGATGCCTTTATCGCCTTGACCCCCCAGACGATAAAGGCGAAGCTTATTATGACCGGAATCAGCATCCCAGTCATTAATAGGTGAGCTTTTTCAGCCATTAGACCTCCTTTGTATTTTTATTATGTCATTTTTATTTTTTTGTCAAGCATTGATTCGTTTTTTTTAAATGATATAATTTAATATAAATATAATTTTCAAAATGACTCAACAAAAATATCCCTTAAAATCAGTTGGTCGATTAATGACCAAACAAGTACCCATTGCTTTTCCAGAAGAAAAAATTTTAGATATTAAAAACCGTCTTTTTGAAAAATTAAAAACAAAAGAATTCGAAACAATTAATTATATTTATGTGACAAATCAAGCCAACCAATTGGTTGGTGTTTTTTCTATTAAAGAAATTTTTCGACAACCAGATGAAACAAAAGTTTGTGAAATAATGAAGAAAAATTTTGTCGTTGTTCGTCCAAGATCACATCGTCAAAAAGCGGCTGCTTTAGCTGTTAAGCATAATTTAAAAGCTATTCCAGTTATTGAAAAAAATGGTTTATTTTTAGGAATTCTTCCCTCTGACACAATTTTGAATATTTTACATGAAGAAAATATTGAAGATATTTTATACTCGGCTGGTATTACTATGACAGAAGTTCAAGAAAATGGATCAAAATTATTGATTGATGCAACGGTCTTAACTCATTTTCGCAGAAGATTGCCATGGCTATTAGTGGGATTGGGTGGCGGAATACTAGCGGCTTTTGTTGTTCAATTTTTTGAGGAGTCTTTGAAAAACAATATTCTATTAGCGCTTTTTATTCCCTTAGTAGTTTATATGGCCGATGCCGTTGGCACACAAACTCAAACATTATATATTCGCAGCATGGCCATTGATTCTGTTCTTAATTTAAAAAAATATATTTTTCGCGAAATAAAAGTTGGCTTGGCCTTATCTGTTGTTTTGGGTTTGTCAATTACTATCCTTTCTATTTCTTATTGGAAAGTTCCAATGGTCGGTTTTATTCTTGGCTTATCGGTTTTTACCACTGTTTTAGCTTCAATGGCAATTGCCATTTTTTTACCTTGGTTTTTTTCTAAAATTAAATATGATCCAGCTATTGCCAGTGGGCCTTTTGCCACAGTTATTCGAGATATTTTAAGTTTATTAATATATTTTCTAATTGCACAAATATTTTTTAAAATTTTTATTTAAATACAAGAAATATGAAAACAAAAATTTTAATAACTGGGGCTTTTGGTCAAATTGGTTCTGAATTAACGCCGGCCTTACAAGAAAAATTCGGCGTTGACAATGTAGTTTTATTATCACATCGACACAAACAATCACCTGAAAATTTTAAAGGCATTATTGAGACAGGCGATACAGTTGATATTAATCAGATGGAAAAAATTATAAAAAAACATCAAGTTAATGAAATTTATCATTTGGCATCAATTTTATCTGCTAAAGGAGAGGAGGATCCTAATTTTACTTGGCAGGTTAATATGTCTTTAAAAAATATTCTTGATTTAGCGGTTGAATATAAATTAAGAGTTTTTTGGCCAAGCTCGATTGCTGTTTTTGGGCCAACCACGCCAAGAAACAGGACACCACAAAAAACAATTTTAGAGCCAAACACCATGTATGGTTTAACAAAAGTGGCTGGTGAATTACTTTGTCAATATTATTTTATTAAATATAAGCTTGATGTAAGAAGTTTGCGTTTTCCCGGCTTAATTAGTTGGAAAGCTGAGCCTGGTGGTGGGACAACTGACTATGCGGTTGGAATTTTTTATGGAGCACTAGAATATGGCAAATATCAATGTTTTGTTCGGCAAGACACAATTTTACCAATGATGTATATGGACGATGCCGTTCGTTCTATTTTAGAATTAATGAACGCCGATCAAGATAAAATTAAAATTAGAACCAGTTACAACCTAGCGGCCATTAGTTTTTCTGTTAAAGAACTAGCTGATGAAATAAAAAAATATGTGCCTTTAGATGTTAGATATGTGCCAGACCATCGGCAAAAAATTGCTGATTCATGGCCAAAATCAATTGATGATTCAGCGGCACGAGAAGATTGGTATTGGCAACCTCAATATGACTTACCAAAAATGACTAAAATAATGTTAGAAAAACTAAAAATAAAACTAAAACTAAAGCTAGATAAATAAAAGAGGCGGTTAGGTCGAACGTCTTATTAGATAAATAATATGATTATAAATTTTATAAAACTATGAAATCTTTAAAGTGGATATTTCCGTTAATTATTTTGGTTCTAGCTATTATCCTTTTGCCTCGGACGGGAATTGAACGGGCACCAACGAACCAGACAATTAATAATCAAGAATTAACTACTCAGTTGATAATTAATCAAGAAGTGAGACTTGAGTCGGCTAATGGAGACCTTGATTCTTTTGTTAAGAGTCTTACTGATGACTCCGAAAATGAAAAAAATAGTTTTGTTAATGAGGGAGACGATCTGGAGGTTTTTAATTTAGACGATCAGGTAATTAATAATTTAAGTCAATCATATGATGAAAATGAATTCTAATAAAAATTTAAATTTTTTTCTGATCATTTTTGTTCTGATGGCAATTTTTTTGCCTGTGGCTATTCTGGCCGAAGAAACAAGAGGACAAAACGTTCAGAAAAGAGTTGGCGCTCAGTTATCGGAAAAATTTTGTGAAAGATTTGCTGAGATTACTTCAAAGATTGGTCAACGAGTCACTGATCGAGAATTAAAGCTTGGAGAGAAAAATCAAGAAAGATTAGAAAAATTAGAAAATTTTAGAAATAGACGCGATGATAATAGATTAGAAAGAAGAAATCGTTGGGAAGAAAATCGTCAGGAGCGTTATCGAAAAATGGAAGAAAAGGTTTTAGATGAAAATCAAAAGCAGGCGATTGAGGAATTTAAAACAACTGTTGAGGTGGCGATTATGGCGAGAAAAGCAATTATTGATCAAACCATCACCGATTTTCGCCAGGGGATTGACATTAAATTGACGGAAAGAAAAATATTTTTAGATGCGGCAGCCAGTGAATTTAGAAATGCGATTATTGCGGCAACAGAAAAAGTTAAAAATGATTGTGTTGCTGGCGTTGATGTTAAAACTGTTCGCGATAATTATCATCAAGCTTTAAAAGCGGCAAGGGATAAATTACAGGGTGATCGGCAAACAATTATGCAAATGAAAGATACAGCTGAAGCTTTAAAAGAAGGAAGAAAAACAGCGATTGAAAGGGCGATTGACGATTTTAAAGCAATTTTAGAAACAGCTAAAGAAAAATTAAAAGCAGCTTTGGGCGAGAGGTCGGAAAATAGTACATGACAAATGAGGAATCGGTTCAATAGAAGAATTTAAAATTAATAAAAATAAAAACTATCAAAATAAATAGCTCTTATTTTTATAAAAAGAGTCGTGAGCACCCATATGGGTGCTCACGATGGTTGTGCGAAGGGAACATGTTTATCCCAGATAGGGGATGTTTCGCCCTGCTATCTTGGACGCAACACACACCTCTTCGCAGTCAATCTCAAGCGAGGCATCCGATGTTACCTTCCTTCCTTTCATCTCATCAGGTGAGAAGATCCTTTTTTTCTGCTGATATTTGCTTATGCTGTAGTCATTGTCCTCCTTTGTAATTTTTTATTGTATAATTTTTTTAAAAAATGTCAACTTAGTATTTTAGTTTATTAGAGTTAATTTTAAACTGCCAATAAAAAGAAAAACTGACTTTTAAATCAGCTTTTCTTTTTTAGTGTTATCTTTTTATTCGTAGATCAACTCTTCATAAGTTGGCTTTTCTATTTGATAGAAAATTCCTAAAGAAATTTTACCGTCATTTTTGTAATCCCATTCTCTGGCTTTTTTTAATGCCTGGTCATAATCTTTGGGATCGTGATTGGTTAATTCATAAACTCGCTCATTATACCAGTTATAATCTTTAAAATAAGCTAAACAAGGTTCCATAATTTCTACTATGGCAAATCCTTTGTGTTGAATGGCCGCTTTGATAATATTTTTTAATTGTTCAGCTTTGCCGGCATAAGCCCGAGCCACAAAAGTAGCGCCGCTGGCTAACATTAATTCGAGAGGATTAAATGGTTCTTCAGCTGAACCGTCCGGCGTTGAACGACCAGGAAAATGCGACGGTGAAGTTGGTGTAAACTGTCCGGTAGTTAAAGCGAAAACACGATTATCGTGAACGAAAACTTTAATATTAGAATTTCTTTTAGCAGCAAAAATTAAATGTTCCAAGCCCTCACTGTAGACATCACCATCGCCGACATGAGTAATAACCGTTAAATTGGGATTGCCCAATTTAATGCCAGCAGCAGCTGGTACGGCTCGGCCATGGAGAGAATAAAAAGTGTTGAAATTAGCGTAGTCAGAAATTTTTGCACCGCAGCCAATACCACTAACTAAAACAAAATTTTCTTTGGTTTGGTAGCCTTGGTCAATTAATTCAATCAACGCATTCTTCATGCTTGAATCAATGACAATATTGGGGCAGCCAGGGCACCAAGTTTTTGGACAATAGGTGGTTAAATCTTGAGGTGTATATTTCATATAGTTATTTTTTAATAATTTTTTTAATTTTTTCTTCTAACTCGTCAACGGCAAATGGTCGGCCATCATATTTTAAGACCTTTTTGTCAACTTCAACACCATATTGTTTAAGTAGGGTGGCCAATTGAGCGGTAGCATTAACTTCAACGTCAATAACCATTTTGGCGCCAGCTAATTCTTTTTTAATTTGCCAATCAGGCAAAGGTTCTAAATACAATGGTTGAATAACTTTTAAACCCAATTTTTCTGCGACTTCAACAACCGCGCCCTTGGTTGAGCCCCAAGTAATTAAAACAGTCTTGCTATTTTTTTTACCATAAACATTAACAGTCCTCCTTTTTCCCCTTTCAAGGGATCCCGACTTTGGTCGGGACATCTCAGTGATTAATGTGTTTCGTTTGCGTAATCTTTTATCAATCATAGCGGTAATTAATTTTCCATCTTCAGTGCTAATTCCAAATTCGTCATGCTCATAACTAACGCCTTTAACAATCGCTTTTTTATTACCAGGATAGGCCAGAGGAGAAATCCCATCTTTACTTTGCAAATATCTTTTATAATTACCCTGACCATTCCATAATTTTTCTTTGATTGCTTTAACTTTTCTCTCGTCATAATTAATACTATAGGTGCTTTCGCTGATATGTTTATCAAGCAGGAGAATAACTGGTGTTTGATATTTCCAAGCTAAATTCATTGAATCAGCTGCTAAATAAAATGCTTCATCGGCATCGCCGGGAGCTAATACAATTCTTAAGAACTCGCCGTGTCCAGAATACATCGCGAAAAATAAATCACCTTGGGCAGTGTAGGTTGGGACACCGGTGGCTGGGCCTGGTCTTTGCGACAAGACGCAGACCGTTGGAATTTCCGCTTGGCCAGCCAAACTAATAGATTCAACCATTAAAGCAAAACCACCACCGGAAGTGGCGGTCATTGATCTGATACCTGCATAGGCAGCTCCTTCAGCCATGAGAATAGCTGCCAATTCACTTTCAACGTGAGCGGTTTGAATATTTAAATCTTTTTCGTGATTAGCTAAATAGTGAAGAATGTTTGAAGCGGGTGTCATGGGGTAGGCGACAAATAGTTTCATTCCACCTTTAACTGCGCCAATGGCCGTAGTGTCATTACCAGTCAATAATTTTTTTGGCTGATTTTTAATTTTTTCAATTTTATTTTTTAATTTTAATTTTTTAGCTTCATCATAGCCAATTTTTGCCACTTTGATATTTTCTTCAATTTTTTTATTTAAAGATTCGCGAATAACTTTCTCAACAATTTTAAAATCAATATTTAAAGCGCCGGCGAAAATTCCCAGGTTAACCGTATTACGAACAATCGTTGGCAAACCATTTTCTTTAACAATTTTTGTTACTGGAATGCCATAGCCTTTAGTTTTTTTAATAACCTCGGAATCATAAAAAATAACCGTATTTTTGGTTATTCTTGCCTGATGATTTTTAATAGCATCTTCGTTAAAGGCAATAATAAAATCAACTTTGTCGTTGTGGGCTAAAATCTTTTCTTGATTTGCCCGAATAATAGAGAAATTATGACCGCCGCTAATGAGCGATGGATAGTCATCATAAAGGAAAATCCAATAACCCAACTCATTTAATAATTTAGCCATTAAAATACCGGCTTGTCTGATGCCGTCGCCAGCTTTTCCGCCGACTAAAATTGAAAGATCTTTCATTTCTTTATTTAGTTTAATTATTATATAAGAGTATTATTTTAAAACATTTTTAAATAAAAAGCAAGATTTTTTCCACAACAATTTTTTCTTAAAGAAAATAGCGATAGCAATTATTCTTAAGAAAATATATTATTTGTCAGAATAAAATGGTGGTGGTAATTATTTTTAGCAAAAGATTTGACAAGAAGAAGAAGAAGTAAAATAAAAATAATTGAAAGGAGGCCAGTATGGCCATACAAACGGCTCAGCCAACCGGTAGAAGTCGATGGGCACTGTATTGCCCGGTCTGCGGTAGAGACATCGAAGTATCTGTGAAGGGGGACTTCCTTCGAACAGCTCCAGAGATGCCTGTTCCGCAGCATGCTCAGCAGTCTCATGGTGGCTCGTGCTCTGGCGTAGGGAAACTCGCTACCCCTCAGTACGAAAGCGAGTATGGCTTTAGTGATCTGTGAATCGTTCGTCCTCCGGTCGGGGCTACAAACCCCGACCGGATCTTTTATATAAAAAGACCACATTATCCGTCCCTCCGACGGGCAATGAGGTCTTTTTTATTATTTTCTACTTACTGTTTTAGTATCCTTCACACTTCACTTGAAAATAATTAGTCGGATGATCACAAGACGGACATTTAATTGGTGCTTCAGCTCCTTCATGAACATAGCCACACTTACGGCACATCCAGTAAACTACGTTTTCTTTTTTAAAAACCGTTTTCTTTTCTACTTCAGCTAATAATTTTTTGTATCTTTCCTCGTGATGTCTCTCGGCTTTAGCAATAGCCCGAAGACGAAGGGCAATATCTTCTAGTTCTTCTTTTTCGGCAAGGTCAGCAAACTCTGGGTACATCTTGGTATATTCATGATTTTCACCGGCAATAGCAGCTTTTAAATTTTCAACTGTATTTTTTAAAATTGTTGGTACGCCAGCTTCAATAGAAATTTTATCTAAATTTTCACTGACCTTTCCTTTAAGTTGATTAATCAGTTTCATTAACCAAGAAGCGTGTTCTCTTTCTTGTTCAGCGGTTTGTAAAAAAATGTCGGCAATTTGCTCGAACCCTTCTCTTTGGGCAATTTTAGCATACATTGTATAACGATTTCGAGCTTGACTTTCCCCAACAAAAGCTTGAGCTAAATTTTTAATTGTTTGTTGCATATATTTTATTTATTAACAATTTATATTTTTTAGTTGTTTATAATTTTTAAAATTCACGACAAGCGTTATTATCGTTACAATTAGAACAACAAGTAGATGATTTGGGCTTGTATTCCTTTCTTTCTTTATACTCTAATTGTTTCCCCTTATTCCATTGTTGAATTGGTCTTAAATATCCAACTACTCGCGAATAGACTTCACAATTACGATAATTGGTTAAGCTAGGATTTTTTTGATAACATTTTTTACACTTTAAAATACCAATTTTTTCACCTTCATCTTCATAAACTAAATAATGTCCATTTTTAATTTCTTTATCTTTAAATCTAATGAGACAACTACAATCATGACAAGTGCTCTTTAGATTTGTTTGATCTTTTGCTTTTTTGATTTTGACATTTTTTACATTGGCCATAAAAATATATTTTATAATTATTAATTTTACCTATTTTAATTTTTTTATTTTTTAAAATATTATATTCTTGACTAATATTAAAAACATCAAATAGTTGGTTGCATTTTTGGCAAATAAAATGAGCGTGGAGAGAGAGATCTCCGTCATATCTTTTTTGCTCGGGAGTTTCCAGTTCTAAAATTAATCCATTTTTTTTAAAACCATCCAGGGTTCGATATACGGTGCCAAGGCTAATCTGTGGTAGTTTCTTTTTTACTTGAGCGTAAATTTTTTTTACTGAAGGATGGCAATAAACATTTTTTAAATAATCAAGGATAATTTTTTTCTGATTAGTTAAACGTTCCATAATTATTAATAATAATTCCTAAATAGATTATATTACTAATAATAAAAATAACAAATTTTAGCTGTGGATAACTTTATTGCTTGCGCAATAATCAGCCTTTTTCCTAATAGTTTTATATTACTTGAATAGCGATTAATCGATTGTTTTGCTTTTGAAAATTTTTTGATATTATGGTAAAATAAAAGATATGATTAAGTTTATTAATGTGAGCAAAATTTATTCACCCGAAATTCACGCTTTAGATAATATTAATTTTCATATTCAGCCTGGCGAATTCGTTTCAATTGTTGGTCAATCAGGTGCGGGCAAAACTACCTTAATTAAACTTTTAATTGCCCAAGAAAAATCAAGTCAAGGCAAAGTTATTGTTGGCGATTGGGATATTTCTAATATCAAATCACACGAAATTCCATATTTACGTCGACAAATTGGGGTTGTTTTTCAAGACTTTAAATTATTAAAAGAAAAAACAGTTGAAGAAAACATTGCTTTTGGTTTGGAAGTAATTGGAGCTGATGGTAAATTTATAAAAAATATCGTTCCACAAGTTTTAAGATTGGTCGGGTTAGAAAAAAAAGCTAAACGTTTTCCTGATGAATTATCGGCCGGCGAAGCTCAGCGTGTGGCCATTGCTCGAGCTGTCGTTCATCGTCCTAAAATTTTAGCCGCTGATGAACCAACCGGAAATGTTGACTTGCTAAATACCAGAGAAATTATTGATTTATTTAAAAAGATAAATGAAATGGGAACGACCGTTTTACTCGTTACTCATAATCGCGAAATTGTTAATTACTTAAAAACAAGAGTAGTCATCTTAGATCACGGTCAAATTATTTCTGATCAAGCAAGTGGAAGATATACGTTATAAAAATTTTTAATTTTAAATTTTAAAATTATGTCAGTAATTTTACGTCCAGTTAGGTGGGCTTTAAGAAGTTTTTTTAGACATTTGGGACTTTCATTTATCACTATCATTATTATTACTTTTAGCTTGCTTTCTTTAAATATACTTTTATTTATTAATACTATCGGTAGAATGGTGGCAGAAAATCTTCAAAATAAAGTAGACATGAATATTTATTTAAATCCCAACCTTAATCAAGCTGACATTGATTTTTTTAAAAATGAGCTGGCCAAAGAACAAAACATAGACTCAATCGAGCATATTGCGGCTGATCAAGCCCTGGCAAATTTTCGACAAAAACACCAAGACAATGAATTTATTTCCAAATCATTAGCAGCTCTTGATGCCAATCCTTTTGGTGGAATGATTATTATTAGAGCGACTTCCCTTGAGGCTTATCCGGAAGTAGTGACTACAATTACCAGTAACAAATACTCTCGTTTTATCGAAGATAAAGATTTTTTTGAACATCAAAAAATTATACTAATCATTGAAAATCTTTCTGAAAAAATTTATTTAGCTGGTTTGGTAATTCTATTAATTTTTACTTTTATTTCTGTAGTTGCAATTTTTAATAGTATTCGTCTGACTTTTTATACACGCAAAGATGAGATTAAAATTATGCGATTGATTGGAGCAACCGGATCTTTTGCTAGGGCGCCACTGATTATTGAAAATGTTCTTTATGGAGTTTTTGCTTGGTTAATTAATTTGATTATTTTTATTTTAATTTTTAATTTTGGTTTAAACCAAATTAGCAGTTTTTTAGAAATTGAAAAAGAAGTCTTTATTTCTTATAGCCAAGAAATGATTTATTCATTTTTAATGGTTTTAATTTTTTCAATTTTTTTAACCATTGTTTCCAGCTGGCTAGCAACAAGAAAATACATTCGCGCTTAATTTTTTGATCGCTGATAAATAAATTTTAAAGTCCAATTTTATTAAATAAAAATCTTGACGATTTAAATTAAAATTACTAAAATAAGATAAATATGTCTTTCTTCACTAAAAAAATTGGTATTGATTTAGGCACGGCGACTGTTCTTGTTTTTTTGCCCGGTCGCGGGATTGTCATTAATGAACCATCAGTGGTTGCTATTTCAACAATAGATAAAAGAGTTTTAGCCGTGGGTGACGATGCTAAAGAAATGGTTGGTCGTACGCCAGACACAATTATTGCTTCAAAACCAATGAAAGACGGGGTAATTGCTGATTATAAAATTACTGAAGCAATGCTCCGTTATTTTATTGATAAAGCTCTTGGTTCTTTTCGTCTTTTAAAACCGGAAGTAATGATTGCTGTTCCAGCCGGAATTACTTCAACGGAAAGAAGGGCAGTAATTGATGCCGCCATGGCCGCTGGCGCTAAATCGGCCTATATTGTTAAAGAACCAATCGCCGCAGCCATTGGCGCTAATATTCCGATTGGTTCAGCTTCCGGTCATATGATTGTTGATATCGGCGGAGGGACAAGCGAGGTAGCGGTTATTTCGTTAGGTGGAATCGTTGCTAATGCTTGCGTAAAAGTAGCTGGTAATAAATTTGATCAAGCAATCACTGAGTATATTAGGAAAAAATATAATTTAGCAATTGGCGAGCAAACAGCCGAACAAGTTAAGATAGCAATTGGTGCCGCCAAACCACTTGCCAAAAAATTAGTTACTCAAATTCGTGGTCGAGACATGATTACGGGGTTACCTAAAAATATAGAAATTGGTTCAGATGATATTACCGAAGCAATTCAAAATGAATTAAAGGGAATTGTTGAAGCAATTAAATCTGTTTTAGCAATAACTCCGCCAGAATTAGCGGCCGATGTAATGGATAAGGGAATTGTTATGTCTGGTGGTTCGTCACTTTTAAGAGACTTTGATAAGCTAATCACCGAAACAATTGGAGTTTATTGTTATATTGCCGAAGATCCTCAATTGTGTGTAGCAAAAGGAACTGGCGTAGCCCTTGATAATTTGGATAGTTATAAGCGCAGCATTTTAGGTCAAAAATAATACAACTAAAATGATTATAGGGATTGATGCTTCAAGAGCAAACCAACCTAAAAAAACTGGAGTTGGGTGGTACTCTTATTATTTAATTGAAGAACTAAAAAAAATAATTACTGATAATCAAAATCAGTTTTTTTTATATACTCATCAGCCATTAAGGGGAGACTTGGCGCGCTTGCCTCAAAACTGGCAAGAAAAAATTTTAGATTGGTGGCCAAAATATTTGTGGACAAAAATTCGTTTTTCTTGGGAAATGTTAAGACGTAAACCGGATGTTTTGTTTATACCTAGTCATGTGATGCCAAAATTTTCACCAAAAAAAACAGTAATGACCGTTCATGATTTAGGTTACGAAAGGTATCCTGAAGTATATTCAAAATTTGCCAGAAATTATTTAAGAAAAAATTATCGTTTTGCAGCTCAGCACGCTGTCAAAATTATAACACCAACTGAATTTACCAAAAAAGAATTAATTTCTCTTTATCATATTAAATCAGAGAAAGTTGAGATTGTCTCCATGGCTTATAATGATAAAATATTCAGAAAAATTGATGATAATAAAAAAATTAATGATGTTTTAAAAAAATATAAAATAAAAAAACCATACTTACTTTTTGTTGGCCGCCTAGAAACAAAAAAAGGTTTACAAACGCTTTTGAAAGCATTCACCTTAATACCTAATAACTTAATAACCAATAACTCAATAACTCTTAACTTAGTTTTAGCTGGAGGCAGAGGGTATGGTTATAAAGATCTTAAACCTTTAATCTCTGACCTTAAATCAGTAAAAGAACTTGGTTATTTAAAAAATGAAAGTGATCGAGCTGTTTTGTATAACGCCGCCGAAATATTTGTTTTTCCGTCTTTATATGAGGGTTTTGGCATTCCTTTGTTGGAAGCCATGGCTTGCGGTACGCCGGTGATTGCTTCTAATATTGAAACATTAAAAGAAGTTGGCGGAGACTCTGCTCAATTTTTTAAGGTCGGTGAGGCTGAAGATTTGGCAAAAAAAATAAAAGAAGTTTTAGAAGATCATGAATTGCGTCAAAAAATGATTAGGCGCGGCTCAGAACACGTTAAAAATTTCTCTTGGCAAAAATGTGCTGAGAAAACACTAAAAATTTTAGAAAATTTATAATTTTTTTATTAGTATGATTTATTCTTGGCCAATTATTGGTCATCAAAAAATAGTTAATTATTTACAACAAAGCATTAAAAGACAAAGGATTTCACATGCCTATCTATTTTATGGTCCGGAAAATATTGGCAAAAAAAGCCTAGCCAAATATTTTAGCCAATCACTTATTTGTGATAATACAGAAACTAAGCCTTGCCATAGATGTTTAAGTTGTCAACAATTTTTAAAAAATATTCATCCAGAAGTGGTTTGGGTTAGGCGAGAACAAGATAAAAAAAACATTTCAATTGATCAAATTAGGGAGTTAAAAGAAAAAATATATTTATCTGGCTTTACAAACGGCTATAAAGTTATTATAATAGTTAATGCTGAAGAAATAAGCAAAGAAGCAGCTAATTCGTTTCTTAAAATTTTAGAGGAACCACCATTAAAATGTGTTATTATTATATTGGCAAACAAGTTAAAAAATATTCCAGAAACGATTTTGTCGCGTTGTCAAACAATAAAATTTTCTCTCGTTTCTAAAAAAGAAATTGCTAATTTTTTAAAAAAAGAATATAAGATAAATCAAGAAAAAACAGAAGAATTGTCGTCGCTGGCCTTAGGGTTGCCGGGCCGAGCTAATAAATTTTTTCAAAATAAAAATTTACTAGCCGAGTATTTGGAACAACAAGAAAAACTTATAAAAATTATTAATGCTGATTTAGGCAAGAAATTAAAAATTGCCAAAGAAATTTCTGCTAGTGCCTCAATTGATAAAATTATTTCTCATTGGAAAATATTTATTCGTGATTTAATTTTATATAAAACAGATAACAAAAACCTAATTGTTAATATTTCCTTAAAGAGTAATATCAAGAAAATAGCCGAGCAACTTAATTTTGAAAAATTATATTATTTAGAACAAGAATTAAATAAACTTACTTTTTATTTTGGACAAAACATTAATATTGGGTTGGCTTTGGATAATTTTGTAATAAACATTAATTAACAAAGTTAATAATTTAGTAAACAATAAACGTATGAAAACAAAAAAAATTTTTTTATTCTTTTTATTTTTTATATCTGTTACTTTGTTGACTGGTCAAGGATGTATTAGCACTAAAAAACAACAAACAAGCAGCTCAACAATTGCTGGAATTTGGCTATCAGAAGATAAAGCAGAAAATTGGACACAACGAGATTTAATGCCAACAATTAATGGTGTTCAAAGATTAAGTAATTTAGATGTTAGTTTTTTAATTTTTAATCGACGAGCGCCTGATAATGTCTATTGGGGCGCTGGTGACGCCGGTTTATATGTTTCATACGATGGAATGCGTTCTTGGCAGGAAATAAAAAAAATTCCGAAAACAAGGATTAATGACTTGGAAATTGATCCCCAAGCTCAAAATATTGTATATCTTTCAATTGGTAATAGAATTTACAAAAGTAATGATTGCTGTCATAATTGGCGAGACATTTATAGTGATATTCCTGGTATTGCCATTAATGCTTTGGCAATTGATTATACCAACTCATCAAGAATTTTAGCTGGATTAGCTGATGGTCGATTGTTAGTCAGTTTAGATGCCGGAACCAACTGGTCAATGATTTATAATTTTAAAACTAGCATTAAAGATATTTTTTTTAATCCACGCAGTCCCGCCATTATTTACGCAGTTATGAACGGTCAAGGCTTATATAAAAGTTTAGATGGTGGAATTAATTGGACGCAAAATGAATCTTTAAAAAAAATTCCCGGTGGCAATAATATAAATTACGCATTTTTTGATGAAACAAAAGAAGACGGATTATATATTTTAACTGATGCTGGATTTTTTCGCTCTGAAAATAACAATTGGAAAAATTATAAACTTTTAACACCAGAAGGAAAAGTTAAAATTACTGCTTTTGCCGCCAACCCATATAATCCAAACGAAATTTATTATACGACCGAAAATACTTTATATAAATCAACCAACAGTGGAACAACTTGGACGACCAAAAATCTACCGACTGGTAGCAAACCCGTTTATTTAATGATTCATCCTGAAAACCAGAACACACTAATTATGGGAACACAAAGAGTTGAAAAAAAATAATAATTAAAAAATTAATACCTATGAGTACTTTAGTTGATTCAAACCAAAAAGAATTTAATAAAATTGTAGATTTTTTAGATAAAGAAATTGGTTCTTTGAGAGGAGCCCGAGCTAGCTCTAGTTTGGTCGAAAATATTTTAATTGAAGTCTATAGCTCTAAAATGATCCTTAAAGAAGTGGCTGGAATTCATTTAGAAGGACACAAGTCAATTGTTATTGAGCCTTGGGACAAAAATAATTTAAAACCGATTGAAAAGGCTATTTCAGAATCATCTTTAAATGTTGTCCCAATGGTTGATGGCCAAATTATTAGAATTAATTTTCCACCACTTAATGAAGAAAAAAGAAAAGATATTATTAGAATTTTGCATCAAAAAGCAGAGCACGCTAGAGTTGGTTTAAGAGGAGTTAGAGATAAAATCAAAGATAATATTTTTCAACAAGAAAAAAGTGGAGAAATCGGTGAGGACGAAAAATTTCGCTTGATGAAAGAACTGGACGAAAAGATTGGTAATTACAACGATATTATCAAAGAAAAAGTTGAAAAAAAGGAAAAAGAATTAATGGAAATATAAAATTTTTAATTATTCTTTATCAGTGGATAGAAATGATGCCAGAGATGAATAATTTTTAATCAATATCTAAAGTTTAATTTTAAATTTTAAATTATCAATTTTCAATGTTTTAATTTCTAGTGCTTTAAAAATTAAAAATCAATAATTGATAATTCTTCATATTTTAATAAAGTAACTAGATTTAATTTTAAAAAATTTTAAGATGGTTACAATTCTTGTTGTTATTATTGCTTTAAGTATTATTATCCTTTTTCACGAAGGGGGACATTTTGTTTTTTCAAAATTATCAAAAATTAAAGTAGAAGAGTTTGGTTTGGGTTATCCACCCAGAGCAATTGGTTTAGCAAAAATAAAAAACAACAATAAGTGGAGGTTATTTCTCGGTAAAAATATTCCTGTTGATACAAATCCTCAATCAACAATTTATTCTTTAAACTGGGTTCCTTTTGGTGGTTTTAATAAAATTAAAGGTGAAGAAGGGGAATCAAACGATCCAGATAGTTTTTATACTAAGTCAAAAATAAAAAGATTTTTTTCAATTGCTGGCGGCGTAATAATGAATATCATTTTGGCTATAATTTTATTTTCAATTTGTTTTATGATTGGTATGCCGGCGGCCGTTGATCAAGCCGAGCTAAATAAATATGCCAAAGTTAAAGAAACCGGGGTACAAATCATTGGCGTCCAAAAAAATTCGCCAGCCAATCAAGCCGGCATTGCTCCTGGTAGTTTTTTAATAAGCGTTGATCAAATAAAAATAGATAGCTTAAATGATTTTTCCGACTATACTCGCGATAAAGTTGATCAAGAAATTAATCTTCGAATAAAAACTAACAATCAAGAAAAAGAATTAATTCTTATCCCGGTTAAAGCAAGTGATTTGTTTGCTCAGGAAGAATTAGGCGACAACAATTTAGAACGAGGAGTCATCGGTATTACTTTAGCTGAAACAAAAATCATTTCTTATCCCTTATTAATTGCGCTTTGGCAAGGAACAAAAACCACCTTTCTAACTTTTGGCAAAATTGTTGAGGGTGTTTATTTAATTTTTAAAGAGCTTTTTGTTCGTCAAAGAATGATTGGTGAAGCCGTGGGGGTGGTTGGTATTGCTACTTTTATTGGTGATGCTTATCAAATTGGTTTTGTTTATTTATTACAGTTTTTGGGATTAATATCGGTAGCTATTGCCGTAACTCAACTTTTACCAATTCCGGCGCTTGATGGTGGTCGTTTATTGTTCCTTTTTATTGAAATCATTAGACGCAAGCCCGTTAGTCATCAAATTGAAGCAAAAATTCATACTATTGGTTTTTTTGTCTTACTTCTTTTAATGGTTTTTATTACCTATAAAGATTTATTAAGACTTGGAGATCGATTTCTAAAATAATATGAAACAAAGCCAGCTTTTTCTTAAAACCTCTAGAGAATCATCAAAAGAAGCTGAGGCAATTAGCCATCAATTCTTATTGCGCGGTTTTTTTATTGATCAATTAACCAGTGGGGTTTGGAGTTTTTTGCCTTTGGGTTGGCGAGTTCACAAAAAAATAGAAAATATTATTCGTCAAGAATTGAATGCCATCGGTGGTCAAGAAGTTTCATTGCCGGTGATGCAGCCAAAAAACATTTGGTTAAAATCTGGCCGTTGGGAGACAATGGATCCGCCACTTTTTAAATTTAAAGATCGCCATGGTAAAGAGTTAACTTTAGGCCCAACCCACGAAGAAGTTATTACTTTATTAGCAAAAAAATTCATTCAATCATACAAGGATCTACCCTTTGCTCTCTATCAAATTCAAACAAAATTTAGAAATGAAATGAGAGCGACTGGCGGACTTTTACGCACTCGCGAGTTTGTGATGAAAGATTTGTATAGTTTTCATACTGATAAAAAAGATTTAGACGAATATTACCAAAAAGTTTTAAATGCCTATGAGAGAATTTATGAAAGATGTGGTTTTAGTCCGATTGCCCTAGAAGCTGAAACTGGGGCGATTGGTGGTTACGAATCGCATGAATTTTTAGTGGGGGCTGAATCTGGGGAGGATAAAATTTTAATTTGTCCGATGTGTGCTTGGAAAAATAAAGAAGAAAAAACTGGAAAAATAGAAAAATGTCCTGATTGTGGCAAAAATTTAGAAATTAGAAATGGCATTGAGGTGGGTCATATCTTTAAACTTGGTGCCAAGTATAGTCAAGCTTTAGATTTAAATTATTTGGATAAAAACGGCAAAAAGCAATTTGTTGAAATGGGTTGCTATGGCATTGGCGTTGGTCGTTTAATGGCCACGGCCATTGAAGCCCATCATGATGTCAGTGGTATAATTTGGCCAGAGGAAATCGCGCCTTTTAAATATCATTTGCTAGTTTTTGATCAGGATGATAAACAAATCAAAGATTTTGCTGATGATGTTTATCAAAAATTATTAAAAACAAATAATGAAGTTTTATACGATGATCGTCAAGTGTCGCCTGGCATCAAGTTAAAAGATGCCGATTTAATTGGTATTCCTTATCGTTTGATTATAAGCAAGAAAACAGGCGAGCAAATTGAAGTTAAAAAAAGAGAAGAAAAAGAATCAAAATTAATTGATTTTAAAAAATTAATAGAATAAACCTATGAGCAAAGAAAACTTTTCAGAGTTATTAAAAAAAGAAACCGAAAGGATTGACGGTACAAAAACTTCAAAAAGGCAGGAAAAAATTATTGAAGGATTTACTAACGATCCAGCGCCGCAAGCCATTATTAACAATAAAAAATATCGCATTTTTAATTCCAACGATTATCTTGGCTTGCGTTTTTTACCAGAATTAAAAAAAGCCGAACTCCAAGCCTCAGAAAAATTTGGCGCTGGACCAGGCGCGGTTCGTTTTATCTCGGGCACTCATCAGATTTATATTGATTTAGAAAAAGCGATTGCTAAATTTCATCATCGCGAAGCCGCCATTTGTTTTTCTTCTGCTTTTGCCGCCAATGTCGCTGTTATTTATTGTTTGATCAAAGGGCCAAGCAAAGATTCAATGGTTGATGATGATGTTTTGGTGATTTCGGATGAACTTAATCATCGCAGTATTATTGAGGGTATTCGAGTTGGTAATCTACCCAAAGAAAAACGAGCTGTTTTTAAACATTTAGATTGTCAAGATTTAGAGAGAGTCTTAAATGAAAACAAAGGAAAATTTAAAAGAGTGATTGTTATTACCGATGGTATTTTTAGTATGTTGGGAGAATATGCTGATTTAGGAAAAATTCACGAGGTAATTAAAAAATATGATCAAGACTTTGAGCAAGGAGTTTTATTAGTGATTGATGATAGTCATGGTGTGGCAGCTTTTGGTGAAAACGGTCGTGGTTGTGAAGACCTGACTGGCGAGCATTCTGATATTATTGTCGCTACTTTTGGTAAAGGTTTTGGTTCTGATGGTGGCTATGCTGTTGGTAAAAAAGAAGTGATTGATTATTTACGCGAAGCCTCGGCTACGTATATTTATTCTAATCCCGTTTCGCCAAGTGTAGCTGGAGCATCTTTAGCTTCAGTTAAAATATTAGAAAATAAAAATGGCAAAGAGCTTTTAAAAAAATTGAAAGAAAATATTACTTATTTCAAAGAAAAAATGAAAATAGCTGGTTTTATTTTTGCCGTTGATTCTATTCATCCGATTCAGCCGTTATTAATTGGCGATCCAATTAAAACTAAAGAATTAACTAATAAATTATTTGATCGCGGATTTTTAGTGACTAATATTAATTATCCAGTGGTGCCAAAAGGTAAAGATGAAATTCGTATTCAAATCAGTGCGGCTCATACCAGAGAAGATTTAGATATTTTTATCAAAAATTGTATTGAAGCAGGCAGAGAACTGGGATTAATTAAATAGTTGAACATAACCTAAATTATTTAACTAAAAAAGCCTATTTTAAGCCATTTTTAGTTTTTTGGAAAGTGCGGTGCGGTGCGGTGCGGTTGATGAGATACATAGGTAACACTCCTAAACTTGGTAAAATGAAGTCTTGGGAGTTAACTTAACCTATGTATTTTTATGATTAAAAGAGCTTTTGTTTTAAACGGTCAAAAACAATATTTGCCCTACGGTTTCCATTTAAACGAAGATTTGGTGCCTTTAGCGGAAATGAGGGATTTGATTAAAAGAAATGATATCAGTAAATCAGCCCGAATCAGATTATCATGGATGGACTTTTATCAAAAAAACAGTAATGTTTCGTTGACTTGCCGTCACTTCGGCATTTCCCGTAAAACATTCTATGCCTGGTTTAAAAGATACAATCCATATTGTTTAAAGTCCCTTGAAGAAA
>Ga0208244_100903_pt1 | contig 21045 bp, 21 predicted proteins | sample SubbioCR12Aug_5A_FD_184828 | JGI IMG/M metagenome (GOLD analysis project Ga0208244, IMG submission 184828) | Serpentinite rock and fluid subsurface biosphere microbial communities from McLaughlin Reserve, California, USA - CR12Aug_5A (SPAdes) | ecosystem: Environmental > Terrestrial > Deep... | reverse complement strand
GCCGTGCCAATCCCGATCATCTTGATCAACGACGAACGATCTCTGTTGACGAACAACAGGATCACTATACCCAGAAGGGGAAGAAAGATCGTAAGCGTGAGAATGTTTTCTGTAAGCATCAATAGACTTCCGTAGAGGTCCTAGTTGAGAACTAACCAATAAATAATCAGAATGATACCCCCCACAAAGAACACCGCATACTGCTGAACAACGCCGGTCTGTATCCGACGAATCCATCCCGAAGAATATCCCAAAATCTTCGCCGTCCCGTTGACGAGGCCGTCGATAATACGGACGTCAAATCCTTTCCACAAAAGACTCTCCGATGCAATCACCGTCGGATTCAAGATTACCTTTTCGATTCCTTCGTCGACGTAGTACTTGTTCCAGAGAATCTTGTAGGTGCGGGCGTACCGGTTCTTCAGACGTTCTGCAATCTCCTGTCGCTTCAAGTAGATGGTGCGTGAGGCGTAGATGGCCGCTCCGGCGATGCCGACTGAAAGCGCCATCAACACATATTCGATGGCATGGATCTCATGACCTCCCAGTCCCAGTTTCGCATTGGCACTCGCAAAGATCGGATCAAGCCAGTGCTCCAGAGCGTTCGCGCCCATGAGACTCGCGGGAATCCCGACGAATCCCCCGATCACTGAAAGAGCAGCCAGCACAATCAGCGGAACAGTCATGGTCTTCGGCGCTTCATGCGGATGGTGCTCCTTCCCAAACCGTTCCCCCCCTTCAAACGTCAATGTCACCAAGCGGAACATATAGAATGCGGTCAGCGCCGCTCCCAGCACACCAATTCCCCACAGGAAGACAGACCCATAAGGACTGCTGAATGCCTTCCAAAGAATTTCATCCTTGCTGAAGAATCCGGAAAATGGGGGAATACCGGAAATCGCAATCGCCCCGAGCAGAAACGTCCAATACGTCACCGGCAAGTACTTCTTCAATCCGCCCATCCGCTGGATGTCCTGCTCATCGTGCATCGCATGAATGACGGCGCCTGAACCTAGGAACAACAATGCTTTGAAGAAGGCATGGGTCATGAGATGAAATATCCCCGCGCCGAAGGCCGCCACTCCCATCGCGAGGAACATGTATCCAAGCTGACTCACCGTCGAATACGCCAGCACCTTCTTGATATCATTCTGCACAAGACCGATCGATGCCGCGAAAATTGCCGTCAGGCCTCCGATGATCGCCACGACTTCCATGGTAACAGGCGAGAGTGCAAAGAGAATCGAGCACCGCGCCACCATATAGACGCCTGCTGTCACCATCGTGGCGGCATGGATCAGGGCGCTGACGGGTGTTGGGCCCGCCATCGCGTCCGGAAGCCAGATGTGAAGCGGAATTTGAGCGGACTTTCCAACCGCGCCGACAAAGAGGAGAAGAGTGATCCACATGATCACAGGAGTGCCAACGCTCAAGACTGAAGCACTGCCGAACACCGTATCGAAGTTAAGCGTCCCGAACCGATCAATAATAAGAAACATACCCAGCAGGAAGCCAAAATCTCCGACGCGATTGACCACAAACGCTTTTTTTGCCGCATCGCCCGTAAACTTCTTCTCATACCAGAATCCGATCAGGAGATAGGAACACAATCCCACACCTTCCCATCCAAGAAACATGAGAAGGAAATTGTCGCTCAACACGAGGTTCAACATTGCAAAGATGAAAAGATTGAGATAGGCAAAGTATCGCCAGAATCCCTTGTCCCCATGCATGTAGCCGATCGAATACACGTGAATGAGGAAACCTACGCCGGTTACAATCAATGTCATCAGGATGGAGAGCTGATCAACCTGATAAGCGACGGGCGCGGAGAAGGACGAGGGGGTACCTGTCGATGTCGAGATCCACGTGAAGAGCTCGACGATCTGTTTTCGATCTCCCGGAGCCATCGCGAGCATCTCAATAAAGATGGAGACAGCAATCAGGAATGATAATCCCACCGTTGCGCTTCCCAGCGTTCCGATGAGCTTTTCGTTCTTGATTCGAGAACCGAAAAGCCCAAGGACAATGAATCCTACCAGGGGCAATAGAACTATTAACGGAGTGAGAGAGAACATTGTTATTGAAATGTCGTTGAGTAAATATGTGATGTTAGTTTATCGCTTCTGTCATGGATCCGACAATCCCCAGGTGGCCTAACGTCAACCAATTTGGGCCAACGCAAGGGTAGGATCATCACGCTACCATTTCAAAATATTGATTTCATCGATGTTCACGGTTTTTCGAATTCTGAACAACGCGATGATGATGGCGAGACCGACCGCCGCTTCCGCGGCCGCCACTGTCATCACAAAAAATACGAGTATCTGTCCCGTCACGTCGCCAAGGTATGCGGAGAACGCTACGAGCGTAAGATTGACCGAATTCAGCATGAGTTCGATCGACATGAAAACAACAATTGCATTGCGGCGCACAAGCACACCGACGACACCGATGACAAACACAATTGCTGACAGAGCGAGGTACTGTTCGACGCTAACCATAGTTCAATCGAGTTTCCGTTTGGCCATCACGACTGCTCCGACAATTGCCGCGAGCAGGAGGATTGACGTAATTTCGAAAGGAAGAAGGAATTCGGTAAACAACTTCTCGCCGATGTTTTCAACGGTCCCGATCTCGAGGCCGCGCGAGATGTCGCCGTCGGGGAGATCCGTTGTCTTAAAGCCAAGGATATAGACAATTTCCAGGAGAAGGGCCGCGCTCAGTCCAATACCAGCAATCTTCCTGACTGAGATGACCTCCCGCAGACTCTTCGAATCGCCGAGATTCAGCAGCAAGATAACAAACAGGAACAAGACCATGATCGCCCCTGCATAGATCAGAATTTGTATCACGGCGATGAATTGCGCGTGAAGGGTCAGGTAGAGTCCGGCAAGCGCGAAAAAATTGAGAACAAGAAACAGCGCTGAGGTCACGGGACTGCGGCGCGTAACGACGAGCAGAGCCGAGACTACTGAGACCGCAGCGAGAAGATAGAAGAAAACGGCCTGCATATTCACGTCAGATTCCAGAAGTTAGTTTGATCTTCGTCGTTTCGTCATAGGGAGCACGCCGCATTTCTAAGGCGTACGAAGCATCCGGAATATTTCAGGAAACGTCGGGCGCTTCCCATACGCTAATATCGCCACCCTGAAGATTCTCCCAGCCCCCCACATCACCGCAACGACCGACACCGCCAACAGAACGAGCGAGCCTACGATTTCCCAAAGTGGCGGAAGCTGGACCGAGATGCGCAGAAGCATGAATGACGGGGTCATCAATGGAATAAAGGACAACACTTTGATCAACAACGAATCCGGGTTTTGCATCGCCGAGACCGCCAGCACGAATGGAAACACAAGCGTCATGCTGACATACGTGGTGATTTGTTGGGCTTCCTGCTCGGTCGTGACCGGTGAACCCGCTCCCACAAATATCGCGGCGTAGAGCAGGTACCCAAGAACAAAGTAGATCATCATCAACCACAAATATTCGACCGCGATAATGTTTGTTCCCAACTGGAGAGAGAGTGCGATGCCAATAAGTGTCCAGATCCCAATCTGAAACAAGCCCAATCCGCTGAGACCCAGAATCTTCCCCACCATCAAATCGCTTGCCGAGCACGACGAGAGGAGCACCTCCATTACCCGGTTGGTCTTCTCCTCCACCACGCTCCGAATCAGGAGCTGGCCCGAGGAAAGCACCATGAAGAGCAACATCATGATAAAGATATACGCTCCGAAAAAGGTCTGGAGGAATCCCGATTCCTTCTCCTCCCCGCTCCCACTGACCTTCAGCGAACGCACTTCGATTCTTGAACGCAACGATCCGACCAATGATGGGTCAACTCCCTTGGCAATGAGCTTCTTTTCCGTAATCGTTTCTTCGATCGTTCGTGAGAAGCGCTCGATGATCCGGAAATTCGAGACATTCTCCGCCCGATATTCGACCGTCCCCTTGATCATCACCTCTGCCGGTATGTAGAGGAATCCGTCGATCTTTCCCTCCGCTACCATTTGCACTGCGTCGTGGCGGACTGTGTTGAGGTCTCCCCCCATCCAGAGATTTTGAATGATATAGTTCGGAAGGTCATTTTCGACGTGATATTTTTCGTCCAGTTTCTTTGCCAGAGGCCCGACGAGCTCCCGCGTTTCATCGATCACACCGATAGTGTAGACACGATTGTCGGGTTTCGAGGCGAGAATTCCTGGAAGAATGGCAAAGCCGACCATAAGCACCGGCATTACCACAAGTGAAATGATGAACGCTTTGGATCGAACTTTTTCCAGAAATTCCCACTTGGCGATGGCGAGTGTCTTTTTCATTTGGCTGAAGCCAGTTGCGACTGATGTCCGACCATGTCAAGAAATATTGAATTTAGCGATGGTTCCACGATTTCGTACCGGCGGATCAACAGGTGGCCATTCATTTTCGCGAGAAGTTCGCCGGACTGACGGATATCGTGCAACTCCAGTTCACAGAAATTCTGGTACACATTGGCCTTCTTCACCATCGGAAGTGACTTGAGAAAACTGCCGTCACCTTCAAAATCGATATGAATGGAGTTCTTACCATATTGCTGTTTGATATGACGCAAAGAGCCGCTCAACACCGGCCGACCTGTGTCGATCAGACAAATGTTATCGCACATCTTTTCCACCTGCTCCATCTGGTGGGTCGAGAAGATGATTGCCGTGTTCTGTTTTCGAATATCGAGAAGGATATCTTTCAAGAGGATCTGATTTACGGGATCAAACCCCGAAAAGGGTTCATCGAGCACGAGGAGCTGGGGTCGATGAAGAAGACAAATGATAAGTTGGATCTTTTGTTGATTCCCTTTGGAGAGTTCGTCCACTTTCGCCTGTGCTCGATCGACAACTCCGAACCGCTCCAGCCAATAATGGGCGATGCGCCTCGCTTCCTTTGGATCAACCCCCTTGAGCGTCGCAAAATAGACAATCGTGTTGAGAACTTTGCTCTTCCGGTACAGCCCCCGTTCCTCCGGAAGATAACCGATCAAATTCCATGTCTCCGTGTTGAAGGGGTGTCCATCAAACATAATCGTACCGGCATCCGGCTTAATGATGTTGAGCACGGTTCGGATCGTTGTCGTCTTTCCTGCCCCATTCGGACCTAGCAGTCCAAATACCTCTCCCCGATTGACCTTTAATGACACACCGTCCACCGCGACGATGGTATCAAATTCTTTTCGGAGATTTGAGACGGTGAGCATGATAAGTCAGGGGGTAATCCGATAAATCATTCGAGGGAATGGGACGGTCTCGCGGACATGGTCCAAGCCGCAGATCCACCCGACAGTTCGCTCCAGGCCCAATCCGAAACCGGCATGTGGAACACTCCCGAATCGCCGCAAATCGAGGTACCATTCGAACGCTTCCTGAGGGAGATTGTGCTCACGGATTCGGCCAAGCAACGTTTCGAGATTGTCTTCGCGCTGACTTCCCCCGATGATCTCACCGTACCCTTCGGGTGCCAGAACATCGAGCGCGAGGGCAAGCTCGCTGTTATTGGGATCGCGTTTCATGTAGAACGCCTTCACCTTTGAAGGGTAACGGTGCACCATGACGGGTCGATCGAACTGCTCGGAAATCACCGTCTCATCGGTTCCGCCGAAATCATTCCCCCATTCAAAATCGATCCCTTTGTTCTTCAAGATCACAACTGCTTCATCGTATGTGATCCGAGGGAGCGGCTTTCGGACATTCTCCAGGTACTTTGTGTTTCGCTCGAGGATTTTCAATTCCTGCTCGCAGTTTTTGAGCACGGTCTGGACAATATACTCGAGGAATTCTTCGGCGAGCTGCATATTGTCATTCAAGTCATAAAACGCGACCTCCGGCTCCACCATCCAGAATTCAGAGAGATGTCGCCGGGTTTTTGATTTCTCCGCTCGGAAGGTCGGTCCGAAACAATAAACTTTTCCCAGTGCAAGCGCGCCCGCCTCTGCATAGAGCTGACCGGATTGAGTTAAATATGCCTTCCCCAGATCGAAGTACTCGGTCTCAAAAAGCGTTGATGTCCCTTCACATGCCGCGGGAGTGAGAATCGGCGAGTCGACGAGAGTAAATCCGCGACCATCGAAGAAATCTCTGATTGCCTTGATGATCCGATGCCGAACTCTCATGATCGCCGTCTGTCGACTCGAACGGAGCCAGAGATGCCGACGATCGGCCAGAAATTCTACGCCATGGTCTTTCGGAGTGATCGGATAGTCATGGGCGATCTGGAGAATTCTGATATCTTTCGTTTCAATTTCGTATCCGCCCGTCGCGCGTTCCTCTTTGCGTACGACCCCATGAACAACGATCGACGTTTCCTGAGTCAGCGTCGCGAAGCTCTCAAAGACTTCCTCTGATACTTGTCCCTTCATCAACACACACTGGACGATCCCCGTGCCGTCACGGAGGAGCACAAAGCGGATCTTTCCGCTCGACCTCAAATTGTATACCCACCCCCGAAGCTCGATGGTTTCGCCGATATGATTCGAAAGGTCGGATATGTATACCCATTTCATCAGCGCAATTCCCTGCATCTGTTTGAAAAAGTCGGAGCAATATAGCAAACTATCGGCCTATCGGCAAACAAAATGAGGCTGGAATAAGGGGATGATATCACTGTTGCAGAAGTTGGAAAGCCCTGAGCCGGACACGATGAGGGCAAAGATGGGCCTCCAAGCACCTACTGTTTTGGCTTGTCGTCGAGATCCTCAAACTCGGCGTCTTTGACATCGCGGTATCGCTGGGGTGGAGTTGATCGTGTGGAGCCACGCGGCCGTCCCCCGCGCATGCCCGAGGCCAGTCCAACGAAGAGTCGCGTGAGAAACCGGACGACAAAGATGACGACCAGGACGATGAGAAGAACCCGAAGGAACCCCACAGCCTAAGTTCCTTTCTTCATGGGATTGTAGTATTCAACGGCAGATCGGTTGGGGCGGAGAATCTGTCCCAGTAATTCCTCAAAATCATCGGGATTGTCGACGAAGTCGATGTCGGTTGCTTTGACGATGAGGAGTGGCGATGATTTGTACCTAAAGAAGAAGTAGTTGTAAGCCTCGTTTAATTCGCGGATGTAATCCTCGGACATGTTTGTTTCGTACGAGCGCGCACGCTTGCGTATGTTGGTCATCAGCCGCTCGACACTCGACTGGAGGTACACCACCAAATCGGGGGTTGGGATTTTCTTTTCGACGGCGTTCAGCACGTTTTCGTACAGCTTCAGCTCGTCGTCCTGCAATGTGAGATACGCAAAGATCTTATCTTTCTCGAAAATGTAATCGGAAACGACGTGGTTGTGAAACAGATCCGCCTGGAAGAACTCCTGCTGTTGCCTGAACCGGCTCAGGAGGAAGAACATCTGCGTTTGAAATGCAAAACGCTCAGGATCCTCGTAAAACTTGGGCAGAAACGGATTTTCCTCGAATCTTTCCAGGACTAACCGTGCACCTAACCGATCGCAGACCATTCTCGCGAGAGTGGTCTTTCCCGCGCCAATAACCCCTTCAATCGCAATGTGTCTGACTTCGCTCCGCGCCGTATGCACTCAGGACTCCAATGATGGAAGGTTGAATTCAATTTCTGTTTTGACAATCCCCTGGCGTTTCGGACATCGTGTGACAAGATCTTTTACAGTGAGCTTCAATTCGGGATCGAGAAACGAATCGTCCAGTTCCGCCAAAGGCATAAGCACGAAGAGTCTCCCTGCCCTTTCCGGATGCGGAATTGAGAGCCCTTCGTTCGCGACAATCGTGGCACCATAATAAATGACATCGATGTCAATCTCTCTCGGTCCCCATCGTTCCGTGTTTCCTCGCCCCAGAGAGATTTCAATATTTTTCAATGCTGCGATCAATTGCCCGGGCGAAAGAGCCGATCGGATCTGAACCACCATATTGAGAAACAGGGACTGATCCGTCTTGCCGACCGGCTCCGTCTCGTACACCGACGATGCGCGAAGCAACTCGGTACCCGGCAGTCCGGAGATTCTTTCAAGCGCCGAAAAAAGATAGCGCGCCCGATCTCCTCTGTTCGATCCCAAGCCAAGGAAGATCTGCTCGCTCACTTATCTCCCCCTCGTGATCTCAACCTCCACAAAGTCGATGACTCCCTTCACAGGAGCCCCCGGCTTTCGCACCCTCACGGTGACTCTCTTCAATTTTCGGAACCGGCTCAAGAGTCCTTCAGCGATGGTGTTTGCCACCGCCTCGAGAAGTAAGTACCTTCTCTCGAGGATCAGGCTTCGGATACAATCATAGACCGCTTCGTAGTCGATCGTCTGCTTGAGGTGATCTGTTTGGGCTCCTTTCGAGAGGTCACAGTAGAGATCGACATCGACTTCGAATTTTCCTCCCAGATTCTGCTCATCCGTCAGAACACCATGGTAGGCGTAAAAGACGGCGTTGTGCAGACGGATGACATCGAGTGGTGAAGGTTTGCGGGCCATACGGTTCGTTCGAGATCAGAGTGGTGTGGGAAAATATAGAGAACCATCCCCCAAAACGCAACGCGCGGGGACTACGAGTGAATAATCTTCTTCACGTTCCTCATCCGACGGACAACTGTATTCTTGCCGAGCACCTCCATCAATTCGAACAAGCCAGGCCCGGCAGTCATACCCGTCATCGCGAGTCGCGTAGGATGGATCAACTTGCCCGCGGAGATCTGCAGTTCTTCAGAGAGTGATCGAAGTGTTTGCTCTATGGAACCCGGATTGAATGAGACGTCTGACTCAAATCGGTCGGCCAACGTGCTCAAGTAGTTAAGCGCTTCTTCGGTCAGATATTTCTGTTTTCCTTTTTCGTCGAATGACACGGGATCATGAAAGAAATAGCTGCTCGACGTGACGAATTCCGGAAGTGTGGTCACACGTTCCCGCAAGAGCGCCACGATCTTATACAGAAATTCTCCGTCAGGATTTCGGATACCGGCATCTTCAAACAACGGTTTCACGAGTTCAACCACTTCCGCAATGGATTTCTCCTTAAGATGCTGCTGGTTGAACCAATTCAATTTGTCAATATTGAATACCGCTCCGGATTTTCCAACACGATCAAGCGAGAATTCCCGGATGAGCTGTTCCATTGAAAAGATCTCGCGTTCATCGCCGGGATTCCACCCAAGGAACGCTCCAAAATTGACCATCGCCTCCTTCAGATATCCCTTGCGCCTGTAGTCTTCAACGGCAACGTCCCCCTGTCGCTTGCTGAGCTTTGATTTATCCGGATTCAGGAGAAGCGGAAGGTGAGCAAAAGCCGGAAGGTTCCAGCCAAAATACCGAAAGAGCAAAATGTGCTTTGGTGTGCTCGGGAGCCACTCCTCCCCCCGGATAACATGCGTGATCCCCATGAGATAGTCGTCTACAACCACAGCAAGGTGGTACGTCGGGAATCCATCTGATTTGACGAGGACCTGGTCGTCCAGTACGCTGTATGAAATCGTAATACTTCCACGAATGAGATCGTCAAAGTCCAGTTCCCCCTCGAGAGGGATTTTCATCCTGACCACATGTGGTTCCCCCGCCTCGGCTCGGCGATCGGCCTCTTCAGGCAATACACTACGACAATGCTGGTCGTACGCCCCCGACTCTTTCATTGCGAGTTGTTTCTTCCGAGCCTCTTCGAGACGTTGAGGGGTGCAGAAACATCGGTAGGCATGCCCCTTTTGAATGAGCTCCCGGGCGTGAGTGTGATAGATGGGAAGCCGCTCAGACTGGAAATAGGGACCGTACTTTCCCTCTTTCACCGGTCCTTCATCGTATTCGATTCCAACCCACGCGAGCGTTTCGATCAAGTTTTCCACCGCCCCCTCCACCTTCCTCGACTGGTCGGTATCCTCTATCCGGAGAACGAAGCTTCCACCATGATGGCGTGCAAAGAGGTAGTTATAGAGGGCAGTTCGCAGGCCTCCGACGTGGAGATATCCTGTCGGACTGGGAGCAAACCTCACACGAACGTGTTGATTCATGGGGGTGATGATCGCGATAGTCAAAAAAAAGCGTCCTGAATCCGGGGGACGCGTATCATACCATTACGCCATCGAACAACAGCTGGAAAATTTTCTGAAGAGAATCGACATGAATAAACATCGATTGCCATTCGAATTAAGTGAAAAGTGTGGGGAAAATCAATGAACAACATCCGTTGGATAATCAGGCAGATTTCTGTATTTTTGTGATCACATTTCACATCCCAAAGAGCCATGACTACTGACACGAGAATTGATTTCATTCGTGAAATCATCAATCAAGATCAAACCACAAACAAGTATCAGGGGAAGGTGCACACCCGCTTCCCTCCCGAACCGAACGGATACCTCCACATCGGCCACGCCAAGTCGATTTGCCTCAATTATGGGATCGCCAGAGAATATGGTGGCAAATTCAATTTGAGGTTTGACGATACGAATCCAGAGACCGAGGAGCAGGAGTACGTGGATTCGATCATTGAAGATGTGAAGTGGTTGGGAGGGGATTTCGAGGATCGGTTGTTGTTTGCTTCGGATTATTTTGAACAGATGTACCAGCTCGCAATCGAACTCGTAAAGAAGGGGAAAGCATTTGTTTGCGATTTGAACGCTGACGAAATTCGTGAAACCAGGGGAACGTTGACAGAGCCGGGTAAAGAGAGCCCTTTCCGGAACCGGAGCATTGATGAAAATCTGGATCTCTTCCAACGGATGCGGAAAGGAGAGTTTCCCAATGGATCACACACGCTGCGCGCAAAGATCGACATGGCATCTTCAAACATCAATTTGCGCGACCCGGTGATGTACAGGATTGTTCATGCCCATCACCATCGTCAGGGAGATGCCTGGCCAATCTATCCCACCTACGATTGGGCGCACGGGCTAGAGGACTCGATCGAAGGAATCACTCACTCGATTTGTACACTCGAATTCGAGAATCACCGTCCGTTGTACGATTGGTATCTCGATGCCCTCGAGATCTATCATCCCCAGCAAATTGAATTTGCGAGGCTCAATCTGGGCTACACCGTGCTCAGTAAGCGCAAGCTGCTTCAACTTGTCGAGGGGAACTATGTTACGGAATGGGATGATCCGCGTATGCCGACGATCGTCGGGTATCGCAGACGCGGATACACGCCCGAGTCGATTCGGGTCTTTTGCGACAAGATCGGTATTTCAAAGAAGGAAAGTATCATCGATGTTGCAATGCTTGAATGGAGCATACGAGAAGATCTGAACAAGCGCGCTCGGCGCGCGATGGCGGTATTGAAGCCGATCAAAGTCATTCTCACCAATTACCCCGAGGGAACGTTCGAAGAGCTTCATGCTGTGAACAATCCCGAAGATGAATCGGCAGGGACGCGGCCCCTCCCATTCGGGCGTGAACTATATATCGAGCAAGATGATTTCCGGGAGGTCCCGCCGCCAAAGTACTTCCGTTTATCGCCCGGCACCGAAGTGCGCCTCCGTTACGCGTATATCATCAAGTGCGAGAAGGTCATCAAAGACTCTGCCGGAAACGTCACCGAACTGCACTGCACCTACGACCCGAAGACGAAGAGTGGATCTTCGAGCTCTGTCCGACGGGTGAAGGCCACGATTCACTGGGTATCAGCCCCGCACGCGATCGAGGCGGAAGTTCGTCTCTACGATCGTCTCTTCGTGAAAGAGGATCCCGATGATGCTGAGGAAGGGAAAGATTTTCTTTCGAACCTGAATCCCAATTCGCTCGAAGTGCTGTCACATTGCAAACTGGAACCGATGCTCGGGTTAGCAAATCCTGGAGATCGATTTCAGTTTGAACGCATGGGTTACTTCTGCGCAGATACGAAGCATTCGACACCCGGAGCGCCTGTCTTCAACCGCATCGTGACGCTGAAGGATACGTGGGCGAAGATAGAACAACGGGAGAAGGAGAAGCCTCAGTAACCTTCCGAAGGTTGCCAAGCTGAAGCCAAGAAACCTTCGGAAGGTTGGCGCAGGAAACCTTTGCTCGTTCCCACGCTCCGCGTGGGAACGACTGACAACTCGCAGCGTGCTCCCTCGTTCCGACGGAGACCGTCGGAACGAGATATGGCAAGAAGGGGAAGCCTTAGGAACCTTCCGAAGGTTACAGAGCACAATCTCAGAAACCTTCGGAAGGTCTTCTCGGATAGAACAGCAAAAAAGCCGATCCGCTTTCGTGAATCGGCTTTCTCTTTCGTACGTCTCGACAATCAGTTTGCTGAAACGAGAAGCTCTTTTTCGATTGTTTCCTTGAACGATTCTTTTGGAAGTGCTCCGACCGCCATTTTTGGCTGTCCTTCCTTCGGAACGAACAGAAGAGATGGAATGCTGCGGATCCCAAAGGCGCCGGCGACATCCTGTTCTTCATCGGTGTTAACTTTGTAGAAGTTCACCTTTCCTTTGTATTCCACCGAAAGTTCTTCCACGATCGGACCGACCATTCGGCACGGACCACACCACGGCGCCCAAAAATCGATCACGGCCGGCAAGTCGCCTTCGAACTTCCACTCTTTGTTCTCCTCGTAGTTGAATATCTTTTCCAGAAACGTCTGTTTTGTTAGATTTTCTGCCATCCTTCTCTCCTATTCCAATAACTGTATTTGGGTGAATTACATTCGTTCGATCACTCGTTTCAGCCGCTGCTGAATTTCGTCGGCGATCGGCTGAATCTTCGGATTGTCAAGGACCTTGGTCATCATCATCGGATCGAATGCCGCGACGACGCTCTTTCCCTCATTCTCATAGACAATGACGTTACACGGGAGAAGCAATCCGATCTGCTCTTCCGCCTCCAGCGCCTTGTGCGCAAACGGGGGGTTGCACGCCCCAAGAATGATGTATTTCTTGAAATCGACATCGAGCTTCTTCTTGAGCGTTTCTCTGACATCAATGGTCGTGAGAACGCCAAAGCCTTCCTTCTTCAATTCTTCGGTAACCTTTTCAACTGCCCGCTCATATGTCAGGTCAGTCGATTTTGAGAATCCATATTGCATGTTAGCCTCCTCCCGATCAACGGTCGTCGACCGGATCCACATTTCCTCATTGATCAGTGTTATCTGTAGAGCGAGGATTGTTTGTTGTGGGTTGCTGTTTCTTCCACGAGACCATCAGAACGCCAATTATCGCACCGTACGCCGTACTCGTCCAAGGATTGCCGGTGATCGGGCACGATCCGCCAAGACATCCGATGTAGTAGTAGTATGCGTATCCTGCCGACGCTCCCAGCACAATCGGTATGATCTTCTTCGCCAAGTCAAGCACGGTTGCGTTCATCTCTACCTTCCACCCTCAAAGTTCCAACTTCCAATTCCCCCCGTCAGATTGGCTGTCTGAAAACCTCGTTTGCGCAGCTTCAGGGCCGCGCTGACACTGCGGTTTCCGCTCTGACAATAACAGACAATTTCTTTTGCCTGATACTTCCGCAGCTCGTCTGCTCTCCTGTTGATTTGATGCAGCGGAATGTGAAAAGATCCTTTGATCCCACCACTTTTGCGCTCTTTCTCCGTCCGGACATCCAATAACACCACATCTGAGCGCGATCTGAGTGATTCCTTGAGTTCTGACGGAGTGTAATGCTTCAGCGATCGAATTCTCATCGCACGCCGAAAATACCAGAGGAGTATGACTACAATTACTCCATAGAACACGATCTGATCAATCGTCATTGCTCCTCCCCTCGAATGATCGGGTATCCCTCAGCTTTCCATTTCAACATTCCACCAAGCATGTTGTACGCCTCGAAGCCTTGGTCCATGAGAATTGCTGCTGCCCGATTGCTTCGATTGCCGGATCGGCAAATCGCGATGATCTTCTTCGATTTCACACTGTCAAGTTCTGCGATCCGGGACTCCAACTCCTGAACCGGAATGAGGATTGTGTTGGCAACATGCTCTCCATGATACTCCAGATCTGTCCGGACATCCAGCAGGACGACGGCACTATCGGTCAACGATAATTGGTGCACCTCTTCGGGGCTTACTGTTTTGATTATACGACGGTGGTCCTGTTGACAGAGGACGGTCGCCAGTCCCACCATAATCGTCACCGCAATACCAGCAATGATAGTTCTTTGTTTGATTTTCATACGCCTATATTTCGCACGAGCCGCCGCCGCAGCATCCACCACCGAAATCGGTTGAACAACTCGAAGCGGGAGATGAACTTGATTTTCCCCCGACCGAGATGGCGGGAGCAGAAATGAGCTTTCTGTAGCGATTGGACCCGCATGACGGACAGAGGATATCTTCGGTCATTTCGCGCACTTTGTGATAAATGTCGAATGTCGTTTCACATTCGGCGCACACGTAATCGAATACCGGCATATCTCACTTCTCCTCTGGATAGGATAAACGGTTCTATTTGTTTGACTTCTGTTGCCGGAGCGCATCCACGACTTTGCCGTGCAAATCGGCCGGGACGTTCGGGTTGTATACCTGGTACAATTCTATTGTCTTGTTGATCGACTGCAGAAAATTCGTGCATCCGGTGCATTGTTCGAGATGTTTCCGGATTTCCTTGCAGATCGGCGTATCTGCGTAGATATCATTATCACCACAGACATGTTTTAGAACATTAACACACTGTATTTCGTTCGCGAAATGAGTATTCATGCTTCAGCCTCCATATAGGGCTGTAGCTCATTTCGAAGAAAGAGCCGGGCGCGACGGAGACGTGATTTCATTGCTGGTATCGAAAGTCCCAGGACTTCCGCCACCTCTTCGCCCGACATATTCTCCACATCCCGCATCACAAACACAACGCGGTACTCCATTGGTAATTTCTTGATCGCGTTATCCAGCAAATCCTTCAATTCGCTCGAGAGCATAGCATCGACTGGACCCGGCTCCCACGGGGTGATATACGACGCCAGGTCTTCGCTCCGGATTTCAAACTGGTCGTCAATCGGGACGGAAGATTCTTCCAGCTTCGATTTCCTGCGCTTCATCAGGCAGTTGTTCGCAACGATGCTGTAAAGCCACGTACTGAATTTTGAATTCCCGTCGAACTGACCGAGCTTGAGATAGACGTTGACGAAGGTATCCTGGACTGTCTCGACCGCCTTTTCTCTATCCCGACAGACCTTGAATGCAAAGCTATATACGGTGTTCTCGAACTGCTTTACCAGATCGGCAAACGCCCGTTCGTTCCCGTTCTTTGCCCGCTCGATGAGCTCGGCAACAGGATCCAGGTTGAGATGTTCGCTTTGACCCATGGATAGGATGCAGGAAGAGTGTGTTAAGATTCAGGGGAAATATGGAGTTGTGCGGCAATATACCAAAGCATTGTCGGATTAGCGAAAGGAAAGCACTTTTGGAGCGATCGGATTGGACACAAGATGTGTGCGAAAGGGATTTGATTCTGTTTGCAGGACAAAGCCGCGCCCCCTTATCGCAAATCGAAGCCTTGCTTGCAAGACGAAGTCCCCGCCTGACTCTCTAGAACCTCGAAGGCAGGGTAGGCCGTCGTTGTTTGACGGGACGTAGTCTTCCGGAGAGGGAGAGATTCGAACTCTCGATACGGTTTAACCCGTATGGCGGTTTAGTCCCGATTTGACATTCGCCGCAATCCCTCGCGGAGAGGGAGAGATTCGAACTCTCGATACGGTTTAACCCGTATGGCGGTTTAGCAAACCGCTGGTTTCGACCACTCACCCACCTCTCCGTAATCCGGCTAGGACGATTGCGGCGAATATGTCAAATCGAGGATCCCGCTATTTGAAGTTTTGGTGGTTGCGGAACAAACCTGTGCCTTCAGCCACTCACCCACCTCTCCGTTGAGTACCGAGCTGAAATCGCAACAAAGATATTGAAAAGCCCCGCGAGAAGCAAACAAGAATCCCGCTCACCATTCGACCGGCAAGCGGGATCTTTTTCACAAACCACAATTCAACCTAGAATCCGAATCCAAAGTTGACGCCGAACAGATTCGTCGAGTTTTCGTACTTCCCGTTGAAGCCGAAACCTGAATCATTGACTTCCTGGGTAAATGAGATGTATTGATACGCAGCATCAACACGGATGTTCTTCGTCAACTGGTAGCCGAGTCCGAAAGTGAATTCATGACGATCGGCCCCCGGAAGCGACGGATCCATCGTCTTTGTCGGAATCGGGGTGGCATCGAACACATAGCCGGCTCGGAGAGCTAATGCATCCATGCGGTATTCTCCGCCAAACCGGACAGCGAACGCGTTCTCCCAATCCTTCACCGTCTTCAAGTCTGGCCACGCTGAGGTGTTTTTTTCAAAGTCGGCTGCGAGCTCCTTGTAGCTTTCCCATCCGACATATTGAAAATCAGCTGCTACGGTGAGATCCTTGCTTACGTCGTACGCAAGGCCTGCTCGCAGATCGTATGGCATGGTGAGCTTCGTCTTCCCCTTTCCTGCGGGGAAGAGGTCAGAGTGCCCAACCGGGAAACCTGTCGGCTTGGCCGGCAATCCGGTAAATGTCAACTCCCCGTTGAAATCGATCGGTGTTTCATGCCGATAGGACACGCCAATGGAAAGAGCATCTGTTGCCTTGTACAGTGCACCCAGGGCGAACGAGTACGCAGCATCTCCATCTCCTTCGAGATTGATTCCGACATTCGGGGCGGCTGGCAATGCGACACCTGGTGCGAGAGGAATCGCTGGGATGTCAGCCACCTGTTTGAAGGTGACGCTTGAAATCACGTAGTTGAACACTGCGCCGATCGAAAGTTGGTCACTCAGTTTGTATGCAACCGTTGGAGTGATGAAGAAGGTCCGGAGTTCGGTTTCGACGGCGAGCCTCTTCCCAACCCAGGTCTTCGGCCACTCAGATCCGAGACCGTAAGGATTGAACACACCAATTCCGAAAGAGAGGCCATTATCCATTCCATAGACAGCGTAGAGGTTGATCGGAGTAAACGTTCTTTCCACTGCGTCTGTTGCTGTCGTCAGAGGCTTTGGTCCCGTGAATTTCAAGGTTGGCATGATGAATGTGGTTCCGGCCATGAGGTGCATACCCTTGAGGTTTGCAAGACCTGCCGGGTTAAAGTAGATTGCAGATGCATCCGAGGCCACTCCCACGAAGGCATGACCCATACCCATTGCTCTGGCGTTCTGGGTTCCGGTCTGGAAACCACCTGCAAACGCAGTAGCGACCATTGCACCGCATAGAATTACAACGACAATTATTGCACGTAAACGCATACATACCTCCATTGGAGAATTTGATGAAAGGTGAGTTGAGGAACAGGAATCGTGGTTTTGAAAAACTCGAGGGCTTGGCAATTGCGCGAAGGGAGAGCGCTTCGACATGAGCGAGAAGTCAGGCTCGAATTCTGAAGAAGTATTCATTTTCAAATCGCACAAGTATACCAAACCGAATGTGCTTTGTCAATAGTGGAAACGTACATGTTGAGTTTTTCTTCTTCAGGCGCCCTCCCCCCCTTTTTTTGGAGTCAAACCGAGTAATTTCGGCAGGAAACATCGACTCCGTGAGTTCACAATAGGACAAAAAAGGAAATGCCTTCGTGATCCTCATATTCATAGAAGTCTGGCCGAAAACCTCAAGCGAGCAGCTGTCTCAGAGAATCTTTATGCGAAGCCTTCCATGCCCACGCTACAGTCTTTGCGGGCACCGCTTGTCCCGTGATGTTGTAACACGGGGACCCGTCCGCCGCTGGCGGACTTCCTTCATTGGAGCAGATTCCGTCCCGCCGCAGGCGGGACGGAATGACATTGGGTTACTAGGGTGGGTTTTCGGCCGCATCTCTAGAGGCCACCGAAGGCATTTATGAGAGTTTACGGAACCTGCCGGGAACTTATTGTGTGTACTTCCACCAGTAATAGTGATCCCGTTCAAGCACTTCCACACTCGGCATCGGGTAGAAGAGAAGTTCATCCCCGGCCGCAAACCAGAATCCATGCCGGATCATTCGATACGAAGCCTCGAAAAAGGCAGAATTCAATCCCACCGTTTTCGTTCGCTTGTCTGGATTCTTCTTCAGTTCGATTAGACAATTATACAGACGGGCGGGATGAACGTCGGGGATCGGAGACTGGACCATGTCGAGACTCTGGTGCTGGGCGAGATACTCGTCAACACTGAGTTCGAACTGCGTGAAGACAATCTTTGGGGCGCCTTTGGATTTCGTCTGACTCGTGATGAATTTTCCAAAAGATCTCTGGTCAAGGGTGGACGCGACAAGGTTGCCGAGAGGGGTGATCTCCTGGTACATCCGGATGAAACCGGGCTCATTGACCGCCGTGTAGGGCTTCGCGGAGACCCTCAACGATTTCCCGTTTACGGTGACAAGAAACAAATCCTGGAGGGCCTTCAAGTCGATATGCTCGAGGACGGCGTAGGAGCTGATGAATTTTGTTTTTTTGGGAGTCCCGTCGGCGTGTGCAACTGTCAAATCGAGATACTTATCGATATCGAAATACGGATTCCGGAAATTGATGTCGACCTCGACGAAGATCACTTTGCCGTGGAAATGCTTAGCGCTGCCGATCGTATAGTGTTCGGCAAACTTCTCCGGCGCGAGCTGTGAGGCGACAAGCGCATTAATCGGATAGACAATCATGTACAGATGTTTTTGATACTCAGGCATAGTCGGATTGGTATGGTACTGTGTGGATATTGGCGTTATTGATGTCCCCCCCAGCCCGTCCGCTGATGGTCTGATAGATAATTCAAGATATCAAAAACGCGATTCTGAAGCAAACGGCAAATCGTTCAGAATCAGTGGAATCCACCAAGCACGCTGAACATCCGTTCCTGCATGCATACTGACTATGGAGCAAACGGCGGCATTGCCGGTTCAAACTCGAAAAGAAGTAACACGCCGGTACCTGTTACGTCGTGTTCTCGAATGTTGGGAATGATTTCATCGTGAAGCAGAAAACAATCGTTACCAATCCTGACCGTGCAGATCAAACACCTCGGAACCTCTTATCAATCGATTGAAGGGAAATTCCATTTCGTCGGTGTTTCATTTGTGTTGTTTTCCTATCTGGTTTCTCGATAACTCTAATATCCATACGAGTCTGCGAGTCGAATGCTTCATCGAAATGGATCCCCGATTGTCATTCTATCGGCGCGCAAATTATTCTCGTGCCAACAATCTCCCTCTCTGAAAGAGTCGGAACCGAAACGACAAATGGCTCCCTAACACGATCTCAGTTGAGCAATTGAGTATGTCTTAGCTCATAATTTCCTTCAAAGTCCGCATCTCGAAATATTTCGAGTTTCGATGAAGCCTTGTTCACCGTAATCTTCAGAAACGAACTTCTTCTCCACTCCGTATGTTCCCAGAAGCGTGTTGTATACCTTTCGACTTCAGAGGCACCTTTCTGACAGTTTTGATAAAATTCATTCAGTCTGGATATCGTTTGATTGTCGGTGAGATCTTTGTATGATTTCAAAGGTTCGAGTCCAAGGTTGAAAACGAATTTCTTCAGCTCCTTGTCTTCTGATTTGTATAACTTCGCTATTGCACTGTTCCAATTGACTCCGAGGCGCTTGCCTTTGGCTACCTCTTCAGAGATTCGGGAGAACAACTTTTCAGGCGTATAGTCTCCCTCGTGACCGTAAATATGTCCGGAGTTTAGCAGCCACAACCCGTTGATATTTGCATACGATATACAATGAGTATGTCCACTTAGATAGGCTGTAACATTGTACTTCAAAAGAAGCCGTTGGAATTTCAAACTGTTTTCGGGGTATTGGTCCAGAGAGTTTCCCAAGTGACGTTGTGTTCCATTATCCAGGTCAAGAACCGGAATGATTGGTTCGTGACCAAAGACAAAAATGTTCTTCTTTTTGTTTTGTTGGAGGTCGTTTTCCAACCAGTCGAGCAGATCGGGGACAATGTTTCCATCTGTTCCGGTATCTGTCTTCCCGTCATAGTACATATTCAAAACAACGACATGCACATCATGCCAATCAAAGGAATAGGTTGTTTCTTCGCTCCCCGCTGGACCCTTTCTCACGAGGCGCGTAAGCGAGCTCTCTCCCTTGTTTAGATTCCTGAAGAATTGAATATTCGAATCAACCTCGATATCATGGTTTCCGACGACAAAGTACCACGGATAATCGTCACCAAATACCTTGTTTACCAGATCATCTGTCGCGCGCGCTGGATCAAGATCCCCAACAAGAACCATGAAGGAGCCTTGACCAACCTTTTTGATCGCTTCAAAACCACCCAACGTATATTCCTTTGAGTGATATTGTTCTGTTGCGTGCGCTCGATGATCGCTTGCAACGATAAACGTAAGTTCGTCATCAACATGTTGAGTTGAACACGATAGCGAAAGAGATATGATTGCGATCCAGACAACCGTCAAAAAGGCGGGTTTGTTTTTCACTGGAAATTCCTTTCATGTTAAAGAAAACGTTCTCGCGCCTCTATGCGTATTTTGCTTTGATGAGATCCTCGACCTCTTTGATAGTTCTCAAAAACGGTCCTTCACGCTCCATCTTCAGGCTCGTCACTGCTGCCGACCAGATGATTGCGACTTCCGGAGGCTCCGTGAGTCGTTTCGCCATGTACGACGCAATACATGTGTCTCCTCGCCCGCTCCGTCCGATCATACTGGTGCTATGAAAGTTTGCCTCGTGAAACTTTCCATCAGCGAGGACAAGTATCCCATGCTGGTGCGTGATCACCACTTCTTTTGGTCCCCATTCCGAAATCATCAACGCGGCGCTTCTCATGTCAGGAGCGCCGGTAAGAGCTTCTGCTTCAACGGCATCCGCTTTCAACGCATCGATCAATGCGAGATATTCTCTCTTCTCGGGCCATACCGCATTGATGAGGGTATTATCCGGAGCAATAATCCGGATGAACCCCTGAACATCCGCGACAAGCAGTGCATTCTTTCTTCTAAGACCTGTTACGACGTTGAATGGGATTTCGCCTCGGATGGAGCCGTTGATCAGGAACGCTTTGGCTTCGAGTCCATCGAACTGATCGGGAGTGAACGATCCTGCTGTTGCGTCGCACTTCAGAATCCGATTGTCGGGATCCGATGTCGGATAGATAAGCTGCATACGAGTAGAGGAGGGGGAATAGAACGGATATACGTCAATGC
>Ga0208244_100902_pt1 | contig 21064 bp, 13 predicted proteins | sample SubbioCR12Aug_5A_FD_184828 | JGI IMG/M metagenome (GOLD analysis project Ga0208244, IMG submission 184828) | Serpentinite rock and fluid subsurface biosphere microbial communities from McLaughlin Reserve, California, USA - CR12Aug_5A (SPAdes) | ecosystem: Environmental > Terrestrial > Deep... | reverse complement strand
TACAGTATTTATTTTAAATTCTTTGTCGTATGTTCTTTTTACTTTTTCCATTTTTGACCTCCGTTTTTCTCAAATCTAACTAGTTTTCATCTCTTTTCCTAATGTCCACTCTATTAGGGGAAGGTCAATCTTGGGGAATTAGTAATAATATTGAAAGAAGATGGTTCTTTTCTTTCCAAGCATAACATCAAAAAATACTTTGTAAATGACTATTGCTTCAATGAAAAAAATAATTATTTAATAATGACGGGTCGCTCTTTAAGTCTTTATGATTTCACTACTCGTCGTTTGATTGATAGTGTTCCGAATATTAGTCAATCAGGCAATTCTAAAGTCAAATATTCTCGACTTCATAAAAAAGTAATGTTTGCATCCGAAACCAAATTCGGCATATTCAACTCTGAATTTCTTACGACTGAGCCCAATGTTTCTTTTATAGCTGATTCAAATTTTGTTTATACAGGTCAATCAGTTAAATTATATAATAAAAGCAATATTGATTATGATGCAATTGAATGGGAACTATCAGACGGACGAAGAACATTTCATCCTAACCCCACTTTTACATTCGACACTCCCGGTATGATTGATGTAAGATTGCGTTTGACTAAAGATGGAAAAATATATGAAAAGTTTGCCAAAAACTTTATTGAAGTTTATACACTGCTTAAACCCGATTTCGACACTGATGTCAGGATAGGAAATGCACCCTTAACAGTTAATTTTGTTGACAAATCTCTGGGCGATATTATAAACAGGACTTGGTTGGTGAATGGGCAGCCATTTTCAGAAACCAAGTTGAGTACTTACACTTTTGATAAAGTCGGTCGCTATCATATTAGTCTAATAGTCCAAGATAAACATAAGCGTGATACTCTAACAAAATACTATCACATTTCGGTAGGGAAATCACAAGTAGAGCCATTGATTTTGAAAGGGTCTGTATATACATATGCAGGAAGCTATTATCATGAAGTTCATGAAGATTATAGAGATAGAAGTATTCAGGCAGTTGGTACGCAAGTTGTTAAAGATACAATCTATAGCTATTTCGCCTCGCATGGGTATGATCAAACATTTGCGAATCATTCATTGAAATTAGATAATAAAATGAACTTAATTATGAATTCAAATGCTTTTATTTATTCTAATCTACTGCATCATCAATACTCAAACCTCATTAGTTTTAATGATACATTACTAATATATAATATAATGCCGCAAGGGTTCAGAAAGATTAATCCAATTTCAAATAAAGAAACTTTCAGAAGCAATGAATTAAGTGCTCGACTTTATCCACCATTATCAATAGTTAAATTGGATAATAATAGTGTTTTAGTAGGTGGTTTATATACTTGGGGATTGGGTAATTATATTAATAGTAGAATTGTAATATCGGATATTAATGGAACAATTGTTAAGCATGACTCTATAATTGAAAAATTTATTGAATTTGTGAAATTTTCGGATGAATTGATTTATGTTTTAGCTAAGAGTGATGAAAATAAGTACGTTCTGTTCAAATATTCATCACAATTGGAACTGATTGATAGATACGAATTAGATTTGCCTACTGACATCAATCTCAAATCACTTCTCAAAATACCAAACGGCTTAATTGCATTTTGTGGTGAACAAAAGACTGATACTGTTGGCGTAGTGGGCACTCTGAACTCAAAAGGTGAAGTGATTTGGATGAAAGAAATGCCTGATTGGAAGTCTCTTAACAAATTATATAATAATCGCAATACTTTTTTCGCTACCGGAACAGTGCGTACTAACGGAACCGGAATTCTTGAGATAGATGGCTCAGGGACTCATTTCACTGATAATAGATTTCCTGCAACTAACCCGCATACGGTTTTTGATTTAGACATATTATCGAAAAATGAACTAATACTTACATATTATGGTTCAACTATTTGGGTTGTAAACAAAGTGCAATATACTCCTTTAGACCAACCCGATGAAATAATTGATACGATAAGTACTGTTGGAGTTGAAATTGAACCTAAACTATCCCACTCCATCCTCCCGGTCCCCAACCCCGCGGAGAATTCTGTGACGCTGCAATTTGCGGAATCACATAATGTGCAAAAGGTACAAGTTTATGACTATTCGGGGATAGAGGTAATGCAATTCACGCTTCCGCAATCGCCTGTGTACGAATTACAATTGCCGCTTCATAAACTCAACATCGGTATGTACCACGTGACTGTGACTACCGATTCCGGCATCTTGCGAACAAAATTTATAAAGTATTAGCTATTTGGCTTTTTGGGCAACAAGTGTCAAAATCGTCGCATTTGCGACTACTTCGTCGTGCTGGTTCAGCACTTCGACGTCCCATTTCACTACACCATGGTCAGCAATGCCTTCCTTGGGCTCTTTGATGGTCTTTTCTTTTACAGTCAGGAACACATGAATCGTGTCGTTGACATAGACGGGCTTGATGAAACGTAATTCGTCTATTCCGTAATTCGCCATGACCGGACCGCGCCGCCCGTCAACAAAGAGCCCTGCGGCGGCAGCCAGTACGAAATAGCCGTGTGCCACTCTGCCTTCGAAAAGTGAGCCGTTTAATGCAGTGATGTCGGTATGAGCGTAAAATGTGTCCCAACTAACGTTGGTGAAGTTGACTATATCGGTTTCGGTGATTGTGCGTCCGCGAGTTTCGTATGATTCGCCGATTTGCAAATCCTCGAAATGCTTGCGGAATGGATGAATCAAATCTTCGTGTCGTTTGGCACCTTTCATCCATTGTTGCGAAATATGGCTAATCGTGGTCGGGCTTCCTTGAATTGCCGTGCGTTGCATATAGTGCATGACTGCACGGATACCACCCAATTCTTCGCCACCACCTGCTCTGCCGGGACCGCCATGCACAAGATGCGGCATCGGTGAACCGTGCCCGGTGGACTCTTTTGCACAATCTTTGTTTATAATCATTATACGTCCGTGATTTGTCGCTGTGCCGAAAAATAGCTCTCGTGCGACTTCATCATCTGAAGTGAAAATCGAACCTACAAGACTGCCCTTGCCCATATTTGCCAATTGGACGGCTTCATCAATATTTTTGTACGGAATGAGCGTGCTGACGGGACCGAATGCTTCGATGTCGTGGATTTCGGTGCAATCAAATGGATTATCGCATTGCAATAATGTTGGTGCAAAAAATGCTCCCTTGCTTCTGTCGGCGCCTACCACTTCGAGTTCTTCGAGCGAACTCGATATTATTTTGCCTGAACGGAGCAAATCTGCAACTCTTTCGCCGACTTCGACAACTTGGTCGAAACCTGCTAATGGTCCCATTCTCACGCCTTCAGTCTGCGGATTCCCAATGATATTTTTCTTCAAACGGTTGTTGATTGCTTTCCCTACTTCTTCAATCAAATTTTCAGGAACGATGGCGCGGCGGATTGAAGTACATTTTTGCCCCGCTTTGACGGTCATTTCCCTAACGATTTCCTTGACGTACAAATCGAATTCCTCCATGTCGGGTGTGACGTCGGGACCTAAAATCGAGCAATTCAGCGAATCGGCTTCCATGTTGAATCGAACTGAGTTTTGGAGTATATTTTTGCTCGATTTCAATTTCATTCCCGTTGTAGCAGAGCCGGTAAATGTTATGACATCTTGATAATTGACATGCTCGAGCAAATCTCCGGCGCTTCCGCAAATCAATTGCAAAGCTCCTTCTGGCAAAATTTTCGAATCAATTATTTCGCGAACCATTGCTTCAGTTAAGTAAGCTGTGAGCGATGCGGGTTTGATAATTGTTGGCAGTCCTGCTAAAATGGAGGGTGCCATTTTTTCTAACATTCCCCAACATGGGAAATTGAATGCATTGATATGAATTGCGACTCCTTCCAATGGCACACAAATGTGGTGACCCACGAAAGTACCGTTTTTGGATAGTGGCTCGAGATTGCCATCAAGGTAGAATGGTGTATCGGGTAGTTCGCGGCGACCTTTGCTTGCGTAGGTGAACAAAGTGCCGATTCCGCCTTCGATGTCAATCCACGAATCGGTTTTGGTGGCGCCCGTAGCCCACGATAAATCATAGAAAATTTCTTTTTTGCTCATCAGGTGGTTAGCCAAAGCCTTCAATAGCCTTGCTCTTTCGTGGAATGTCATTTTTCGCAAAGCCGGGTTGCCTTGTTTGCGGGCATATTCCAACATTCCGCCAAAGTCTAATCCTTTGCTGCTGATTTCGGCAACTTTTTCGCCTGTCACTGCGTTGTACAAGTTTTGTCCGGCTTCTGTGCCTTCTACCCAATGCCCTTCGGCGTAACTTTTCAATTTCATTGCAATTCTCTTTGTTTGATTTTCGATTGTATCAAACAACGATAAATGCTAAAAAGTGTTGTTTAAAATTTTGGCAGGACTAAAAAACTATCTACTTTTTACAAATTTTTTTGCTTTCTCTATGTTTTTATCGTACTGATTGGGTAAGAATTCAGCCATAATTTTCCCTCGTGAATCTAAAATTATCATCATCGCTATACCTTTGGCGCCCAAATCTTTTCGTGCGTTGCCATCGTCAACTAACATGTAGTGCTTCCAATCATTCTCTTTTTGGAATACTTTAAGTTCAATCTCCCGTTCCACACTCACTAAAGCCATTAATTTATAGTTTATTCCGAGTGAATTCTTTTTTATTAATTCCACAAGGTCCATTGGTTCTATAAAGCATTTTACGCAATTTCCGGGAGTTTGAAATATTACAATCAAGTATTCATTTTTACTCAATTCGCACTTTTCTTTCAGTTGCTCGAAAAGTGTTTGATTTGCAAACACTAACATTGCAATTACAAGTATTGCCATTTTCATCTCAAGCTCCATTTCTCAGCTGTCCAAGATGTTTTGCTTTTTTTAAAAAGGACTAACTCTTTGTCATATTTGTTGAAAGCAAATTGCCTGATTTGATTTTCAGGTTCATCGTCCAAAGCGACTTCACGGAGCAATTTGCCGTCGGAAGTGTATTCCTGTATGAGATAGTAAAAGCCCATAGGCTTGTTTTTGTCCCACACTAAGATTATCGGGTAGAATTTATTTTCATTTTCGAAGGCATCTATGATTTTTATAGGAAATAGTCTTGCTATCACGTCAATATCAGGTCGCATTTCCTTACTACGGCAATAACGCAGATAATCTTGATAATAGACAAAACCGGAATCATTTTTAAAAGGCAAATTTTGCAAATCAAACAATTTTTTATTTTCTCCAAACACGGCTAATTCTTCAGGATATACAATCATAATATGATTATTGACTTCAATAAATCTCGGATATACCCAGCCATTTTTCAATCCTCCTTTTAACAAATAGTTATTTGTCATATGAGAAACCGATTTAATGAAATTACCCTCTAAGTCGTATTTGGCAGCTGTTGGGTATGAATCGAACTCGCCACCAAATGCTGGAACTTTATACATCCCAGGTGCAGAAAGGTAAATGTAATTATTAATGTAAAAATCATAAGCAATTGCATGACTGTTTTTGTTCAAATCCATGACGACATACGATTCTATATTGAGTTCATCATTTAAGACGAAAAGTACCGGTATGTTGTCAATACTCTTTTCAGATGAACCAATATAATAACAATAAATTGTTCCAAAAGAATAAAATGTATTATTAATATTTTTAAGAGACATGAAAAAATTTTTAATAAATTGTTGAGCGATTTCACCATCTATTCCATTTTGAGTGTAATTAGTTGTTGAAATATAAGGTACTTCCACCTTTCTACGTTCGTAATTAGAATCAATATAAGGTTTGCGTCCGGACTTGGCGACTAAATCGGTCATTTCGAATGTTGCTTCAATTTTTTTTATAAATTTGCCTGTCGTATTATCATAAAACAATAAATCTTTACCATTAATTAGTGCTAGAGTGTTTGATTCGCCAATTATAGCAACCGAAGTAATTTGTTGAATTATATTATTTTCGTCTTCTTCAATTTCAATTATACCCTTTGGTTCTATATTGATTTTGTTTAAGTTTTGGGTTTGGAGTTTTTCAGGTTTATATTCAAGTATATGCTGTGTTTTCATCGTGCAATTGGATGAAATAAGAGTAAGTGTTACAAAGGTGATTAAAATGATTTTCATTGATAGTATTTCTCCTTTTAAAAATAAAGCCCCATTCTTTCGTGGTACCCAAAAATGTTGGGGCTACAAAATATTTCAATCGTTAACAATTATGGGTGACCCCAAATATCAATTCTAGGACCATAAATTCCTATTCCTCCATCCCAGATTTCAAGATTTGGACCGTTAATTGAATAGCATGTTCCACCACCAACACAATAGAAAGAGTATCCTCCTGGTATCATTTGGACGTTTGAGGCTGCTCCATCTAATGTGTTAAACCCATTGCTAGAAATCCAACCATTTGCATTATAATCACTTATATATGAATAAGCGACTGCAAAACAGGCAACAAGCAGAACGCTTGCTAACAAAAGAAGTTTTTTCATTTTTCACCTCATTAAAAATGTAAAATAATAGTTACTTTTCAACAAACTGCAGATTGTCTATTGCAAATATCAAAAAAAAAAACAAAAAAACACGAAAGTTTTCCACAAGTTATCAACATCCTCTTTGCTCTCAAATTTATTCAATTGCAAGTATTGCCGTCTTCACCTCATTCTCCATTTCTCAGCTGTCCAAGATGTTTTGCTTTTTTTAAATAGCACTAACTCCTTGTCATATTTGTTGAAAGCAAATTGCCTGATTTGATTTTCAGGTTCATCGTCCAAAGCGACTTCTCGGAGCAATTTGCCGTCGGAAGTGTATTCCTGTATGAGATAGTAAAAGCCCATAGGTTTGTTTTTATCCCAAACTAAGATTATCGGATAGAGTTTGTTATCACTCTCGAAAGCATCCATAATTTTTATGGGAAAAAGTCTTGCCATGACGTCAATTTCCGGTTGCATTTCCTTACTTCGGCAATAACGTTGATAATCTTGATAATAAACAAAGCCGGAATCATTTTTAAAAGGCAAATTTTGTAATTCAAACATCTTCTTGTTTTCTCCAAACACGGTTAATTCATCTGGATAGAGCATCATCACATTGTCACCTACAGATACAATTCGCGGAGCTACCCAAGGAAGACGCTTGCCACCCATAGTTAAGTAATTTGGACTTTGATATGAAACTGTTTGCAAATAATTGCCTTTTTTATCATATTTTGCAACTGTAGGGATGGATTGGAACCCGGAATTGTTAATGGGTTCATAATATAAACTTGATACAGTAGAATATAAATTTTTGTTAGTGGAAATGAAGTCCCTTGATATAGCATGTTTATCCTTTTTTAATTCTAAAACTACATTTTCGCTAATTTCAAAATCTTTTGAGAATTTGAAAATAATTGGAATGTTATCATACACTTTTTCAGATTTAGATGTAACAAAAGGACAGTAGGCTGTTAATGATGCGTATATTGTATCATTTATATTTCTAACTATACTAAACCTATTTTTTATAAATGAGTCTGCTAATTCTTCAGTAATTCCATGTTCTAAATATTCTTCTTTAGATAAAAAGTGAGACTGTTCTTTCCTATATCTACGATTCGAATCAATATATGGCGTTTTTCCGGATTTGGCGATTAAATCACTGAATTCAGTTGAAGCTATATGTACTTTCACTATTTTACCTGTCTGCGAATCATAAAATGCTAATTTACTTCCGTTTATTACGCCAAAATGATTTCCATCATTCATAAATGCAGCTGATGTAACATTAACAAGTATAAAGTCTTCATTTTCTTCGAGATTTAGAGATTCGGAAAGCTCCAAATTAATTTTTTCAATTTTGACGGTTTCGATAACTTTGGGTTGATAGTCTAAAATATGCTTTGTTTTCATAGTACATTTAGGTGAAATCAAAGTGAAAGTCAACAAAATCAGAATGAATAATTTCATATTATCCTTAATAATTATATTATTACAAATAAGTGCCTCAAATTACTGGGTACCTTTATAAATTGAGGCACATCTTATCTTGATAGTCTGACAAGGTAATTAGTTTCTCCAAATATAAATGTCATCACCACCAAAACCGACACCAATTTCCCATATGGATAAATTGGGACCATCAATTGCATAGCAATCACCAGAGCCTTCACAATAGAATGCGTATCCGCCGGCTATTATTCTGAGATTGTAAGCTTGTCCTTCCATATAATTTAGTCCATTACTTGATGTATAACCTTTTGGATTGGATTCAAAAAGGGAATACGCAACTGCACAGCACGCAACAAGCAGAATACTTGCTAACAAAAGAAGTTTTTTCATAACTCACCTCATTAAAAATGTAAAATAATAATTACTTTTCAACAAACTGCAGATTGTCTATTGCAAATATCAAAAAAAAAACAAAAAAACACAAAAGTTTTCCACAAGTTATCAGCATTCGATATTTCTCATTTTTGAACCTCTTTCATACTTTTTTCTTTTCACTTCGCAAAATATCGGTAAATTTGAACTTTTGTATAGTACACAAAGGATGAAAATGAAAATAAAAGAAAGTGCATCAAAGTTATTTAACAAATCGTTAGACTATATTGAAATAATTGGTAATAAATTGCCGCATCCGGCAACCCTTTTCGCTCTCCTTGCAGTCATTGTAGCTATTATGTCATGGATTGGCGGACTGCTTGAGTGGCAGGTGATTCATCCGGCAGACGGCTCAATTATTGGAGTAAAGAGCCTCCTAAGCGGCGATGGGATTCGTTGGATATATACAAATGTGACTGCGAATTTTGTGAATTTCCCGCCTTTGGGGTACGTTCTGGCGGTAATGATTGGTATCGGCGTTGCCGAAGGTTCGGGCTTGTTCACTGCTATGATTCGCGCTCTTGTGACAAATGCACCGCCAAGACTGATAACCGGCTCAATCGTTCTCGCGGGAATTATTTCGCATCTTGCGTCCGAAGCCGGTTATGTAATTCTGATTCCGCTCGGTATGATAATTTTCCATGCCTTGGGTCGCCACCCTATGGCTGGGCTTGCTGCTGCCTTTTGCGGCGTTAGCGGTGGTTTCGGTGCAAACTTTTTGATTGGCTCTGTGGACCCGATTCTTGCCGGACTTTCGCAATCTGCCGCCCAAATAGTTGACCCGGCAATGACAATCAATCCGGCAGTGAATTTCTATTTCATGTTCGCTTCTGCATTCATTATTGTCGTGTTGGGGACTATCATTACCGAGAAAATCGTCGAGCCACGCTTAAAAGAATATACGGGCGATGCAGATAGGGTACCCGTTGACAAAATGAACGATGTCGAAAAGAAAGCATTACGTTGGGCTGGGGTTAGTTTGCTTGTACTTATTGTAGGATTCGTATTTACAATTGTACCCGAAAATGGCATTTTGCGTAATCCTGTAGATGGTGGTGTGCTTCATTCTCCATTTTTTGAAGGCATTATCACAGGGATTTTGTTGTTCTTCTTGGTTCCGGGCATAGTTTACGGATGGATTGTCGGTACTATCAGAAACGACAAACAAATGATGAAGCATATCATAACTTCAATGGGAACATTGTCCACATATATCGTGTTGGTATTTTTCGCAGCGCAATTTGTTTACTTTTTCAAATACAGCAATTTGGGTTTAGTTGTAGCAATTAACGGTGCCGAATTCCTCAGAAACGTAGGTATGACAGGCATTCCGCTAATTGTAGCTTTTGTGTTGCTTTCTGCGTTCATAAATATGTTTATGGGTAGCGCATCTGCAAAATGGGCGATTATGGCTCCTGTATTTATCCCGATGTTCATGCTTTTGGGCTATCACCCCGCACTCACACAAGCCGCTTTCAGAATCGGCGATTCGGTAACTAATCTCATCACTCCGATGATGAGCTATTTTGCTCTAATTGTGGCATTTGCCCAACGATATGACGAAAAATACGGCATCGGTACAATTATTTCTACTATGTTACCTTATACTATAATATTTACTATATTTTGGACTTTATTATTGATTATTTGGATGTTGTTCGGAATTCCGGTTGGTCCTGATGGTCCTCTTTATTTGGATTAAAATTATTAAATTAAAGGTTTTTTGATATGAAATTATGTATATATATATTGTTAGGGTTTATTGCCACTATGTTGCAAGCTCAAGACTATGTCATCTACGATACCAAAAGCGGCAAAGCTATCTCGGTAGAAGATATGGCTAAAAGAACTAAGGATTTCGATGTGATTTTCTTTGGCGAATTTCACGATGACAGTTTGATTCATGTTATCCAATATGAGTTCTTGAAAAATGTTTACAAAATGGACAAAAATGTTGACATTTCGCTTGAAATGTTTGAGCGAGATGTCCAAAAACAACTCGATAGTTTCCGTATAGGTGCAATTGACGAAGAGGCATTTCTTAAAAATTCACGTCCTTGGAGTGATTATAAGAAATTCTACAAGCCGCTCGTAGATTTGGCTAAGGAAAACGAGGCTTCGGTGATTGCAGCAAATATTCCGCGAAAATATGCAGCGATGTATGTCCAAGGCGGCATGACGAAAATCAATGATTTGCCCGATGAGGAAAAAGCTTTCGTGGCAAGAGAGATGCTCTTGAAAGAAGATGATTATGCATCAAAATTCTTCAAAACTATGCTCAATTCCGAATCAAAGTTTGATTCGCTCACTCCAAATCAAGAAAACACGATGTTTCTTTACTATGGTGCTCAACTTATCAAAGACGAGACTATGGCTGAAAGCATCGTAATGCATCGCAACGAGAATCCTAAACGCAAAATCATTCATTTCAACGGAGATTTCCATTCAAACAGCTACTTGGGAACTGTCCAAAAAGTCGCAGAACGCAACAGCAAACTGAAGCTTGGCGTGATTACAGTAAAGTATTTTGGCGATGAAGAAAGTGCCCCAAAATTTGATGAAAGCATGAAAAAAGAGGGCGATTTTGTGATTTATTCGAAAGAACCCAAGCGTGAACCGTTCCCAATGATGGGTGGAGGCTCGCACTTTGGCGAAAACAGCGTCGAAAAATATGACATTGAGGTCGTAATTATTCCCGAAAGTTCATCACTCGAAGGTAAAGCAAAACTGAAATTCAAAAATCCCGTGCTGAAACGCTCAAGTGTAAAATTGCTCAAATCACTCAAAATTTTAAGTGTAGAGCATCACACAGGCAAACTAAATTATACCATTAATAATGATGACCCAAATTATTCTGAAATTATATTCGACAACCCGACTATCAAAAATCAAAAGTACGGCGGTAAAGGCATCAAAGAAGCAAATGATGTTACCATTACATATAAAGGTACCGTTTATAATCCGCCCGATGAAACGAACCTAATTCAGCGACATTCACGTACTGCAGGAATAATCTCAGCAAAACCAAACGAGGGGATATATTTGCCGGGTGGCTCATTTTATCCGCAAACTGACAAAGACATCGCCAAATTCGATGTCAAAATCACAATTCCGGCTGATTATACCATTGTTACAAGCGGCGAAATTGAAATCGCAAAATCAGGTAGCAACTCTGTATATTCCATCACCACCGAAAAACCGATTGATGGTATGATTCTGGTAGGAGGGAAGTACATTAAAGATTCCATTATATATAAAGATGTTGAATTTTCAGTTTACAAACTTGCCGATATAGTCAAAAGCGAAGATTACCTAACTGCGATGAAGGAATATTACGACTTTTACACAGATTTGTTTGGACCATATCCATACAAATCATTCCATGTGGTTGAGAACTTTTTCGCATCAGGATTTGGAATGCCGGGTTATACATTGCTTTCAGGAAGACTTATGGCAATGCCGTGGGTAACGCTATCGCCCGGCTCTTTAGCACATGAATTCGTTCATAATTGGTGGGGCAACAGCGTCTTTGTGGACTATGAATCCGGCAATTGGTGCGAAGCTCTCACAACTTTCTCGACCAACTATTATTATAACGAGCTGACAGGAAACACTGCAGGCGCAGAAGATTGGAGGAAAAAAGCCTTGATTGCAATCGCCTCACTTCCCGAAGACCGAAACTATCCTGTGTATGATTTCAAGTATCAAAAAGATACTTATGATGCTGTTGTTGGCTACTCCAAAGGTGCTTTTGCATTGTATGAGGTTTATAAGCTGTTTGGAAAAGAAATGTTTTTCGATGTTTTGAAGAAATTTGCAGAACGAAATTCCGGCAAAAGGGCTTATTGGTTCAACCTAACAGGACTTTTCAATTCCGAAGCCAAAACAGCAAAACTTGATATCCCAACAAGAAAAGTTTTTGACCAATGGCTCAAAGAAAAAGAAATCCCCGAATTGCGATTAAAAAATGTGATGATAGACGCAAATTTAGTCTCGCTCGAAATAGTTCAAGATTTGGATTATTACATTTCCGTACCGGTGCTATTCGAAGGCGACAATCAAAGCCGTAAAGAGTATTTCAATGTCAAAGATAGTGTGGAGCTAATCTCATTTGATGCAGGATTTGAAGTCAAAAAAATTCATGTGGACCCAAACTACGAAGTTTTGCGTAAGCTCTACAAATGGGAGATGCCTTACAGCTTGAATCGCACAGTCAATGATAACCCGATTGTGGTCATTCCTTCGAGTGATTCGCCGGATTATAATATGGCGATAAAATTTATGGATATGCTGAAGGAAAGCGGCTACAATTTCAAACATTATACTCAAGACGCAGTAACAGCCGAGATGATAAAAGATAACTCATTGATTTTGCTCGGAAATATTGAAAATAATAGTACAATAGCAACGACAGCGAATAATTTACCGCTTGGAATGAAAATAACAAAAGAGAACTTCCAATCAAGTGAGCGAACACTACCAATTAATGACCATATATTAATGATGAACATTGACCACCCTATTAACGATTCAAAGCTTTGCACAGTAATATATTTCGACAAGCTCCAGTCTTTCCGCCCATTCAGCCGTCTTTTTCATTACATGAGCTTTTCGTTAGTAATGCTTAACAATCAGATGGGAGGAAAGCCTGCTTTGCAACAAGAAATTTTTCCTGGAGGATTAAATCGTGACGAGACAGTATATATAAAGGTTTCGAAGAATTGATTAAAAAAATGTTAAAAAAAAATTAAAGAAAAATGAAAAAAAATTTAAAAAAGTAGCTTATGAATCGAAAATTAATATTATATTACAAATAATTAAGAATCTTTTTGAAAATAGAAAAAATGAATCTGTGAATTTTTGTAGAGTGAAAAAATAGGATTGGAAAAATGCCAAGTTCATATTTAGATGAATTTGGAAAATTCAAACAGTAGATTTATCAATCTGTTCATTGTAAAAATTAAGTGATTCTACAGAAATCTGGGCATCTGAGTATATTCGTTCTTTGAATCAAAGTAGTGCAAAACAGCTATATGAATGAGCATGATTGCGAGCAAAAAGTGATATTTTTGCTTACGAATTATCAATTAACGAACATGAAAATGAAAATTTGTTCATAATCATTGTTGATTACGCTATAATCATAGTAACAATAGATATTTCAAATGGCGGTTTTAAAATTAAAAATCATATGAAACTGAAAAAATGTTCATAAATAAATTTACTCTTATGTTAAATTTTATTTGCATTTATCAACTATTTGATATAATTTAGTTGTTAGAAACTTTGAAAATTTGAAACAAAATTTTTTTATTGAACATTTTTTATGGATTTTAAAAAAAAATTCATAAATTACGTAAATAAATTAATGATTGAAAAAAAAAGTTTATTAGTTTGAAGTAAAGATAAATATTTTTTAAAGTGAAGAAATCACTTTTGGAGGTAGTAAAATGTCAAAAGGCGGCGGAGCCGGTAAGGTTTATTTCGTATTGTATCTTGCAGTTGTATTAGAGCTTCTCATCATCATTGTTGAGCGTGACGAAGCCGAAGAACATCTTCATAAGAAGACGCAAGAAGCTATGAGAATAGTCGAAAGTATTCTCTCCCAACTTCAATCGGGCGCAGGTACCGAAGGTATTAACACCAGACCACAGGATGAAATCACTTTGCCTCCTCCCGGTGTTGATATAAAAGCGATTTTTGGTACCGATATCAAATCGTACCGTAAATATATTGTTGAAGTAGGTGTGACTGATGTCAGCACTTCGCTTAATAAACGAGAGTTTGAAAGCGAAAAAGAATATCTGCAACGTATCCAAAAGTTAGTCGAATTGGCTAACGTTGAGCAATTGCAGTATCAAATATTCTTTTCAAACGACCCAAATCCCTCAAATGCACCGCCATTCCCAACGGAAAATTACCTTAAAGAGCAAGGTGTTGACTTCCTCAATCTTAACCCCGGCGATAAAATTTCCGGAGAATTTCCTGATGTACAGTGGGAATTTTTGGGTGTAAGAGAAATGAATCTTGACAAGGAAGCCACGTTCAACAAAATTGATTTTACTCAAGTCAATATGCAAGAAATTGCTCCAATTTATCCCCCTGAAAAGTTTAGAATGATTGGTCCAACATTCGGACCTCCAAATATGCCCGAAGATAGTATCTTCTATTATTCAGAAGAAGCAAGTGTAAATAGATACAGCGGCGGTGCTGATATGCAGCGTCGTGCATTTGTTGTTCATTTCCAACCACCAAATCAAGCAGGATGGTATAAGCTTCGGTTTGAATCAAGAACTAACAGAATCCTTGGTGTTAAAGCTGACCAAAAAGTGGATGCAGTAAGTGACGAAGCAACGGTTAATATTGGTACTGTCCAATTAACTGTTCGCGATTTGAGAAAAGTTATGAAAGAATTGACTTTACGACTTGACAAATATAGTTTACCGTCACTTGATGCATTAAGTGTTTCCGATAATATAGTTGATTTTAACAAACAATTGAACGAAGCCAAAATGCAAGCCTCTACTGAAGATGATGCAGAAGCTGTAATCGGCAACATCAATCTTTATGGTTATATCGTAAAACTTTTAGCTCCCGGGCAATCAGTCAACTTTGAACAAAACAGAGGCAGTATCGAATTTAACATTCGTGTTGTAACTCCAAAACCGACTATCGCTTCACCAACAATCACAATGCCAACATATTTGCCATCATTTGATGAAGTTGAAGCTGTATTTGAATTCAATATTTCTCCTTATCAACCTAACCAAAATAATTTAACAGGTATAGTTAAGGATAAGAATGGCAATACTATTGCAAGAACCAATTTCCAACCTCTTGACCAAATAGCCGGACTCGGAATATCTGAGCCGCCTTCCGGACAAAGCAGACTTTATCGTGCTACAGTTGATAAATCTCTTTCACCCGGTAAATATCAGGTAGAGATTACGCATCAATTGATGTCCAAGACTGAAGTCAAGAAAATGGAACTTGAAATATTCCCAACTACGCTTACAGAACAATCAGCAGCGAATTTGAAAACAAGAATGAGTTCATTTGCATTCTATGGTTACCCATTGATATTCAATGTTGAACCTACTTCAGGTGGTAAGATTCCTGCTAAAGACTTCCGTATAACTGTGAAAACTGATGCAAATAATCAATATCCCGAAACTAATGGACTTGGAATCGGAAGCGATTACGGCTTCTATTTCACTCCTGACGCAAAAGAAGTTACATTAAGAATTGCATGGATTCAACCACTTACTAATAGAGAAGTTGATTTGTTCCCTGAAGCAACTTTCCCGATTCGTCAAGAAGAACCAAGTATCAGGTCTGCAAGAATGTCTGTTGACCCGAACGGTCCTCCTGCGAAAATAAGAATCGTTATTACAGGTATTAGTGTATCCAAACCGCAAGCATCACGTGACCAATATGCAAATGTTGTTCTTCAAGTTGCCGGCGCGATTAATACTGACGGTTTGAAAGGTTTCACTGCGATAACCGAGCCAATGTTGGACGGTGACGCAGAAGGTAACTATAGAATGGAATTTGAAATATCCGGTAAACTCGAAAGAGGTGAAACGAAAGTCGTTGGCGAAATTGTTGTCCCATTAACTGCAGTTGCGACTAATCCTGTTAACGGAGTCCGTTCAGCACCGGCAACACAGAGTTTGAGAATTCCAATTAACTACGAACCTGCTCGCGAAGGACAAAGACGTCCCGGCGGTGGTGGACTACGATAAACTGAAATTTTTTGAAGAATGTATATTTTGATAAATAGTAAATTAATTAAATGAAAATAAAATGTTTGAATTGCAAGGGCTATAAAATGTTTAAGAAAACAACATTCATTGTCGTGTTGATTACGGCACTGTTCCTGACTTTACCTGAACGCTCCGAAGCACAAGTTGGTGACGAGTCATTCAGAATGAAACTTGAAAGTATTCTTTTCAATTTTAAAAACTACAGATTCTCCAACATATCCGTATATAGTCTCAAAGACCAAAAGGATATTCGTCGGATAATCAAAGAAAGAGATGAAGCTGCAACTCTCGGTGAAATGGGTGTTACTGCCGATGAAGAATGTTTGAAAGGAGTTGACATTGCAGTATTGCAAATGATTGAAACCGGTGTAAATAACGGTGATAATGCCGGTGCAATTCAACGTACTTTATTTGGTAGGTCATTACCTATCCCCGAATCCTTCGATTGTATTTTCAATTATTACAAAAGTAAGGATAGAGGTATTATTCCTCAAGTTAGAAATGTATATATTGTGACTACTCGTAAGAGCCGCGAAGCGCTTACTCCGAACACAATTATTGCAATGATAGTATCGTATTCGGATGAGAGAAATTTGGTTAAAAATATTAACAGACCTTCGCCGACGAATGTATTTACTCATCCTGAGTTGAAAGAACATGCTCTTGACTCGAAAGATTATCGTGCAGATAATTTGTATGATTTGCTAATGAATGCATTCATGCAAGGTATGGTAGAAGATATTACTCTCGAATCGCAAGGCATTGGTACTTATATAAAATTCTTTGCACCTCAAGCAGGAGTGACCAAATCACTTATAAACGATGAATACCAAGTTCAAAGTCATGATATTCAAACTTTCAAGAGAATTTCAGAAGGTCAAGCCCTTGATATTACCGACAAATTCAATGAAGTTATCGTAAGTGGTGATTTAATCAGCTGGCGTCAATATGATTATCCTATGTTAACTTACCCTGACGGTTTCCAAGATACAATAGATAGACGTCCAAATTTGACTTTACCTAAATTTGGTCTTGAGTTGAAATATGGTATCGAAAGCATAAATTATCCTTCGTTTTGGAGTGAAAGAATGACTGTCAGTGCTATTTGGGAAGCTGTCAAATTAGGCATAATTCTACCGACAAGCGGTTGGTCAAATCTTTCTACTGATATTTATAACCTTGAAAGAACATTGACTCATGCCGGTGTGGGTGTTGCCTTTGAAGGTGATTTCCCATTTGCAGTTATCCCCAAAAGTGGTGTGTTCAACGTATCAGCAGGTTTTGTATTTGGTGATGCGATAGAAGGTCCGCGTGATAGAAAACTTTCTCCGGATACTTATGTAACCGATTTCACAGATTTGGACTATTTAATTCGCTACAATGCTCAATTACATTATACTTTTGCTGTCGCTGTTGATAGAGACTATCTTCTGAGATTTGGTTTAGGTGGTACTATATATGGTATAGAAGAATGGTATAATAAAAGTGAAGAAGACCCGGATACTCGTCGTAATATCATAACATACGAAAGACTTGGTGAAGAAGCAGTTGGTGGTATTTCGGGACGTATTGATTTTATGGCTCGCGGTTTGAGTACTCCATTTGGAGTTACTTTGCAATATTTTGACGAAGGTCTTTATACCAATATTTGGCTCCAAGTACCGATTATTGATAATACTTTCTCATTGAGATTGGATGCTAAAGGCTTTTTCAAAGCATTTACCGAAGACCCTCGTATGTGGGAAAAGAAAAGTGTGTTTTTACCGATGGCTCGATTCATTGTTAATTTTTAATCGAATTTTGTAAACTTATAACGAAAGTGATTATGAAAAAGATTGTAAACTTTATTATTTTTTCGGCTGTATTGGTTATGTTGACCAATTTTGAAGCTAAAACTCAGATATTAGACAGACAAGGAGTCATTGATTCGCTTACGACAATGGACCCTCAAATAGTTCAGTATTTTCCACGTTGGAAAGTATGCGAACCGGATTTGTTAGTCCAAATATATCAATCTTTTCTGTATCATGGTTACCCCGAAAGTAACTTGAGTAGAGAAGACATTCAAATTCTTGCTGCACCGCGGGAATTCGATTATGACCCTTTTGAAATATTGATGATTAATTGCGGCAGTGAAAGTATGAACGCTACGGAAATTGAAGCAACTTTCAGCGATGTTTTGGTTGGTTTCCTTGCCGGTAATTTGTTCTATTCAGGAATGTTGCGAGGTGAGCCTAACGATTTTGCTCGCCGCGATTATTGCTTCACGGATTTGCCCACTCAAGCACCTATTACTCCGTCGCAAGCCGATATTATTACCGATTATTTAGACCGACCCACAAATGTTGACCATGCTTTTACTTTGTCACTATTTGAGCAAGGTATGAAAATTGGTGAAACAGGTTTCTGGTTGCGTTCAATTATGGGTACTGACCAAGTTGGTTACCATTTTTGGTCTGCAGGGGAATCTAAAATTTTATTACAAAGACCATTGTACATCAATACAGATAGAGAAACAAGCAAAGGTATTCCATATTTGATAAATGCACACTTAGGTGGCGGTTATCGTCTCTCGAGCGGTTTAGCAAATAATAACTCATTGCTAAGTTGGGTTGCCGACCGTACTCTCAATGCCGGTCCCGGCGGTAAATTAGTTTTCGGTACTGATGTTCATGCATGGTTCCATCCTGCGTTTGGCATTGGATTGAATGTCGAACTACCTATGCAAGATATTGGCACCCAAACAATTGATTTTGGTTCATATGGAAAGATGGAAAATTTTGATAGAGCTGTTCAATTTGACCCTTCAGACCCAAGACCTTACGATATTACTCATACTGTGCCTCTGTTAAGAGCTACCGGTCAATTCACAGCTTTCTATCATTGGTGGTTGGACAAGAAAAATCCTGAAAATTATTTCAGATTTGATTTTGGTATCAATTATACTGAAGTTCGCGAAGCTGCATTATATATCGAACCAACTGAAATTGGTCCTATTACCAAAATTACTAATGAAGGTGTTGACGGCTTGATGACTTATAAACCAAATGATGTAGCTGATTGGATGTTTTTCAAAGTTTCTTACAGAAGCCAAGCAGCATTCCCATTCGGAGCAAGTATCCAAATGTCAAACCAAGTCTTCCTTGCAAGAATCTTTATCCCATTATTTGGCGATTGGTTCTATCTCGAAGGCAAATACTCTACTATAATGAGAGACCCGAGACCATTTGAAATCCAGAATTTCTTTATGTTCTCGCCCGTTATTAGATTGACTATATAATTTCGTTATGTGAAACCCCGTAATGATATTTTTATATTGGTTGCGGGGTTTTGTATTTATACTAAACCGATTTATTTAAAAAGTACCTAAAAAGCATAAAATGTTAACCAATTTGTTACATATAAAAATATTTCATGTATTTCTAATGTTTTTCATACTTATGGCAACGGATATCTTCGCGCAATCCGTAATTCAGGAATCTGATGATAAGGCACGCGAAATACTCGAAGACGCCAGAGTACAATCATCCCGCCAAGAAATTGAAATTACTGTCCGTAGTGTGGATATCACTACTTTCCCCATGATTAAAATTATGATTGAAGCATATAACCGCCTTGGTGAACCGCTTGATACACTTACTTCCGAAAATTTATTCGTCTTTGAGAAGGGAAGAAAGCGTGATATACTTCAAGTAGAGAAAATCCCGGTTGCAGAAAACGTTCCCGTTGATTTTGTTTTTGCAGTTGATATAACAGGATCGATGCAACCGATTATCAACTCTATCAAATCAAATATTTCTGTTTTTACTCAAACTCTTGTCAAACGTGGGATTGATTATAGATTAGGCTTGATATTATTTAGTGATGATATTGAGAAAGTATATGACCCGACTCCAAATGTTTCGGACTTCTTAAAATGGATAAATCCCGTAAAAGCACGTGGCGGAGGTGACGAAAAGGAAAATGCACTCGAGGCATTAGAAGCAGCAGCTAAGATTATCAATTGGCGTGAGGAAGCAAATCGTGTTTGCGTTGTGATTACCGATGCTCCCTATCATCAAAAAGGCGAAGACGGGCATGGTGTAACAGACCAAACTACTGCAAGTATGATTGAAATGATGCAAAAAAATGATATTCGTGTTTTTACGATTGTTCCTCCAAAGCTTATCAATTATAAATTGATTTCGAGCAAGACTCGTGGCACTTTTTATGATATTGATTATCCATTCTCGACAATTTTGGATAATTTTTCAAGTCAGTTGACAAATCTCTATTATTTGACATTCGAATCAACAGAAGAAACCATTCCCGATTCAATCGAAATAGCTTTATTCAGCAGTGAAAGTAAACAATTGATTAGAAAAACAATTCCCATAGTAGAACTTGGCAGAAAACTAATCATCGAAAATTTGCTATTCCAGACAAATCGCGCAGATTTACCGGAAACTGTCCGCGAACTTGACATTTTGGCAGAGTTCATGGAAAATAAGAAAAACATAAATATTTTAGTCGAAGGTCATACTGATAATGTCGGAACGAATGTGATTAACGACAAACTTTCGGAAGCAAGAGCTAATAGCGTCCGTAATTATTTGATTTCAAAGGGCATTTCTCCTAAACGAATTGAAATCAAAGGGCTCGGAAAACGCCGACCACTCGCCACAAATGATACCGAATTTGGTAGAAGACTCAATCGTAGGGTTGAGATTGTGATAATTTCTACGTAGGCAAGTTAAATATACATATGTTAAAACTCAAGGCTGTTCATTAGGGCAGCCTTTTTTTATTCAAGACAGTTCTGTCCAAATGACAACATAGGAGGCTGTCTCATAAGGGCAGCCACTTTTGTTATTTTTGTGGAAAAAAAAGAGAAAATACTAGGTGTAAATCGGCGTCATAACAGCTGTAATCAACAATAAGTTAGCGATGCAATGAGACCAAAGTT
>Ga0208244_100901_pt1 | contig 21123 bp, 15 predicted proteins | sample SubbioCR12Aug_5A_FD_184828 | JGI IMG/M metagenome (GOLD analysis project Ga0208244, IMG submission 184828) | Serpentinite rock and fluid subsurface biosphere microbial communities from McLaughlin Reserve, California, USA - CR12Aug_5A (SPAdes) | ecosystem: Environmental > Terrestrial > Deep... | reverse complement strand
ACACCCTTGCCTTCGACTATGGAATTCCCGTCATCAGGGCTCCCTTGGGACTTGTGGGTTAACCCTCGCACCCTTTAGGTTTACTACATGCCCGGCACACTAAATATAACCGGTGCGCTGCACCTTTTTCAGTTTTCTTAAAAGCGAAAATCATTAGGTAAGTGTTAGGATATTCATGTTAAATTTCCCCTCTTATCCTGCATAGGGTTTCCTGGTGGATTTCTATGCGTGAGTATAAAATCGTCTTATTTGTTTCTGCCATACCCTTCATAGCAGCTAGCGGCAATTCACCTGCACCCTCAAAGCCATCCATTGCCGCTATTATACGAATAGCCTGCTCCTATAATCAGCTCGTGCTTTTTAAATTTTTCGCTATCAACCAATTTAAGGGGTTTAAACAGCAGGAGTAAACTGATCGAGCCGATATTCTCTCCATATTCATTTTCTTGTCTAGGCTGCAAATACGTTCCCTATTGCTTCAATTTTCAATTGGTTTTACACTGGCAAGCAGCGTTTCAAGCTTAATCATTTCATCTTCATTAATTTAAACACTTCACTCCAGCTTGGTTCTTTTCCTGTCAGCAAAATTGATACCCTGAAAATTTTTGCAGCAATTCTGCGAAGAAAATAAAAAGTCAGAACCAATATCAAAAATGAACCTGTCAATTGCCAGATTCCGACCTCAGTAATTGCCCAGCGCATCGGCATTGAGGTTGCAGAAGTTAATGGGAACCATGACAGAAATATTGTTAAGCCACTATCCGGATCGCGTGTTACTAAAAAAGAGGCTATTACAAAGATCAGTGGCAACATCATCAGCGAACTTTTACCCGAATTATTGGGGTCAGTTATTACTGAAGCAATGGCCGCAAGTATAGCATTCCAGATTAACACACCAATTAAAGCAAAGGGCAAATACAAAGCAATTGAAGGTAAATGCAGGAAATTTAGTATTCCGGTTACAGGTAATCCAGTGAACTGAAAATAGAGAACTCCACCAATAATACTTAACAATGAATAAGTTAACATTGATGATAAGCCTGTCAAAGTAATTCCCAATATCTTCCCGTCCATCCATATCTGCGGACTTATGGCAGAAACAATCTGCTCGGTTATTTTTAACTGTTTCTCACCTGTAATTGCAGTAAATTGATAGGCAAAACTAAGAAAAACAGCCATAATCATTAAGCCGGCAAAAAAAAATGCAAGTATAATCCTGTTCCTTGAATTGTCTGATAGTACAAAGGATTCTTCTATTGTAGCAGGCGATAATACAGATGCTAACTGTCCGGCACTTATTCCCAGTTTTTGCAGTTCCATTTGCTTGTGATAATCATCCAAATAGCTTTTCAGTTTCTTGATATCCCTGTTGTTTTTGTAAGCATACAAACCTATTGCACCTTCCTTTCTATCAAGTAAAACCTTGTTTTTGTCAACCTTTAATTCCTTGATAAAATCGTCTTTCCGGTCAGATGGTAGTTGCTGAACGATGAAACCATCTTTTAAGATTTCTGTTAAGCTGCCGTTTGTATCATTATGAACATATACTTCAATTTCAGGACTTTTCTCGGAAAAGGCATATTTACTTGCCGTATAAAAAACAGCCGAAATAATCAGCATAATTATTATTCCGATTGCTTCATTTTTTGGTTTAAAAAAGCGGCTGAATTCCCAGCTGGTTACTGTTATTAATTGCTTTATGTAATTCATAATCAATGACTTTTTACTAGGTGGAGAAAAATATCGTGTAAATCAGGTTTATGACTGGAAATATCAAAAACACCCTCCAATTTTGCCAAATCAGATAATACACTTTTCATGTCATAGTTCTGTTTGATCGTTAGTTTTACCTTAATATTATCAATAATTTCCACATTTTCTGCCCCGGCAAAACGCCTTAACAAATCTTCGTTCAAGCCTGATTTATAATGTAGTTCTATAATTTGTTTGTTGCCATATGAGTCAAATATTCCAGCCAGGTTTCCGTTGTACAATTCTTCTCCTTTATTGATCAGAAATATTTTATGGGCAACTTTCTCAACCAATTGCATTTGGTGAGCACTTAAAATAATTGTCGTTCCCTGATTATTTATTTCTTTGATAAAATCGATAAACATTTCCTGATTTAAGGGGTCTAAGCCCGAAAATGGTTCATCGAGGATCGCAAAAGCAGGCTTATGAAGAATAGAAGCCACAAATTGAATCTTTTGCTGATTCCCCTTTGAAAGCACTTGTAGCTTTTCTTTGGCCCTGTCTGCAAGTTCAAGTCTTTCCAGCCATTTCATTGCAGCTTTTTTCGCTTCATTCTTATCCATCCCCCTGATTGAGGCAAGATAGACCAATGATTTCAAAATTGGAATATCAAGATAAAGCCCTCTTTCTTCGGGAAGATATCCAATCAGACCGGCTTTGGGCATTTGATTGGAAATCCCATCCAAATTCCACGTTATCTGACCATCATCAGGTTTAATGATGTCGAGCAAAATTCTCAATGTTGTTGTTTTACCAGCTCCATTAGGACCTAGAAAAGCAAATATGTCTCCATGATTAACTGAAAATGAGACATTGTTTACAGCTTTAACATTAGAAAAACTTTTGCTTATTGATGTTACTTTTAGAACTGTGTTTTGCATATTATCAATCATGTTTTTGTTTTCTCAGCATGAACAGTAGCGTTTTGGCGTATTTTATTCATTTGTCAGTTTTTCTCAAAATCTCAATCCTACAGTAATAGGAAGCAAGGCGGATTGTTGTGTAAATAAAACGCCTGATTTCAAATATAAGCTGAATTCCTTAGATAGTTTGTAATTCAATCCTAAACCAAATTCAGCAAGTTTTGTTCCTGTTCCTCCATCATATTGATTCCAAATATGGTCATATCCTATTTTAAAGTTCAATATCGGTGTAATTCTGGTTTTCAATGGTAGGTATTCAAAGTCTGCGAAAACCGAAATCCCATTAATGCCTTCAAAATTCATGTAGCCGAGTCCTAAACCAGCAAACAATTTCTTGTTAGGGTTAGAAAGGCCATTAATTGAATTGATGTAGATGCCATTATTGTTCAGATAATATCCTTTCCATCCGGGTCCTGGATCTACTCGAATTGGGTGGTACGCAAAATGCATGTATCCAAATTCAATTTTTCCGGCGTAACTATACTGTGCTTTTGTAGCAGAGGAAATTAAAAGCAGCAAGAGGGTGGTTGTAAATATGTGCTTCATGTTAAATTATTGGAATTGTTTTTCATTCTGTCACGTAACAATTGTATTTCCGCGCCATAGCGTATATTTTCCACTTTGATTCATTGGTTGATCTGTAGCGTACAATTAAAATTTCCGCGATAAATTTAGTGAAATTGTAAATGACCAAACCACCCAATGGATTTTTTAATTTTTCAAAATCCCTTTTTTAAAAATGTGTGTAAAGTCAACGGATTTTCGATGTTCACGACAGGCTGCCCCTCAACATCTTGCTTATTGCTACCAGAACTTTTTTATATTTCCGTATTCTTTTTGTTCAGAATTTGCAGGTCATTCTTTTGTCAATTGTTTTAAACGACCCAAATAGGACTGCCAATAGTTTCTCTTTGTAGCATCATTAAGGAAAGAAGCAGCGATCATTTTGTCTACGGGTATTGATTTTGATAACATCATTTCCATCACATTATTAAAAATCTTTTTACTTACTCCCGCATGCTCTGCAAGTTTGGCAAATTGTGCACTTACTTTCCCTTGAGCCAAATTTTTCGGTAATAGCCCGTCATCCAGCGCAAAATCCTTATCATCTACATGGATATGGCTGTTCAGGAGGTCATAAGCGGGACTTAATCTATAATCTCCCATTGGTGTTTCAAGTATAGAAAAGTTCTTAAAGTGCGCATCACCATTTGAAAACAGATAGTTGAAAACAAGTATTTTCAAGAGTTTTGGCGCTTCTAATTTATATGTAGACAAATGAGTCTGCATCACTTGAAATAAATCTAAGTAATTTCCCAGATACTTATAATGCTCCCCATGAGTTTGCGGTGTTCTTCCGGCCAAAGATGCAAAATCATCCTGAGCACGTTTTGTGCCGTCTTCATTTACATCAAAACGCCTGGTGATATAGGCAGGAGCGCCATTTTTGAAGAATATCAAAGCATTCTCTGCAGTTTCTATTCCGTAGAGCTGACGGGCAATTTGCATCGTTAAATGTTCATTGGCAGGCATTTGGTCCGGCTTTTTACCAGCACCCGGAATTGGTTTCAGAATATATGTACCACGCTCACCTTCATTGATTAGTCTCAATTTGTTTTTTTCAAGTATGACAGAAAATTTTTCCTGAACTCCTGAAATGGACATAATTGTTCGGTTTTGTTCAAAAAGCTCATCTGTCTCAGGATTGGATGATGGTGAGTCATAGGGCAAAACATGATAAACAGATTTACCTTGAAAGACCCGCTTCAGACATGTTCTGCTATAAGTGCTAAAACCTTCAGCCAAAGTACCTGGACAATTATTAATTGATAATTGATAATTGACAATTGATAATCGTTGCTTTATATTATCTTTCATAAAATCCTCATTGTTAATTGTCAATTGTCAATTATTTTTACTTGATTTAATAATTGAAATAAGTAACCGTAATAATTCAGTAATTTCATTGAAAAGTGTTTCGAAATCATTATCATTCAAATAAGCAGATTGTTGAAGCAGCTCTATCCAATACTCTGTTTCGTTCGCTTCTTTTAACGCAATAGATAGCTTATGAATAAAATCTGCTTTACTTTCTGCATGTTCAGCTTCTCTTACCAAAGCCCCAATTGCAGTGCCTGAACGCAGTAGCTGTTTGGATAGAACATATTCCTTTTTCGATTCAGTCAAAAACTGATACAGTTTCACAATCCTTAGCGCAAATGCAAAACTCTTATTCTTCACAACATTCTCCTTCATAAATTATCCAATTTCAATTATCCATTTTAACAACTCTAACTGCGCCTATGCTGTCATTTTTTGCAGTGGTCATCAGCAAACCAAAATAATCCTCTTTGTCAATTCTATTCAGTTTACATACCACTTGCTTATTTGAGCCCTCAGGTAGCATATTATAAAAAAAAGGGAATAAATGTTCTGAATGAAACTGCTGTTCATTTTTAGGTAAAGTAAGACTTATACCTGGCTTGTCTTTGTCGGCCAACCAAACATCATAGTAGCGGAATGTATATGAACCATCATCATGTTGGGTTATTACTCCCGCTTCCTCATCTTTGAATAACACTTTTGCTTCTCTCATTTGTCAGTTGATAGGTTTTTGAGTTTCAGACTAATTTCCATTCCAAGTACATCGGCAATCTTTTGTAAAGTCAAAAGTGTTGGATTTCCTTTTCCGCTTTCAAATTGCTTTAAGGTTCTTAGACCAACGCCAGATAATTCTGCTAAGGTTTCCTGTGTTACCTGCAATACTTCCCTTCGCTTTTTTATTGTCTTTATCAACTCTTTATAGTGCATCATACGGCTCTTTTTCATGCAAAAGTACAACAAAATCTATAATAGCAATGAAAAGAGCATTAAATCGCACTTTTTTGTGCCAATTAGTGTATTCTTTACCGATATTCACCAAATAGTGCAATATAGCGCACTATTCCATGTGAGATTCGCAGGAAAATGGTTTATTATAGAATTTGTGGTAATTCTTGACAGATTTGCGCTGGGTGGAATCTTTGTCACAATTATTTTTTCAGAGAACTGAACTTTCTATAAACTCAAAAAATTTAGATGAGTCAATGAACAGCCATTTTTCTCGCACCGCCGTTAGTGATTCGTTGATTTTTTCTCATCGTCCTTGTATTCCAGAATGTCACCTGGCTGGCAGTCTAGCGCATTACATATTGCTTCCAGTGTGGTAAACCTGATTGCTTTTGCTTTTCCGGTTTTTAAAATAGACAGATTTGACAAAGTTAGTTCAACTTTTTCTGACAGCTCATTAAGGGACATCTTTCGCTTTGCCATCATTACATCTAAGTTTACAATGATTGGCATGGCTTAAACAGTTAAATCGTTTTCGTTTTGAATTTCAATTCCCTTTTTGAAAATAGTTGCAATAACATAGACTATAGCTGCCATCAGAATAAAAGCCTGACTGTCAACCCAAAACTGATTTAGTTGGTCTATTTCGTATCCACGGTGCAACAAATTTTTAGCTGTTTGTCGGGCTATGAGACTTAATAGTCCAATGGAAAGCGTGAAGTAACTAATTTGTGAAATTTGTTCTGAAACATAGCTGTTGAATGGTTTTGACAAATCAAGTTTGTGAATAAGTCTGATGACTATATAAAATAAGCAGGCTTTCAGAATGGAGATGACCAATATAAAAGAGTACATGCTGAAAAAGGCCCATTTGCTATGATTATACATTTCACTTAAGTCCAGCTTTTGATATAGACTCTGGACAAATTCAGGTTTGTAGAGGCTGAATACAAAATTGACTATCAAGCCTCCGGCTTCAACACACAAGCCAACGAAAATGACCCAAGCCACAATGCTCAGGACTTTAAATACGAAGTTGCTATTTTTTGACATCATTGATAAAATTAAAATTTATGGCGCAAAGATAACAATTATTTATTGTTTTTCAATAAATATATATCTTTAATCAAAATATTTTTCGATCTCTTAAAAGATTTGTGATAAGTCGTTGACTATTTTAGGTTTGTCATTAGGTATAAAAGTTCGAATATGAAGCGGGTTTTGTTTGGGATGTAATTTATCGGATTTTTGGTTTCATTTTACAATGTCTGCAACAGCTGGGGGCTAGTTGTGAAGGGGTTTGAAACGATTTTTTGTCCTAAGGCAAGAAGCTATGGAAAAGCGAGAAAGTATCCTTATCGGTTGATTATCTGTAATTTATTAAACACTTATTGTGGATAGGCTTAGTTCTTATCCTTTATATTTTTTCGAAATATTTTCTTTTATTGCATTGCTAATGTTGATTCCTTTTAAGTCAGCCTGTACAGCCTCCTTAAAAGTAAGTTGTAAACCCGCTTTTTTGGAAGTAATCATTCCATTTACAACATTAGAAATATTTCCACCAGCTAAATAATGTACCTCTAATTCTACTCTTTTTATTTCTAATCCTGAACTTTGAGCATCAATTAAACTTTCAATAATTTCATTTATCGGAATACGTCTCCATTTCATAATGAATAAATCAAATAGGGATAGTTTAACACCTAAAACTAGAGCTTTAAACCATAATCCAACAGGAATTATTGAAGCAATTAGTACAGTGATTAGTATTGCTATTGCAATAATTATTAGTATCGGATGATCCAAATTCATACTTGTAACCATATCGCGTTAGTTTTTATTATGCGTTCCTCTTATTAATAAATTCTTCAAGTCTGCCCCGTAGTATTAAGTTTATTTCTTACTATATATATAGTTGTAAAGTTCAGTTGATGCATTGATTGGAGGCTCAGAAAAAATTCAACTTGGCTTTACACTCTCAAAATCCATAATTATCCATTATCAATTACCTCATAAACTTACATACACTGTTGAATCCATTTTCAGATTTCAATGTTGCAATGAAAACACCTTTTGGCAGCTGCGTCATCGACAGTCCGGAAGTTCGGAATTTGGAATCTGCATTCAGTTTGTACTGCATTACAGTTCTGCCTGTATTGTCGACAACAGTGAAAAGAAACTGGTCTGAATTTTCAGGATACAAGATATGTAATGTGCTTGTTTCGTTGCTGTAATACATCGATGATTGATGCTTAACTGCTGGTTTTTCTGCAGTACCAATCAGCACATTGCTCAGATTGATATCAAGTACAATTCCTTCAATAACTGTCAGGTTATAGGGAATATTTCCCGGTGGCATAGTGTACCATCCATTGGCTGAGCCTCCCCAACCAAAGTTAAAGTGATACAATTCGTCGGTATTGTAACCGTCCACCACCACATTGTGACCGGCTGTTACAGTTGGGTTCACCAGACCAAGCTGAGCTGGAAGGCCTAGCTTGATGTTCTGTGCCAGCATAGTGTTTAATTCCGGATTTGAAGGGTATACAAGTTGCGCATCGGAAAAACCGAACCTGATAAAGGCATCGTAAGCCTGGTTTATTCCATAGGTTCCGGAAACGGAAGAACTATAAACCTGTTTTGCAGCCGCGCCGCAGGCATAGGTCAGGGCAGCCTTGTCAGTATTGGTAAGTGTGACTCCATTCTGGAAATGTGCGTCCAGCGTATCAAGGTAGGTATTGAGCTTATCCCATGATGGAAATCCGCGGTTTTCCCAATCGTTGTCAATCCAGTAACTGTTACCTGAGCCAAAATTATGGTAATAGTCATCTGCATCCGAGAACTGCGTTTCGTTGGTTGTGCGATGAAAATTTACAATCTGTGCCATAGCTGTGGCAGGGCATCCGGCAAGGCTGCGTGTCTGTGTTTGTCCGTCAATCGGACAAAGTGCATTATAAGGCGAAGTCTGCGTCCAGTTTGTAAACAGCCAGCCACCGGTGGGTGACCAACCTACAGGAGGCCATTGCTCAAAAAGTCGCTTTTCTTTATCAGGATTCATCCAAAAGGCCCAGCTGTTGGAGTTAGATGCAGATTTTTCATCCTGTAAAATTGAATACTGCTTTCTCAGTTTGAGATCCTTTTTTAAGAGTGGAAGAAAACTTGTCCATGCTTCACCCTCACCAAAATTGCCCTCATCTGACCATGCTATAACCGGTGAAAGGTCGGTTGTATTTGCTATGATTACAAATCCACGGGGTTGGCAATGAATCAGCCATGCCAGTGTATCATTATCATATCTTATGGGCTCAGAAAATCCGGTGCTTTGTTTTGGATGTCTTAATTTAAGATAATTACCTGCTATGGCATGTGCGTCGGACCTGTTTATTGTTTGGGCTATGGTTCCATTAGAAGTGGATAACAGGAACGCAGAAAGCAGGAGCAGAAAAACTATTATTCGTTTCATTTCCAGATATATTGATCAGGCAAATTTAAGAATTAAATAATCATTTCTTCAGCTGTTTACTACACATTTTTAAAAAAAAATCCATTATTCACTTTCGTCAAACATGATTTCGTCTGAACTGCCTGTTTTGAGCAAGGGTTTTTCAATGGGCAAAGTAAAATAAAAAGCTGAACCCTCACCTTCAACACTTTCCACCCAAATTTCACCTCCATTTTTTTCTAAAAATCCTTTTACCAAAAACAATCCTATTCCAGCCCCTTTTTTCTTCTTACTTGATTCAGAAAGGGTTTTCATCTTTGGTGTAAAAAGTTTTTCCATTATTTCTTTAGACATCCCAATACCGGTGTCCTTAATCTGAACAATGATTTTGTCATCTTTGATTTTTGCTGAAATCGTTATTGCTCCTCCTTTTTCTGTGTGTTTAATTGCGTTTGAAACAATGTTTTGAATGATGGAAGTTAACATTTTACCATCCGCAAACACTGTTGTATTTTCTCCAATTTCGTGATGAAGATTTATCGCATTTAGTGAAGCTGTTTCGCTGAAAGTATCAAAAACTTTATCGATGTATTGCGTTAGTTTTATTTTTTTTGGAGCGAATACATCCGAGGCGTATTTTATTCTTGCCCATTCAACCAAATAATCCAGCATATCCAATTGATCGGTTGTTGTTTTATAAAGTAAATCGAGCATTTCCTGAACCGCATCGGGTTTCATTTTATGAAAATTATCTTTCAAATATTTTGCAGTGACAATAATAGCCGAAAGTGGACTTCTCAAATCGTGTGAAAGTATTGCCATTACAGTCTCTTTATGCGTGTTGAGTTCTTCCAGTTCTTTGATATATTTTTTTATGGCATCCTCAGATTGTTTTCTATCAGTTAAATTCCGTAAAATTTTAACATAGCCCAGCATCTCACCATCTATGCTGGTGAGTGGAAAAACCAATCCATAAGCATAAAACAGGCTCTTGTCTTTGGCAATGTGCCATCTGTTGTCTGTTGCTCTGCCTTCTTTCAAAGCTGTTTCAATTTCCCTTTTCGGAATACCATTTGCTAAATCTTCCTCTGTAAAAATTAAATCGAAAGATTCACCAATTACTTCATCTGTTTCGTAACCAAATATTTTGGCCGAGCCAGAACTCCAGCTATTTATGATGAAATCCTGGTCTATCGTAAAAATCGAATAATCCTGCAGGCTGTCAATGATCTGGCTGTAAAACTCGGTAGTTGGAATATATTTATTTTTAAGATCTCGAGGATTGCTCTGCTTGTTTTTCATGAAAATTGCGCTAATGATTACGTGCTATATTGAGTCGACTGACCTTGTCTGAAACAAATACATCAACAAAGGTAAAGTACTTTTCTGAGATGTCTTAAGTTTGGGCATTAAAGTTCCTTGTTATAAAAGCGTGTAATTCAGACATACTCTCATTATCTTGCTATCTATCATGTTTCAAATCTTGACTTACCGAAAAAAGGATAAACGCAATCAGAGATAAAAAAACCAAAGAAACAAGTGCTGATTTAGCTAAAATGAAAAGTCCAAAAAAGACAAAAACTGCGTCAAAGGCATGGGGTTCAGTTTGCTCAGTTTATCGTCCAAAATCGCAACTTGTTTAACTCCTGTTTTATTTTATGATTATCTGCCCTTGCTCGTGAAAGCCACTTTCATTGAATATTTCATAGAAATAAATTCCTGAAGCATAATTGAATATTTCGATTTTTGATTGATTGACGCTGGTTTCCTTTTGTTCAATCAATTTTCCATTATTGTGAAATAGTCGGATTGTAAACTTTCCATGCACTGAAGGGCTTATGTCAATGTTCAGAAAATCCTTTGCAGGGTTAGGATACACCTTAATCAAAGAATTATCATTTTCCGGTTCTTCTACGCTCACAGGAAGTACATTCACGTGATATACAGGAGCCCCTGTTGCAACACATCCGGCGCTATCCGTCAGCGTGAGGTAATAAGCAACAAAATGTGTTGGTTTTGCCCAAAATGTAAGACTTGTTGAATCTGTTAATCCATGATTGGGTCTCCACAGGTATTCATAAGGAGGAAAACCTCCGGAAACATTTTCCCAGCCTGACAGAAATATAGAATCACCGGCATTAATAGTGTAATCAATATAGGCAAGATGAGTCCCAAAATAGGAGAAATAAATTGTGGTTGTATCAGTAACAGAATTGCCTGATGAATCTGTGACTGTGAGTCGAAACTCAATCGTATCGCCAATTGCATGAATGATTTCGGGGTTCGCTGCTGTTGAATCGCTTAAAAAATCTGAAGCAAAGTATTGGAATGTATGATTTCCAATTGTCCATGTATGTTGAGCTTCCCATGCAATGGTATACGGTGGGGTACCGCCATAAACTGTTGGTGATCCGCCAATTGAAATAGTATCAATAATTCCATTCCAATCAACACATACAACGCGGTCTGGGCCGGCATCAACGACTAACTGGGCATATCCGGAATTAGTCGCCAGCAGGCAGAACATCGATAATGAAAATGCAAGTTTTGTCATAATTTGGGTTTTTGGTCATTTGATTTTGTATAGCAATTAAGCCTGTCAAAGATAGAAACGAATTATAGCATTTCAAAGTAATTCTAGCAGCAAATGTTGCAGAATATTTTTGAAGAAATTTGTTGGATGAGAGATGAGAGGAGAGAGAGATGAAAGATGAGAGATGAGAGGAGAGATGAGAGGAGAGAGATGAGAGGAGAGATGAGAGAAGGGAGAAACGGGTGATCGGATGTTTCCAAAACCTTATGATTCAGCATCAGCAAGGCGGTCGAGGCGGTTGACTTTCCTTACGCCATCGACTTTCTGAAGTTTGGTGATGACATCCTTCAGGTTTTTTGAGTTACTGACATAGACTGTGAGATAGGCTACAACAACGCCATTGCTGCTTTCGAGCTGCAGGTTGCGGATATTCAAACCAAGCTGAACAGAAATTACTTCCGTTATGCGATGGATGAAACCCGTTGAGTCGATGCCTTGAATCTTCAAACCGGCCAAAAACACAATATCTTCCTTTTGCTTCCATTTGGCTTTGATGATGTTGTTGCCATATTGCGACATCAGGTTAATGGCCTTTGGGCAGTTCACCCTGTGAATGTGCATGGGCTCGCCCTGAAAAACCAGCGCCACCACCTCATCACCGTGGATGGGATTGCAGCAGGTAGATACAATATAGTCGAGCTCAAGTATGTCTTCACGCACGATATCGGCTTTGATTTCACTGCTGCCTGCTTTAGGAAGCACTTGATCAGCTACTTCTTCGATCGGTTTATGTCGTGTAAATGGATTGACCAGATATTTGAAAAACCCTGAGCCGGATTTTTCCTTGAAGGCAGCCTTCACTCTTTGCAAAGTAATGCGGTCGATGGCAACAAAATAATAAAGATCTACAAGTCCGCTGAGCTCTTCATAGTCGATGAGGCGCGTGATATTTGTTTTGCCCGACTCAATATTTATCTGTTTGAAATAAGCATCCAGTTTCTCACGACCCTGATCCTTGAATGTCTTGCGGTGCTCGCGGATGGCCTCCCTGAGACGGGATTTTGCCCTTGCTGTGATCACAAAATCAAACCATTCTTCCTTGGGATATTGCACCTTGGATGTAATGATCTCCACCTGATCACCTGTTTTGAGCGGATGATTGAACTGTACAAGTTTATGGTTCACATTGGCACCGATACATTTGCTTCCAAGACTGGAATGAATGCTGAAAGCAAAATCAAGGGCAGTGGCACCTTTGGGCAGTGAAATCATATCGCCTTTGGGAGTAAAAACAAATATCTCGTCAGAAAACAGGTTGAGTTTGAAATTATTCAGAAACTCCAGTGCCGTTGCATCTTCCGAGGACAACACCTCCCTCACTTTGGTGAGCCACTCGTCGAGGCCGCTTTCGCTGTTGGGCGCATCTTTGTATTTCCAGTAAGCGGCATAGCCTTTTTCGGCTACTTCGTCCATACGTTTGCTGCGAATCTGCACTTCAATCCACTTGCCGGTTTTACTCATTACCGTAGCATGCAACGACTCATATCCATTGGCTTTGGGCAGTGAAATCCAGTCGCGTAGCCTTTCGTTGTTCGGTTTATAAATACTCGTAATGGCAGCATAAACGCGCCAGCATTCAATTTTTTCAACTTCCTGCGGACAATCAACGATGAACCGCACGACGAAAGTATCATACACATCGGAGAATGGAATTTCCTTTTCCCGCATTCGGCTCCAGATGGAAGAAGCTGATTTTTCGGCAACTACGATATGCGCCGTAACACCCATTTGGTTCAGTGAATCCTGCACAGGCGCAAGAAAAGAGTCGACCAGCTTATTGCGTATTTCTCTGCTTTCTTCAAGCTCATTATGAACACTTTCATAGACTGCAGGCTCGGTATATTTTAGTGCAAGGTCTTCGAGTTCACTTTTAATGGCATAAAGTCCGAGACGATAGGCCAATGGAGCAAAGAGGTAGGAAGTTTCGGAGGCGATCTTCCATTGTTTTACTGGAGGCATGGCATCAAGGGTGCGCATATTGTGCAGGCGGTCGGCCAGCTTAATGAGAATTACCCTTACATCGTATGACAGGGTGAGTAGCACCTTCCGGAAGTTTTCGGCTTGCAGGCTTTGCACGTCCGAGTCTTCAACCATGGAATCAATCTTTGTGAGGCCATCGATGATGCGTGCAATCTGTTCGCCAAACATGGCAGAAATATCTGTGAGCTTGTATTCGGTATCTTCCACAACATCGTGCAGCAAGGCGCAAATGATGGAAGTGCGGCCAAGACCGATTTCTCCGGCTGCGATGGTAGCCACTTCGAGCGGATGGTAAACGTAGGGTTCACCGGATCTGCGACGCATATCTTTGTGAGCCTCCACTGCGAGCCTGAAAGCCTTGCGCACCATCCAGCGGTCGGTGGTATCCTTGCGGGTATGCCAAACATCGATCAGGTTGCGGTAACGCCGCAAAATCTCTGATCGTTCAGCAGGGCTATATGTATCAAGTACGGTCATTGTTGAGGGACAAAATAATATGCAACAGCACGGCAAAAGTAAGTAAAACCGTTGATTAAACAGCGCTTCAATGGAATTTGTTCAGAAAATTATGCACATTTTTTGAGCCGGTTTTTTATCTGAAAAACACGACAATAAGCGAAAGAGTGTTATGACATTCTTTCTACCATATTTTCATGTTTTCGATATCCTTACCTGGTGGCAAGGATGGCAATTCATTGTTGGGCTGTTTACTATCAAAAAAAATTCTCCCATAATTGTTCAATATTTATCCAATTCTTGACACTATGTAATTATATGTCATAAAATTGAAAACACTGCATTTTGATGTTCATTTTTTAATGCTTTCTGAACAAATTTTAGACCTTTATTGTCATAAAAAAATGTTCGTTTTCGGTTCCCAATCTCAAAAGATAGTCGTATAATTGTCTGCTTTTTCAGAACAGATTTAAGTGGGTTCGGATTTGTTTGAAGAAGCTGTCAAAATAGTAGATTTTGGAGCCCGCAAAGCATTTTTGGACTTTTATTAACCAATCAACCTCCCAAATGAAAACTAAATTAATCCTGATCATTTGTTTGATTTCCAGTAGTCTGACACTATTTCCACAAAACAAAAACCATGTAGTTGCGAATTCGATAACCAGGAACCTGGTAATCTATCAGGTACTAAATAACTTTAGCACAACAGTACCTGTTTTTTTCATGATTCCCGGCTGGTATGTTTTTGGGAGCATGGAAATAACGCATATACCAGTTTTTGTTGACGAAGCCTATTACAACAATGTTGACATTAACAGCAAAACAAATGCTGTACATAAAGAATTATTTGATGCCATAAAGAGTGATTTCTTTCCAAAGATCCCAGTTGATAAACAGATGGAGGTTAGGGTTTTGGATCAGGGTCGCTTATTGTATCGACTGCGATTTTTCAATCGGGGAGATTCGCTTGAATTAAATCAGATTGCAGGCAACAATCAATCTGAAAAGCTGTTTTTTATCCATGAAGGTGAATTACGGGGAATTAACCAAAGTGGCAAGGACTGGTTTTCAACACAAAGAACAACCTCATTAGGCGACACTTTGCGTATCCAAACTAAATATAATTCAAAAAAAAGGCTGGAAGAAAAAACCGAAATTCGCTACTTTGATGGAAATCCAACATCAATACATACTTTTACAAGCAAAAATAGCAAGTCGTTCAAGCTAAAATCAGTCGAATCCTATCATTATCTCGAAGGAAGACTAGCCTCCATCGAAAAAAGTAACAGCGAAGGAAAACAAAAAGATACTACCTTTTTTATGCATACCTACGATGGTAAACTTACGATGCTCAGGAAACATAAGGAAGATAAACTTTTGATTTCTTTAGAGTATCGCTACAACGAAGATGGTTTGATTGAGCACAAATATGTCACAACGGACAAAATAAGCTATGATGTAAAATTTCATAATAAAAACCAAAATGTATCTGGCTTAAAAATCAACAACCTTAACCAAAATTCATACAGCGAATTTATGTTTGATTTAGCAATCTCTAATCAACTATCAAGAATTCAATACGATAAAGTCCTGTACAGCCATCCGGTCATGCTGGATTCCGAGTCGATTCTGTTTATATACAATCAGGATGAAAATATTGAATCGATTCGGGTGCTCAATCAAAAAGGAATAATCACTAAACAGATACAGTTTGAATATGCTTATTTTAGCCTGTAAGTACATTTATCCCTTTCATAAGTGAAAGATTTTTTTTAGTGCAGACTAATCAATTCAGATAGTATTTCTCCGGGCTCGTTGTGGTATTTTGCTGTCAAATTATGTTTCTACCTGTATTAATACCGAAAGGAGAAATGTAATAGTCCAATTATCGCTCACTCAATTGGCCTAACATTTCTATCCATCGGCATTATACCATTACAGCTTTTGGATTTATCTATAATTCACTTTGGTATAAAAAACCAGAATTGAAATTAATTTTCCTGAAAAGTCAGCAAACATTTTCTGAATTCCCAATCTTTCAATACATTTGCGCCCACTCTTGGCGGAGTACTGTTTTTGCATAGGAAGTAAAAATTTTTATCGCTTAAAATGTCCCTTTTCGAGGGACTGTTTGAGGTATTAATGCTTGTGCCGTCAGGAAAAAAGTATTGGCGTAATTTTTCGTGATGGTGGGCAAACCAAAGGAAGCAAGTTTAAACACATTTTGGCTCAGATATGGGCTGATGTTTTGTTTTATTTTAATCGCTGGTTTTAAGCTGCAAGCCCAAACCCCTGAAATTGTTGTAAATAGTTATTTCAATACAGCTTCTCCAAATGAAGAATGGACGGAATTGGTTGTAGTAGCAGACAACCTAGACTTAAGAGGTTGGTCTCTAAGGGATAATAATTCTAATCAAAACAGTTGGCAAGATGAGATTGTTTTTAATAACATTTCATTTTGGAACAACCTAAGGGCTGGGACAATCATCGTCATAAATCACAGACTTGAGGGTTCATTAGAAACCAACATTGATAAAACTGATGGTTTTATCAGAGTCAATGCCAATGACCCATCATATTTTTCAGGTGGGAATTTTCCAAATAATACGCTCAATGTTGCGAACGGAGGTGATTTAATTCAAATCAGGAACATTTCTGGCAACCATGTTCATGTACTTGGTCATAAATCAGAGCCGGGAAATTCATACGGTCCAATACCAGTCCCAAAGTTGAATCATTTAGAAAACATCCTTGCTAATGAAGCCATCATGGTTTGCCCGGGAGGTGTCCTGAGCCATTTTGGAACTCCTGCGCAATCCGGTACTGCCTTCACAGCAAAAAGCAGTGCAAAAATTGCAGGTTTGCCAAATACATGTAGTGGTTCATCCAACAGTGATTTCTGGAGTGGACTCCGGCAACCATCATGGAGCAACATAACTTCCAATGGTTTATATAATCCAATAAGTAAGCAGGTAACACTGGAATGGAGTCCGCTGACAGACCCAAATCCATCAGATAATTATCAGGGCTACCTCATTTTAAGAAATACTGTCAATAGCTTTCTCCCACCTGTTGATGGACAGATTTATCAGGTGAACGATCTTATCAATGGAGCAAGAGTAGTTGGTATTAGTACAGGTACAGGAAATGTTACATTCTTTGACACCTGGGATATTGGCTGCAATCAAAGTGTCTACTACAGAATTTATGGCTTCAGATATAATGGTAGCCATGCTAACACCGCCCGTGGTCGCGCCTACAATGAAACAAACTTTGCAAGTATAACGGTTACGAATATTCCTCCGACTGTTATTCAGCCATCTCCAGACAATAAAGCAATTTGCTCAGGTGAGTTTACCAATTTTTCTGTGACAAGTAATACTGAAGGCGCATCAATAAGTTGGACTTCTGATTTATTGTTTGGCTCTGCTACAGGTCATTCCAGCGGCACCGGTTCTATTATTAATCAGCAGATTTTTAATGAAAGCAACTCAACGGCAATTATTTTATATAAGCTGTTTGCCAGCTATGGCAATTGCATGGGTAGTTTCGTTTCTTTTTATGTTTACGTCAATCCCAAACCGCAATTAACCAGCAACACATCCCCTCCTCCAGTTTGCTCCGGCAATTTGTTTACATACATTCCTCAGGCAAATGTCGCCGGCACCACAATTACTTGGGCCAGAGCGGCTGTACCCGGCATCAGTAATCCGCCTGCATTTGGTCCGGGAATAATCAATGAAACACTCATAAACACTACAAACGAGCCCATTGAAGTAGTTTATGTGATCAGCATGAATGCCGCCAATTGCGAAAGAAGTCAGAATATCAGCGTAATCGTTACTCCGGTATTTCTGCCGCTTATTTCAATTGAAGCCGATAAAAACATTATCTGTAGCGGAGAAACAATCATTTTTATTGCCGACACCCTGAATGCCGGAAATCAGGCTACCATTGAATGGTATGTAAACGGACAGCCAAGTGGAGTAAATTCTAATCCGTTTATTTCGTCAGGCCTCAGTGAAAATTCTGTTGTTTATTGTGTTATTACCACCCCTGATGTTTGTGCGGTCTCAAATTCTGTTTCTTCAAACAGTATTGCAATTCAGGTGCATCCTCCCGTGATACTTTCCCTCGAAATAAGCTCCGACAACACCAATATTTGTTCAGGAGATGTCGTTAATTTCTGGATAGCCTCAAGCTCAGGCATTGGCAGCTCACCTGCTTATCAATGGAAAATCAACGGTCAGGCAGTAGCAGGTGAAGTAAATCCAACTTTTTCACACATTTTCACTCAAAATGCCATCGTTTCTTGCAGCATCATCTCCAATGAAAGTTGTCTTGCGGTGCCCAACATGGATTCTGATATCATTCAGATTGTTGTAAATGAACTGATAACACCCACAATAGCTGTAAGTTCCGACAATCAGAATATTTGCTCAGGTACTCCAGTAAATTTCACGGCACAAATTACTGGTGGAGGTATCACTCCATTCTATCAATGGCGTATCAATGAAATAAATGTGACAGGTGCCAACAGTTCAACGTATCAGAATGCAACGCTTTCCAACAATGATCTGGTGGATTGTGTGCTCACCTCAAGCGAAGAATGCACCACTTCTGCCTTTGTCGTTTCTTCACCTGTTCAGATGATTGTTAACACAACCCACACACCCAATGCACATATATCCGCCAATTTCCCAACCTCAATTTGTCAAGGAGAAACGATTGTTTTTACTTCTTTGGTAAACGGAGGAGGAGCCAACCCGCTTTTTGAATGGATTCTTGATGGAGAGGTCGTTTCAAACAATGAAAACTTTAGTTATGTTGCCAATGTGGCCGGTTCACATACTGTCAGACTGCGTTTTACTTCTTCGGAAGGATGTACATCACAAAACCCAGTACTTTCAAACTTGATTAATTTCAATGTGAATCCCTCCCTTCCCGTCAGCATCAGTATCAGTGCAAATCCTAACACAGCTTGTGCAGGAACTGTTGCTATAACTATTACCGCATCTATCTCTAATGGAGGTTCGAGTCCTGTTTATCAATGGTTTAGAAATGGCACAGAAATTCAGGGCGTAAACACAGCAAACTATACAGCTTTTGGGCAACCTGGCGATCAATGGCAGGTGTTTCTAACTTCAAATGCGCTTTGTGCAATTGAAAATACTGTTCCTTCTAACATACTTACTCCAAATGTACTTCCTTCAGCCATTCAACCTGAATTGGTAAGCTCAGATGCAGAAAGTGTCTGCGCTAACAGTGGCGAACAAATAACGCTTACTGCAAGCGGAGGAAGCGGCAACACACTTGAATGGTATACAGCTGGTTGCGGAGTTAATTTCATTGGCACTGGAAATGAAATCACTGTGCCGGCTCCAAACCAAACCACAACTTATTATGCACGGTGGACAACGCCCAGCTGCGGGGTTTCGCCTTGTGCTACAGTAGTCGTTTCTGTGAATGAGGCCATTGTGCCATCGGTATTTGTTTCGGCGAACCAAACCAATATTTGTCAGGGAGAGCAAATTAATTTTTTGGCTCAGCCAGGTGGTCAGGGAAGCAGTCCAACTTATCAGTGGAAAGTAAATGGCATAAATGCAGGTGGTAACAGCCCCTCATTCAACTATATACCCAACGATGGCGATGTAGTTGTTTGTTTTCTAACTTCAAGTGAAAACTGCGCCAGTCCGGAACCTGTTCAGTCAAATGAAATTGTTTTAAATGTAAACCCCAACCTGATTTCATCCATAAACGTACAAGCAAGTCAAACCGCTGTTTGCTCAGGCACCGAGGTACTTTTCACTGCTTCAGCAACAAATGGCGGTGACCAGGCTTCCTATCAATGGATGGTTGATGGAGTGGCGAATGGAAATAATCAGCCATCATTTGCATTCACGCCGTCGGCTACATCAACTGTTTCATGCATAATGACTTCAAGTCTGGAATGTGTTTCACCCCAACCGGCCGCTTCAAATGTGATAACTATCGAAGTGCTAGAAACGACAACCCCTTCTGTGAGTGTTGCCGCCAATGCCACACAAGTTTGCCAAGGTACGACCATCGTTTTTTCAGCCAATGCAGCTGGCACCGGAAGTTCTCCGGTTTATGAATGGTTTGTCGGCGGAGAACTGATGGGCAATAATCCGACTTTTGAATATACACCCAACAATGGCGATCAGATTGTTTGTGTCCTCACATCGAGTGATGGCTGCGCTGATCCGACAACCGTAAGTTCTAATCCAATCACAGTCAGCGTTTTGCCTGTTTTGCAACCGGATGTGAATATTTCAGCCAGCGATAACAATGTCTGTGAAGGCACAGAAATTGTCTTTGAAGCTTTTCCACAAAATGGTGGTGATGCGCCGGTTTATAGCTGGATGGTCAATGGTGAAAGTGTTGGCGGAAATAGTTCTACTTTAATCTTAACGCCAGAAAATGGCAATCAGGTTCAGTGTTTTCTTACCTCCAACGAAATATGTGCAGCGTCGGGAGCAGTGGCTTCTCAGCCGATTGATATGATCGTGAATGCACCTTCAGAACCAGCTGTTGTGATTGAAGCAAATCAGACCAATGTTTGCTTTGGCTCAGAAATTACTTTCAATGCATTGGCTGTAAATGGTGGAGAAAACCCTTCCTATCAGTGGATTGTGGATGGATTGCCTTCAGGACAAAATCAGCCAACTCTGACTTTGACCATTACGGTAGAAACCATTGTTTCCTGCATTCTCAGTTCGAGCCTGGATTGTATAACACAGGAGCAGACCTCATCAAATGAGGTGACTGTAAATGTGGCGGAAACGATTGTGCCTTCTGTAAGTGTTGCAGCTTCAACAACACAAGTCTGCGAAGGAACTGTGGTTGTTTTCTCAACAAGTCAAAGTGGTGGTGGAAGCACTCCAATTTATGAATGGTTTGTTGGCGGAGAACTGATGGGCAATAATCCGACTTTTGAATATACACCCAACAATGGCGATCAGATTGTTTGTGTCCTCACATCGAGTGATGCCTGCGCTGATCCGCAAAATGCTATATCAGAACCAATTACAGTCAGCGTTTTGCCTGTTTTGCAACCGGATGTGAATATTTCAGCCAGCGATAACAATGTCTGTGAAGGCACAGAAATTGTCTTTGAAGCTTTTCCA
>Ga0208244_100900_pt1 | contig 21142 bp, 17 predicted proteins | sample SubbioCR12Aug_5A_FD_184828 | JGI IMG/M metagenome (GOLD analysis project Ga0208244, IMG submission 184828) | Serpentinite rock and fluid subsurface biosphere microbial communities from McLaughlin Reserve, California, USA - CR12Aug_5A (SPAdes) | ecosystem: Environmental > Terrestrial > Deep... | reverse complement strand
CCGATCGACGGCATCGGACGCGTAGAAGAGCGAGACAGCAACGACCAATTCCTCCGCAGCAACCGTCTCGCCTGGCTCGGGACTGAGTACCCGCACCTCCAGATCTTTGGGATTTGCCTGGCGCACAGTCAGTCGGAGTGGGCTTGCGTCCGGCGATTGAATTGGATGAGTGCTCGTCGTTCCGTTTGTCATTTCTACGGAGACGTAGTACTCGATGGATGGCGGCTTCATCAGCTCCACAGGGAGGGTGACGCTTGCGTTTCTGCCAGCCAGCAGCATTTCAAGATCCCGGAACTCTGTCTCACCGAACGCGCGGTAAAACAGAACAACTTTTGAAACACCCTGGCTCTGGGCGAGTGTAATACTCAAGGGAAACGGTTTGCCTTCGGTCGCCCCTTCCGCGTTGACGGAACTGACGATGGGAACAACCCGTGCAAACGCAAGCGTAGCGGAGAGAAGCCCGACCAACAGCGCGAGAAAAGCGATTCTACTCATGGCTGCCTCGTCTCATTGTTTGAAGTGAAAGATTGTCGGCCTGGTGTAACGGGCGGCCTGCCGGTGCGGGGGCCGCCTTCCATACTCAAACAACCACTGTTGCATCATGATGCGGGAGGATTGCCTTGGAAATGATTTACGAACCTTCTTCCCATTCGATAATGATCGTCTTGGGATTGCCGTCTTTGTCCTCGCCCGGGATTCTGAGGCTCTTCTTTACCTTCGCGGGGGGCTGAGGTTGCGATGTTTCGTCGGTGCCGGAAGTCTCGAGCTCCTTCGGAGTGGCGTTTCGCACATCGAGATTTCCCTTGTCGTCTGTGGTTCCGATCTGCCCCGCGCCGACATCCATCGACTGATTGGAGATAAGATTGGTGAAACTCGCAGATCCCTCATTGATGATCAGCATGTTCAATGTGTCGGACTCGGCCAGATACGTTCCGCTTGTTCCGCGTATCGATGCAACGGAAATCGGAGATGTAAAGCGAAACTGCTCCTTCTCGGACTTCTTCACATTGAAGGCAATGTTTCCTCGGGTGGTGTGGACGTCCCGGCTCAGGATTTCACGTCCCTGAACCTGACCTTTGATTTCAACGATCGATTTTTCACGGACAATCAGTTTCGTCTCATCGGCAAATCGAATGAGGGCAACCGATTTTTCATCGGTGCGGATTTCCTGGCCGGATCGCAGGCGATCCAGCGGAATGGCGCGCTCCCATCCATCTGTCGTCGACTTGTCGACATCGCGAATCACCTTCACGATGATTGCCTGAATATCCCGCCTATCCTGCGAGACCGCTGACGACGAGACGGCAAGCGCCAGGCTTGCGAGAATAAGGGCTGTCACAACGATATTGCGATTCATGACCGGTTCTCCTTTCGTCGTCATTGAGATTCAACTCGAATCGTATAGTTCTTGAGATTATTGAGCAACGTGCGCAACTCCTCACGGGAAATCATCTTTCCATCAACCGATGGATTCCCCTTGGGGACCCATCCCATCTGCGAAAGGGTAGCCATTGTCCCGGCGGCCGGTCCGCCAAGGGAATTCAGAGTCTGATCCACCATCAGTGCAAAGGCGTTATCGAGCACGATCCTGAACAACCGTATCTCGCTCTGTCTCTTTTCTACGCCACGATTTGTCGACACCGAGGTTTCCACGTACCAGTAGTAACTCTTCCCCGGCTCAAGTCGACGCGAGGCCGTTGGCGGATAGGTGAGGGTTGTCTGATTTGTTAGTGCAGTCGCGAGATGCGGTACGCCGGTAATAGCCTCTTCAGGAGACTGAATGGCCCGGAGTTTTTCGTAAACATAGAGCGTCACTTGCGGCTTGTCCGATGTCCACGAGAATGTTGGAAAGGGGGTGGAAATCGCCGCTCCGGGGAGAGGATCGATAAGCGTTACCTGAACCTCGGACGTCGCTGCGTTTTGAATATTGACTTCGCGGGTTGCTCCTCCCACGCGGCCGCCTCCGGCCTGGAAAACATCGACGGAGATACTATATGTGCCGACCGGGGCAGTGGGAAAGCGTTTAGCGTGGTCTTCGAGCCGCTGTTTGATGCTTTCATTCTCTTTATGCTCGACCACCTTGATATCAGCGGTTCCTCCCGAGAGATCGCGGGATGTGATGAACCGCGTTCCTTTAAGCTCGAATTCACTCGTGCGCGCCGGAACCGTGAGAAGCACCCCCGTGGTATTATCTGCAAATCGGACATGCGCATTCACAACGAGGTAGATTTTCATACTCCCCGCTATGCTAAGAGTAAATGAGACGTTTGGAACAGCTCCGGAGAGTTTGCCCGTCGTCGGATCAACAAAGTCCGCAAGATAGACAACGTCGTAGCTGGCAAACTGAATGTCGACCTGGACCTGGGAATGGGCAACCGCGGCGAATGCCGTGATCAAGAGTGGAATCATTGCGAATAGGAGTAACGACCTGGGTCGATTCGGTTTAGGCATAGATATACCTCTCCCTTCTGATAAGAAATTGCTCACAAAGCGCTTCTTGTAAACAAAATAGGCTCACTCGTTCAGCGGATGGGTGACTCAAATCACAAATCTGGTCCTAGAATCGAAGAATGTCGTTGTAGAGCACAAATGCCATGAACGCAAGGAGGAGAAAAAATCCGGCCTGCTGGAGCGCTAACTTGATCTTATTCGGGATTTCTCGGCGAAATACTCCCTCATAGACGAGAAACATCAGGTGACCCCCGTCAAGGGCTGGAAATGGGAGGAGATTCAATATCGCCAAACTCATACTAAGCATGGCAACTACCGTTAAAAAGCTGGCGAGTCCTACCTCTGCCGATCGCGTCGCAATTTGCGCAATCATGACCGGACCACCGACTGATTCCGAGAACAAAACCGTTCCAGCGATAATCGCATAGATGTTCTTGATGAAGAGTCCGGTCATTACCCACAGATCTCGTCCCCCCTCCGTTAGAGCGCCAACGAGAGAAAAACGCCGCTGTTCAAATTCACCGGTGAACGTCGGATCGAGCGTAACGCCAATTCGTCCCTCTGCTGTGGTCCGCACCGTTGCGGTTAAGACCTCGTCCCCACGCTTCCATTCGACCTCCACTTCGGAGTTGATGAACTTGCTCATCGTGGCAGGAAGTGTGTAAAAATCTACCTCAATCCCATTCACGCGCTGAATGATATCTCCCGGCTGAATCCCGATTTGAGAGGCCGGCTTGCCATCATCAACCCTTGAGATGCGCGGCAATACTCCCTTCGGCATAATGCCAAAGCGCTGTTCGGCAAGATTTGAAAAGTCGCTATGGGAGAGAAACAGCGTGATGGCTTTTCCATCGCGCTCGGCTTCCAGCGTCACGCTCTCCCCCAAAGACTCGGCATAGAGTGTAGCCTCGATTTCATCCCACGTCCGAACTTTGATCCCGTTGATACTCAGAATCTTGTCGTTTCTGATCAGTCCTGCCTTTTCGGCGGCGCTTCCGCCAGCCACTGATCCGATCTCTGTAACGGGATAGACCGCCTTCCCCTGGAAGTAGATGATCCCCCAGAGGATCGTCAGGGCAAGCACGACGTTCATCGCGACACCGGCGGTGATGACAATCATTCTCTGCCAGATCGGTTTGGATCGATACTCCCATGGCTGGGGTTGGCTTTGCAGATGATCCGTGTCAAAGCTCTCGTCGATCATTCCGGCAATTTTCACATATCCGCCGATTGGAATCCATGATACGCAGTAATCCGTCTCACCGATCTGTTTGCCAAACGCACGGGGGGGAAACCCGACGCTGAACCGCTCGACTCGCATTTTAAAGAACTTCGCGGCAAGAAAATGACCCAGCTCGTGAATAAACACAAGCCCGCCAATCGTAATAACAAAATAAAATATCGTGTTTAGAATTTCCATGTATCTCCCGTACCCCCACATCAAGCATATCCTACAAACATTCACACACAGTTGCAACCTGTCAGATCAATTGTCGAACGGTGGCACGCGCAGATCGGTCTGCTTCAATAATATCTTCCAGTGTGGGCTCTTTTTCGATCGTTTGTTGTTTTATGGCGCGATCAATCAACTCGGGTACTTGTTGAAACGTGATTTTCTTATTGAGAAATGCTTCGACTGCAATCTCATTGGCGGCGTTTAGTAACGTGGGAGCCGTCCCTCCAAGTTCCAGCGCATCATAGGCAAGCTGCAGGCAGCGAAATTTCTTCCGGTCGGGCTCAAAAAATGTCATTTCTTGGAGTTTGGCGAAATCCACGCGGGCGCCGTTAAGCCCGTATCGCTTGGGATATGTGAGCGCATATTGGATTGGGATTTTCATGTCCGGCAGTCCAAGTTGTGCTTTCACCGAGCCATCAATGAATTCGACCATTGAATGGATGATCGACTGTGGATGAATAACCACCTCGATATTCTTCGGGGAAAGATTGAAAAGCCAATGCGCCTCGATCACTTCCAGCCCTTTGTTCATGAGCGTCGCCGAATCGATCGTGATCTTCTTTCCCATTTTCCACGTGGGGTGGCTCAACGCCTCCTCGACTGTAATCGTGTGAAACTCCTTTTCCGGACGGTTCAAAAATGGTCCACCGGAAGCGGTGAGGATCAGTCTCGAAATGTTCGAGCGCTCTTCTCCAAGCATGCATTGCAGGATAGCGCTATGCTCGCTGTCGATCGGCAACAGCGAAACCCCATATTCCTTCACCAACCTCGTAATAAGCTCTCCGGCAACGACCAGAGTCTCCTTGTTGGCCAGAGCAATGTTCTTCTTGTGCCTGATCGCATTGATCGTGGGATTCAAGCCTGCAAAGCCGACCAGAGAATTGATGACGATATCGACATCATCGCGAGAGACGATCTCCATCAACCCTTCCTGACCTGAGAGGACCTCTACTCGCTTTCCGAAGGTGGATTTGAATCCTTTGGCCCGGGCGTGATCGAGGACAACAACTCCCCGCGGATGGAATTCTTCCACCTGCTTTGCAAGGAGTTCTGTGTTCCGATTCGTCGTCAGGTAGGTAGGAATGAATCGCCCAGCGGAAGATCGAATGACCTCAAGACTGCTTCGGCCTATGGAACCCGTCGCCCCGAGAATAGCGATATTCTTCGGCGAAATACTCATCACAACAAGGCAAAAGTAACCAATAATAGAGGGCAAGTCAAGGAATGCATCGAAACCGCTGAAATATGATCACGCGAATGAAGGACGAAGATATTGGATGCAAAAATTCAGACATTTCAATAGGCAGCGGCAACAAGCCTGTCAAAAACCATCCACGAATGTTGAACACATCGAGCTCTTGGCCCCACGTACTACAGGCTGACGGCCATGGCAAAACTCACGATTCTCGTGTGGCCGATACTTCCCTCGCCCACCAGACTCACACCTTCCCAGACGGCGTGGCGGATGCCAAACAGCGGACTGACGCTCCCCTCCCGTTCTCCGGAAAGCGTGAGATTTTTGGTTTCGTTGTGAATCCGATTTCTTCCTGAATAGAACCGCGCGCCCCCATAGAATGATGTTTCGGAGGTAATCTCATATTCAGCAAGGAGTATCCCCTGCACCTCAGATATCACGAACGATGCGTCGATCTCCCGTCCGCTGTTTGCTTGATCGAGATTCCCCACAGACCGCGCATAACTTACCGAACCATAGAGATTTGTTGAAGGGAGCAACTGTGGAAGAACCGAGCCTACTCCAATTCCAAACAGATATCCCATTGATCCCTTGAGGGCATCGCTCTTCGCTATCAGTTCTGTCCTCAGTGGCACCCCTAGTTGTGCTGTGAGAAAGAGGTTTTCGCCGAGCGGAATCATTCCTTTCCCGATCAGCGCATGCTGCCGGAGATCATACATCGTGCCCGCGATCTGCTCATGGCTCCACCCTGTCGAGGCAATCAGCGTCACCGCCGGTTTATTCCGCTCGGAGAGAGATACCGTGCAGCAGGCGCCGGATGCCTGAACGATTTGAAGGAGCAGAATCATTGTCAACCCCGAGATCAGGAGGACGCGGATCATTGCCCGGGCGAGAACGAAATTTTCGTGTTTCATCTGAAAGTCCTTGCTTCGATAGTTTTATTAATCCGTGAAATGCTTAATGACTTTTTCCATATGCTCTTCGCAGACTTTGCAGAACGGCTTGATCCCCTTTGTAAACATCAGACAATCAACCATCGGCCGGTAGATCCCTTTGGAGGCGTATCCACCCCCTTCGAATGCGCCGACCTTTCCAACGTACGGAATTGTCTTAAGAAGACGATCAGCCCGCTCACTCCGTTCCTTGTCCTTCTTTGCGTACTCTTCCTGGGCTCTTATGATTTCACGTTCCGGCGCGTTCGTCCGTTTCAGCTCCGCAATGCGGCTGTTCAGCTCCCGTCGCTCCTTCTGCCAAGCAAGATCCATGGCGTCGTATTCCTCTTTGTCCCAGGGGGTGGGGAGCTGAATCCCAGGTTCCTGAAGATGCTTCCATTTCACATTTTCTGGATTCATCAGGCGAGTGAGGTTCGGTTCAGCCGGTTCCACTCCCTCGGGATAGAAATCATTGTACGCAACATCGGAAGTATAGTATTCGTCGGCAAGTCCGGCAAACGAATGACCGAATTCGTGCAGAAAAACATAACCGCCAAACTGATTATCCGCTGAAAAGGTGGAGTAGAGATTATAGATTCCCCCTCCACCGTACCGCGGAGTGTTGCACATGATATAGATTGCATCGTACGGGACATGCGCGGCAAGATCACGCATAGCTTTGTTTTCCTCCGTGAGGACATAGCGTTCCGATCCGAGCGAATAGAACCGCGTGCCAAGTGCATTCCGTTTGTATATGTTTGCCCCCGGCTCGTCGATGCCGCTCTCCTCTGAGGGTTGAAATATTCCGGAGATGTTGAACTTGTTCCGGTGGCGCCTATATGGTTCCTGATTGAGAAAGAGCTCGGAATAACGCTTCAGGTCCTTTTCGAATTTCTTCTGTTCGGCCGCGCTGTATCCATCCCCAAGAATCACGATATCGACCGATCGGGATGGATCGCCCCCCGTGTGGCTTCGAAACACTTTCGTCCCGGGCTGCTGCGGTTTTTCTTTGATGACATAGAGATCGTTTGGATCGACCGTTTCCGCAAATACCTCATTCATTTTGCCGTACCGATCCCGCTTCTCGATGACAAATCGAATGGGTGCTTTGGGGCGTGGAATGATCGCGCTCTCATGATACGTTCGCTTAGTCCCCTCAATCGCTTTGGTCGTGGTCTGATATTCCTTAAAATAGCTGTCGAAGCCGCGCGAGAATATCGGATTACCGGAAGCGACATCGTACACTTTGTAGTAGTAGGCGCCGTTGTTGAAGGGATCGATCAGGTTCTTCTTTGATCCGGCCCAACCATCGTACTCATACACCTCGTCGAGCGTGATGAGTTCCGACGTGGCGTCTCCGATGTGGTAGTAATCGATGCGGAGGGTCTTGCTGACAAAATAATCGTCAAACTTAACCTGCGCTTGAGCGGCCAGGGCCATGGTGAAGAGAATTGTAAAAAGGAATGTGATCTGTTTCATGAGAGCCCTATAAGATGAGTGAGAATTGCGGTCATTCCCAATTGGACCAATGATGCGTCCGTAGCCGTGGTTGCCCGCCGACGCAGGCAACCATCGTGAATAGCAGAACTTTGATTTGGGAGTTTTCGAATAAGCCATCGCTGTAGTTGTCACAAGGTAACATTTCTTTTGGAAAGCGGCATCGGCATTCTGGTGAGAAATGTGCGCATACAGAACAAACCTTCGCGCTCCGCACGAATCCGCAACCTTTAATAACCACATGACCCGTTGGACATCGTTGGTTCAATTCCTTCTCCGGTTCCGAAATGTCCTGAGCCCAATTCACCAGATTCACTCCAATTGCTTCACTCTGGATCTGTTGCAGAAGCCGCCAACCAGACAACTTCCGGTTCCAATCACTAATAGGTCAGGAGAACGAAAATGAAGTATACGCGGGGATGCATCAGCGGCAGGCAATGCAGGAAGTGGCAATTCGCTGCACCGAATAGAAGAGTAAGTCAGGTCTTCCGGATTGAGCCGGGCAACATCAATCTTCACTTCGATTGATGAATGACATCGAACTTCTTGAAGCTTGCCTGATGTGTGTCAATTCGTGTACCGCGCTCATGGGTGATAATCTCCAGTCCCTTCATGGTGCCCTCACCCCCCCGAACTGTGACCTTTCCGTTCTTCAACAGTTCAACAGCGAGCAGCACATGGGGCGGCAGGGAAATCCGGTAGGCAACTTCAGTCCTGCTCCCAAGTCCGATGAACAGCACGGACGAGCGTCTATCTGCGGGCCGAACATCGACATGATTGCCCGATTCGGTAATTTTGAGTGCAAACGGTTCCTTCTTCCCAACTCGGCCAATGTATCGTATCCATTGGAAATATCGAACTTCCAGGTCAATGGAGTCTCCTTCTTTGTACAGGATATCAACATCGCCGTTTATCACAAGATGGACCGATGTTGAATCAGTCGCATGGAAGCTCTTTTGAAGGACCTGTTGGACCGAATCACAAGAAACGAATTGCGCACGGGTTTCTTGAGGGACAGCGTGTAAAAGCAGCAGCATCAACGATGCTTGCACAAGGAGAGGCTTCGTTGTCGTCTTCATTGGAGAGCTCCGGCGGTTTTTCTAACAAGATGTTTACTGAGATTTCGGAGAAATCCGAAAAACATAAGCAGCATCATCACAAGCATGAAGCTCGGCATCAGAATCGTATTCAATCCATCCAGGAATATCGTGATATCAGCATGTCGAATGCTCTCAATCAGTTTTGCATAGAAGCCGGACAGCAAAGCCGGATAACCGCTGAAGAGCTCCGGAATCAAGGCAACCACTGCATATATTGTCGACACAGCAGAAACAATAGTGTTTGAGAGAAGTGAAGAAGAGGGAGGAACGATGAGTAAAACTTGTAATTCTCCCGAATGAACCAGAGATGAGGTTATCGGCAATCTGCCCCTTTGCGCCGCCTCAATAGTCCTTGTAAGCGACCAATAATCTAACTTTACTAATCCACAGTCGGATAAGTCCTCAATGAAGCCACAAATATCCTCTTGGATGTGAGCTCGGGGTTGATTTGGATATCTCCTTGCAATTTCCCCAATCGTATTTTCCACCGTGCGCTGCCCATCTAATAGTGACCAGAGCTCATATCCGACTTGATCTAACTCGAAAATGCCTTTAGTACTGAATGCGGATATTCTGGGCCAACTATTATCCCGGTGTTCCATCCACACTTCTGTAGCTCGACGTGGTGTTAGCAACAGATCAATTTTCATGATAGCTTCCCGGTTTCCTTCTTTGCACGGCTTTCCCGTTCGTTATAGAGATGGGAGCAATGTAAGATCGTTCTTGATCCACACCGCTCCCAATGATTTATGCTCCCTTATAAAGGCCACGAATGCAACGAAAGCGACAAAAAGCTCTGTTTCGAGAACGGCAGCAAATCCCATCAGGCTTTCATCACTCTCACCGGCCTTTACTACTTCGGGTTTCTTGTAGTTATCCATTTTTTCACCTCCTTTCTATGTTCTTGTCTGGCCCAACATCAAGCATGTTAGGCCAATTTGCAAAAATGATGTTGTTGACGATGATGTTTTATTTCTTTGGAAAAACGTCTTCGACCTTACAAGACCACATGACATTGTCTCGTTTAGAAGCCAAAAACTCCACCACATTCGGCTGCACCAGATCAATTGCTCCCGTGTAGCCGTGCACCAGTCCGAAGGGACGGCTTCGCCAAAGAAATTCCCCGCTTTCGGGCAATTTCACGTAAATCGTGTAGTCGCTTGTGTGGAGGCTTTTCGACATTTTGGAGGAAGTTGACTTTCGGAGATATATTCGTTAGCATTGACGAGAGCAATATATCACTCTCTTTTTTTTCGGTCAATCGAAAAGTTGTAATCTAGTAGGTTCCATTTGGAGAGGAATGTGAACCCTCGGTTCACATTGGCAGGGGAAGGGACTGCAAATTGATCAACTCATTCCTCAAATCCTACCGCAGGGTGAATTGCTTCACGCAAAAGGAAATGGCCGCGAAACTCGGAGTCACTCGCGAGTACTATTCACGATTGGAACGCGGACTTGCTTCGCCATCTTTCCCTCTATTTGAAACCATGTGTGCAACGTTGAAGCTGCAAACCCTGGACCTTGCCCACCTGTTGCGCGATAACAGAGAAAGGGATGGTGCCGCCGATCTGCGATCTATGCTCAAGACTTTCGCGTCAACAGCGACAAGCGGTTGAAAAGATGATGAAAGCAATGGTCTCACGTAGCAGAGGAACGAGATAGATTATTTGGTGAATTGCAGAATTGACAGGTGTCATTACCATGCGGGGAATCTCGAACAGCAGTAAAATCGTCAAACAGCCAAGTCCACGGTCAGAAGAAACGTGGTCTCTTCTCCCGTTGAAAATTCAAGAGCGCCGGGAATCAGAGCGATCTCATCTTGCGACCGCTGTGCTGCGTGAATCGTCCATAATGCTCATTGGATCACCCCTTTTTTCCGCGCACAGACGCGCGACAAGATCTCGCCAGCCGGAGTTGCGCATTACCTCATTGTCAATGTCAGTGCCTGACTAATTGCCTGCTCAAGCTCCTGAGGAACATCGGTGCCGATTCGACTTTTCTTCCCCCCCTTAAATTCCAGTTCTACGGCATCCAGCCCCGATATATTATAGAGCCAGCCGTGAGGCGTGAGCCGAATTCCCCATCCGTAGTACCATTTGCTCCGCACAGTTCTGCACGATGCAATGTCGGAGAGCAAAAATCTCTTCTTGATGAGTCCGATCCCATAACGCGCAACGATCTTATCGGATTCAATGGTGACGGTGAGCGTCGAAAACAAGAGAAGCGTCAGTAGAAGCAGTGCAAGAATGACGGCGACCATGACCGTAAATCCAAGCACCACTATCAGATACAGATTGATTGCGAGCGGAATCATCAGTCCCGCGATAACCAGGTACCCAATTTGCGTATGGCGATATGTTTCCACGTCAGTCTCCGGCTGAGAACTCTTATCGGGATAGAGGATTATTTCTGGTTGCTCTGCACCGGTTTCAACAAAAGATCGTGAAAGTCGAAACTGAAGTCTGTTGCCGGCGATACTGCCTTCATCTTCGCCTGATCGATCGTTCCATCCGGATTCATGGCAAACGTAATGTATGCGTCTGCCCGCAATTCGCGATCGTGCCAGCGGACAATAAATGTATCGTGTTGGTAATGCTCCATAGTTCCAACAAGAACGGGTGTCTTCGTAAACCGGAGAATCATCTTCCCGTTCTCCTGGGCAATGGCAATGTCTCCGTACCACGCATCGCGATATGTGCCTGCATACTTCGTGAGCGCAAGAGATGGCTTTGAGAGCGAATCACGCGAGCCCATTGTCCTCTGCTCAGCGACATTCGCGAGCGAATCTGCACGCATCTCACCCCTCTTGAATGCTGACAGCCAATCGTGTTTCGGAGCATTTAGGAATTTGTCGAGCACATAGTACGTGATCGCGTTGAATGCACCCCCCGATTCCTGGTTTGTTAGAACAGTGATTCCCAGCTTCAGTTCGGGAATCAATGTCAGCCGCGACAAATATCCCGGCAGTCCTCCCGTATGGCTGACCGTTTTGTACCCCCGGTAATCCCGCACACCGAAGCCCAATCCGTACCCGTTGAAATTTGATCGAAGCGGCGCGAGGTCACCTGACGGAGGTCTAATCGGTATCGGTGTTACCAGACTCCATAATTCAACTGTCGTCGCGCGCGAAAAGAGGCGCTTCCCTTCCGACACACGACCTGAATCAAGCTGGACAATCATCCACTTTGCCATGTCTTCCGCGCTCGCATTGATCCCGCCGGCCGGATTAGTGTTATCGCTGGCAAAGGGCTTCACGATCTGGAGCCGCCCATCGACCTTGGCGTGGGTGATCGCAGTATTCCCGCTCGGATCAAATTCACGTTGCCTCATCTTGCTCGTCGTCATTCCAACCGACAGAAGAATTCGTTGTTGCACGAATTCCTCCCATGTCAGCCCGGAGACTGCCTGAATGACTTCACCCGCGACGGTATATAAGACGTTGTCGTACGCATAAGCGCTGCGAAAGCTGGTCGCCAGCGGCAGGTAACGCAATCGTTCGGTGATCTCTTTTCGATTGTACGTAGAGGGGGGCCACCATAAGAGATCGCCCGCTCCGAGACCAAGCCCGCTCCGGTGAACCATGAGATCCCTAATCGTCAGCTCCCGGGTCACGTACGGATCCGACATTTGAAACCATGGAAGGTGATTGATGACCGGATCATCCCATTTGATTTTCCCCTCCTCCACAAGGAGGGCGAGAGCTGTCGCGGTGAACGCTTTTGTGTTCGATGCAATCCCGAAAAGCGTGCGGCCGTCGACGGGCGTCGGCTCCCCAAGCTTTCTGACGCCGTAACCCTTGGCAAAGATTTTCTTTCCGTCTTTGACGACGGCGATGCTCACGCCGGGGACGTCGAATTCTTTCATTACGCTAGCGACATACGCATCCAGTGATGCGTGCGAAAACGAGCTCTTTTGTGCAAAGAGAAGAAATGGAATGAAGAGAACAAAGAAGAATCTTGTCGTTGTTTTCATCGTTCGAGTCGATCATTTGTTTGAGGAATGAAATTGAGATACGTCACCGCTTATTCTACTAAGACGTTGCGAGTGAATCAAGCATTTGCATTTTTCCGAGCATGGTGGATTTTCTCAAAACTCGTCCTAAATCAATACAAAAGCATAAACCGCAGAGAGCGCTAAGAACGCAGAGAAAATCATATGGTTTTCTTGGGATTGGCTTCTCGGCGACCTCCGCGCCCTCTGCGGTTACATTTTTTCGTTGCGCCCTTTCGAGACGTACGCTGAGAGAACAGCCCCACACCCGACAATCGCACTTGGCGGGCGAAATCGAATCACGGCGGTTTGTATTCCCTTCCAAAAATCCGTATCCTTTTTCCACATTTGGAGATCATCTGTGAATCAACCGGATTATCCTCAGATTCTTGATGCAAGCGATCATTCGGTTCTTGTCCGATTCGGATCCGAAATTGACCCATCCCTGCATCAATCCGTTCGCCGATTAACCCACGCCCTCTTATCTAACACGCAACGTTGGTTCGCCAACCTCCATCCGGCCTATGCATCGGTTCTGGTGACATATGATCCACGGATGATCGATTCAGAAGAAATTCGCGTGAGACTGTTTCGCCATCTCGAGGGACTTCAATCGATAGAGTTGCCGGAGGCGAGGGAGATGGTGATCCCTGTTGTCTATGGAGATGAGTTTGGACCTGACCTGACCGATGTCGCCTCGCATACCGGACTCTCGATCGAAGAAGTGATTCAACGACATGTGTCGGGCAGTTATCTTGTCTATTTCCTTGGGTTCTCTCCTGGATTTGCATACATGGGGGGATTGTCTCCCTCCCTCGCAACCCCAAGATTGGCGACTCCGCGTACGCATGTTCCCGCAGGAAGCGTAGCAATCGGTGGAAGACAAACAGGTATTTATCCCCTCGTTTCACCAGGAGGATGGAGAATTATTGGTCGGACCCCCTTGGAACTTTTCAATCCCCAAAAAGATCCTCCGGTGTTGCTTCAGATTGGAGACGAGGTGAGATTTCGGCGAATAACGGCAAAGGACTTCAGAGCCATGCGGTCGTCTCCTTTATAGAGCGTCGTGACAGGAGTTCAAATCCAGTATGAACAGCATTACGGTCAATAGTCCCGGATTCCTTACGACCATTCAAGATCTGGGTCGATATGGGTAAGCACATCTCGGCGTATACTGGAACCAGTTGGATTGAATTGACAACTACTCCCTTCCGTCAGGTTCGATGATTCAAATGGAGCACAGAATAGGTCTTTCACGAAATCCGATTTTCTCTCGAAACTCTGCTTCCTTTCCCTATCTCATACTCCCCATCATCCTGGGAGGAGATTCTCCCCACAACGGAGTGCAGCACACCAAATAGATTTCACGTGCGCTTCACTGTTTTCTTCTGCAGCAACCATTGAAAGATCCTTACCCCCCAACGGTAGAACATCATTCCCATCATTATGAGAAGAAGGGTGGGAAGGAGGAGAGAAGAAAGATGTTTCATCAAGAGCGAGAAATCGAATTCTCCTATAACCAAGGGGATTGCCGCGAGGAATTCCATGACCCTTGTGGGGTATGATCGCAAGAGGCTCGGAAGGGAGACAACGATATAATAGATAAAGAAACCAAAAAAGAGGTTGCTCACAAGTGCATAGCCGTAGAGAAAGTGCTTCGCCTTCGGTCTGAGACCCAAATCTGGTTGAGGAAGTATGACTCGCGAACGGCGAATGGCGGCGATTCTCCGTTGGAAGAAAAGTTGAAACGCTTGTTGGGCGCGCTTCCGTAAATTGGGGATTCCGACGAGATCCGATGCTAACCAATAACCGTCGAAACGCAGCAGCGGATTCAATGACATCACAAGCGAGAAATTGAGTGTGTAAATCGTGTAGAGGAAGATAAGACGATCAGAAAGAACGTACAACACGAAGAACAATGGAACCAGCAGCAGTTGGAAATACATACCACCAAAGTCCACCATCGCTCTTTCGGTGCGCTTCAGCTTCCAGACGTCGGACACGTCCGCATAGAAGACGGGAAAGTACAGATACAAGCCGACACCGATGGCACCGTGACGAGCGCCGTAGTGATGGCAGGCGCTCGAATGGCCAAGCTCATGGAATAATGTGCTCAAGAACAGCAGCAGATAGACAGCGAGAATCTCCCCACCGGCAATTGAGCTTAGTGCAATAGCCGGCCGCTCTACAACCAGATAGAAGTAGAGGTGAAAAAAAGAGATGACTGCCAGCGCAGGTACCAGGAAAACGGGTGTGAAGAGAAGGTGCAGAAGAGCAGTGATCGGTCGCAGCATCTCCTGGGAGAACAGAGGGAGCTTCAGGTACAGGTACGATCGCTGTTTGTCTCGCGGCGTGGCGCCGTTCTCACCCCAAACAACTCCGCGAGGGAGAAGGTACGCTTCAATGATTCGCTCTGCATCGGCAGGCGCGTATTCTTTGCCGGTGACTTCCGAGAATTGCGTAGCAATCTCCTCTACCGTACGCTTCCCGTCTATCAATCGGATGAACTGATACATCGTCTCAGAGATCTCGAGCTGGCGTTCTTCACCGATCTTCGCTAAATACTTCTGCGACGTCGACGAGGTATCGATCGGGAGAAGCTCAAGCTCGGGGTGAAGTTTTGGAATTGTTGACATGCTTTGTTCTTTCACCGACGAAGATGACCTCCAACTCAGACTTGTCCCAAATAACAACTCATTGAAATCTCAACGTACGCTACTTTCTTTCCGAGAAAGAAAGTAGCACAAAGAAATCTTTCCGAAATCGTAACCCGCGTGAAGAGCTTCCAACGCACAAGCCATGATTTCGACCCGTCAAGGAAACGCTATCATTGAGATCGAGCACAGTTGGGTCGAAATCAAAACCCACGGAAGGAGCTGCCACCCCACGCCGCCAACGATTTCGGACGCCTCCGCACAAGAACGGATCGTAGATACAACCGTTGTGCGCAGCAATCAAGTTTATCAATGATGCAGGCTAAAACCCTGTCAATTGCACCGTCCCATTCAGCGTCGAAAGTCTGATGGTCCCTTTCCCATCGCCGAGTGTTCCGCTGATGCTGGTTCGTGAACTGGAGCTGAGCACAAGCGGCAAATTCGAAACCCAGACCGTCCCATTCGTGGCAGTAGCCGCAGCGGCAGCCGAGACTGAGCGCGGAACGAGAAACCCAATGGTTCCGTTCAGCGTGCCGAGCACGCACGAGCCGTTCTCCGGTAGGTACACCTTGGCGTTGATGGTCCCGTTGGTCACGTCGCCATCGACGTTGCCCCGGATATCCCGCGCCTCCAAGGTGCCGTTGGTGATCGTCGCCTTCGTCGTGTTCTTGATGTTGAGGATGGTAACATTTCCATTGACGTTGCTCACCGTGAGCTTCCATGAGCTGGGAACTTGGATCTCGTAATCGACCTGATACATTCTCCCCCCGGTGCTGTTGGGATGCGAGGTCTTGATTGCAAGCATTGTTGCTGACTCGACGATCTCAATCTTGATATCGCCAATGTGGCGCTTTGTCTCCTCCACTGACTCATCGCGGACAATCTTTGACCCCGAGATTTGCACTTCCGTCAAGTCATCGACACCGATCACGGTAATGTTGCCATTGATGTTGCTGATGGAAAGCTCGCTGCACTCGGCGGTGGACTTGGTGAATGCGAACGGCTCGCGGTATTCCTCTCTTGAACCACTGTTGCTCATAATGGTGAAATCACATCCGGCAACGAACATGAGAGGGAATAGAATAACTGGTAGAATGACGTTGTTTTTCTTCATGCTCTCCTCCCGATGTTTGCTGTAGGGCAACGAGGCTAGTCGCCCTACGTGGTGGTGCTGGATGTATGGTACACAAACCGCTGATATGCCGCAAGCGCAGCGAGGACTGTTCCTGTCGTAAACAGCCGATTATGGTCTTCCACGAGGATGCCCGTGCCAACCGGGCTGCGTCTCCAATCTGTCTTTTCCCACGGCCTGAGGCAATCCGGCTCAGGGACCCGCAGAATCGGGTAAGACATCCAAGTCCCGTCGGTCAGTTGATTTGAGAGAAGCCATTGCATGCCTTTCTCGATAGGCACGTGAAGTGCTCCGGCATCAAAATCGATGAGTGCTTGCAGCGCGAGTCCCGTGTGAAATGGTTTGCTTTCACTTTCAATGCCGTTATTCCAACCACCGTCTTGCTGCTGAACATCAAGCAACCAGTGAATGGCTTTTTCAATCGGCTCGATGAAATGTGTTTTGTCTGCTTGGATCAAAGCCATGATCGAATTTGCCGTGCCATAGATGCGACCATCCCACCAGTAGGATTCCCAGTAGCCTTCAGGATGTTGGCGTGAGAGGATGAAGTCGATGGCGCTGCGAACTTCACGCCCCTCAACTGTCTGGCCCAATTCTAGCAACACTTGCAGCGCAGCGGCGGTGACGCACAAATGCGATGAGCACCAGCCTTCAAGCTGGTTGTCCTGTGATGCTTTGATGACGTGACGAATCTCAGTTGGCGAAGCATACGTGCTGAAACCGCCGTCTGATTTCTGATGTTGACAGAGGGCGTTGAGATCCTTGAGAAGGTTTTCCTTTTCGATGCCGGCATTGTGGAGAAATCGCAAGCAGGCTGCTGTCGAGTCGGCGTCAACGCACACCCAGCGGCTGTAGCCCCAGCCGCCGTGTGGAAAGCGATCTTGCTTAATCGCGTTGACCGCTTTGGTTAAAACAGGATCTGCAGGGCCGTGCTTGGAAATACAGTAGCCAACATATCCTGTCACCCAATCGGTGCTTTCACCGACATTGGTGAGAAAGTCGGACCAGTGTCTCTCTCGCTCGAAGCCTGCCACTAAGAATTCTGAGGCATGTGATAGCGCCATTTCGACCGCCCTCGAATCTCCAACTCTATGCGTCTTGTCATGTGTTGCAAGTGGGGGTACCGTGTGTTTCGAGAGCCCAGCTTTGCGTGTTCCGTGCAGAAGCCATTTATCCTTCATCACACTATCTATATTGGATTGAATCACGTTTTTCCATTGTTGACAGGTGATATTGTTGACCGCCGCGAAAGCTTTCTCATAGTAGGCCAAGGACAACTCCAATGCATATTCAGCTATGCCAGAAAAGAACATCATCTTTCCAATAAGTTCGGTCTCGGGTTTTGAAGCGCAATCAAGCTCCGCGCGGAGATTATGTGCTTGGATCACCTTCGAAAGGACAAAGGAGTACTGTTTCGCCCCGTAATCCCTCCGCCAGTCTTTAACGTCATCGGCCAACTGAAAAGCGACATGGAAACAATCCTGTGAGAGCGAGAAAGGTTCCAGAAACTCAGGTTTTTTGAAGAGGATAGTTAAAGCAGCGGTTGCTGTTTTTGCTATCGCGCATTTTCCCGCGGCAATCCGCACCAGATCATCCTGCGAAAAAGGTTGATAAGTACCAGAATGTCTTCTGTGTTCCTCCAATATCGCTGTTGTAAATTGCTCATGATAGTCAGAAAAGATATTCCAGAACCTTGAATCTCGTGGAAATAGAGTGCACAAAAGGTGTAGTGCTTTGCGCTGAAGATGATTAGAGAGCAAAACCAGTTCAGCGCGATCGTTGTAAAGATCATTGTCGATAACCCGATCTGATAGGATCAGATGCATATAGTACAAACAGCTGGCGGTGTTGAGCTTCTGGAGGACTTCGAGATCGCCTGCAGATGGACGCTCAACGAAGGCTTCAGCAAAAAGAAAAGGGTAGTACGCATAAACTTCCTGGCGAACCACATCAACCAAGGTACATACAGATTTGTCGTAACTGTGGCTATGCGCTATGTCTGATACCTCTTGCGCAAAATCTTCAATTGAACGCTTTCTGGCTTCGATGAGATCCATTGAAGAACTCAGAGCAATCTAAAATTCCCAGAGAATGCCAAACGTGATCAGCCGCGGCATATCGACGCTATTGGCTTCTACGGGCCGAAGCTCTCCCCTCTGATCTTTTTCCAAGTATGTCCGATACGACCAAACACCTTGGCTGTTGAGCACGTTCAAGATTTGAATCTGCCATGAAAGCTTTCCCCAAGCAATCATTGTAGCTTTGCTGATAGCGATATTGAGTTGGCTGTACGGGGTTCCGCGTGCCTCATTGGGAAAACCGTACCAAGATTTCCAATATGTTCCCGTATCATTTTTCACTTGTTCAAAGTATCGCTTCGTGTACGGCCTTGGGGTTGCGTATCGAAATGTCATATTGAAATTCCATCCGTATCCTACAGCAAGATTAACATTGGCTGAGAAACTGTGCCTGCGGTCGGACAATCGAAACACCTTCACATTGCCTGCCACGTCTTGCGCCATCCCATAAGAGTACCCCAACCAGACAAGCCAATAATCATACTGCTTTTTCAGAAACAGGTCTAGGCCGTATGCGAACCCATGGCTGAGCGGCAGAATCTTGCTTTCTTTCATGATTGCACGCCTCTCCGGCGCGATGCGTTTGTAATATGCTTCGAATCTGGCTTGCGAACGAGAAATAAATCGATTCTCTACACCAAGGATGTAATGAATGTTTCTTGTTACCTTGTGTGCGCCAGGAGTGTAGTTGTAAATATTGGCAATATCGGTAGGCTCGTAGTATGTTCCAGTTGCTCCTCGTAGAACAGTCTCATAAGGAAGGTGTACCGCCAGAGCAATTCGTGGACTGAACTGCCAGTGATTATTTGGGATGTATGTTTGATAGTCGATGCGTGCACCGGCCTCAAGGAGCAAGATCCCGTCAAACGCTTTTCTCTTGTACGATACGTATGAACCGAAATCGTAACCGTGAGGGACTTGATCCGAGGTAACTATTCGGATGCTATCAGCGATCGTCTCTTGATAGGTTTGGAAGAAGCGATAGCGAGACCGTGTATACTTTATGTTCAACCCTGATTCCAACGTTTGTGTGTTTGAAATTTCGTATAGCATGGTCTGTTTAAGTCCTGATAACCACGCATTCTTTTCATAATGAGAGAAATTTCTTTCCACAAGAGATGGCGCGTCATACCACGTTTTTTCAGGCAGGACAGATACGTACGCTATCGTAGTGCCTAACAAAGAAGGGCTCAGGATAAGGTCAACCCCGCCCCACACATGGTTCAAAGAATAGTTGGTGCTCGATATAATATCTTTTGAGGACGGCTTTTCGCTAAATTCAACCTGATCCCAGGCACGAAAAGCCTGTACAAACAATCGACCGGAAGAAAACGTATGTTCGTACTTCCCAAATACATCATAGTAGTAGGGCCAAAAATTTGTGTTTTGACCGAAGAGGGCAAACACCAGATCAAAATACCCTCGTTGTGCAGAAAGCACAAAGCGGTTGTTTCCGAATTTTCCTTTCAATAATCCACCCACTTTGGCAATGTTCAAACTCACATTCCCATCAACCCCTTCCACGTCGGGGGCAAGTGTCTTAATGGCGAGCAAGCCACCGGACTTGTTTCCATATTTGCTCGGAAACCCGCCTAGGGAAATAGTGAGGTCGTCTATGATTTCAGTATTCAGCGAGCTGATGAGCCCATTCAGTTCTGTCGTTCTAGATCCTTGCAATCTGTCCATATGGAAAATGCTGCCGTAGATTTCCATGCCGTCAATAACGTAAAGCATTTGGTCGGGCCTAGAACCGCGTATTCCAATTTTTGCATTCATAAAATCCGTATTCGTTCCAGGCAGCAGTTGTAAGACACGCAGCGGATCATCGATGCCCATCGAGGTGACTCTCAGTTCAGCCTTTGTAAATTGGAACTCTGTCGTCAGAGATTTGGAAAGGGAAAAGGCCCCTGGACCGACTACGATCTCGCTCAGCTTTATTGGTTTTGGTTGGAGCTGTATCACGATTTGTTGATCTGACCTTCCCTCTTGCCATGATTCTTGCTCAAGCGTGATACGCCCATAGCCAACAAAGGAGATCTCTAGCTCGCAGATGGCTGTTTGGAGGTTCTTGAGTTGAAACTTTCCGTCGGCGTTTGTTGCAGTGCCAAACAGCGTGCCACTGAGCCGCACATTTGCACCCATTAACGGTGCTCCAGTTTCCGCGTCGACTATCCTTCCCGCAATTGTTCGGCTAGTATCGTTTCCTGCATAGAGAATGCAAGACCCGATATCAAGCCATATCAATACAAATATCAGAAAAACGGGAAGACTCAGCCAGTGTTTGCTACGCGTCATCATCCACTTCAGCCATTTAGTTAATCAATGAAAAAAACGACCTGAGCTGTCCTGAATCAAGGAAAGAACATCCGTGTCCGCGCTACTTCCAACCCCTCGTGAGCTTGGTTGCCCACATGGTACACCGTCTTTCACAACCGCATCTGCAACAGTTCTCTCCCAAACTCCTCCCTCGACAGCTTCGTATTCCATCCTTACACCCACTCCCCGTCCAAGTGCCTCCCCGGCTCAGACAGGGACTTACTCCCGCAGCTGTATTTGCACGGACTAGCTTTGGGAGACTTCGAGCAAGCATTCGGATGGCTGTTGGGAGAGGACGCACCGTTGTCAGCCAATTCCATGCTTCGCTTGAAGGGTCCGTG
>Ga0208244_100899_pt1 | contig 21156 bp, 16 predicted proteins | sample SubbioCR12Aug_5A_FD_184828 | JGI IMG/M metagenome (GOLD analysis project Ga0208244, IMG submission 184828) | Serpentinite rock and fluid subsurface biosphere microbial communities from McLaughlin Reserve, California, USA - CR12Aug_5A (SPAdes) | ecosystem: Environmental > Terrestrial > Deep... | reverse complement strand
TCGTGATTGCCGCTGTCAACGTCGTCTTACCGTGATCTACATGCCCTATCGTCCCTATGTTCGCATGAGGCTTTACCCTCTCAAATTTTGCCTTCGCCATATGTCCTCCTTTTCATGGCTGTTAGTTCTTAGTTTTCAGTTCCTGGCATGCAGCCAACAACGGACAACAAAAAACAACAACCCGCATTATTCGCCTTTTACCACAGCGATAATTCCCTCAGACACGCCCTTAGGAACTTCATCGTAATGTGAAAATTGCATAGTATAAGTAGCCCGTCCCTGCGTCTTGGATCTTAAGTCCGTAGCATAACCAAACATCTCGGCAAGGGGAGCCTGCGCTTTAATCACCTGCGCATTTCCGCGTCTTTCCAGGTTCTGAATGCGGCCCCTCCGTGAATTGAGGTCACCGATGACATCACCCATATATTCTTCCGGGGTGACGATCTCAATACTCATGACAGGCTCGAGGAGAACAGGCTTTGCTTTCTTGACAGCATCCTTAAAAGCCATTGAGCCCGCGATTTTGAATGCCATTTCAGAAGAGTCGACCTCATGATACGAACCGTCATAGAGCCTTGCAAGAACATCGACAAGCGGGTATCCTGCTAGAATGCCCCTGTCCGCAGCCTCCTTGACGCCCTTTTCAACAGCAGGGATATATTCCCTCGGTACGGTACCGCCAACTATTTTATTCTCAAACTCAAAGCCCTTGCCCTGTTCCAGCGGCTCGATCTCAAGATAAACATGGCCGTACTGTCCGCGTCCTCCCGTCTGCCGCACGAATTTTCCTTCAGCCTTGGCTCCCGTTCTGACAGTTTCCTTATATGCAACCTGAGGCTTTCCGACGTTTGCACCGACCTTAAACTCCCGAAGCAGCCTGTCTACAATAATATCGAGGTGCAGTTCTCCCATTCCTGATATGATAGTCTGGCCGGTCTCCTCATCGAAGGATACTTTGAATGAAGGATCTTCCTGGGCAAGTTTGGCAAGTGACTGCGAAAGTTTTTCCTGATCCGCCTTTGTTTTCGGTTCAATCGCAACAGACATGACCGGGGCCGGAAACTCCATAGCTTCGAGTATTATCGTATTCTTGTCATCGCAGAGCGTATCGCCCGTAAGTGTGCTCTTAAGCCCGACCACTGCCGCTATATCCCCTGCAGACACTTCTTTGACTTCCTCACGCTTGTTCGCATGCATTTTCAGAAGTCTACCCACCCTTTCCTTTATATCCTTGGTTGAGTTGTAAACATATGAACCAGAGGAAAGCACTCCGGAGTAAACCCTTATAAAGGTAAGCTGCCCGACAAAGGGGTCCGTCATTACCTTAAATGCAAGCGAGGCAAAAGGCTCATTGTCATCGGCATGTCTCACTATCAAAGAATCTCCCCCCGGTACTTTGCCCGATATCGGAGGGATGTCAAGAGGCGAAGGAAGGTAATCTGCAATGGTGTCGAGCAGGCACTGTACCCCTTTATTTCTGAATGCAGAGCCGCAAATAACAGGCGTTATCTTCAACTCCAGTGTACCCTTTCTTAATACCGTCTTTATCTCGTCAACACTTATCTCTTCCTTGTTCAGATACTTTTCCATTAAGGAATCGTCCACATCCGCCAGCAACTCGATCATCTTCTCCCTGTATTCCTCGGCCTTCGGCAGAAGCGCCGCAGGGATTGCACCTTCGGTAAAGTCTGCCCCCATTGTCTCGTCATCAAAAAAAATAGCCTTCATGCCCACAAGGTCGATCAGGCCGCTGAATTCATCCTCTGCTCCTATAGGTATCTGAACAGGAACGGGGTTTGCATCAAGGCGCTCTATCATACTTCCAACACTCATATAATAATCAGCTCCGACCCTGTCCATTTTATTCATGAACGCGATACGGGGAACGCCATATTTATCGGCCTGCCTCCAGACCGTTTCCGACTGGGGTTCGACACCGGCAACTGAATCAAAAACTGCAACTGCACCGTCAAGCACTCTTAATGACCTTTCTACTTCGATAGTGAAGTCGACATGTCCCGGGGTGTCTATAATATTGATCTTATAGTCCTTCCAGAAACACGTTGTTGCAGCAGAGGTAATTGTAATGCCTCTCTCCTGCTCCTGAACCATCCAGTCCATGACGGCAGTACCGTCATGCACCTCTCCGATTTTGTAAGTAACACCTGTATAAAAGAGGATACGTTCGGTTGTCGTAGTCTTTCCTGCATCGATATGAGCCATGATGCCGATATTTCGAGTATTCTGTAGCGGGAACCTTGACAAAGCTTTTCTCCTCTGTTCTTCCTACCATCTGTAATGTGCAAAGGCCTTATTAGCCTCAGCCATCTTGTGGGTATCTTCCTTTTTCTTTATAGATGACCCCGTATTATTAAATGCATCCAGCAATTCGCCTGCCAGTTTCTCCTGCATAGTCTTTTCAACTCTGGCCCTTGAATAGTTTATGATCCACCTGAACGCCAGGGCTGCTCTCCTGTGCGGCCTTATTTCGACCGGCACCTGGTACGTAGCCCCGCCTACCCTTCTCGGCTTAACCTCAAGAACAGGCTTTACGTTTTCGAGGGCTGTCTTGAATACCTTTATCGGATCATTTCCTGTTTTCTGCTTCAAAATTTCGAATGCGCCGTAGCAAATTCTCTCTGCCGTGGATTTCTTGCCGCTTTCCATCAGTGCATTGACAAACTTGCTGACTATTTTGCTGTTATGTTTGGGATCGGGTAAAATATCTCTTTTTTCAACAACTCTTCTTCTTGGCATTTTTCTCTCTCTTATTTAGGCTTCTTGGCCCCGTATTTTGATCTGCCTCTTCTGCGATCTGCAACTCCCATCGAATCCAGGGTGCCTCTTATAATATGATATCTAACGCCCGGCAGGTCCTTGACCCTTCCACCCCTTATCATTACAATCGAATGCTCCTGGAGATTATGGCCGACTCCGGGAATATATGCGGTGACCTCCATTCCGGTCATCAGTCTGACTCTTGCTACTTTTCTCAATGCCGAATTAGGTTTCTTGGGCGTCGTTGTATAAACCCTAACGCAGACCCCCCTCTTTTGAGGGCATGCTTTTAATGCAGGGCTTTTGGTCTTCAGTTTCACCTTCTCACGCCCGTTCTTAACCAATTGTGAAATAGTAGGCACTTTACCTCCAAAAATTAATTAATTACTAAAACCGGATTATACGGCAAGTGGAAATTTTACCAGAGATGTTTTTTTTTGTCAAGGTTGTCTGAGGAAAAAAGTTCACTTTGCTTTTCATTTAGATCAAGATCACATTTATTCGACTACAATAGTATGTCATTTTATAAATAATTCCTTGAATATGGAAAATCTTTCTGAGACAAGGCCGGCTTCAATTCCGCGTTTTCTGCAAAATCTGTATTCTCGGTGTAGTTTTGCCTGTGAGCCATTCAGGTATAAAAAGCCCCCCTGAAAACAGGGGGGCTTTTTCCTCAATTAAAGTTTCACAACATTAATCGCCTTGGGACCTTTGGGACTATTTTCAATTTCAAAGCTTACCGCGTCGCCCTCGGCAAGGGATTTGAATCCGTTACCGGCGATGGAAGAATAGTGTACAAAAACGTCTCCGCTTTCTTCGCTCGTGATAAACCCGAATCCTTTAGATTCGTTGAACCACTTCACTGTACCTTTAGCCATCTTTACCTCCTTACATAAATACTAAAGTCCCGGAATATACTCATCCAAAATTAAAAAAGCCACAAAGCTAAAAGTCTTTGTGGCTTTACCAGATACAAAAACTTCTGAGACTTCACGGATAAGGTAACATGATCCGGGGCAGAAAGTAAACAGTATTCTTAGCGGGAATTTAACAATTATTGCAGAGTGCCGGCGTTTAAACACATCCGGTTCATTCCTGACGATATTTAGCATCCCGTGAGCCTTACATGCTATAATCTCTGAGAGACAATATTAAGGAGGGTATTTTGGCAAAACATGCTGGAGCATACAAGAGCGAAAAAAGGAAGAAAGAGTTGTCGCGGCTGAAAAAGCAGGAGGAAAAGAGACAGCGTCGCATGGGGAAAAAGGATGGTTTCAAACAGGATGATGAAGCACCTGATGCTGAAACAAACGTCGAAGAAGAACAAGAGGCCCCCGTTGAGAATTAGTTGCTGCCAGAATACTGCAGAAATTTTTCAGATACTATCGCATGCGTTCTTTATTCACTAACTGGTAACGGCAATTGACTAAACGCAGGACCTCCTCCTCTATCTCCTCGGGCGCTATTATAGCCCCCCCCGTCCTCCCGTAAAAGAGGACTTCAGATTTCCCGTTAATCGCCAGCCTCACATCTTCAACCATCTGCCCCGCATTCATTTCAGTAACCAGAAAGACCCTCGACTCTCCCGCAAGTATAGACAATTCTTTCTCCGGGAAAGGAAAAAGGGAAACCGGCCTGAAAAGGCCGACTTTGAAACCTTCGCGTCTGAGCCTCACTACGGAAGAAAGCGCAATCCTTGCAACTGTACCGAAGGCGACAATAATAACCTCGGAGCCTTCAACGGAGTAAGACTCAGACCTGACCTCTTTATCCTTCATTGAAATGTATTTTGCCTGCAGACTATTGTTTCTCATCTCAAGCTCACCGTCTCCCATGTAGAGAGATTTTATTACCCGTGGCTCTCTGTCCTTGCAGCCGTCAAGCACCCATGTCTTTTCGGGAAGAGACGGCTTCCTGTAATCGGTCGGCAGCAAGGGCTCCATCATCTGACCTAGTATACCGTCACCCAGTATCATAACAGGACTCCTGTACTCGTCGGCCTTATCAAAGGCCAGCATTGTCAGATTCCATAATTCCTGCAAGCTGGAAGGAGCATATACGAGCATATTATAATCGCCGTGTCCGCCCCCTTTCACAGCCTGGAAATAATCCGATTGGCTTCCTGAAATATTGCCGAGACCCGGCCCCCCCCTCTGCATGTTCACAATAACCGCCGGCAACTCGGCTCCGGCCAGATAGGATATTGTTTCCTGTTTCAGACTAATGCCCGGGCTGCTTGATGATGTCATTGCCCTCATCCCGGCTGCAGAGGCTCCATAGACCATATTTATCGCTGCAAGTTCGCTTTCAGCCTGTATAAAAATACCTCCGACCTCAGGCATTCTTCGCGCCATATATTCGGGAATCTCATTCTGCGGGGTAATTGGATAACCTGCGTAGAAACGGCATCCTGCCCGGATCGCTGCCTCGGCAATGACCTCATTGCCTTTCATCAGAATCTTGTTGTCCATGCCTCAAAATTATACCATAACAGACCTTAGTAATTTTGCCGCCCTGCGATTGACGGAAACCGGCCTATTTGATTTAATCAGGAGCTGCTCAGCAACACGGCAATTTCAGATGCCCCCGACTTATGTGCGGTTAAATTTGACAAATACTTAACCCTTCTTTTATGATTCTTTACTTTCCGGGAGGCGCTAATGTTTTTTCAGGATTTAATACTCAGGTTACATCAGTTCTGGTCGGAGAAGGGATGTATACTCCTGCAGCCATATGACATAGAGGTGGGCGCAGGAACATTCCATCCCGCTACTTTCTTCAGGGTTCTTGGACCGGAACCATGGAAGGCAGCATATGTCGAACCGTCGAGGAGGCCCACTGACGGAAGGTACGGAGAGAATCCGAACAGGCTGCAGCACTACTATCAGTATCAGGTCATACTTAAACCTTCGCCTCCCGACAGTCAGGAGCTCTATCTGGAAAGCCTTTCCTTTTTGGGAATAGACCCGCTCAGGCACGATATACGCTTTGTCGAAGATGACTGGGAATCCCCTACCCTCGGGGCGTGGGGTCTGGGATGGGAGGTATGGCTTGACGGGATGGAAATCACCCAGTTCACATATTTCCAGCAGGTTGGCGGAATTGACCTGAAACCTGTTTCACTTGAACTCACATATGGCCTCGAAAGGATAGCCATGTATCTGCAGGAGGTGGACAATGTTTACAACCTGCAGTGGGGCAAAGGCATCAGGTACGGTGAAATCCATCATATGGAAGAGGTGGAATTTTCAAAATTCAATTTTGATTATGCCGACACCGGCTTACTCTCATCACAGTTTGATTCTTACGAGAAAGAGTCGATAAGGCTGAATAAGCTTGGTCTTGTGCTGCCGTCTTATGAGTTCTGCCTCAAGTGTTCGCATACCTTTAATCTGCTTGATGCGCGCGGTGCCATCTCCGTAACCGAAAGGACAGGTTATATCGGCCGCGTTAGAAACCTTGCAAGGCTCTGCGCAAGGGCTTTCTATAAGCAGCGGGAGGAGATGGAATTTCCCCTGCTGGCTTCCCAGTCCTGATCAGCAGACTTAATAGAAACACACAGTTTGCAAAAAATTTTTCAAATTAGAAGGCAGATGTGATGAAAAAGGCCTGCCATCGATACCTTAAGGACCTTATACGTGGTCAGCCAGCCTTAGCCCAGAAAGCACTAAAGGTGACATCTGCGGTCACGCGCATAAAATACAAATCTCTCGATTTGCAGGGTTTTTTCAGCACGTCTGCCATCGTTCCAATTCAACATTATAGAAACTTTTAAAATCTCATCCGGACCCGGTAGATCAGTTTTACTTCTTTGTCACGGGGAACCGGGATGATGAAGTCGGCGGCAAATGCTTCGGTCTTCGTAAACTCATGGGAGGAACTGAGCATTGTCCAGTCGCCAGGTATCGGTTCGATGACTTTCACAGTAACGTCTTCTTTCTTGTGGTTTCGCAGTGAAAGCTCGAAAGCTGCCTCATAGGTATCTGAAGCGATCTTTTTCCAGTCCGTCTGTTTTCTGCCCCCGACAACGTCAAAGGCGTCTCCCAGTTTAACCCTGATCTTTTCGTCCTTGGGCGTATGGTCGATCCGATCCTCTCCGACAAACTGCAAGCTGCCTTCACTGTCATGTTTATAGACCCTCACAATACCCTTCGGCAGCGGCAACCCGAGATTATTCTCTTTCCTGTTATCGATCTCGACAAATACCCCGACCTTCTGTTTTGAAACGCTCTCGCCATACCGGCTGTAGAAGTAAAACTTTTCACCCTGAAAAACAAGCTCCTTCCTGACAGGAATATCGTCTGCAGTAATAAGGTTTATCTGTTTAGTCTGGTTGTCTTTGATAGTTGCATTCCGCTGTAAAGTGTATATATGGTATTCAAAAAATTCCTCCTCTTTAAACTGCGGCTCCGCCTGGGCAGAAGCCTCTGCCACGCGCAGCATTTTGTCCCTGTATTCGTATTCGTCCTTTACCCTGTTCACATCGCCAGCGACAAGTTTCATTCTTGCATCCGTATATGTTGCACCGCTTCTGTTATCTATGGTAACCCAGCCCGATATATCCGCCGCGTCATCTTTTGCATTCAGCGTCAATACATAATCAGCCCGCCAGTTGATTCCGCCGGTCAGATATGTTGCCTCGACCTTCTGCACTGAAGAGAGTGTATTGTCAAGGAGCCATACAAGAGTAGGTTTGGAGATGAGGTTTTCGGGAACTTCAGGGAATATGATCCTTCCCGGATGCCCGAAGGTTATTTCATTGCCTATCCTGAATATGGGACCGCCGTTATTCGAAAGAAGTGTCGCCGTTGCAATCTCCTCACGTTCGGTATAGGGATTTTTGTAGTAGAGCTTAACTTCCTTTCCCACGTATTTATCTAAAAGTTTCTGTGGGTTAAGCAGGTCATATTCGTAATTCTGCTCCAGAATCCTAAGGCTCCGGGCGTCAATGAGGGATTTAATATGAACACTCGCAGGGATTATCTGGGAAGCAACATCCCCAAATCTAAGTTCGCCGGTCCCCTTCGGCAGATTTATTCCCCTCTGGTCTTTAACAAGCCCGAGGTTGACATTGTAAATGGTTATTTCCACCCCGGCCTGGTCTTCCAATCCAGTTGCAAGTGCCCTGGTCCTGCCTTCATCGGTTCGGGCAGCAGCGATATCGGCAAATACAATCGCCGTCAAAAAAGTCAATGCCAAAAAAATAAATCTCCATCCGGCTCTCATATCAAATTCTCCTTTATCTATTATTTCTTCCCTTAATCTCCAAAATTTTCCTGAACCTGCTTCCTGATAATCTTACCAGATACTTTCTTAACATGTAACATGCCGGCAAAGAATTAAGCACTGCCGGCAGCAGCTAAAACTATTCATAATAAGGGTTGATAACAATATTGAATGAAAAACCTTCAGCATTATGATCGGTAAGTTCGTCTATCCTTTTTCCGTCCACAAATACGGTCCTCTTGTCCATATAAATACGGTGCCATTTCAGAGGTTTAAAAGAGCCACGGCTCATCGGAAAAGTTTTTTTCCTTCCTATATATATGTGATCTGTCACTGTATAATCTGAACAATAATCGCAAAAACCGTCTATCTGTCGCTGAAAATGCTCTTCAAACTTTCTTACACTTGACTCGGTTTCGCCTGTAACAAAATCAAGTCCGGCGTTAAAGTCACCGGCGATAACTGGGGGGAGTTCCCCGGGTCTGGCCCTGTTCCTCACAATTTCAATTATTTTGCATGCCTGTATGCTGCGTTTCTTCTGCCCTTTATCTTTCCCCGATCTAAATCCGTACAGAATCTTTTCATACCATTTTACGCGACCGTATATGCTTAAATGGGTGTTATAAAGGCGCAGACGGTATCCTTCTTTTTTATGCTTCAGAAAAACTTCCATAAGAAACCGGTTATCTCCGATACTCCATGTTTTTGTTCCGATAATCTTCCATTTATCATCCGCTATTACTCCCAATCCACCTGCATTTTGTTGCAGCCCGTATCTTTCGGATATTATGGCATGGGCTTTCCGGCCATAAAGCAGTGCAAGTTCAGCAGCAAGGCAACTGGCGCCATTGTCGTAGTATTCCCCTGCCATACAATCGGTCATCTTTCTTTTTTTTAACTCCTGAATGCCAATCAGTCCGATTTGATGGGGATAGTCATGGTAAAACTTCTCTGCTATGCCTCGAATACGCAATGCATAATCAGCTGCAGAATGGTGCAAGTTAATAGTTCTGATAATTAATGCAGATTCTTTTCTTTCATTTTCTTGTCCATATAAGGCAGTTGGATTTATGATAAGAAACCACAAGAGTAAAACAATAAACCTTTTAAACTTCATATCTATCAGTTCTTCCATTTCTTCCAAAAAATACACTAATACTGTTTATTGAAACAAGTAAAATCTGCCCGGAAGTTAGATATTATAAAATTATGGCTTACAGGCGACTGTTTGACAATGTTGCAACATAACCCGCACTGTGGTATCAATTATCTATGAATGACCTGCTTGCTCTGATTACGCTTATGGTCTGGCCGGTGATTCCGCTTTTCTGGATTCCGGTTCATTATGCGGTCCATTTCTTCCGCAGACGGGGGCTGGCGGTATATCTGATTCCGGTGTTTACGTGGCTGCCTCTGGCTTTTCTGATTTATGAGAACAGGGCATTTCTCATGCAGTATAAGGTTAGTCTGCCTCTTTTAACAGAAGTCGCCGGATGGGTAATATTCATTTCAGGAATGCTCCTCCATATCTGGACCGCAAGGCTTCTGGGCCTTCTTGGGATTATCGGCGTGCCTGAGGTATGGAGTAAGGTTAAGGAAAACCTTGTATCGGAAGGGCCTTTTTCCATAGTCAGGCATCCCACTTATTTTGCGCATACGCTCATTTTCTCAGGAGTATTTCTAATAACCGGCTCTCTGCCCGTACTGATCCTAACAGCATTTGACCTTACAGTCGTGAACACTGTAATTATTCCGATCGAAGAAAAGGAGCTTGCAGAACGTTTCGGCGACGAGTTCATATCTTATAAAAAAAGGGTCAGATCAAGCTTCTTCCCCTGGTTTAATTAGGAATGAATACGTTTCCTTCGAGAGCATGCGGTTATGTTATAATTTAACACTGGAGCGAGGGATGCATTTCATAGGCCTTGATGCGGGTTCAGTCAGTGTAAAGCTTGTCATTCTCGATGAAAATGGCGATTTGCTTTACAAACACTACGAAAGGCACAAAGGCCATCCGTTGATTGTTGCCCTGGCCAAACTCAAATCCGTAACCGCGGGCAAAGATCAAAATAGACCGGGGAAAGACTTCTCCCTTTCCGTCACCGGTTCTGCCGGCAGACTCATTGCGTCAATATTCGGCATAACTCCTGTAAATGAGATCATCAGTCAGGCCTTTTCTACGCATAAGCTCTATCCTGACATCAAAACTATCATAGAAATGGGCGGTGAAGATTCGAAACTCATATTTTTGGGGGAAGACGGCCGTTCGGTAAAAGATTTTTCAATGAATTCCGTCTGTGCAGCAGGCACAGGCTCATTTCTCGATCAGCAGGCGGAGAGGCTGCGTCTGAACATTGAAGAATTCAGCGTCCTTGCGCTCGAATCCGAAAGACCTCCGAGGATTGCCGGGAGATGCAGTGTTTTTGCAAAGTCGGACATGATACACCTTCAGCAGATAGCGACTCCCGTTCAGGATATCGTCTCAGGCCTGTGTTTCGCCGTAGCAAGGAATTTCAAAGGCTCGATTTCCCGGGGAATGAAAATTATTCCACCCGTTGCATTTCAGGGTGGCGTGGCAGCAAACCACGGGATGGTAAGGGCTTTTAAGGAAATATTCCGGATTGAGGAACTCCTTGTACCCGACAATTATGCGCTGATGGGTGCAATAGGTGCTGCATTGAAGAATATTAACGAAGGCGCTGTTCAGCGCTTCGAAATATCAAGGCTTGAAGATTTCCTTAAATCCTACAGGCCAGCCGAAGAAGGGCATGCACCATTGAAATATGATGGCAGCATTTTTGACGAGGGAAGAAAAGCTGTCGCCTTTTCTTCCGGTATACATGCCCCCTCATCATTGACTGATAATCTTTCTTCCACGCGGGCACCAAAAATAAAGGCTTATCTCGGCATAGATATAGGTTCGATCAGCACAAATCTGGCGGTGACCGATGAAGATGGCAGGCTCCTGGCCAAGAGATATCTGATGACAGCAGGCAGACCGATTGATGCGGTAAAACATGGCCTTGCTGAAATAGGCGAGGAAATAGGGGACAGAGTTGAAATTATGGGCGTCGGCACAACCGGGTCCGGCAGATACATGATTGCCGACTATGTCGGCGCCGATGTAGTAAAAAACGAGATCACCGCCCAGGCAACTGCGGCAGCCTTCATAGATAAGGACGTCGATACGATATTCGAAATAGGAGGACAGGACTCCAAATTCATCTCACTCGAAAACGGTGTAGTGGCGGACTTCGAGATGAACAAGGCATGTGCGGCAGGCACCGGTTCATTTCTCGAAGAACAGGCTGAAAAACTGAATATATCAATCAAAAATGAGTTTCAGGAGCGTGCGCTTTCTGCCGGAAATCCATGCAGGCTCGGTGAAAGATGCACTGTATTTATGGAGAACTCCCTGATGGCAAATCTGCAGAGAGGTGCAGACAAGAACGACCTGCTTGCCGGTCTTGCATATTCTATCGTCCAGAATTATATAAACAGGGTTGTGGCGGGCAAAAAGATTGGGAACAATATCTTCTTCCAGGGCGGAGTCGCGTTCAATAAGTCGGTAGTGGCAGCCTTTGAGAAGTACCTCAACAGAAAAGTCACTGTACCTCCTCACCACGATGTTACAGGCGCAATAGGAATGGCGCTGATCGCAAAGCTGCATATGGATGGCAGCATAACGGAGACCGGCAGGAGCGGAGGTGCAGAAGAGAAGAAACAACGCGTCACTTCTTTTAAGGGTTTTGAACTCTCAAAAATACCCTATGAGATATCGTCCTTCGAGTGCAAAGGCTGCCCTAACGTATGCGAGATTAACAGAATAAAAATCGAGGGTGAGAAGGGGTTCCTGTTTTACGGCGGCAGATGTGAAAAATACGATGTCAGGAAGAAAAAGTCAACCGGCTTTCCAGACCTTTTTGCATTCAGGGATGAAATGCTCTGGAAGGAACACAATGAAAGAGTCCGGCAGAGACAGGGAGAGACCGGGAGCCGAATAAAAATAGGCATACCATATATCTTCTTTTTTCATGATTTCCTGCCTTTCTGGAGCACTCTCCTTTGGGAGCTTGGGTTTGACGTTGAAGTATCTCCCAGGACCAACCGGCAGATCGTAAACCTCGGCCTCGAAAAGGTACTCTCTGAGGCATGCTTTCCCGTAAAGGTCGCATACGGACACATAAGGTATCTGCTGGAGACAAAAGTTGACGCAGTTTTTTTGCCGAGCTTCGTTGACCTTAATGTGCGGGAAGACGAATTCAGGAAAGGCTTGTCCTGCCCTTATACACAGACCATACCTTATGTGTCAAGAATCGCATTTGAAGGTGTAAAAACCATCGCACCTGTCATCAGACTGAGTCGGGGCAGAAAATATATGGCGGATGAAATCAGGAAATCTTTCAGAGAGTTTGGAATAAAAAAAGGGCGAATAGCAGATGCATTGAATTCGGCCTCGGAAGCACAGGCAAAATTTTCAGAGTCTATAAAGGCAAGAGGGCTTGAAGTTCTCTCGTCCATAAAAGACAGGTCTGTCGTACTTATCGGCAGGTCGTATAATACACTCGATAGTGGAGTTAATCTTGAGATACCAAAGAAATTGGCAGACCTCGGGGTCATGCCTATTCCATTTGATTTCCTTCCACTCGAAAATCAGTCCATAGAAAAAGAATGGCCCAATATGTATTGGAAGTCCGGGCAGAGGATTCTGAAAGCGGCAAGGCATGTTCGGGAAGACAGAAACCTCTTTGCCATTTATATAGGCAATTTTCTGTGCGGGCCGGACTCTTTTATACTTAAATATTTCGAGAAAGAAATGGAAGATAAGCCTTATCTGAATATAGAAATAGACGAGCATAGCGCCGATGCCGGGATAATAACGCGTTGCGAGGCATTTCTCGACAGCGTGGGGAACCGTTCAGGGGTATCCGGAAAGCGGATAGCGGCACATAGAACCGTCGCTCCTCGCTTTAGTTCCAAGACTAATCGCACAGTCTTCATACCCCGTATGTCGGACCATTCATTTGCCATCGCAGCAGCATTTGAGCGCTGCGGTATAAGCGCCGAAGTTCTTCCTGAATCCGATAGAAGCACAACCGATATTGGGAGGAAATACGTTTCGGGCAAGGAATGCTATCCGTGTACTGTAACCACCGGCGATATGGTAAAAAAGGTCCTGGAACCCGGCTTTATGCCGGGGAAAAGCTCTTTCTTCATGCCTTCGGGAACCGGACCCTGCAGATTTGGACAGTACAATGTATTCCACAGATTTGTTCTTGACAGTCTCGGCTACGGAGATGTGCCGATATTTTCTCCGACCCAGGACACTTCTTTTTATGCAGACTTGGGGATAGTCGGCAAGAACTTCACTGCCAACTGCTGGAAGGGCATTATCGCATATGAGCTTCTGACCAAATCTCTGCACGAAACAAGACCTTATGAGAAATTGAAAGGTTCCGCCGATCAACTGTATCAGCATTTTCTGAATGAGCTATATTCTTCACTCACGACAAACGGCAGAATGCTTGAAAGCACTCTTGTAAATATTAGAAGGGATTTTGAAAATCTGCCAAGGCGCGATGAAAAAAAGCCTTTGATAGGCATTGTCGGTGAAATATTCGTCCGATCACATGTATTCTCGAATGAAAACCTTGTTCGAAAGGTTGAAGCACTGGGCGGCCAGGCATGGCTTGCGCCGGTAGAGGAATGGATTTATTACGTCAACCTTATGGGATTGAAGAAGGCATTGTTAAAAAAAGAAAAGTCTGCTATTATTAACTTTCTCTTAAAAAAGTTCTTCCAGAAGAGGATAGAGCATAAATTAGCACGGCATTTTGAGGGCTTTTTAAGGACATTGAAGGAACCCGATACAAAAGAGATTATCGCAAAAGCATCGCCTTACCTGCATAGTTCATTTGAAGGCGAAGCTGTTCTGAGCATCGGGAAATCACTTGATTTTATCGAGAGGGGAACATCGGGCATAATCAACGCTATGCCTTTCGGTTGTATGCCCGGCACAATTGTTACTGCTGTATTGATGGGTGTCGGCAGGGATTATGGAATACCATGTATCAGCATTCCATATGATGGCACTGAATCCTCGACTGTTGATATACAGCTTGAAGCTTTCATTGATCAGGCTAAAGAATATAAGGGACGGTATAATAAAAATTAAAGTGGTGAAGAGGAGAGTTGATGAAGCGGCTAATTTAAAGCACGCTTATCTCCGTTTTCCCGTGTCCCCGATTCATATAAAATAAGGAGGTGAACGAGTGGGGAACGTCAAAAAGTGGCGCAAGAAGAAAATGAGCAAGCATAAACACGACAAGCTCAGGAAGAAGACCAAGTTCCAGAGGAGAAAGAGCAAGTAAAGCTTTCGTTATATATATACGGTAACCCACAGGGCAGGGTATTTTAATCCTTTGCCCTGTTTGTTTTCATATGGTACTTTAAGAAATGTTTACTCCTTTTTCGACAACAGGCATCGGAAGCCTGCCTCATACAGACCCTGATGAGGCTTGCAGACTTGTGCTCGAAACCTTTGACATACCTTTCTGGCCCCAATTGCCTAAGCTTTCATTTCGGGAGTTCATGATACCACAGTATTCCGAAGCGCTCCCGTTCCTGAAGATAGATGAGACAAGAGAGGCGATATGGATAGAAAGGGATAGTAGTGATGCACTTACGGTATTCTACGAAGCCTGTTCCGACAAATGGAGGGCCCCTATTTCCGAAAGCTATGCAAAGGGGCTGTATGCATTTATCAGACGGATTAAAGAAAGTTTTTGCCCTTTTTTAAAAGGGCATGTAACCGGTCCGCTTACATTTACCCTTGGGCTTAAGGACGATAAGGGAAAGCTGGTCTACTATGATGAAGAACTCCGGGAGATATCACTTCTTTTGCTCAAGGCAAGGACCTTATGGCAGATAGAGTTACTGAAACATTATGCCGGTCAGGTCATAATCTTTATAGATGAACCTATTCTTTCTGCTCTCGGAACGTCGGCATATATCGGAGTAGATAATAATGAAGCACTGAGGCTCCTTCGGGAAACAGCAGATTCCGTCAAAAATGCCGGCGGAATACCGGGTATTCACTGCTGCGGCAAAGCCGACTGGCCGCTGGTAATAAACAGCGGGGTGAGTATTATCAGTTTTGACGCATACGACTATCTGGAAATGATTTCTCTCTATCCGGAAGAGTTTTCTGGCTTTCTGCAAAAAGGCGGTTATCTCGCGTGGGGTATTGTTCCGACGACGGAAGCCATCAGGGATGAAAATGTCGATTCCTTAAAAAGACGCTTCGATGCCGGCATGAAGCATCTGTCGAAGTTTATACCTGAGTCTCTCCTGTTTTCACAGATATTGCTGACGCCCTCATGCGGTACCGGATCACTTAGTGTCGACGAAACATCAAAGGTTTTTGGTATTCTCAGCGAATTGAAAAAATCGATAGGTTGGGCTTCCTGAAAGGAATACTGGGGGTTTATCTCAGATAGATAAGACTGAGTCCATAAACACTTCGGATCAGGTATCATGATCCCCGGCAGCTTTAACGCTTTTTATACACAACGCAATTAGTAATTGCGCATGAGTTCCTATTCGTCATGCCCGTCCGCCTAAGGCGGATCGGTCGGGCATCCACATCTTCAAAAGATTGGATTCCCGCCTAAGGACTGCGGGAATGACGGGAGATGGTAATAACTCTGTCGATAATGCGCATTTATTTAGTGCGCTAAGTATAGTTGGAGAATTAGAGAGCAAACTTTTCTGTTATCCTGATTAAATCTGCAGTTCACCGGCTGTTGGGCTCGAGCGCATGCTATAGGAAAACGTATACTATAAGAGATCTGTTGAGCCTTTTTTCATCTTATACCGGTTATATAAAAAGGGAATCAGTGAAACCAGGATAACAAGACCCAATCCTGTTACAAATGCCGGAGATATTTTTCCTTTAAAAAGATCTAAAAGTGAGCTCGAAAAAACTATGTAGGCAATGCATGCCGGAAGCATGCAGATAAAGGTGGCCAGAGCATAATGAAAGAATTTTATTTTTGTCAGCCCGAAAGCGTAATTCAGTAGATTGAAAGGAAAAAGGGGAATCAGTCGTGTGAAAGCAACGATCTTCCAACCATGTTTTTCAACTCCTTCATCGAGTCGCCGCCAGCGCGGCCCCCTCAGCTTCTTCTCTATCCAGTCACGGGCAATATAACGTGATACGAGAAAAGCCAGACAAGCGCCGACAGTCGCGCTGGTGATCGTATAAACAACGCCCCAGAAAGGCCCGAACAGAATACCACCAACTATGGTAATCGGCAAACCGGGCAGGAAAAGAGAAGGGGCCACGGCATACATGAGCATATAGAAGACCGGGGCCATTGCACCGTAACCCTCAATTAATTCACGCAGGGCATTCTGTTCCAGATAGCGGGTGCCACCGGTGTAGCGTATTGCAAAGATGGAACATATTACAAGAAGAAGTAAAATAATACGTTTTAGCATGCTACCTTTGTTGCGCTTCTCCGCAATTGGCAGATATCTTTCACGCGTTAAACCACTATGTGGCATCTCCCTGAAATGCTTTTTTAACTTCAGCCGGTTGAGGTAAGTAAAAGGTGTTTTTGCAACCTTTACTTTACCGGACATTGCTGCCTCAGGTTCAAACAGGAGGTCAATAATGTGGGCTGTCGGAGTAAGCGGATTCAGGAAATTAGCACAACCGGCACAATATGCAACCAGTCTTTTCCCATCAGACTCTTTTCTTCTCAGAATCCCCCAATTTCTTGCGAGATCCTGACAAAGGAATCCTACAGAGCCCCCCTCACCACAGCAGAGAGTCTTCGTCCCGCTGTGAGGCATTTCTTCTGCTGATAAACCTTTTCTTGAAACCAAATCTCTAATCGTTGAATGTATCGGTTCTTCGTATCTCACTGCACAGGAATCGTGAACTGATATTATTCCGGAAACCCTGCCGGTTTCAGGCAGGCCGTTTACTGCCATGAATTCATAAACTGTGCTTACAGAGAGTTCATTGCCATATGTTTTAAAGACCTTATAACAGTTGGGACAGGCAACAATAACATTCCGGACACCATTTTGAACGAGGAAGTGCCTCATCTCGTCAAATAAAGTATGGAAATAACTGTCTCTTCCCAGATCATGGGATGGCTTGGTGCAGCAGTCGAGGACGATCCCGAGAGAAGGAACCTTCTGCCTGATATGCTCGAATATTTTTTTTACTTTATCCGGCCTTGTGCCGGGAAGTGTGCAACCCGGAAAAAATATAGTGTCACAACCGGGAGGCAAGGAATAGTAAGTATATTTCTGAGAGGTTCCCCGTTTCTCATATGCCAGAATAGGTCCATGTTCAGGATAATCACCATTTCCCCGCCTTACGGTCTCGCGCCGCATATCAAGAAACATCTGTGCAGGATTTATTTTTACAGGACAGACAGCACCACAGAGCTGGCATAGGCTGCACTCAAAGGGCATGCCCTGATGTACTTTATCAGCCGGATCATATGCATCTGCGATATCTTTGGGTTTGCCGTATTTTCTCAAAAATGCACACTCTTTTTCGCAGAGTTTACAGCTGATACATTTTTCAGAGACTATCCGGATCTGCTCCTTAAGGTCCTGACTAACATCAAGTCCTGATACATCTCTAACCTTAACTTCTCTTTTGGCCATATTGTTATTAATGTGTTTGAATTAATGAATTAAGTTTCCGCATGGTTACCCGGAAACGCTTAAGTCTCAAAAACTTATTTTGTAGAAATCAGCTGAATATATCAAATAGTTTCGAGTTATATTTTCAGTACAACATATAGCTTTGACAAAAACTTAAGCAAAGTAATTCTTCCAATTCCTTAATCTGGATATTGAATATAGATACTTATTATGGCTTGAACTTCATTTATAGGAAATTGGTATTGGACATATGTCTATCCATGCATTTAAATAAGACTAAATAATGATTAGAAACGATCGCAAAACTATTGCACTTATTCTTCCCGCGAGAAACGAGGCCCCGGCGTTGCCTTCTGTCCTGGAACAAATACCTTCGGAGGTTGATTACGTCATAGTCGCCGATAATGGCTCGACCGACACCACTGCGCAAATCGCAAAAGACTATGGCGCTATCGTAGTGCATGAAGAAAAGGCCGGATATGGAGCAGCCTGCCTGTCCGGCATCAATATGCTTAAGGCTATCAGTCCGGATATCGTGGCTTTCGCTGATGCCGACGGAAGCGATGAAATTGCGAGGCTTTGTGAACTCATCGATCCTGTTGCTGACGGACACGCTGACCTTGTCATCGAGCGCCGAATCCCCGTTAACCCGGGTGCATTGACTCATCAGCAACGTTTTGGCAATTGGCTTGCCACTTCACTTATCCGTCTTTTGTGGGGACATGCATACACTGATCTGGGACCCATGCGAGCAATAAAGTGGTCTTCGCTGATAGACCTTGATATGAAAGACAAAAATTATGGCTGGACGGTTGAAATGCAGATAAAGGCATTGAAGACAGGTCTGCGAATCATAGAAATTCCTTTGCCATATTTAAAGAGAGCAGCGGGACGCTCTAAAGTAAGCAGGACACTTCGTGGCACCGCAGGCGCAGGAATAAAAATATTGTGGATCATTCTTCGTGAAGCAATTTCGGGTAGCCGGATCGTGAGTAATAAAAAAAGTCAGAAAGTCACGAAAGATGCAGCTTAAAGTTATTGTTCTGGCTCAACATTCGCGAACACAATGTCAAAAAATACCCTATGGCTGGTGCAAGGAATATACCCGCACTTATAAAATCACTTTCGACCCATTGTCCGAGCAAAGTAAACTCTATTAACACCCTATATGACAAAAAAACCGCCCAGCTTATGGTCAGGCCCGCAACTCCGGCCGCAAAAGGGAGAAGACAGACAAGATATATTGTATACCAGGGATGAAGAGTAGGTGTCAGCAGGAGATATGCAAAAACGATTGCATAAAAAGTTTGCATCATTGCAACAGGTATGGCGTCGGGTGGCGTCAAATGCCTTTTCCTGTAAAAAAATGAGAGCGTAACAAAAGTTGCGATGGAAAGAAATAAAAAACCAAGGATAAGTCTTGAAGTCTTTCCTGGAAAACTAAGGTATCGCAGCAGACCGAATATAAAGCCTGAAAATTCCCAGTTCAAAAGATATATATTCAGGGTGCTGCCCATATTAAGAATATCAGGCATGAAAGGGATAGTAAGGGCAACCGCACCAGATATTATTCCGGCAAGAAAAAAAATCCTTGAAACACCCGTTAGATAAATCAGTAAAGCGGGCAGAAAAAAGACCGGAAAGAGTTTTACCAGAGATCCAAATGCGAAGGCCAAACCTGCAATCGTGTGTATTGCTGCTCTTTGCAAATATGATTGCCGGGATACCGGACTTTGAATGTCTGCGTCGGCCGGTTTGGTTAAACGAATCAACAATACAAAACTAATGAGGAAAAAAAAGATACCCGCAACGTCGATATGTCCTGAGCCGGCGACTTCAAGCACGGGAATGGGATGCCATGCATAAAGCACCGAGCGCCATACCGGCAGTGCCATATCTGAAAGAAGCTTTATTATCAATATGCAGACAGCGATATCTATAAGGGTCAGAAGTGCTTTCATGCCGGTCAGACTTCCGGAGAATACTGATCCGAGAGCAAAAACAATCTGGGAAGCAGGTGGATATATCGTTAAAAGGTCGGGGTGGTTAACTCTTTGAAGAAGCGCCAGATCAATTCCGTTTGCAGATTGCATATCAGCAGGGGCCATTGCATAAGGGTTAATACCGCTCAATGTCCGAAGGCCATCCCAAATATAGCGATATATATCATCAGAAAGCTCAGGGGGCCGGAAGAGGAAAAAAAGGCGGATAAGAATGGCAATTATGATTATATTTGCCGGCGACCAGTTGATTTTGCACCTTTCGCCCGCATACAGAACAAGGGTCAGTATTATCGTGACTGCACCCGTAATAACAACTAGAGATGGAATTGATGCACGCAAATCAGCCTGCAGGGCTAAAAAAAAATAGGAGGCTATTATGCTGACCGGGATACCCGCTGCAAAAACCTTATGCAGATTTTTAATCAGGAAACTATCCGTTCTGTTTATAGGTGTGGTCATATTCTGCCCTCAAATAAACAGTGAGGCCTTTGCCGCAAACCTTGGACTCATCGAACCTTCAGAATTAAAAAGGAATCCTTCAGCCTGGGTCATACTCGACTCCCGGCCTAAATCCGAATGGACTTCAGGACATATTCCGGGTGCCATCTCATTTTCCTGGGAAGATTATACCAGAACCGACGAGAACGGCGTCCCTTACAGTATATATCCGGCCAGTACCTTAGCCAAAGCTCTTGGTGAAATGGGCATTAATGAAAAGACTGCAATCGTAGTTTACGGCGATGCCGAAAAAAGCTGGGGCGGGGAGGGATGGACATGTTGGGTACTTTCCTGGCTTGGGCATAAAGGGCCTATCCGTCTCTTAGCCGGTGGCATACAGTCATGGCGGATAAATAAGTTTCCTGTGGCAGCCGGTGATGAAAAAAGAGATGGAAAGACGGTTCGTTATGCATTCGAACTCGAGCCGTCCATCGACATATCTACGGAAGAAATTGCAAAAAATAAATCCTCTTTTGTTCTTGTAGATACCCGTTCAACCCTTGAATGGTTTAAGGGAAGAATTCCAGGTGCGATACATATACCCTGGGAAAAATTTCACACCGGCAAGGAAAGGCGACCTTTGAGTCCAGTTGAACTACGGAAATTGCTCGAAAAGAAAGGCGTGGATACGCGTAAAACGATTATATATTACTGTACAGGCGGTATAAGGTCCGGCTATGCCTGGCTTGTCCATCAGCTATCGGGTCTGCCTACTGCAAAGAATTACGAAGGAGGACATGAGGCCTGGCAAAAAAAATATTCCAAATAGTCTGCGCTTCTTATCATTAGATATATATGATGAATATATTTAATGTCTGTCCATAAAGTACTGTTTGAGGTGTGATGTCAAGTCCGGACACCAAACGCCTCATGCCGCTATCTGCTCCATATGAAACTTTCTGATGAAAGCAGCAGGGGATAAGTATCCCAGCCGCTGCTGTCTCCGCTGCCGGTTGTAGAA
>Ga0208244_100898_pt1 | contig 21164 bp, 15 predicted proteins | sample SubbioCR12Aug_5A_FD_184828 | JGI IMG/M metagenome (GOLD analysis project Ga0208244, IMG submission 184828) | Serpentinite rock and fluid subsurface biosphere microbial communities from McLaughlin Reserve, California, USA - CR12Aug_5A (SPAdes) | ecosystem: Environmental > Terrestrial > Deep... | reverse complement strand
GCGGGGTTTGCCGCCGGGGGCGCCGATGAGGTCGTGGAGTTCGAGGAGCTGGCGGTGGCGGGCGCGGATGCCGAGGGCGAGGTGGACGAGGAAGAGGGTTAGGTTTTCGAATTCGACCTCGATGGCGAGGCTCTTGAAGCCGCTCTCGAAGTCGTGAAAGGCGGTGCGGAGGATGGGCTCGCGGGCGAGGACGGCGTTGGCCTGTTTGTTGAGGACGGGAACGCGGCGGCCTAGGCCGTCCTGAGGGTATTTGATGCGCGATTCGTGGTAATAGCTGAGTTCGGAGGCGAGTTCGTGTGCCTGGTTCTTGCGGCGGGCGCGGTAGGAGCCCGCATCGACCTCGACGAGGCCGATGATGTCGGGATCCATGTGACGGACGAAGCGGGTGATGTTGGGGAAATGGGCGGTGGTGCGGAAAAGAGTCTCTAGCCATGCAAAGCGTCGGAGGCGACCTGTGCCGTACTGGATGTTGTGGAGCAGGAGTCGCATGGGGGTCAGTCCGTCTCGAAGAGTGAGGCGGGCAGCATGCAGGAGGCGAAGACGTGCCCGGCGTAAAGGGAGGAGTGGACGACGTTTTGACGCCCTTTGAGGTTCTTGAAGGCTTCGAGCCATTGGCCGAGAAGCTGGATGTGGATCTGGCCGGTGACGGGGTCGATGGAGGTGATTTGGAGGTCTTTTGGGCTGTAGCGGATGCCTGTGCCGAGAGCCTTTGAGATGGCCTCCTTGGCGCACCAGAAGCGGAGCATGGCGATGGGGGCCTCGCCGGTGTGGGCGGCGAGTTCGATCTCCTCGTGGGTGAAGACGCCTTTGGTGAAATCTTCGCTAAGGTCGCGGCCGATGGCCTCGATGTCGATGCCGATCTTGGCGTTGGCGACGACGGCGGCGACGATGAGTTTGGAGGTGTGGGCAATGGAGAGGTCGATGTTGGCGGCGGTGTGTTCGCGCCAAGGGCCGAGAGGGTGGGGTTTGCCGGAGTCATCGGCCCAGATGGGAATGTCGGCTGCGGTCCAGCGGGCCTGATGGTATTTCTGGAGGAAGCGGCGGGCGGCCTCTTTGGCGGCGGCGCGGCCGAAGAGCCACTCGACACGGCGGCTGGTGGCCCCTTGCATCTCAAGCCACTCTTCGCGCTCGGTGGGGGAGAGCAGGACGTGGGCGAGGGTCTTAAGCCAAAGTTCCTGATTGTTTTCAAAAATCTTGAAGGGAATGTCGGTAGCGACGGAGGCCGCCACGGGGGTGGAGGGATTGCCGAGGAGTTCGAGGGGCAGCTCGCGGGTGAGGTATTTTTCCGAGGGACGGAGGATGAAGTGGTGGTAGTCTTGAGGGACGCGTTCGCAGAGTTCTTCCCAGCCGCGGAGGTGGATGAGGAGGTTGCCGTTACCGTCGGAAATCTGGATGTCGGCGACATGCGAGCGGGGGGTTACCGAGATGAGCCGGAGGTAGCCGCGCAGACGGGAGCCCTCGGTGAAGCTCGATGCGTAGAACATCATGCGGCGGGCGCGGAAGGGGATGGAAATGGCGCCGGCGAAACGCTCGTGCGAACGCCAGAGAGAGAAGCTGGAGACGATGCCGTCGAGGAGCATGGGCCAAATGGAGAAGATCGGGATGCGCGTGTAGCGGACGGCATTAGCGCGGCAGGGAACCTCGATCTCGAAGTCGATGCCTTCCTCGCTCCAGAGATCGACGTGGCGCACGACACGGAGGCATTCGCCTTGGAAAAGGCGTTCCGGATAGATGTCGTGGCCCGACCAGTTGACCGGGCGCGGGTGTGAGAGGGGGGGCGGCTGGATCGGGTGGCTGATGGTGCCTGCGGCGGTCAACAGGATGGTGGCTTCGATGATCGGCCACGTGAAGGCGCTGTTGGGTGAGTCGTCGCGGAGCTGGACGCGGACGGCGGCGTATTGGGGGTCTGCCCAGGCCACGCGCTCGGCGCGGATGATCAGCCGCACGACGCCGCGTTCGAGGCCGATCCAGCGCTGGGCGCGGAGGTTTTCGACTTGTGCGACGCGGCGGCGCGGGATGAGTTTGCGCGCGGCTTCACACATGATTTCCAGCCCGGAGATGAGGGAAAGGATGGTGAGCCCCTTCATGTCGGGGTTTGCGTAGGAGAGCTGTGAGGTGCCGAGGGAATAGTCGCGCAGGAAAGGGTAGTCTTCGAGGGTGATGACTTTCGCGATTTCCATCAGGACGCCGGGCTGTTCCTCAAGGATGTCGGCGTTGGCCAGCATGGGGAGATCCGCGCCGAAATCGAAGCGCCGCTTGTCGCTGATGACGGGCATGGCTTTGCGGGCCTGCTCGGTGGTGGTGCGCGAGGCTGTGAGGAATTCGCCGGACGGCGAAAAGACGTTGAGGGAAGGGAGCTGGGCGGAGAGCCGAAGGTCGTTTTCCGTGCTGCGGATGGAGACAGAGAGAGGGGTGTCGAAGTCGAGCGCGTTGCAACGGCGGCTGGCGTGGAGCATGGTGAGGTCGAGTTGCACGCCTTGGGCTGCCAACATGCCGAGCGCGTGGTGGAGTTGGAGGAGCCCTGAACGGTGGATGCGGTTGACGGCGACGGCTTGATGGGACTGGTTTTTGAGGGTCTCGCCGATGGCGTTGGTCATGTTGCCGCGCGCGCCGAGTTCGATGAAGACGCGGAACCCGTCTTCGTACATCTGGCGGATGGTGTCCTCAAAGAGGATGGGGGATGTCCACTGGTCTGCGGTGATGTTCAGGATGGCGCGGGGTTGCGTCGGGAGACGTGCGGCGGTGGCGCAGGAGTAGACGGGGATTTTAGGGGTGTGTCGCACCCAGTGGGCAAGGAACTGTTTGACCGGCGGCAGGATTTTGGAGCACCAGGGCGTATTGAAGGGGCGGTCCATCGGGATGGACATGGTTTTTGCACCGCTTTTGTGCAGGTCGGCGGTGACGGCTCGGGCGATTTCAGGCGAGAGCGCGATGGTCTGCTGGCGGGGACTGTTGAAAAAGGCCGTCGCCATGCGCCCCGGGTTGTCGTCGATCAGCTTTTGGATGAGTTCGGCAGGGGCGTCGATCACGGAGAGCATCGCGCAGGCGGGGAGGTCCTCCCGGTCGGCGAGGCGGTTGAGCATGTGGTAGCCTTCGCGCATGAAGAGGACACGCTTGTTGCGGGTGAGGTTGCCATAGACGCCCGCGATATCGAGCGCGGCGAAATCGCCGCCGCTGAAGCCGACGAGTCCGTCGGGGGAGACGCCCATCCGCTCAAAGAGTCGGTAGAGGGCGGTGTTCGCGGCATGCACGGCGATCAGCGACTCGGAGAAACCGTGCGCGGAAAAGCCGTCGGCGTCGTGTCTGTAGCAGGCGGCAGGGGGAAAAATGTAGTCGGAAGGCGAGAAGGCGTCGCTGTTTCGACTGTGAAGCGCCTCTTGGAGTTCGTCGAATGCGTTGCGGCAGTCGTTGAAGACGAGGCAGAGGTCGCGCAGCATGTCGGGATAATATGAGACCGCGCCGGGGAAGAGGAAGGCGATGCGTCCGCGGGGGCAGAGCCGGTCGCGGAAGAAATAAGTGCCGCTTTTGTCGCGGATACGTCCGGCGTTGTCCACGAGCTTGCGGTGGGCAAGCGCGAGGCGATCACGCAGATCCGGCAGTGAAGAGGCCACGACGGCGATGGTGGACGGCATGCGTCGCGCGGAACGTGCGCAGGTGTAGGCGACATCCTGAAGCAGTGCGTCGGGGGCGTGTTCCAGAAAGTGGATGACGCGTTTGATCTCGTCCGCCAAAGCGGTGTCGTTCGGGGCACCGATCAGACAGAGTTCGCTGTCGAAGGGGTCGTAGAGATGGGTGCCTCGGCTCATGTCTCCTCCGGGTATTCTTCAAGGATTGCGGAGGCGCATGTGCCCGTGAAATCGATGGCGGACACGCAGGCGCGACGCGGGTTCTGCTTGTTGCCTCTGATCCATGGGCGGGCATCGTTCAGCAGGTAGATGGGCGATTTCGCCGACATGGCGCGCAGGAGGGGCTTTTCGATGGCGATATGGGGCGGCAGGACGCGGTGCGAGAGCGCGAGTGCGGTTTTGAGGATGCCGGCGGCGCCCGCAGCCCAGAGGGTGTGGCCTATGTTGCCCTTGACAGAGCCGATGCCGACGAGGGGCTGGCCGGGCTTGCGCTCGCCGCAGATCTCGTGCATGACCTGAAGCTCGGTCTGGTCGGAATGGGGCACGCCGGAACCGTGGGCCTCGATCAGTTGGATGGAGTCGGGGGCGATGTCGGCAGCGTGCATGGCGCGGCTGACGGCGCGGGTGAGGCGTTCTGGGGTGGGTACGCGCTGGTGCTGGTCGAGTGCGGCGGCGGCGATGCCGGTGCTCCGGATGATGGCATAGATGCGGTCGCCCTGACGAAGCGCGTCTTTGAGCCGTTTCAGCACGAAGAACGCGCCGCCTTCGCCGGGGAGGGTGCCTTCCGCGTCGCGGCTGAACGGCTGGAGGGTTTTGCCGCGCGAGAACGGGAGTGTTCCCGCGAAACCTTGCAGGGCGGCTTGGCTGAGAGGCGGCTGGATGGCGCCTGCCAGCGCGATGTCCGAACGGCGGAAACGCAGGTCGTCCATCGCGCCTTGGAGGGCCTGATGGCCGGATACGGCGCCCGCATCGACGACGAAGGCCGGGCCGGCGAAACCGAGCAGGTGCGCGGTCCATGAGGCGATGACGCAGCCGAGCGCGGAAAGGAAGGCATACGGATTGGGTTCTGGCAGGGATGCGACGAGTTGGGCGCGGATTTCCTCCAGTTGGTCTTGGCTGGCGCCGGGGACGAATTTGCTGATGATGCCGAGCGTCTGATCGACGAAGAAGGTGTGCTGGAGCCAGTTGACGGAGGCGGTGTTGAAGGGCGGCGCGTAGCCGAGGTGCAGGGAGACTCGGTCGGTGGGAAGGCTGCTGATGGAGCTGCCGCTGTCACGCAGGGCATCGATCGCGAGTTGCACGGAGAGAAAAACGTCCTGATTCTCGCCCGCGTTCATTTTGCGGGGGAAATATTGGTCGGAGGGATTGCACGCATACAGGTCGCCGAGCTGGCCGCCGAAGGCGGGGATGGCGCGGTCGAAGAGGTTGCGCCGCTGTGCGTGGGGCGAATTTGCGGGGGTGTTGTCCGTAAAGGGCGAGAAAAGTGCCCGGCGTTGCATGACGTTACGCCAGAATGCCGCGAGGTTTGGTGACTCCGCAAAGCGGCAGGACATACCCGTGATGACGATGTCTTCGCGTGATGTGCGGGGTGTGGGCATTCGGACTACTCGGCGAGAGATGGGGGAACCGCGTTGACGCCGGAGGGCGCGTAACAATGCTCTTGGGCGGGGAAAGCCCCGCTCTGGACCTCGTTCGCGTACGTTTGGAAGGCGGTGCGAATGGTCTCGGCGAGGGCGGCGTAAGGCTTCACGAAACGCGGCGGCTTTCTCTCGCTGAGGCCGAGCAGGTCGTGCATCACTAAAACCTGCCCGTCGCAGACTGGGCCCGCGCCGATGCCGATGACGGGGACAGGGCAGGCGGCGGTGACGGCGGCGGCGATGTCAGGCGGGACGCATTCGATGATGATGGCAAAAGCTCCTGCCACGGCGAGCGCTTGGGCGTCATCCAGCAATTGTGTGGCCGCCTCGCGTGTCTTGCCTTGGACTTTGTATCCGCCCATGACGTTCAGCGACTGGGGCGTCAGCCCGATGTGGCCGAGGACGGGGATGCCGTTCTGCACGAGCGTTCGCACGAGGTCGGCGCGGAAGGCCCCGCCCTCAATTTTGACGGTGTCGGCTCCGGCCTCCTGAAGAAAGCGGCCGGCGTTGCGGATCGCTTCGGAAACGGATACCTGATAGGAGAGGAACGGCATGTCGGCCACAACGAGCGCGTCGGTCGCGCCGCGCGCCACGGCGGCGGTGTGGTGGAGCATCACGTCCATGGTGACCGGCAAGGTGGAGTCATAGCCGAGAACCGCCATTCCAAGGGAGTCTCCAACGAGGAGAAGCGGTATGCCGGCGGCTTCGGCCAGACGCGCGGAAACGTAGTCGTAGGCGGTGACGCAGGGAAGCTTGCAGACGCCTTTCGAGGCCGCAATCTTGGCCACATTCCATGTTTTCATGAGCTTCATTTTATCACAATCCGAGCACCGGGCAACCTGCTAAACACGATTTAGGGAGAAACTCCCCGTTGCCTGTTTTGCAGGGAACACATTTCACGATTTAAGGCAAAGGGGCTTTGCAAGCGCGGCGCGGATGCCGTATTCTTTACGGCCATAAGCCATGAGACGCTATATTGTCAGACGACTGCTTGAGATGTTGCCAACGACCCTCGGTGTTCTGGTGCTGGCGTTCCTTCTTTTTCATGTGGTGGGCGGGTCTCCCGCGGAGGTCGTTTTGGGCAAGAACGCGTCGGCAGAGGCGCTGGCGAGCTTTGACACGCGGTTCGGATATGACAAGCCGTTGCTGTGCGGGAACTGGTCGGAGGTCAGGGCACTGGGGCGTTTGCCGTCGGTGAGGCTGCCTCCGCCGGATGCGGGGGGGCGTCGGCAGGTGCCCATCGCCTACGCGTTGCCTGCGGGCACGTATCGCTTGAACGTGGGGCAGGTCTTGCTGGGGCTGCGTGAGAGTGCGACGGGGGCGGAGGATGAGGCGCTGGTTGACGGGCCTGCGCCGCTGACGTTCGTGATCCGCGAGGGCTGGAAGGCCGTGTCGTTGGATGCGGGCGGGGCGTTGCCGGAGGTGTTGCGGCTGGAGAGGGGAAATGGCGGTTTTCTCGATTCGCAGTTTGCGCATTATCTTTCGGCGCTGGCGCGTGGCGATATGGGCGTCTCGACGGAGCATAATCTGCCAGTCGCGCGCGTGTTGCGGGATGGCGCGGGTCCGTCGTTGTCGCTGACGGTGCCGATCCTCGTCGGGGGGACGCTGGTGGGCGTGATGCTGGGGCTGGTGTGTGCGGCGTGGCGCGGCGGGGTGCTGGATCGGGTGGTTTTGGTGGTATCGACGGTGCTGATGAGTGTGAATTATGTGGTATGGGTGTTGGCCGGGCAATTCCTGCTGGCGTTCAAGTTGAAACTATTTCCGGTCTGGGGGTTCGAGTCGGCGGCGTATCTGGTGTTGCCGGTGATGATCGGCATCGTGAGCGGCTTGGGGCGTGACATCCGGTTTTATCGCGCGGCGATTCTCGATGAGATTTACAAGCCGTATGTGAGGACGGCGCAGGCCAAGGGACTTGGCGGCGGGCGGATCATGGTGCGGCATGTGTTGCGGAACAGCCTGATCCCGGTCGTGACGTATGTGAGCCTGTCGATCCCGTTCCTTTTCACCGGCAGCTTGATGCTGGAGAGTTTTTTCGGAATTCCGGGGTTGGGGAATGTGAGCCTGAACGCGATCCATTCCTCGGACATGGCCGTGGTGCGTGCGGTGGTCATCTTGGGTGCGTTGCTGTATCAGGGTGTGCAGTTGCTGACAGACCTGTGTTACGCATGGCTTGATCCGCGGGTGAGGTTGGGCTAAGCCTGCGGATGTCAGGGGCAAGGAGTCAGACGTTGGGTAAAGACGTGAGTGTTTTAAGGCGCCTATGGAACCGGTGGGACACCCGTTTGTGTCTGCTGGTTGTCGCCGTGTATTGCTGCGCGGCAGTGTACGGGGAGGTTGTCTATCAGGCAGGCCGGTTGGCAGACCGCACGCCGACGTACAATCAGGTGCATGCGTCCTCGCGGTATGTGCCGCCCGCGTTCGTGCGCGTGTTCACACGTGCGCCGCGCCCTGAAGGGCAGCCGCTCTACCTTTTGGGGAGCGACAATCTCGGGCGGGATGTGGCGCAGCGGCTGGTTCAGGGGGCCCGCATCGCGTTTCACGTCGGGATTGTCACTTCGCTGATCGCGATCCCGTTGGGTGTGGTGCTGGGGTGTCTTGGCGGGTATTTCGGCGGGCGAGTGGATAGTGTGGTGGTTTGGCTTAGCGCGACGGTGGCGTCGATGCCGGGCCTGCTGTTTATTCTTGCGATCGCGATGGTGGTGGGGCAGGGCCTGTTGGGCGTTTATCTCGGCATCGGGCTAACGACGTGGGTGAGTGTTTGCCGGAATGTGCGGGCCGAGGTCATCAAGCACCGGGGGCGGGCGTACGTGCAGGCCGCCAGAGTTTTGGGTTATGGCCACGGGCGCATCATTTTCCGCCATATCTTGCCGAATGTGATGCACATCATTCTGATCGCCTTCTCGATCCGGTTTCCGGCGTCTGTGGCGACCGAGGTCTTTATCAGTTTCCTCGGGATCGGTGTGCAGGGTGAGCCGTCATGGGGCATCATGATCAACAACGCACGGCTGCGGCTGTGGCAGGGGGTGTGGTGGGAGATGACGTTCGTAACGCTGGCGATCTTCGCGCTGGTCTTGGTGTTCAACCATCTGGCTGATGCCTTGCGTGACCTGCTTGACCCGGCTCTGCGCAATACCGTTTCAGAGGGGTAGGCTCAAACGCGGCGGGTGGTAAGCAGTTGACGCAGTTTCGCGGACAGCGTGTGTATGGCGAACGGCTTTTGGATGAAATGGACGCCTTCGCTAAGCACTCCGCGATGGGCAATCGCGTCTGCCGTGTAGCCGGACATAAAGAGGCATTTCAGATCCGGGAATTCGGATTGGAGCCGTTTTGCCAGTTCCAGCCCGTTCATTTCTGGCATGATGATGTCGCTCAGCAGCAATTGGAACGCTCCGGCGTGTTCCTTTGCGAGGCACAAGGCTTCCTGAGGGGAACAGGCGTCCAGCACCCGGTAACCGAGTTTGACCAGCATCAGCTTGACCATCGCAAGGATGGCTGGCTCATCCTCTACGAGAAGCACGGTCTCTTGTCCTCTGGGCAGATTGTTCTCATCGGGCGGTTTTTCCGCTTCGTTCACGATCTTCTCGCCTCTGTAGCGGGGCAGGCCGATCTTGAAGGTGCTGCCTTGCCCGGGTTCGCTGTAGACGGAGATGAACCCTTTGTTTTGCTTGATGATGCCGTATACGGTGGCGAGCCCGAGACCGGTGCCTTCGCCCATTTTTTTTGTCGTGTAGAAAGGTTCGAAAAGATGTGTCATGACATCCTTTGTCATTCCGCATCCGGTATCGCTGACCGCGATCATGACGTAGTCGCCGCACTCCACGTCGGCATGGGTGTAGCAGTATGAGGGGGTGATGGTCATGTTGTCGGTTTCAATGGTGAGGCGTCCGACACCGTTGATGGCGTCGCGGGCATTGACGCACAGGTTGGCAAGGATCTGGTCGATCTGGCTGGGGTCGATCTGCACAGGCCAAAGGTTGTCGGCTGGGCACCATGCGAGATCGATCTCTTTGCCGAGCAGACGCCGCATCATGCTGATCATGCCGGTGAGGGTGTCGTTCAGGTTAACGACCTTGGGGGCCACAGCCTGTTTGCGGGCAAATGCGAGCAGTTGCCGCGTCAGGTCGGCGGAGCGCTGGGCGGCCTTTTGTATTTCGATGAAATCACAATAGAACGGCTGCCCCGGCGCGAGCCCTTCGAGGGCCATCTCCGTGTTGCCGAGGATGACGCTCAGCATGTTGTTGAAATCGTGTGCGATGCCGCCTGCAAGGCGCCCGATCGAGTCCATGCGCTGGATCTGCTGGAGCTGGGCGGTCATACGCAATGCCTCGGTAATGTCTTCGAACACGGTGGCGAAGTGCCCCTGCTTAGGGCAGGAAACGGAAATACGGAATGTTTTGGCGAGGGGTTCGAAGGTCGTTTCAAACTGACAGGGGACGCCGGTCGCGGCCACATCCGCGTAGAGGCAGAGGTAGGGCGGTTCGCCGCACCTGTAGACCTCAGAGGCGCATTTGCCGACGACTTGGTCTGCCGCAAGGTTTAGCAAACGCTCATAGGCGGGATTGACGGACTCCAGAACGTAGTCGGATGCGTTTCCCGCTGCATCGTACACGATGCGGTGGAGTGCGACGCCTTCATTCATTGAGTGATAGAGGCTTCGGAAACGTTCTTCGCTCTCCTTGAGACGCTCTTCCGCTTGTTTCCGGTCTTCGAGAATATCAAGCAGGGCAAGTCTTGATCGGTCTGATTCCACGGCGAGGCGGCGCGCCTCTGTTTCCCGGAGGCGTAGCGCTTCGTTGGCCTGCCGCAAATCGCGTGTCCGGTCATGAATCAACTGCTCGTGCCGCTCAAAGGAGATCGCGTTCCGCAGGACGAGGGCTGCGATGGCCGCCAGAGCCTTGAGCAGGGCTATTTTCTCTGCAAGGTTCTGGTGCTCTGGAACACCAAGCGCCAGCACAGCTCCGACACGGGCAGAACCTGTGTTTAACGGCACGCAGATGGATTGTCCGTGAACGCCCGCCTCTTGAAGCAACGCGGCGATTTCGGGGGCGGTTTCGCTGTCGATGAATCATGGGCAAAATCGTAAAGCGCGTCGGCAGACGAAGAACAGGCCCATTCTTTCAGCTTTGGCGGATTAGTGCTGATCGGTCGATGCGCGTGGACTTTTGCGGTCACCTGACACTGGACAAGAATGGCACAGCACGCGCCGGTTGAGCGAACGACCTCCTCTGTCAGGCTGTCGCTGACCGTGACGGGGTCATCGGCAGACAGCGATGTCTTCCCGAGGAAGTTCATGATCGCGGCGCAAGGAACGTCGCCAGTAGGGCTATCTGTGTCATTCATGTCTGTGTCTTGTCTTTGGCGATGTGGGGCCGTCGCTTCAGCTCATCTGTCCTTGGCTGGAATAACGCGGCGGTTCTCCGAGTCGGGCCAACAGTTCGTTGACCTCCCTCTTAAGCGTCTGGTTGCGTTCAGAGTTGTCGATCATCACGGCCTGCCATCGGCGGAGCTCATCAAGCTGGCGGTCGCGTTCCGCATTGGTGCGCTTGTGCTCCGTGATGTCACGAACAACGGCAAGAATGCATCCTCTGCCCAAAATGTAGGAGTACCGCAATGTGACCTCTACGGGGAAGAGTGATCCGTCACTTCGCTTCGCCATCCACTCGAACTGCTGCGGTCCTTGTTCCGTTGCGTTCCGAATATACCGTGTCACCTCCACTTGGCTGCACTCGGGGATATCCGCGCTCAAGGCCACGATGTTCGTCCGAAGGACATCGTCTTTCGAGGAATATCCGTACAGGCGAAGAACGGAATTGTTCACGTCAAGGATTCGCCCCGTATTTACTTCCTGAATGAAAATGCCCTCGGACGTCGCATTGAAGATTTCTCGGTAGCGTTGCTCGTTTTCGCGGAGCTTCCGCTCGGATTGTTCCAGCTCCGCCAATTGTTGCCGCAACTCCCGGTTCGCCTGCTTCAGTTGCTCGGTTTTTGATTCGAGTTTCCGTATGAGGGTTTCGTTGTACTGCTTGAGAAAAACCTTCTCTTCTGCGGGCTCCTCGGCCACAGGTTCAAGTTCCTGCGGGGCATCGAGCACTTCCCTGATGGTCTGGATGAAGGCTTCGGGCTCTTCGGGTTTGACGATAAAACGGGCTGCTCCGAGACTGAGGGCAAAGTCCCTGTCGCGCTCATCCGTATAGGTGGCGGTATAGAAAACGAGCGGTATGGTTTGGAGCGCCGGGTCTTTTTTGCATTCCCGGCAGAGGGCAAAGCCGTCCATCACAGGCATCAGGATGTCTGTGATGATCAGATCTGGCGGCGTCTTACGCGCCAGTTCCAGCGCCTCGGCTCCGTGGCGCGCCTCTTGCAATACATACCCGTTGCCGCCTAGCAGCGCCCGCATGAGGTAGAGGTTGTCCTCCTTGTCGTCGACGACCAGAATGCGTTTGTGACTCATGCGTTGTCCTCCTTCGTGTTCGGGCTGAGGTAACCTGCCACCTCAGAAACAAAAGTCGAGGGATTAATCGGTTTTTCGATATAGCCGTCGCAGCCTGCTTCCAATGCTTTTTCACGGTCTCCGGGCATGGCGTATGAGGTCACGGCTACCAGCGGGGTGTGGGCGAGTGAGGGGGTAGCGCGTAAGGCCTTTGCGACCATGTAGCCGTCCATCGACGGTAACTGGATGTCGAGCAGGATCATTTGCGGCTGGAGACGTTTTGCCATTTCAATGCCTTGAGGCCCATCGACCGCGCAAAAGACGGTGCACCCGTTTTTTTCGAGCAGGAATGTTGTGAGGTAACGGTTTTGCTCATTGTCCTCGATGATCAGGATCACAGGGTTTGTCATGATGGACTCCCTTCTGTTGGCAGGGTTACCGTGAATCGGCTCCCTTCGCCCCAAGTGCTTGTCACCGTGATCTCGCCGCCCAGCAATTCGGTCAGCCTGCGGCAGATGGCGAGGCCGAGGCCCGTGCCTTCGTGCAGGCGGGCTAGGCTGGTGTCGAGTTGTCTGAACGGCTGGAAAAGTGAGGCCATGTCGTCTTGCTTGATGCCTATTCCCGTGTCTGCGACCGAGAATTTAAGCATGCTGGCGTTGCTCTCCGCGGCGAGGGTGATGCTGCCGTGGTCAGTGAACTTGACCGCATTGTTGAGCAAGTTCAGCAGAATCTGCTCAACGCGCTTGGCGTCGCTCCAAACGGTGCCTAACGGAGACGCAATGTCCAAGTGCAGGCTGAGGCCCTTTTTTTCCGCAAGGGGTTTGATAATGGCGATGACCTTTCGGAGCGATGCCTCCATGTCGAACGGCGACTTATTGACTTTCAACTGCCCTGCCTCAATCTTAGAGATGTCGAGCACATCGTTAATCAAGGCCAGCAGGTGCCTTGAGCTTTCGCGCACCATCTCAAGTTGTCTGTGCTGTTCGTCATTCAGCGGGCCGGCCAATCCCTGAAGGAGGATTCCCGTGAACCCGATAATCGAGTTGAGGGGGGTGCGCAATTCGTGCGACATCGTGGCCAGAAAAGCGGATTTAACGCGGTCTGCCGCCTCGGCGCGTTCTTTTGCGACAGCCAGTTGGGCGGTACGTTCGGCGACACGTTGCTCCAGCCGGGTGTTGAGGTCACGGATCGCGGATTCAGCGTGCTTGCGCTCGGTGATGTCGCGGATGATCGACTGAAGCAGGATGTCCCCGTTCAGTTTCAGGCGGTTCAGGCTCACCTCTGCGGTGAAAAAGGTGCCGTCGCGGCGGCAGTGCAGCCACTCGAAGAATTGAGCGTTCCCGTTGAGGGCTTGGTTGATTTTGTCGATGGCTTTCACCTCGGAAGGCTGTCCGTCAGGTTGGGATGGCGGAGAGTGCATGTGCGGGGACGTGCCCAGAAACTGCTCGCGACTGCAGCCGAACAGCGCCAAGGCACGGGCGTTGCAATCGACGAAGCGGTTGTCGTTCAGCAGTATGATCGCGTCGTTTGCCGTCTCGAACAGCGTGCGGTACTTGACCTCACTTTCGTGCAACGCTTCCTGACTCCAGAGGCGGCGGTGGATTTCCGCGTGCAGGAGGATGGCAAGGAGGGTTGCCGTGACGAGTACGAACGCCCAGCCCTTGTAGATCGACCATTGGGTGAGCGTTTGAGGGTCGAGCGGCAACAGCCCGAGCAGCCAGTCGGAAAGGAGTATCCAGAGTCCAGCCACAAAGACATACGGCAGGATGATTCTGAGAATCGAGCGAACTATGGAGCCGTTTGCGGTCATGCTTGCCCTGTGCTTTTTTCAGGAGATGCCAATGGCGCTGCGTTAAGGGTGATGGTCGGTGCCGGCAACGTGCAGGTGAAGACACTGCCTTCGCCCCACACGCTTGTCACCGTGATCTCGCCGCCGAGCAAACCGATCAGCTTGTGGCAGATGGCGAGGCCGAGGCCGGTGCCCTCGTGCTGTCGTGACAATCCGGTGTCGATCTGGCGGAACGGCTGGAAAAGAGCGCAAAGGTCTTCGTTTTTGATGCCTATACCGGTGTCTGCGACGGAAATGCGGACATTCGCGCCCGCGTTCTCGGCGGTGAGGGTGACACGTCCCCGCTCCGTGAACTTGATGGCGTTATTGAGGAGATTCAGCAGGATTTGCTCGATACGTCGCGGGTCGCTCAGCAGGAGGCCAAGTTCCGGTGCCACATTCACGTGCAGTTCCAGCCCTTTCTTTTCGGCAAGCGGTGCCACGATGCCGGTGACTTTTTGAATTGAAGCCGGAAGGTCGAACGGTTCGCGTTGCACCTCCAGTTGTCCGGCCTCGATCTTGGAGATGTCGAGCACGTCGTTGATCAGAGCCAGCAGGTGGCGGGAGCTGTCGCGCACCATCGAGAGTTGCTTGTGCTGTTCGGGGTTCACAGGCCCGGCCAGTCCTTGAATCAGGATCCCCGTGAAACCGATGATCGAGTTGAGCGGGGTACGCAATTCATGCGACATGGTCGCAAGGAAGGCGGATTTGACACGGTCGGCGGATTCCGCCGCTTCTTTTGCGGTTTTCAGTTCTTCTGTGCGTTGGGCCACGCGCTGTTCAAGCGTGTTGGCATAGTGTTGGAGTTTTTCATAAAGGAAGGCGTTTTCCTCGTTGCGTTGCTCAAGCGCACGGGTCTGGCGTTTGACTTGGCGTTTCAATTCGACGGTCCATACGACGGCCGCCAGCAGCAGGATGGATGAAACGGCGAGTGTGCCTTTGAGCCAGAACGGGAACCGGGCGCGAAATTCCTCCGATGTCCAGCGTTGAAGCGTCCGGTAATAAATCGAGTAGGGGTCGGCTTTGTAATGTTTCAGGCGTGTGTCGATGGCGGCGAGCAGGGCTGGGTTTCCTTGCTTTGGGGCCGCGAAAAAGAGCCGGGTTGGGCTGAAAATGATGGCGGTGTCCTCAAGCAAGGTGTCGCGGAAGTGTCGGGCGCCGTAAAAGCGGTTGACGATCACGGCGTCTGTTTCGCCACTCGACACGGCGTCAGCGGCTTTTCCGTAGTCGGAGAAGGGAACTAATGTGGTTTTCAGGTCGAAGCCCTCGACGATCTGGGAGAACGCCTCCTGCTGGATCGAACGTTCGAGGACGGATATCCGTTTGCCGTCAAGGTCGAGCAGGCTGCGGATGACGTTGCCATGCCGGGAATATATCTGGAACCAGTCTGAGAGGACGGGCTCTTGGTGCAAGGCGAACTGGGCCTCGCGGCTGCGTGTACGCGCCACGTCGGGCATCAGGTCGATCTCTCCCCGTTCGAGCCGGTCAAGCCCCTCCGGCCATGTGCCTGAAACATATTCAATCGTCCACCCCTCATCGGCCGCGATCGCTTCGATCAGGTCGATGAAGATGCCTTGCGGCTCGCCCGACGCGGAGTGCCCGACCTTGGGGCTGTTCTCGTAGACGCCGACGCGGACTTTCTGTGAGGCGTTGGCTTGGACGGCGAAAATACACAGTGCCGACAGCAGGCAGAATAAGGCGGTCTGTCTGGTTGGTCGTGCGGCACGCATCGGTAACGTTTCGTGAAAAAGTCGCATGTCCCTTTTTCCGATGATTATAAGCCGGCCCAACTCGAAACTGGTCAAATTGTATGACCAGATTCATACAGGAACCATACCGGATATCTGCAAGGTATGTCAATCAGAGATATATGGTCGATCCGCTTTTTCGTGAGGGATAAATTGGCCGAGGTCAGCCACGCTTGCGGCGGCGGGCGGCGGATGCGGGGGGCGGTTTCTGGCCTTGGGGGTTGAAGGGCGTCAGGAACGCGTCCTCAAAGCTGAAGGCGTCCTTGAAGTCCTCTCGGCTGTCGGTCTCGGTCTTGCCGAGGCGGCCGCTTTCCACGAGGTTGAAGACGATCTCGCCGAAGTCCTGCGTGGTGTGGACGCCCCACTCGGCGAAGACGGTGAACGCCATGGGGCCGAACTCATCGAGCGCGAAGTCCTTGATGCCTTCGAGAAGCTCTTTGCCGGTGACGTGCCGCCCGTGATCGGGCTGGTTCTTGCGGATGTCCTTGACGGTTACATCCAGAGCCTCAACGAGGAAAAAGTAGGCGTCCGGATTGTAGCGCGGGTCTTTTTTGCAGATCTCGAAGACGGTTTCTTGAAAAGAGGGGTTCATAAGCGAATTTGATGGGGGATGGGAGTCACGTGGTGAGACGCCGCCGGATGTCGGCAAGCTCCGCGGGGTCGTCGTATTTAAGCGGCGTCCAGCTTATGGGGCGGCTGTTCCAGCGCGGAACGAGATGGAAGTGGACGTGCTGGACGACTTGCGTCGCGCAGGCGCCGTTGTTCTGGACGATGTTGAAGCCGTCGCAGGGAAGTTTTTCAAGAAGCAGCGCGGCGACGCGCTGAAGGGCGACGCTGAGCGGCGGCAGGGTTGAAGGCGGCAGGTCGGTGTAGTAGACGGCATGGTATTTGGGCACGACGAGCACGTGGCCTTTCTCGAACGGCGCGATGTCGAGAAACGCGAAGGTATGCTCGTCCTCGTATACCGTGTAAGAGGGGATCTGGCCCGCGATGATTTTGCAGAAAACACAGGAGGAGTCTGTCATGGCGTCTCCGTTGGTCTTAGTGGAACAGGGGTATTTAAGCACAGTTCCTGAGCGGGATAAAGAGTTGAAATCATCGCGCTTAGCCGGAGGCGGAGGAGGATGCGCGCACGATGAGTTTTGTGTCGAAGAAGATGCGGCGGGGCGGGTGGGTGTCGCGGTTCAGGCGGCGCACCATGAGGTCGGCGGCTTGGATGCCGATGCTGCGGCAGGGCTGCTGCAAGGTGGTGATCGGGATGGGTAGGTATTCCGAATAGCGCACGTCGTCGAGGCCGACGATCTTGAGTTTAAGGGGGATGGCCACGCGGAGTTTCTGGAAGTTCTGGATCAGGTGGATGGCGATCGGATCATGGAAGCAGACGATGCCGTCGGGTTTGCGCTTGAGCAGTGCCTTGCAGAAACGGGTGTCGGCGGCGTCGCCGGTGCAGACCGAGGACGGATCGAAGGCGAGTCCGGCCTCTTCAAGCGCGAGGCGGTAGCCTTGGATGCGTGCGGTTTTTGTCCAGAGCTTTCCGGGGCGGGTCACGTAGAGGATACGCTGGCAGCCGCAGTCGAGGAGGTGGCGCGTCTGCTTGTAGCCGGCGTCGACATTGTCGATGCCGACGAGGTCGTAGGGGCCTTGGGCGGGAAAGGTGACGACATCGCGGTCGAGGAGCACCACGGAGATGCCTGCTGCGGTGAGGGCTTCCGCGATTTTCAGATTGCGGTTTTGCGGGTTGCCATCCGCAAGCTCGTCGGGCACGAAAAAGACGCCAGTGACGTTTTGCGCGAGGAAACGCGCACAGAGCGCCTCGATTTTCGTGTCGCATGCCACGGGGGTCGCGGGGCTGGAGGCTCCCCAGATCAGGCTGAGGTTGCAGGCGTGGCAGGCCTGCGCGATCTGTGCGCAGATGGGCTCGAAAAACTCGGTGTCTCCGAGACCTGCGATCAGGGTGGAGACGAAGGCGCCGTGTGAGCGGTCGGCAGGGCGCAGGAAAGAACCCGCGCCGGGGCGGCGTTGGATGAGCCCGGTGCGCTCCAGTTCCTTCATGGCTTTGGCCACGGTGGCACGGGTGGTTTTGAAACGTCGCACGAGCTGGCCGTCGGTCGGCAGGCGTCCGTCGGCGCGGTAGGTGCCTGCCACAATGTTGTCGTGCACGTAGTCGAAAATTTGACGGTGGAGGGGTTTCTGGTGGTGCTCGGTGTGCATGGGCGCTCTCTAGCGGCGTGTGGTTATCGCGAGGGCGGAGGGATGGATGTGAGGGTGACGCGGAGGCAGGGGGCGTCGGCAGAGGGGACGGCGAAACGGCGGTCGATGCGGTAGCCGGGAACCCAGATGATGCTGTTGCCGCAGGCGAGAAGCGGGAGGGTGTCGCGCAGGTGCTGGGGGATTTTCGAGTCGATGAAAAGGTCGTGGATTTTCTTTGTGCCGGAATGCCCGGTGGGCGCGATGCGGTCGCCGGGGCGGCGCGCGCGGATCTGGAGTGTCGCGTCGCGGAGCGTGGCGGCGTCGAGTGAGCAGGTCGCCGGGTAGGAGCCGATACCGTTTGCGACGGAATGGATGCCGATGTCGGGCGTGACGGTGATTTCGAAGTTGCCCCACCGCAACGGCGTGTTCGGCGCGGCAGGCAGGTCGGCGTCGGGCGGGGGTGCTGGCGTGGGGGCGTCGGGCAGGAGTGAGAGCTGCTCGGCGCGGCAGACGGCACGGGTGCCGCCGGGAAGCTGGCGTTTCCAGTCGCCGAGGGTTTGACAGCGCTCGATGAGGTCTGAAACGGTGTCGAGCCCGGCGGACTGGTCTTGCGCGTTGCGGAAAAGCCATTGCCGCATGATGCGGCGTTGCAGGGCTGGCGGCTGGGCTAGGAACGGTTCCAGAGGCAGCGTTCCTTCGTCGAGGAGAGGGTCGGGGCAGAGAAGCGAAAGGTGCTTTGCCGCCAGCGCTTCGAGCAGAAGATCGTCCTCGCGCAGCGCCTCGGCGGATTGGCAAAGGCGCGGACGGAGGTCGGGGTATCCGCATTGCTCCAGCGCGGGGAGCAGGGTGTTGCGGATCAGGTTGCGCGGGATGGAGGTGTCGCGGTTTGTTGTGTCCTCCCGCCAGACGTGGTTGCCGGATGTGAGCCATGTGCGCAGTGCGCGAGCGGATACGGTCAGCAAGGGACGGATGAGCCGGCAGCTTCCGTTGTCGGAGCGGGGACGCAAGCCTGAAAGCCCTGTTGCGCCCGAACCTCGCGTAAGCCGCAGGAGAAGGGTTTCGGCGACGTCATCGGCCTGATGGCCGGTGGCGATGGCGTCGAGGCCTGCGGTGGCGGCGCACTCTTTAAAGAAGGCCATTCGGGCGTCGCGCGCGGCCATTTCGACAGAGCGGCCGCTTGCCTTGGAAGATGGGATGTCGGCTTGGCGGGTGAGGCAGGGGAGCCCGGCCTGTTTGGCGAGGTGCCGCACAAAGGCGTCGTCTTCCCGTGAATCGTGGCGCAGCCCATGGTCAACATGCAGGACGGAAAGGCGGATGCCGGCGTCATGGCACAAGGGGAGCATGAGGTGGAAGAGCGCGACGGAGTCGGCGCCGCCGGAGACGGCGAGGCCGAGATGCGAAACGCCGTCGAGCAGGCCGTGGCGCCTGATGTTATCTGCGACGGAGGCGGCGACGGCCTGAGGGTCGGTGCAGTAACGGCTGGACTGTGGAGGACGTTCCATCGCGTGTATGATACGAAAAAAGACGGAGGAAACGCACGTCTGTTCTTGGATATGTGTGATCGGGCTTGGCTCGCATACGGAGAGCCGGACGTGGGAGATTGGGCTTGTGGCAGGGCGCGGGGAATGGGAAGATGGCGCAATTGTGCAACGTTTGTGAAAGGGACGTGCGGATGCGGTACACGGAGCGGTTGTTCCGTCCGCCAGCGGAGGCGGAGAGTCTGATTTTTCAGGTGGCGGTGGGGTGTCCCCATAACACGTGTCGTTTCTGCGGCATGTATAAGGGGGTGCCCTACCGCGTGCGTCCGCCCGAAGAGGTGTTGGCCGAGTTTGAGGAGGCGGCGCAGCTCTGGCCGGAGACGCGGCGGATTTTTCTGGCGGACGGCGACGTGATGGCACTCTCGTTCGGGCGGCTGCGCACGATGCTGGAGGCGCTGAACCGGCTTTTCCCGAGGCTGGCGCGGGTGAACGTGTACGCCAACGGCTCGTCGATTCTCGCCAAGAGCGCGGAGGAACTCGGGGTTTTGCGTGGGCTGGCGCTGGACACGCTCTATGTGGGGCTGGAGAGCGGGGACGAGGCGCTGCTGGCGAAGGTCGAGAAAGGCGAGACCGCGGCGGGGATGTGCGAGGCGGTGCGGCGGGCGCAGTCGGTGGGGTTCAAGTGCTCGGTGATGGTGTTGCTGGGGTTGGGCGGGCGCGAGGGGTCGGCGCGTCATGCGGCGGCGACGGCGGAGGCGCTGAACCGGATGCAGCCGCGCCTGCTCTCCGCGCTGCGGTTTGTGGACGTGCCGGGCGCGACGATGTACGGGGGTTACGAGCCGGTCACGGAGTACGGGGCGGTCTGCGAGCTGATCCTCCTGCTGCGCGGGCTCGCGCTGGAGCGGACGGTGTTCCGCGCCAACCACACGTCCAATCCCGTGCCGCTCGAAGGGCGGCTGCCGAGGGATCGCGACGCGCTGGTGCGGCTGCTGGAAGGATTGCTGCCTCGGCTCGACCGGACGGGGCCGGGGCGGCTGCCTTTCGCGTTGTGAGGGGACAGGCGCATTTCGCGTGTTGCGCTTTCGCGCGGGATTTGACAGACTTCCCGACACAGTACGTGGCGGAGAGCCAATCACACATGCGGAGGGATGAGGTATGCTGAAAATATCGGCGGTGGACGCGGCGATCATTGTGGGTTTTCTGTTGTCGGTGGTGGCGGTGGGGTCGGCGGCGGCGCGGCGTTCGGGCAAGAGCGCGTCGGACTTCTTTCTCTCCGGGCGGTCGATGCCGTGGTGGCTGCTGGGGGTGTCGATGGTGGCGTGCACGTTCTCGTGCGACACGCCGAATCTGGTGACGGACATCGTGCGGACGCAGGGGGTGGCGGGGAACTGGGCGTGGTGGGCGTTTCTGCTGACGGGCATGTTGACGGTGTTCGTGTATGCCAAGTTGTGGCGGCGGTCGGCGTTGGACACGGATTTGGGGTTTTATGAGATCCGTTACAGCGGCAGACCCGCAGCGGTGTTGCGCGGTTTCCGCGCTTTGTATCTGGGGGTCTTCTTCAACATCATGATCATGGCGACGGTGTCGCTGGCGGCGATCAAGATCGGTCAGGTGCTGTTCGGGCTGTCGCCGGTGGCGACGCTGGTGTATGCCTCGCTCGGGGTGGCGGTGTACGCCACGCTGGGCGGGCTCACGGGGTCGATCTGGGCGGACTTCTACCAGTATTCCGTGGCGATGGTGGGGGCGTTCTTCGCGGCGATTTATGCGGTGACCTCGGCGGACGTGGGAGGCGTGAGCACACTTCGGGAGCTTTTCGCGAACGCCGATGTGCAGGCCAGAATGGCGATGTTCCCGTCCGGCGCAGGCGGGGTGTCGGCGCTGATGACGGTGCTGATCCTGCCGGTGGCGGTGCAGTGGTGGAACGTGTGGTATCCCGGCGCGGAGCCCGGCGGCGGCGGGTACGTGGCGCAGCGGATGCTTTCGGCGAAGGACGAGAAGAACGCGGTCGGGGCGACGCTGCTGTTCAACTTCCTGCACTACGCGATGCGGCCGTGGCCGTGGATCATCGTGGCGCTGGTCTCGCTGGTGCAGTTCCCTGTCACGCCGCGAGCGGAGCAGGAGGCGGCGCGGGCGTGGCTGGAGGCCAACCCGGCGCTGGTGCAGCGCTACGCGGCGGACAAGGCGGCGTTGCCTGAGCCCGAGCGCGCGCAGGTGCGGCAGGCGCGGG
>Ga0208244_100897_pt1 | contig 21165 bp, 19 predicted proteins | sample SubbioCR12Aug_5A_FD_184828 | JGI IMG/M metagenome (GOLD analysis project Ga0208244, IMG submission 184828) | Serpentinite rock and fluid subsurface biosphere microbial communities from McLaughlin Reserve, California, USA - CR12Aug_5A (SPAdes) | ecosystem: Environmental > Terrestrial > Deep... | reverse complement strand
GACTGGATCGCCATCGTCGGCCTGGATGTTGCTCCCGTCCGGGACAAGGTGATTACGAGCGCACTCAAGCATGGAGCCTATGGCCTGGGCGTGCTGGCGCTGGCGCTGGTTTTCTCCTTCGCGCTGGCGCGCCGCATCTCGTCGCCGATTGCAGAGCTTGCCCGTGCCGCTCATGCTTTCGGCGAAGGCAAACGGGATGCGCGGTCGCCGGTATCAGGCGCCCGGGAAGTGGCCGACGTTGCGACCCAGTTGAACAGCATGTTCGGCATCCTGGTGGAGCGCGAACGCGCGCTTGTCGAGACGCAGGAAATGCTCGACAGCCTGCTGGACTCGATGGATCGCGTGCTGTGGTCTTTCGCGCCAGACATGAGCGCGGTGCTGTTTGTCAGCGATTCGGCGAAGAAGGTTTTCGGTTACGAGGCGGCGGCGTTCAGGGGCAATCCCGGTCTGTGGCTGGAGGTGATGCACGCGGACGATCGAAAGCTGGCCGAAGCCGCATTCGACCGGATTGCCCTCTCACGTGTGGGCGTAATGGAGTATCGCGCCGTCCGCCCGGATGGAGAAACGCGATGGATCGAAGTGCGCTGGCGCCATGCCGCCGAGGGACAAGGCAAGCCGGCACGGATGGACGGCATTGTCACTGATATCACTGAGCGCAAGCAGGCGGAAGAGGAGAACCGCCAGTTGCTGTCCATCGTCGAGCAGAGCCTCAACGAAATCTACGTCTTCGACGCCACCACCCTGAACTACGAGTACGCCAACAGCAGTGCGCTGCACAATCTCGGCTATGCCTTCCGCCATTTGCGATTGCTGTCACCGGTGGACCTGATGCCGCAATACACCGAAGGCGCTCTGCTCAGGATGATCGAGCAGCTGCTTCATCGGGAAAAGCCGCAGCAGGTCTTTGAGACGACTCACCGCAGAGCGGATGGCAGCGACTACCCCGTTGAGGTGCATCTGCAGGTGGTGGAGCGGGATGGGCGCTGGAAATGCCTCGCCGTCGTCATCGACATTTCCGAACGGCAGCACGCGCACTCGGAAATCATGAAGCTGGCCAATTCGCTAGAGCGTCGCGTGGCCGACCGGACGGCGGAACTGACGCGGGCCAATGCCGAGCTGGAATCATTTGTCCATTCCATCTCCCACGATCTGCGCACGCCGTTGCGGGCCATCAACGGCTACGCACACGTCCTGGCCGATGAGATGAAGGAGCGCCTGGATCCTGGCAATCTCGCCATGCTGCAGCGCATAGCGCAAGGCGCGGTGCGAATGGGTGAGTTGATCGATGACCTGCTGGCCTTTTCGCGAGCAGGCCGGGGCGGGCTGAATCTGATGCAGGTCGACATGGAGGCGATGGCACGCACCATCGTAGAGGAGTTGCATCACGAAAACCCGCAGGCGCAAGTATCGATACAGGCCATGCCGACGCCGATGGCGGATCCAATACTGCTGCGGCAGGTGATGATCAATCTCATCGGCAATGCCCTCAAGTTTACTGCCAGGCACGCAAAAGCCCGCATCGAGATCGGGGCGATTAGTGAGGACGACAAGCCGGTGTATTTCATCCGGGACAATGGGGCCGGCTTCGATTTGGCGCATGCAAGCAAACTGTTCGGCGTTTTCCAGCGACTGCATAAGGAGTCGGAATTTCCCGGCACCGGCGTGGGGTTGGCCATCGTCAAGCGCATCATCGAGCGCCACCACGGTCGCGTCTGGGCTGATTCGGCACCAGGCAAGGGGGCAACGTTCTATTTCACATTGCCGTGAAAGCAGGCCCGATGGCCTATAATCTGCAGTTATGAACCCGATCGTCTCGGCAATCATCAGCAGCATCATCGAAAGCATTCTCGAGTCGGCGATGACGCCGGCGCCAGTGGTGCCCCCAAGCGCGCCACCCGGCGTCGTGAGGCCGGCCTTGCAAACAGGTCCGCTGGCGGTGATGAATCCGCCGAGCAATGGTTTTGCCCAGTTCGACGACAAGACGCTGCGCTTGGCGGCCAGCCTGCAGATCCGCGACACGCAGAACCGCATCGTCATGTCGGGCTCCCTGCAGCAGCCGATTCCCGTTCTCTACAAGATCGACGAGTACGGTTCCGTCCAACGAATCTGGGTGTTGACGCCCGAAGAGGCGGAAGTCGCCGATCAACTCATCAAGCAGAAGGCCGCCGCGCAGAAGTAGTCGTAGTGACCAAAAAGCTCTACATCAAGACCTTCGGCTGCCAGATGAACGAGTACGACTCGGACCGCATGGCCGACGTGCTCGCCGCCAGCGAGGAGATCGAGAAGACCGACTCCCCCGAAGACGCCGACATCATCCTCTTCAACACCTGCTCGGTGCGCGAGAAGGCGCAGGAAAAGGTGTTCCACGATCTCGGCCGCGTGCGCCACCTGAAGCAGGCAAAACCCCATCTGGTCATCGGCGTTGGCGGTTGCGTGGCGAGTCAGGAAGGCGACGCCATCATCCGCCGCGCGCCCTATGTGGATATCGTCTTCGGTCCGCAAACCCTGCATCGCCTGCCGCAACTGATCCGCACGCGGCGCGACTCGGGGCGGGCGCAGGTCGACACTTCCTTCCCCGAGATCGAGAAATTCGACAACCTGCCGCCGGCGCGGGTAGCGGGGGCCTCGGCCTTCGTTTCCATCATGGAAGGCTGCAGCAAGTTCTGCAGCTTCTGCATCGTGCCCTACACGCGCGGCGAGGAAGTCTCACGGCCGCTCGACGACGTGCTGGCGGAGATTTCCAGATTGGCGGCGCAGGGCGTCCGGGAAGTGACGCTGCTCGGGCAGAACGTGAACGCCTACCGCGGCATGATGGCGGATGGCGAGGCTGCCGACCTCGCCTGCCTGCTCGACTGCGTGCACGACATGCCCGGCATCGAGCGCATCCGCTACACGACCTCGCACCCGCGCGAGATGACGCCGCGACTGATCGAGGCCTATGCCCGGCTGCCGAAGCTGGTCTCCCACCTGCATCTGCCGGTGCAGTCCGGCTCCGACCGCGTGCTGGCGGCGATGAAGCGCGGCTATACCGTGATTGAATACAAATCGATTGTGCGCAGGCTGCGCGCGGTGCGGCCGGACATTTCCCTGTCGACGGATTTCATCGTCGGCTTTCCCGGCGAGACTGAGGCGGACTTCGAGGCGACCATGAAGCTGATCGAGGAGGTCGGCTTCGATGCCTCCTTCAGCTTTCTCTACAGTTCGCGCCCCGGCACGCCGGCGGCGGATCTGGCCGACGACACGCCCCATGAACTGAAAGCACAGCGCCTGATGCGCCTGCAGAAACGCATCGAGGCGCAGGCGCAGGCCATCAGCGCGGCGATGGTCGGTTCGGTGCAGCGCATCCTGGTCGAGGGCGCCTCGAAGAAGGATGCGGGCGAGTTGGCCGGGCGCACCGACAACAACCGCATCGTCAACTTCAATGGCGCCACACGGGCCGCCGAGCGCCTCATCGGCGGATTCGTCGACATTTCCATAACGGCTGCGCTGCCGCACTCGTTGCGCGGCGAGATCGTCATACGAGAATCGTGAAAACCAACCGGCCCAAGCCCGTCGAATTCGTGCTGTCTCCCGTGGACAACCAGCGCCTGGCCAACCTGTGCGGTGCGCTGGACGAGAACCTGCGGCAGATCGAGGCGGCCTACGACGTGGCCATTTCCCGGCGCGGCGAGCGCTTCGCCGTGCATGGTGACCCGGTCCAGTCGACGCAGGCGGCGAATGCGCTGCGCCACTTCTACGCGGAATCCGCCGGGCATCTTTCCGTCGATGCCATCCAGCTCGGCCTGGTGGAACTGGCCAACCGGGGCCAGGCCGGCCAGCCGGCCCAGGGCCTGCTCACGCGCAAGCCCGAACTGCATGGCCGCACGCCGCGCCAGGTGCAGTACCTGCGCCAGATCCAGGAGCACGACATCACCTTCGGCATCGGCCCGGCCGGCACCGGCAAGACCTATCTCGCCGTGGCCAGCGCGGTGGACGCCTTCGAGCGCGACCAGGTAAGCCGCATCGTGCTGACACGCCCGGCGGTGGAAGCCGGCGAGCGCCTCGGCTTCCTGCCGGGCGACCTGGCGCAGAAGGTCGATCCCTACCTGCGACCGCTCTACGACGCGCTCTACGACCTGATGGGCTTCGACAAGGTGGCCAAGCTCTTCGAGCGCCAGGCCATCGAGATCGCGCCGCTGGCCTACATGCGCGGGCGCACGCTCAACCATGCCTTCATCATCCTCGACGAGGCGCAGAACACGACCCCGGAGCAGATGAAGATGTTCCTTACGCGCATCGGCATCGGCGCCAAGGCGGTGGTCACCGGCGACGTCACGCAGATCGACCTGGCGCGCGGCATGAAGAGCGGTCTGATCGAGGCGGGCCGCATCCTGCGCGAAGTGCGCGGCATCGCCTTCACCGATTTCCTCGCCGAAGACGTGGTGCGCCATCCGCTGGTGGCGCGCATCGTGGCCGCCTATGAAAAGCATGAAAAAGCGCGTGACCGCGGCGCGTCTTAGCCTTGGCGTCCAGTATGCCGTCAAGGAAGATGCGCTGCCCACGCGCGCTGACGTGCGCAAATGGGTGCGCGCGACCCGGCCGGGCGCGGCTGAGATCACCGTGCGTTTCGTCGATGCGGAGGAGGGGCGGCGGCTCAACGCGCTATACCGCGGCAAGGACTGCGCGACCAACGTGCTGACCTTTCCCTACGGGCAGGAACCTGCGCTGGCCGGCGACCTGGTGCTGTGCCTGCCGGTGGTGATGCGCGAGGCGGCCGAGCAGGGAAAGACGCCTTCCGCCCATTTTGCCCACCTCGTCGTGCATGGTATGCTGCATTTGCAGGGATACGATCACGAGAACGGCGTCGAAGCCGACATCATGGAGCGCAAGGAACGCGATATTCTGGATCAGCTCGGCTTTCCAGATCCCTATTGATTTATGGAATCTTCCCCCAGTAGTCCTTCGCTGCTTGAACGCCTCTCCGCGCTGCTGATGCGCGAACCGGAGGACCGGGCGCAATTGGTCGCCCTGCTGCATTCGGCCTTCGAGCGCAACCTGCTCGACGCCGATGCGCTGTCCATCATCGAGGGCGCCCTCGCCGTGTCGGACATGCAGGTGCGCGACATCATGGTGCCGCGCGCCCAGATGCAGGTGATTTCGATTGACGACACGCCGGAAGCCATGACGGCCACGGCGATCGAGACGGCGCACTCGCGCTTTCCCGTTACCGGCGCCAGCAAGGACGACGTGATCGGCATCCTGCTCGCCAAGGATCTGCTGCGCTTGCATGCGGGCGAGGAAATCGCCCCGCGCGACCTGCTGCGGCCGTCGATCTTCATTCCCGACTCGAAGCGACTGAACGTGCTGCTGCGCGAGTTCCGCGCCTCGCGCAACCACATGGCGATCGTGGTGGACGAATACGGCGGCGTGGCCGGGCTGGTGACGATCGAGGACGTGCTCGAGCAGATCGTCGGCGATATCGAGGACGAATACGATTTCGACGAGGATTCCGACAACATCCTGCTCGACCATGCCGGACACTACCGCGTCAAGGCCACCACTGAAATCGCCAGCTTCAATGCCGCCTTCGACACGGGTTTCGGCGATGAGGCATTCGATACGGTGGGCGGCATGGTGATCCATCACCTGGGACGCCTGCCCAAGCGCGGCGAAAGCGTGCAGATCGGCGGCCTGCACATCAAGGTGCTGCGCGCCGACAGCAGGCGCGTGCACACCTTGCTGGTGGACCGGCCGCAGACGCAAGCCGAATGAGGCAAGACGCGCCGCGCCTGGCAGCGGCTTTTCTGCTCGGCGCGGTATCGGTACTCGGCTTCGCGCCATTCCAGCTTTTCCCCATTCCGCTGGTCACCCTGGCCGCGCTCGCCTGGCTATGGCGCGATGCGACGCCGCGCGTGGCAGGGTTGCAGGGCTTCGCCTTTGGCGCAGGATGCTTCCTGGCCGGCGTCTCGTGGGTGTATGTCAGCATGCACGTCTTCGGCGGCATGCCGCCTGCGCTGGCCGGGCTGGCCGCCTTCCTGTTTTGCTGCCTGCTGGCGCTGTTTCCCGCCCTGGCGGGCTACGTCTTTGCCAGATTGCGCAGCGGCCGTTACTGGACGGATGCGTTGCTTGTCGCGGCTGCCTGGACCCTTGCGGAATGGCTGCGCGGCTGGGTCCTGACGGGTTTTCCCTGGCTTTCCTTCGGCTATGCCCAGACACCGCCCAGCCCGCTCGCCGGCTATGCGCCGCTGCTCGGGGTCTATGGCGTCGGCTTTGCCGCCGCGCTGATCGCCGCATTGTGCGGACTGACTTTGCAGCGGCGCGAGCGCTGGCTGCCGGCCGCCGCCGCGGTTGTCACGCTGCTGGCCGTCGGGGCGGGGTTGCTGTCGATCGTTTGGACACAGCCCGCCGGCAAGCCGGTGACGGTGAGCCTGCTGCAGGGAAATATCGAGCAAAGCCTGAAATGGAAGCCGGAACGCCTGCGGCAATCCCTTGACACCTATTCGCGCCTGGCGCACGCCCATCCGGCCCAGTTGATTGTCCTGCCGGAAACGGCACTGCCGCTCATGCTCGACCAACTGCCGCGCGAGTACGTGGAAGAGCTGCGCCGTCCATCGCGGGACGGGAACGGCGATGTGCTGCTCGGCATCGCCGCGCAGGATGCGCAGGGGCGCTACTACAACAGCGCGATCGGTTTCACGCGGGAGGGCATCCAGGCCTACAGGAAAAACCACCTGGTGCCCTTTGGCGAATTCACCCCGCCGGCCTTTGCCTGGACGCTGGCCTTGCTGCAGATACCGATGTCGAACTTCTCGTCCGGCGGCGCCGTCCAGCCGCCACTGACTCTTGCCGGTCAGAAGGTGGCGGTGAATATCTGCTATGAGGATATCTTCGGCGAGGAGATCATTCGCGCCCTGCCCGAGGCGACCCTGCTCGTCAATCTGTCCAACACCGCCTGGTTCGGCGACTCCCTGGCGCAGCCGCAGCACTTGCAGATCGCCCAGGTGCGCGCCCTGGAAACCGGCCGGCCCATGCTGCGTGCCACCAATACCGGCATGACCGCCATCGTCAGCCCGCATGGGCGCGTCGAGCGCGTGCTGCAGCCCTTCAGCGAAGGGGCGCTGGTCGGCGAGGTGAGCGGCTACACCGGCGCCACGCCTTATGTGCGCTGGGGCAATGCTGCGGTATTGCTGCTCGTTGGGGTTGGATTTTTGGCCCCGCTCCTGGGTTTACGCCGCAGTGCACATTGACCTGTTGGGCAGATGGCCTGAGAATCCGGCCTGGAATTCAGGCAAGACGGGCTAAAAAATGCCTGTCGTGGGAGGAGGGGCAACGGGGGCTTCGGCCCCCGTGTTCTTGATTTGAGTGAACTGCCGAACTTCGGATTAGTAGCCGAGCGAATGGCTGCCGAGATCGATGGTGAGCACGGCGCGGCCGATGGCGGCAGCCGAGGCGCGTACGAATTGCCTCACCCAGGGGGTCGGCTCGGCGTAAGCCGAATCCTTCTGCGTCTTTGCCAGGCAGAGAATCTTGTCGGCCAGCAGCAGCTTTCCCACGGGATTGGTCGGCACGCAGCCGGCCGACTCGAATTCCTGCCCCAGCCATTCCTGCGCCTTGCGCGCATCCATATCGGCAAGGTCGGCATCCAGCAGCTCGAACTCATGACGCTCGCCGTTGCCGGCAACAATCGTGACGTGACAGCCCATCGCTCGCTCCGCATGATTGGGAATGCAGGGATGTTACCCCATCCGCCGCCCCCGTAAAGTCGCAGGACCGACAATTGATCCTTGACATGCCGGGCTTGTGACGGCGCCCCTCCCCGATTACGATTCGCTCATGACAACTGCTTCGGAGTTGCTCGCAGCCGGGGAGGCGGGGCAGAAACTCGCAACGCATCGAGTCGACGAGGACTGCCTGCTGGTCGTTCTGTCCGGACGGTGGTGCCTCGACCAGGCGCTGCCGTCGCGCGAGCTTGTCGAGCGCGAGCTCTCCGCCGTGGTACGCAGACTGACTTTTGACGCGACCGCGCTGGGCGCCTGGGATTCCGGGCTGCTCACCTTTCTGGCGGGGGTGCTCAAGCGCTGCAGCGCATTGGGCATCGAGGTTGACCAGGACGGGCTGCCCCGCGGCATCCGGCGCCTGCTGGCGATGGCTTTTGCGGTCCACGAGACGGATGTAGCCAGGCGCAGCGGGCGTGAGGCGAATCTTCTCGCGCGCGTGGGGACGGCAACCACGAAGCTGTTCCAGGGTGCGCCGGCGATGCTGCGCTTTCTAGGCGAAATCACCCTGTCCTTCCTGCGCCTGCTCGCCGGGCGGGCCCGCTTTCGCGCCAGCGACATGTGGCTGGAGGTGGAGCAGGTCGGCCCGCGCGCGCTGCCCATCGTTTCGGTGATCAGCTTTCTGGTGGGGCTTATCCTGGCCTATCTCGGCGCCGATCAGCTTCGCCTGGTCGGCGCGCAGATCTTCATCGCCGACCTGGTGGCGATCGGCATGGTGCGCGAAGTCGGCGCACTGATGACCGGCATCATCATCGCCGGGCGCACCGGCGCGGCTTTTGCTGCCCAACTGGGCACCATGCAGGTCAACGAGGAGATCGACGCCTTCAGGACGCTGGGCATCTCGCCCATCGATTTCCTCGTGCTGCCGCGCATGCTCGCCCTGATGCTGATGGTGCCGCTGCTGACGCTCTACTCCGGCTTTGTCGGCATGCTGGCCGGGCTGCTGGTGTCGGTTTACATTTTCGACATCAGCTTCTTCGAGTACTACCACGAAACCCTGCGAGCGCTCGAGTTGAAGCATTTCTGGGTGGGTCTTTCCAAGGGCACGGTGTATGGCGCCATGGTCGCCTTCGCCGGCTGCCTGCGCGGCATGCAATGCGGCCGCAGCGCCGAAGCGGTGGGCGAAGCAGCGACATCTGCGGTGGTGACCGGGATACTGCTCATCACCATCGCCGCCTCGGTGATGACGATTGTTTACTATCAACTGGAAATCTGAGACATGACCAAAGAAGCGCATATCGAGGTGGTCGGCCTGAGCATGGCCTACGGCGACTTCGTCGTGCAGCGCGACCTGACGTTCAAGGTGAACAAGGGGGATATCTTTGTCATCATGGGCGGCAACGGCTGCGGCAAGACCACGCTGATGCGCGCCCTGACCGGCCTGCAGCGGCCGGCCAGCGGCACGGTGCGCTACGACGGCGAGGATTTCTGGAGCGTGGCGCCCGAGGACCAGGATCGCATGAAGCGGCGTCTCGGCATCATGTTCCAGGGCGGCGCGCTGTGGAGCTCGCTTACCCTGGCAGAGAATGTCGCCCTGCCGCTGACCGAGTACGCCGACCTGCCTTCCCCCCGCGTGGCCGAAATCGTCTCCTTCAAGCTGGCGCTGGTCGGGCTGGCCGGCTTCGGGGATTTCTATCCCTCCGAGCTTTCCGGCGGCATGAAGAAACGGGCCGGACTGGCCCGCGCCATGGCGCTCGACCCGGACATTCTCATCATTGACGAGCCGTCTTCCGGGTTGGATCCGCTGACGGCGCGCCGTCTCGACGATCTCATCCTGGAGCTGCGCGACAGCCTCGGCGCCACCATCGTGGTGATCAGCCACGACCTGGCCAGCATCCTGGCCATCGGCAGCGACTCGATCTACCTGGACGCAGACACCCATACCATGATCGCCACAGGCAATCCGCAGCATGCCCTCCAGGCGGGCGATCCCAAGGTGCGCCACTTTCTCAACAGGGGAACCGCATGAGCAGACGAGCCGATCCTGCCCTCATCGGCGCCTTTGTGCTCGGCGCATTGGCGCTGGCTGTCGTGACCATTCTGCTGGTGGCCGGCGGCGAGTGGTTCCGCGAACGCAGCCAGCACAGACTGTATTTCGAGGGAGCGGCGCATGGCCTGCAGGTAGGCGCGCCGGTGGTCTTTCTCGGCGTCAAGGTTGGTACTGTGAAGCATATCCAGCTCGGGCTTGACGAGTCCAACCACAAGTTCGTCGTGCCGGTCACCATCGAAATCGAGCCGCATGTGGTGCGCATGCGCAACGGCGAGCCGATCGACCTGCGCAATCGTGAGACAGTCAGCGGGCTGGTGCAGCGGGGATTGCGCGCGAGATTGAGGATGCAGAGCATCCTGACCGGGCAACTCTATGTCGATCTGGACTTCCATCCTGACAAGCCGGCGCACTTTGTCGCCACCGATCCGGCCATCAGCGAGATTCCGACCATCCGCACCGCCGTGCAGGAATTTTCCGCGAAGCTGGAGGGCTTTCCGATGGACAAGTTCCTCGCCGACGTGACCGCCATCGGCGAGGCCCTGAGTCAGACCCTCAACACGCCGGAGATGCGCAACCTGCCGCGCCGCCTGGACAAGACGCTGAAGCATCTCGAGTCGCTGGCAGCGCGGCTGGATGCAACGAGTGGGCCGATCCTGAAGGAAACGCGCACCGACCTGATCGAGATGCGCAAGGCGCTGGTGGCGGCGCAATCGGCCATGGCACGCCTGGAAGTTGCGGCGGACCGCGTCGGCAACCTGGCCGATGCCGATTCCGACCTGGTGCGCAACCTGGCACGGGCCAGCGATGAACTGGCCGGCGCGGCCAAGGCGGTGCGCGGCCTGGCCGAAGCGGAATCGCCGACGGTGCAAAATGTCAATCAGACCTTGAAGGAAATCGCCCGAGCTGCCGAGGCCCTTCGCAAGCTGGCGGAACTGCTCGAACAGCAGCCGGATGCCATCCTGCGGGGCAAGCGGAAGGTCGAAAATCCCTGAAGCGGCAGCGACTCGACCATGTAAAGCCTGTAAAATCGCGCTTTTGCGATTCCCCCAGTCGTTTCATGCCCACGTTTCAAGAAATCATCCTGCGCCTGCAGGCGTTCTGGGACCAGCAAGGCTGCGCGCTCCTGCAGCCCTATGACATGGAGGTCGGCGCCGGCACCAGCCACACGGCCACCTTCCTGCGCGCGCTCGGTCCCGAGCCGTGGAAGGCCGCCTATGTGCAGCCCTCGCGCCGGCCCAAGGACGGCCGCTACGGCGAGAACCCCAACCGCATGCAGCATTACTACCAGTATCAGGTAGTGCTGAAGCCCGCGCCGGAGAACATCCTCGAACTCTATCTCGATTCGCTGAAGGCGCTCGGCTTCGACCTCAAACAAAACGACGTGCGTTTCGTCGAGGACGACTGGGAGAACCCGACGCTCGGCGCCTGGGGCCTCGGCTGGGAAGTGTGGCTGAACGGCATGGAAGTGACGCAGTTCACCTACTTCCAGCAGGTCGGCGGCATCGACTGCAAGCCGATCACCGGCGAGATCACCTACGGCCTCGAGCGCCTGGCGATGTACCTGCAGGGCGTCGAGAACGTCTTCGACCTCGTTTATGCGTGCGGCGAGGATAGGCAACTGAGGTACGGCGACGTCTTCCACCAGAACGAGGTCGAGCAGAGCGCCTACAACTTCGAGCACAGCGACGTCGAGTTCCTGCTCGGCGCATTCGGCGCCCACGAGAAGCAGGCGAAGCACCTGATGGCGCAGCAGCTCGCGCTGCCGGCCTACGAGCAGGTGCTCAAGGCCGCGCACACCTTCAACCTGCTCGACGCGCGCGGCGCGATCTCGGTCACCGAGCGCGCCGCCTACATCGGCCGCATCCGCAACCTGGCGCGCAGCGTGGCGCAAAGCTACCTCGACAGCCGTGCGCGGCTTGGCTTCCCGATGGCGCCGAAGGCCTGGGCCGACGAAGTGCTGGCCGCGCTGGCGAAGAGGGCAGACTGAGATGGCGACGAAAAATCTGCTCGTCGAACTCTTCGTCGAGGAACTGCCGCCGAAGGCGCTGAAGAGACTCGGCGAGTCATTTGCGTCGTCACTTGGGGACGAACTTCGCAAGGAAGGATTGCTTGGGGAGGGGAGCGTCGCCACTGCCTTTGCCTCCCCAAGACGCTTGGGGGTGCACATTTCCCGAGTGCGCGACAAAGGGCCGGACAAGAATATACGCAAGAAACTGATGCCTTCGGCCGTGGCGTTCGATGGGGATGGAAAGCCAACGGCCGCGCTAAGAAAACGCATGGAGAAGGATGGGCTTTCGGAGCGCGATCTGGTCAGGGAAAAGGATGGCGGCACAGAGTCCGTATTCGCGGTCTTCGACGAAGCAGGCTGGTCATTGACCGCAACCCTGCAACTGGCTCTGCGGGTCGCCATATCCGGGCTGCCCATTCCCAAGGTCATGACCTATCAGCTCGCGGACGGCTGGAGCAGCGTGAACTTCGTCCGCCCCGCGCACAAACTACTGGCATTGCATGGCAGCGGTGTCGTTGATGTTGATGTGCTTGGCCTCCAGGCCGGCCGCGAGACGCAGGGCCATCGCTTCGAGGCCGCCAAACCGGCCCTATCCATTCGCGACGCCGATTCCTACGCGCAGCAGATGGAAAGCGAAGGCGCAGTGATCGCAGGCTTCGCCGCGCGCCGCGACGAGATCGAACGTCAACTGCAAGCTGCTGCTGCAAGGGAAGGCCTGAAGCCGATCGACGACGAAGCCCTGCTCGACGAAGTGACGGCCCTGGTCGAGCGGCCGAACGTGCTCACCTGCCAGTTCGAGAAGGAGTTTCTCGACGTGCCGCAGGAATGCCTGATCCTGACCATGAAGGCCAACCAGAAATACTTCCCGCTGCTCGACGCCGCCGGCAAACTGACCAACAAATTCCTCGTCGTCAGCAACATCTGCCCGGCCGACCCCTCCGCCGTCATCGGCGGCAACGAGCGGGTGGTGCGCCCACGCCTCGCCGATGCCAAGTTCTTCTTCGACCAGGACCGCAAGAAGTCGCTCGCCGACCGCATTCCGGGGCTGGCCAAGGTCGTCTATCACAACAAGCTCGGCACGCAGGGCGAGCGCGCGCAGCGCGTCGCGGCGATTGCCAGCGCCATCGGGCAGCAGCTCGGCGGCGAGGCGCTGGCGCGCCAGGCCGACCAGGCGGCGCTGCTGTCGAAGGCCGACCTGCTGACCGACATGGTCGGCGAGTTCCCCGTACTGCAAGGCGCCATGGGCCGCTACTACGCGCTGCATGACGGCTTGCCCGTCGACGTCGCCGACGCCATCGAGGACCACTACAAGCCGCGCTTCGCCGGCGACGAGCTGCCGCGCGGGCCGGTCGGCCTGTGCGTGGCGCTGGCCGACAAGCTGGAGACGCTGGCGGGTCTGTTCGGCATCGGCCAGGCGCCCACCGGCGACAAGGACCCGTTTGCGCTGCGCCGCCATGCGCTGGGCGCGATCCGGATTCTGGTGGAACGCGACCTCGATCTTTCGTTGCACGATTTGATCGACATGGCGTTTGCTGCATTTCCGCCCGGCCTTGTCGGGCAAGCGCATGCCGATCTTTCCATCTTTGTTCTTGAAAGATTTTCCGGCCTGCTGCGCGAGCAGGGTTTTTCTCCGCAGGAAGTCGAAGCGGTGATGTCGATGAACCCTGTGCGCTTGAACCTTGTGCCGAAGCAATTGGCCGCGGTGCGCGCCTTCGCCGCGCTGCCCGAGGCGGCCAGCCTCGCCGCCGCCAACAAGCGCGTCGGCAACATCCTGAAGAAAGTCAGTCTCGGCGTGACGGCGAAGATGGATTCTGCGCTGTTCAAGGAACCGGCCGAGACCGCGTTGTACGCAGCGCTGGCCGCAGTCGGGCCAAAGGCCGACGCCGCCTTCAAGCGTGGCGACTATACTGCTTCGCTGCTCGCGCTGGCAGCGCTGAAGGGCCCGGTCGACGCCTTCTTCGACCACGTCATGGTTAACGTCGAGGACGACGTCCTGCGGACGAATCGCCTCGGCCTGCTGGCGACGCTCTACGTTGCCATGAACCGTGTCGCCGATCTGTCCAAACTCTCCGCATGAAGCTCGTCATCCTCGACCGCGACGGCGTCATCAACCACGACAGCGACCAGTTCATCAAGTCGCCCGAGGAATGGCTGCCGCTGCCCGGCAGCCTGGAGGCGATCGCCCGTCTGACGCAGTGGGGCTGCCGCGTCGTGGTGGCGACCAACCAGTCGGGAATCGGGCGCGGCCTGTTCGACATGGGGACCCTCAACGCCATCCACGACAAGATGATCAAGGCGGCGGCGCTTGCAGGTGGGCGCATCGACTCGATCTTCTTCTGTCCGCATGCGGCCGAATCGACCTGCGAATGCCGCAAGCCGCGCCCGGGCATGCTGCGTGAAGTCGCTCTGCGTTACAACACCGACCTCAAAGGGGTGCCGGCGGTGGGCGACAGCCTGCGCGACCTGCAGGCCGCTGCCGCCGTGGGCGCGCAGCCCATCCTGGTGCTGACCGGCAAGGGTGCGAAAACGCACGACCGTCCCGGCCTGCCGCGCGAGACGCTGGTGTTTCCCGATCTTGCCGCTGCCGCGGCGCACATCGCGGCATGAACAGGGCAACGCCCCGCTCTCCCAGGCCCGGTCTGTCGGTCGTCGTTCGCTCGGCCCTCTTCATGCTGCTGCTGGTGATCATCACGCCGCCCTACGCCCTGCTCGTCATGCTCTGTTTCCCGCTACCGCACCGCCTGCGCCGGCAATCGGTCGTGCCCTGGGTCACGATGGCGACCTGGCTGATCAAGCATCTGCTGCGCATCGACTATCGCGTGCTCGGGCGGGAGAACATTCCTGACCGCCCCTCGGTCATTCTCGCCAAGCATCAGTCGGCGTGGGAAACCATCGTGCTGCAGATGATCTTTCCGTGGACCTTGTTCGTCTGGAAGAGCGAGTTGAAGCGCCTGCCTTTTTTCGGCTGGGCGTTGGCAGCCACGCCGATGATTTCGATTGATCGCGCCGGCGGCAAGGAGTCGCTCCGGCAGCTGGCGGAGCAGGGGCGGATGCGCCTCGGCCAGGGGTACTGGGTGATCATTTTTCCGGAAGGCACGCGCACGCCGGTCGGCACCCATCGTCGCTACAAGATCGGCGGCGCCCACTTGGCCGTGGAAGCGGACGCGCCTGTTGTGCCGGTGGCGCTCGATTCCGGCGAGTTCTGGAGCCGTCAGGCCTTCATCAAGTATCCCGGCACGGTCACCGTCAGCATCGGTCCGGCCATTGACCCGGCCGGACTGTCGGCGGAAGATGTCAATGCGCGCGCCGAAGCCTGGATGGAAGGCGAAATGCGCCGCATCTGCCCGCATCGATATGAGCGCGATTCAACCAGACCTCCAGCTTGACCTGCCGCTTGGTGGCACCCCGCCGGACGCTCCGGGCGGGCAGTTTTCCCTTCAGTTGGACGACAAACCCCTGCCTTTCCGACTGCGCCGCTCACGCAGTGCGAACCTGATCCTGTCCGTGGACGAGCAGGGCCTTCAGGTGAGCGCACCGCGCGGCATGACCTTGCCGCAGATCGAACAAGCCGTTCGCGATGGCAGCCGCGCTATCGCTGGCAAGCAGGACAGCAAGCTGCCGCTACCGGCGCACTGGCGGGATGGCGCGCGTTTTCCCTTCCTCGGCAACGAAGTCGTGCTGTGCCTGAGCGGGGGATACAAGGGGATCGAATTTCGCGATGGCACCCTGCATCTGCCCCTGCCGCCGGAGGCCGTGGAAAAGCAGATCAAGGATAGCGTTCAGGGCTGGCTGCAGGCTCAGGCGCGGTTGGCCATCGAGGCGCAATTGGAAGCAGCCTGCCAGCGCCTGGGCATGGCGAAGCCCTCCTGGCGCCTGTCTTTTGCTGCGGGCACCTGGGGTGCCGTCGATCCCGACGGACGCCTGCGTCTCTCATGGCGGCTGGTCCATATCACGCCGGAAACGATCGGCAGCGTGGTGAGCCGGTTCCTTGCGCAACTTGGGCCGTCCTCCAAGGCGCCGCAGTTGTGGGAAGACGATGCTGCGCCTCTTCCAGCTTGAATTGCCGCTGTTTCGTCGCTCCGCCCCGCCTGCGGAGCAGGTGCGGCATATCCAACTCGGCACGCGCATCGTCGACTATCGACTGATCCGCTCGAGCCGGCGTACTCTGGGCATGACCATCGATCAACGTGGATTGCGCGTCGGCGCCTCTCCACGCACTTCGCTGGCCGATATCGATCGTTTCCTGCGCCGCAATGCCGCCTGGGCGCTGAAGAAGCTCGATGAGTGGCACGGGCATGGCCAGGCGCGCCATTTGACGATTTGTGATGGGGCGGTGCTGCCGGTGCTGGGCGAGGAATGTGTGGTGCGCATCGAACCGGGGTCCAACCGCGTGCGCTGGGCCGGCCACACGTTGGTTCTGATGGCGCGCCCGGATGCCGACCTGCGGCAATTGGCGCGCCGCGCCCTGCGCACCCGCGCCCTTGAAGTGTTCAAGGCGCGTACCGCGCATTACGCCGATAAATTGCAACGGCCTCTTCCGCGCGTGGCCCTCTCCAATGCGCAGACGCGCTGGGGCAGTTGCAGCGAAAAGACCGGCATTCGCATTTCGTGGCGCCTGATCCATGCGCCGCCGCGCTTGCTGGATTACGTCGTGGCGCATGAGATGGCGCATTTTGTCGAGATGAATCATTCGCCGCGCTTTTGGGCGGTCGTTGAACGGCTCTGTCCGGACTACCGGGCGGCGCGCGACGAACTGAGGCGGCTGGCCGCGACCTGCCCGCAGATATAGGAACAGGAAACTCCATGCGAATCTTGCACACCATGCTGCGGGTCGTCGATCTCGACCGCTCCATCAAGTTCTACACTGAGGTGCTGGGCATGCGGCTGCTGCGGCGCACCGATTATCCGGACGGCAAGTTCACGCTGGCCTTCGTCGGCTATCAGGATGAGCACGACGGCGCAGTGCTGGAGCTGACTTTCAACTGGGGTGTCGATCACTACGAATTGGGCACTGGCTATGGCCATGTCGCGCTGGAGGTGGATGATGCCTACGCCGCCTGCGACGAGATCAGGCGCCGCGGCGGCACGGTGACCCGCGAGGCGGGGCCGATGAAGCACGGCAATACCGTCATCGCCTTCGTGCAGGATCCCGACGGCTACAAGATCGAGCTGATCCAGAAGAAGTCGCGCTGAAGCGCCACCTGCAGGCATTCCTCGCCCCGCACACCTGGCGGCTTATTCATTCAAGACCATTTCTGTTCGAGCATCCTGTTCGAGGGTGACGCATGCGTCAGCAGACCAGCCGCCCGCAATTCGATACTTATAAAAAGCAAATGAGTATCAGTATTTTCCGGGAAAAATAAATTGTGGAGCTAACTCAATGATAGGAATAGACTTGTCGCGCGACCGGCTAGATCAGCTGGCCGGTCTTTTGTTGCGGATCGTGAATTACTTCACAGAAAGGATGATGAAAATGGAAACGCGGGACTGCTTGGAAGTGCTCAATGTAGCCAAACCGAATGCCATCAAGCCCGAGGCGACGCCAGAGGAAGCCGGCATGAAGATCGAAAGGTTGCCATTCACTGTCAGACTGGCAACAAGCGAGGAGGAAATCGCCAAGGCAGTAACCATCAGACACCTGGCCTATGCTCGCCATGTTCCAGCCTTGGCGCAATTGCTGACCCGGGCGGAGTCCTACGATTTTGAAAAGGGGACTGTGGTTTTACTGGCTGAGTCCAAGTTGGATGGATCTCCCATTGGAACCATGCGGATACAGTCTAACCTTCACAAAGGACTTGCCCTCGAGCAATCAGTGGTACTGCCGGCATGGCTGCAGGGTGCGAGCCTTGCAGAGGCGACCCGTCTTGGAATTGCCGAAGGACGCATGGGCCGGATCGTAAAGACAGCGCTATTCAAGGCGTACTTTGAGTTCTGCCAGTCTTCCGGTATCGATTGGATGGTCATTACTGCGAGAGCTCCGTTGGACAGGCAATATGACGCGCTGTTGTTCAAGGATGTCTATGAAGTGGGGGAATATATTCCCATGCGGCATGTCGGCAATATCCCGCATCGCGTCATGGCTTTTGAAATAGGCTCGGCAAAAGCCAGATGGATGGCTGTGAATCACCCCCTGCTGAAATTTATGTGCAGCACGCACCATCCCGACATAAACATATCCAGCGAAATAATTTCGCCCAAGCTGGAAGTTGGTCTGCCGAACCAGTTTATTCATGCTGTTGCTTAATTGGAGATAAAGCCGTCATAAATGAAAATAAATCCGAAGGGGGGCATGCCGGCTCTGCATGCCGCCTATTATTTTTGCTGTTTGATGGGGCTAAAGGAGTCGGGGCGTCCTGTGTCATTTGACAGCGATCATTGTCAGTTAAGGTGTTCGCGATTTCGCGCATAAAGCATGCGGTCACTTTATTCATCGCTAAGGCGCGACATGAACAGGATGCTCGATTCGCTACTGTTCAATTTCTCCGTTATTGGCATCCCGGTTGCGATAGGCGTCCTGACCTTTACCGCATTATTTTCCTGGGAAAGCCAATACTCGGAAGGCAATGGCAATCCTGTCGTATTTCGCATTCTTGAACAGCGGGACGCCATCCTGTCGCCACAGGCGGCGCTGGAGAGATTGAGCGAAATCCCTGCGACCCGGCACTTAGATACAAAGCTTTCTGAAAATCCGTTCTGGTTCGCTTTTGTCGCATCGGCCAGCGGCGAAGAACAACCAAAGGTTATTGAATTCCCTTCGCGGCATGCCAGTTCCATTTCCTGCTGGAACCCTGCAGGACCGGATCTGCTTGGAGAGGCAAATCGAGGCCAAACTGCCGGTGGCATTAAGCAAGCCAAGGCAGGATTCGTCCTGGATCTGGGACGGCAACAAGCTGATATGGCGGTATTGTGCCGCGCCACGTACTCCGGCCCTGCGCGGATTTCCATCGTGCAATGGCCAGCTTCTCAACTTGCGGCATCGTTACAACAGTTTCACCGCAATGCAGGATTGCTTGACGGTGGCGTAATCGTGCTCTCCCTTTTCGTGTTGATGACGGCGATCATCAATCGGGAATGGATGTATGTGATGTTTGCCGCCTGGCTTGTGGCAAACCTTCGTGTAGCTGCGCTTTCAATGGGATGGGATACGCAATGGCTCGAACGGGGAGTACCCCCGGAATGGATGATTCCAATGAGGAAGCTATCCATGGCCGCGTATTATGTATTGACCTATGCACTTTTTAGCCGGCTTTTCAGGGAAGACCTCATACGTGTAGGCCATGAGCGCTTATTGCGGGCTGCTCAGTGGTCATGCCCGCCCCTGCTGCTTTTCGCAGTGGTCCTGCCCTATCAACAGTTTCTTCCCTATCTGTGGCTGACAACGGCTTTTGGAATTGGTGTTTTGGCGTTCTTTTTGTTCCGAATTCTTTTCAGCATTCATTCGAAGGTTGCCATGTGGTACAGCGCATCGCTCGGAATAGCGCTTTTTGCCAGCCTTTACGAAGTCATTGCTGCCGCCCTTGGCATCAAGGTATTGATAGGGACAATCAACAGTGTCACGGCCGCCTTGTCGTCGAGCCTGCTGGCGGCATTTGCCATCGCCGAGCAGATGCGCCAGGAAAGAGAAGATCGTGTAAGTGCGCAGACGGCATTGCGCAATACCTACGAGGCCATTCCGATCGGATTGTTCACGTTGACATCCCAGGGCCAATTCTCCCAGACCAATCCGGCTCTGCAGCAGATGCTTGGCATGCGAAGCGTGCAGAGGGATCACTGGAGCGATCACTTTGAACTGGGCGCCTGGGACAAACTGCAGAAACTGGTCTTGAGCGGGGCCGGGCAGGAAATGGAGATACGCAGCCTGCCCAGGCGGGGCAAGGACCAGAAGTGGTTCATGGTGAAAGCCACCATGGCCAAAGACAAAATTGAGGGCTCGCTGCAGGATGTAACCGAGAAGGTCAAGGCGACCGGGAGGCTGCTTTTCCTTTCAGAACATGATCCGCTGACAGGAATTCTGAACAGGCGGGGAATTGAGAAGGAGTTTGACGCAGCAATCAGCGAGCTTGCAGAAGAGAACGCCATGGCCTTGGCCTACCTGGATCTGGACAGGTTCAAGCTGATCAATGACCTGTTCGGCCACATCTCCGGCGATGAAGTACTGAAACAGGTTTGCGAACGCATCCGGAGCATGCTGACTGAAGGGCAGAGCATTGGACGTGTGGGGGGTGATGAGTTCGTCATCGTTCTCAGGGGTACGCCCATCCAGTCTGCTGCCTGGATTTGCCGCGGAATCGTGGACAGGATCGGCACCCAGCCCTATCAGATCGGCGAACGTGCTTTTCAGGTGAAGGGCTCGATCGGACTGGTCGAAATCGATAAGAGCATGCGGGTAAAGGATGCCATTTCCGTGGCGGACCGGGCCTGTCGCGAAGCAAAGAGCGGGAGTCACGGCAATCCGGTTGTGTATGACAGGTATTCGCCGGTATTCCGGGAGCGTGAGGAGGAGCTGCATCTCATCGAGCGCTTTGGAACCAATGCCGCCCCGGAGGGGTTGTTTCAAGTGATGCAGCCCATCATGTCTTTGCGCGCACCTTACGATTCTCTTAATTTCGAGGTGCTGCTGCGGATGAGGGAAGCTGATGGCTCCATTACGCCCGCCTCGAAAATCATCACTGCGGCTGAAAGCAACGGCCGCATCGCAGTGATCGACAAATGGGTGCTCATCAATACGCTTGAGTGGGTCAACACCCATTATGAGCACCTCAAGAACACGCGATTCGTCTGCCTGAACTTGAGCGGCGGATCCCTGAATGACGAGAAATTCATCAAGGATGCATTCTCGATACTGGCGCAGTATGGGCGGACCGTTGAGCGTCTGTGCATCGAGATTACCGAGAGCGTGGCGTTGCATGACCTCGACAATACCCGGCGCTTCATTGACGGCGTACGCGGTTACGGGGCAAAAATCGCGCTCGACGATTTCGGGGCTGGGTATACCTCATTCTCCTATCTCAAGGAGCTCCCTGCAGATGCGCTCAAGATCGATGGCGAATTCGTCAGGGGCGTGAATGCCCATCCGGCCAACCTTGCCATCGTCGAAGCCATTGTGGAATTGGCGCGCAACCTGGGCATGAAGAGCATTGCCGAATGGGCTGAGGACTGTGCCACTGTCGAATCCCTATCGAAAATCGGCGTCGATTATGTGCAGGGGTTCGCTATTGCCACGCCTCAGGAACCAGGCAGGCTGCTGCTTGCCGAGTCCTCTGCCAGTTTCATCGAGGACGAGAGCGTGGCTACCTTCGTTCGCGACACGCTTGCAAGAGATAGGGCAAAGGATTTACTGGATCAACCCGGAGATATCTCGCGGCTCAACCTGCACTGAGCCTTGATGGGTTGGTGCTATTTTGGGTTGGTGG
>Ga0208244_100896_pt1 | contig 21202 bp, 19 predicted proteins | sample SubbioCR12Aug_5A_FD_184828 | JGI IMG/M metagenome (GOLD analysis project Ga0208244, IMG submission 184828) | Serpentinite rock and fluid subsurface biosphere microbial communities from McLaughlin Reserve, California, USA - CR12Aug_5A (SPAdes) | ecosystem: Environmental > Terrestrial > Deep... | reverse complement strand
AACGCTGGCGCGCCCTTGTGCGCTACATCGTCGAGAGAATCATCGCGGCCAAGCCAAAATCCCCTTCGCCTCTCTGTTTGACTTCGCTTTGTCTGGCTTCGGGATTGGGGTAACAGAGGAATTTAGGTTGAAAGCTTTGCCGCGCTGCAATTGCCCGCGCCCCTCCTGACGATCCTGTCCGACGTTGGTTACGAAATTCCGACACCGATCCAGGCCGCCTGCATCCCGCATCTGCTGGCCGGGCGCGACCTGCTGGGCGAGGCGCAGACCGGCACCGGCAAGACGGCGGCCTTCGCGCTGCCGCTGCTGGCGCAACTCGATATTGCCAAGAAGCTGCCGCAGGTGCTGGTGCTGACGCCGACGCGCGAACTGGCCATCCAGGTTGCCGAGGCCTTCCAGAAATACGCGCACAACATGCCGGGTTTCCATGTGCTGCCGGTGTATGGCGGGCAAAGCATGGTGATCCAGTTGCGCGCGCTGTCGCGCGGCGTCCATGTCATCGTCGGCACGCCGGGCCGCATCATGGATCACCTCGAGCGTAAAAGTCTCCAGCTGGAGAATCTCCGCACGCTGGTGCTCGACGAGGCCGACGAGATGCTGCGCATGGGCTTTATCGACGATGTCGAATGGATCCTCGAACACACGCCGGCAACGCGCCAGACGGCCCTGTTCTCGGCGACCATGCCCGCGCCGATTCGCCGCATCGCCCAGCGCTACCTGCGCGAGCCGCGGGAGGTGAAGATTCACTCCGCCACCACGACGGTGGCGACCATCCGCCAGCGTTACTGGCAGGTGCGCGGCGCGGACAAGCTCGAAGCGCTGACGCGCATGCTCGAAGTCGAGGAGGATTTCGAGGCCGCCCTGATTTTCGTGCGCACCAAGCTGGCGACGGTCGACCTCGCCGAAAAATTGGAGGCGCGCGGCTACGAAGCCGCGGCGCTGAACGGCGACATGACGCAGGGCCTGCGCGAGCAGGTGATCGAACGCCTGAAGAGCGGCGGCCTCGACATCGTCATCGCCACCGATGTCGCCGCGCGCGGGCTGGACGTGCCGCGCATCAGCCACGTCATCAATTATGACGTGCCCTACGACACCGAATCCTATGTGCATCGCATTGGCCGCACCGGCCGCGCGGGGCGCCCCGGCAACGCCATCCTGTTTGTCGCGCCGCGCGAGATGCGGATGCTTAAAGCCATTGAACACGCCACGCGCCAGCCCATCGAAGCGATTGGCCTGCCGACGAAGGGCGAGGTCGCCGAGCGCCGCATTGGTCAATTCAAGCAGCAGATCGTTGACGTGCTCGCCGAGGAGAATCTCGACTTCTTCTTCGAAGTGGTGCGGCGCATGGAAAGCGAAGAGAACCTCGCCGCGCGCCAGATTGCCGCCGCGCTGGCCTTTCTCGCGCAGCGCGAACGGCCTTTGCAGCCGCTTGGTTTTGATGTGCCCGCGGCACCCGTGGCACCGACTGCGCCCGTGGCGCGGACTGCGGCGCCCGCGCAGGCCGAACGCCCGGCCTTTGAGCGACCGGCGCGCGAACCGCGTGTCGAACGTGAAGAACGTCCCGAGCATAAGGAGCGTCCGGAACGCAAGGAGCGCCCCGCGCCACGCAATTTCAGCGGCAGCCCGGTGGTGCGCTATCGCATCGAGGTCGGCAAGAACCAGGGCGCGCTGCCCAAGGAAATCGTCGGCGCCATCGCCAACGAGGGCGGCATCGACGGCAAGCTCATCGGTCAGATCAATTTGTTCGACGATTACAGCACGGTCGAATTGCCCGAATTGCCGGCGGAGGTTTTCGACATTCTCCAGCGCACGCGCGTGCGCCAGCTGCCGCTGAAAATTCGTGTCGCCGCGGCGGGCGAGGGCGAGTCACGCAGCAAGCCACCGGCCAAACCGCGCTGGGAAAAGGACCGCTCACCGTCAAGCGAGGCGCGTGAGCGCCGTCCCGCCAGCGCCGACTTTCGGCGCGAGGGCGGGACGTCCAAACCTCCCGCCAGCGCCGACGCTTCAAGCAAGCCACCCTATCGTGGCGAGAAGAGGCCAGCGGAGCGCGGCGCCCCGCCGACGGGCAAGCCGTTCAATAAATTTCCCGGCAAGCCGAAAAAATATTGATCCGGCTTACTGCGCCCAATTCAGGGGGCGCGGTTCGATCAGCGCGGTTTGCGCGCCATCGCCGGCGGTGAGCCAGATCTGGCCGTCCTGGATCGCGCATTGCAACTGCATGCCGCGCGCGGCCAGCGCGGCGAGCGCGGCTGACTGTTCGACGTCAAGCGCGAAGACGCGCAGGTTGGCCAGCCGCGCCAATGCCCGGCCCTCTTTGCCCCGCCAGATGTCGGCGGCCTTGCCGCCGTAGACGAGGACGATCACTTCGGCGGCGCGCCCGGCGGCCTTCCTGAGCGTGCGTTCATCCGGCAGGCCGACTTCGATCCAGCGTTCGATCACCCCCGCATAATCTTTCTGCCAGAGCGCGGGTTCGTCCTCGGTCGAGAGGCCGCGCCCGAATTCGAGGCGCGGGTCGGCGAACATGAGGAAGGCGAGCAGCCGCACCATCATGCGTTCGTCGGTCTCGGACGGGTGACGCGCCAGCGTGAGCGTATGTTCGCCGTAGTAGGGGCGATCCATGTCGGCAATGCTGACGGACACCTTGAAGATGGTGGATTTGAGCGCCATGAGATGTGGGTGCGGGCGCGTGTCGCACCCCGGAACGTGAAGAGGCGGCGCATTCTACATGGCCGCCTCTCCAAGCTGTTTGCGCCGGGTCAGCCCCGGCGCACTTGTGCTACTCCTTGATCGTGAAGCCGCCGTCCTTCTCGACCGCGATGTTCGCGGCGAGGTAGCGGCTGTTGATGCCGGAATTCTTCAGCAGGTTGTGCGCCATTTCGGCCCGGATGCCGCCCACGCAGTGCATGACGATATCCTTGTCCCTGGGAATCTCGGCGAGTCGCTGCGCCAGTTCTTCCTGCGGGATGTTGAGCGCATTCTTGAGTTTCCCCTTGGCAGCCTCGCTGGGCGTTCTGACGTCGATGACGACGGTGTTGGGCGAAGGCTTGCCGACGAGTTGAGTGAACTCCGCCGTTGAAACGGTGCCGGGCCTGGGTTTCGGCACAAAGGCGATGGCGGTTTTCGCGTCGCCCGCGGCAACCGGATTGCCCGCCAGTTTCCAGTCATCGAAGCTGGCCGGCAGCACTCTCACGCTACGGTAGCCCCAGGAACCCAGCTTGCGGGCCGCTTCTTCCTTGCCGTCGCCGTAGAGCACGATCGGGGCGTTTTTCTGCTTGGGAAACTGGTCTTTAGCCTTGTCGAGATCGGCCAGCGGGATGGACACGGCCGACTTGATATGCCCGGCTTTCACTGCGTCCGCGAGCCGCAGATCAACCAGCACATAGGCGAAATCCTTCTCGATGGCCGTCTTCAGCCAGGCCGGCGTGGTGGCCGCATATTCAGCCTGCATCCAGTCGGGGAAGCCGCCGGTGTAGACCTTGACGTTCGTGTAGCCGAGCGCCTTGGTCCGCATGAAGTTGGTCGGGCTGAGGCAGCCGCCCACGCAGTAGAAGACGATGGGCGTGCTCTTGTCCTGCGGCAGCACCTGGGCGTGCATCTTGTCGAAGGCCGGTGCCGGCAACAGCTTGGAGCCGGGGATGTGCGCTTCCTGATAGGGCTCGGGCGGCCGGGAATCCAGCACCAGGACATTCTTGTTGTCGGCGACGAATTTCTTGAACTCGTCCCGTGACAGCTTGTCGGCGGGCTGGATGGTTTGGAGGATGTCGAAGCGGGTGACGAGTACGGCCCGTTTTTCACCCTTCTCCTCCACATAGTTAATCCTGAAGCCCTTGCCGCGATGCAGTTTGAGCTCTTCGATATCCTTGATGTTCTTGACGGCCGTGTCGTCATCGAATTTCACGACTTCCTTGTGGGTGCCCATGTCCATCATGATCGTCCGCGACGGGGGGGCATAGCCATCGAGTTGCCCGCGCATCATGTTGGTGTCGGACTGGTGGCAGTTCTTGCACAAGGGATGCATCGGGCCGCCCTTGATGTCTATCCCTGCCGCCACCTGGGCGACGGATAACGAGGCCGCCGAACTCAGGGTAACGAGCGCTGTAAAGCCGAGTAATCTTTTCATCATGATCCCCTTTTGAGAGTGAGACGTTAGAAAAAACATGCTTTCCTTGCGGCGATTATTTTGCGCGGATTACCACGGGAGGTGAAGGGGGGAAAGCCCAAATTTTCTTTATCCCGCCCGGCGCTGGCGGGTTATTGCAACAGCGTCAGTCGATGAAGCGCCAGCCGGCGACATCGCAGGCGAGGGCGCCGCCACGGTCGGCGTGCCAGTCGCCCAGCACCCAGCGCGGGCAGGGCATCCCGCCCACGAGGTGTTCATGCCGGCCCTGCCGGTGGGTGTGGCCGTGGATCATGGCATGCGCGCCGTGAGTGGTCAGCGCGGTAACGACGGCTTTTGCATTGACGTCCATGATCGCCGCCGCCTTGATGCGCTTTTCGGTTTCGCTGCGGGCGCGCAGGGCCTCGATCTCGCGACGCCGAGCGGCCAATGGCCGCGCAAGAAACATCGTGCGCCAGACCGGATCGCGTACCTGGGTGCGAAAGCGCTGATAGTCGGCATCGTCGGTGCACAACGCATCGCCGTGCGTCAGCAACGTCGGGACGCCGCCGATGTCGCGCACGACAGGGTCGGGCAGCAGATGGATGCCGGCGGCAGCGGCGAAGTCAGCGCCGACCAGGAAATCGCGGTTGCCCGCCATGAAAAACAGCTCAACGCCGCTATCGGAAAGCTCGTGCAAGGCAGCGACAATGCGCGCATTGAACGGGTCATTCAGGTCGTCATCGCCCGCCCAATAGTCGAACAGGTCGCCGAGGATGGTCAGGCTGTTCGCCGTGCGGGCCGGCCCCGCGAGAAAGGCGAGGAAACGTTCGGCTGTCGCCGGCGCATGTGGCGAGAGATGCAGGTCGGAAATGAACAGCGCCGACGGGTCGCGGGGAGCGGACACAAAAGTCGTGGTGTGGAGCGCCGCCTGAAAGTCGGCGCTGGCGGTACGGCGTTAAGTTGAACTCAGGCGACGACTTCAGCCTTTTCAATCACCACGTCCTCGACCGGCACATCCTGGTGGAAACCCTTGTTGCCGGTCTTGACGGCCCTGATCTGGTCGACGACATCCATGCCGTCGACGACGCGGCCGAACACGCAGTAGCCCCAACCCTGGCCGGACGGCGCGCGATGATCGAGGAAGTCGTTGTCGGCGAGGTTGATGAAGAACTGGGCGGTGGCCGAGTGTGGATCGTTGGTGCGCGCCATGGCGATGGTGCCGCGGTCGTTTTTCAAGCCCGCTTTGAAGCTCATTTCGGCCTCGTTTTCAACGGGCGCCCGGGTGGGTTTTTCCTGCATGCCGACACTCATGCCGCCGCCCTGGATCATGAAGCCGTTGATGACGCGGTGGAATACCGTGCCGTCGTAGTGGCCGGATTCGACATAGGCGAGGAAGTTGGCGACGGTCTGCGGCGCTTTTTCGGCATCGAGTTCGAGGGTGATAACGCCATGGTTGGTGGTGAGTTTGATCATTTTGCAGTTTCCTTGCTGGGAAGAAGTTTTGCCGATTCGATGATGATCGGCGTGAGGGGGACATTCTGGTGGCCGGCGGCGTTGCCGGTAGCGGCCTTGCCGATTTTTTGCACGATGTCCTGGCCCTGCACCACCTTGCCAAACACGGCATAGCCCCAGCCGTCGCGCGAGGGGTAGTCGAGCGCGGCGTTGTTGGCGAGGTTGATGAAGAATTGGGCCGAGGCCGAATGCGGGTCCGAGGTGCGCGCCATACTGATGCTGCCGGTGACATTGCGCAGGCCGTTCTGGGCTTCATTCTGAATCGGCGCGCGGGTGGGTTTCTGTTTCATGTCGGGCGTGAAACCGCCGCCCTGGATCATGAAGCCGTCGATGACGCGATGAAAGGCGGTGCCGTTGTAATGAGCGTCCTTGACGTATTGCAGAAAGTTTTCAACCGTCTTCGGCGCTTTCTGGGCATCGAGTTCGAGCACGATCACGCCCTGGCTGGTCTTGAGTTCGACCTGCGGGTTGGCCGCGTGGGCAGAAAAGGCCAGACAAAAAGCGAATAGCAATACCAGCAGTTGTTTCATGGGGTAACTCCAAGTAGAGAAGCGCAGGCGACTAAGCCGCATCTTCGTGAACAATCTTCCAGCGCCCGTCTTCCTTGATCCAGTATTGGCGTTTCTGCATCCGGTTCGACAGGTTGTTGCTCTGGTAGTCCTGCTCGAAGGTGACGACGACGTATTCGTCCTTGCCCGGGTTGCGGAACATGCTGATGTTGTGGGTGGCGACCTTGATCCACTGTTTGCCGGCATTGACCTTTTTCTTTTGGGCGAGCCACTCGGCGAGTTTCTTGCCATCGCCGGAAAAGTCGCGTGCGTAGTGGCGCGCATAGCGTTCGATGTCGCGGCTTTCCCAGTCGCCGCGCCAGGTGTCGATCATGGCGAGCAGTGACTTGCGCTCGGCCTGCCAGTCGTCGAGCGTGGTCCATTCGATGCTGTTGCTGATGATGACAGGCGTGGTGCCGACCTGCAGGTTCTTCGCCAAGGCGTCCAGATCAGAGTTGGCGAGCACGACGCAGCCATCCGAGGCGAGCGGGGGCCGCGAGAAAGTATCCGAGGGCGTGCCGTGCAGCCAGATGCCGTGGCCATTCCTGCCCATCTTTTTGTCCCACTTATTGGGGTAGTTGATGGGAAAGGCGCCGCTGCCGTAGAGGTCGGGCAACTTCTTGCGCGACAGGTTGGCGGTGACGTGATAGACGCCGATGGGCGTCTTCTGGTCGCCTTCCTTGAGCTTGTCCGCGCCGAGCTTGCCGTGCGAAATATAGTAGTCGGCAACGAAACGCGGCGTGCCTTTGTCATTCTGGTAGAGATACAGCCGTGCCTTCTGCGTGTCGACCACCACGGCGTGTTCCTGGTCCGGGCGCATCTGCAACAGATAGCGCGGCACCTGGGCGCCGTTCGGCCGGTTCTTGTAGGCGCGCAGGCGGGCGATGGCTTCCTGCTGCAAATCGGCGACCTGTTCGGCGACCGGCGCGCCGGTTTTTGCCGCCACATGTTGCGCGCCGCCTTCGCCAAAACTCTTGAGCGTCCGGGTGCGGGCGAGCAGCAAGTCGCCCTTGATCAGGTGGCCGAGCCGAAATTTCGGGTAGGCCTTGAGCAGTGCCTCGGTTTCGTTGAGGGCTGGCTCCCAGCGGTTTTTTTCGATGTGCTCGAAAATCCGCACCAGCAGGGGATCGGGGCCGGAATCGGTGTAACGCGCGGGGATGCCGACATCCGCCGCCGCGCCTTGCATGCATAAAAGAACGGTGCAAGCAACACCGACCAGTTGGCGCAGCGCGCTCATCCGCCGACGCGCTCCTGCTGGATCAGCCACTTGCCGTCACGCTTGACAAGCACCAGCGTCTTGCCGGAGGACGAAGTGAAGGTGGCGGATTTGTAGCCTTGGCGAAAGCGCACGACGGCCTTGTCACTGCCTTCGGTCTTGATGTTCAACTTGTCGCGGCTGACCTCGATCTTGCCGGGCTTGCCAACGCGCTGGCTGCGATCCGTCTCCCACGCCTTGCGCGACTGGCCATCCGGGGTGTGAAAATCCTTGGCGTAATGCGCAAGATAGCCACTGACATCCTTCTTCGACCAGGCGGCCAGCCAGGCATCGACGGCGGCGGTAATCTCGCTGCTGGCGTCCGCGGCCTTGACGGGTTCGGGTTTGGGCGCGGGGGCGGGAGCCGGCGCGGCACCGGGCGAGGCAACAGGCACAGCCGGTGCGGGCGCCGGCTTGACTTCAACCGGCTTGCTCTCGACGGGGCGAGCGGCGGGCGCTGCGGCCGGCTTGGGCTCGGCACTGGCAATCACGACCGGCGTCGGCGGGGTGACGGGCGTTGTGGCGGGCGCCTTGGCTGGTGCTGCGGGCGTGGCTGGAGCCGCAAGCTTGCCGTCCGCCGTCCTGCCAGCGCCGACTTTTGCGCCTTCAGCGCCGACCAGGTCGTTGATCATCGCCAACTTGGTCTGCGCCGAGGCGTTGGAAGAATCGATCTGCAGCGCCTTGCCGTAAGCCTGGCTCGCCAGCCGCGAATAAATGTCACCCAGATTTTCATGCGCGGTGGCGTAGGCCGGATGGGTGCGGATTGCTGATTCCAGCGCTTGCCTGGCTTTGTCGAACTGCTTTTGCTGGGCGTAGATGACGGCCAGGTTGTTGTACGGTTCGGGCAGATCGGGATAGTCTTCGGTGAGTTTCTGGAAGACCTCGATGGCCTCTTTCTGCTTGTTCATTCCCGTGAGGATGATGCCCTTCAGGAAGCGCCCCTGCGCATCCTTCGGCTTGGCCGACAGGTGCCGGTTGACCTGTTTGAGCGCCTCGGCATGCTGGCCGGATTTGAGCAGTTGACTCGCTTCGCGGTAACTGTCGGCGCGCACGGGCAGGGCGGTCAAGCAGGCTACCGCAAGCCCCAAGGCCAGGACGACGGCCTGCGCACTGCGGCGAGTTCGCACGGCAGTCGAAGACGCGGCGGTCGGGATGGCGGGCAGAGTGGGCATTTTGTGCTGGTCAGGGCTGAAAAATTCAACGTATCATTCTAACAAAGATGCACCGCCCAACGTGCCGTTCGGGCTGCCTCTAAAGCCATGATTAAAGCCCTAATACGACACGTTCACCTCGCCAATTATGCTGAAAATCTACAACACCCTCGCCCGCGCTCCGCAAGAATTCGTTCCCATCGAACCCGGTCGGGTGCGTCTTTACGTTTGTGGCATGACTGTCTATGACTACTGTCACCTCGGCCACGGCCGGGTGATGGTGGTGTTCGACATGGTGGTGCGCTGGCTCAAGGCCAGCGGCCTCACGGTGACTTATGTGCGCAACATCACCGATATTGACGACAAAATCATCAAACGCGCCGCCGAAAACGGCGAAACGGTGCGCGCGCTGACCGACCGCTTCATCGGCTTCATGCGCGAAGATGCCGCCGCGCTGGGCGTGGAGCCGCCCGACCACGAACCGCGCGCCACCGAATATGTGCCGCAGATGCTCGACATCATCGGCGCCCTGGAAAAAAACGGCTACGCCTATGTCGCCGAAAATCACGATGTCTGTTATTCGGTGCGCAAGTTCGTCGGCTACGGCAAACTCTCCGGCAAGTCGCTCGAAGACCTGCGCGCCGGCGAGCGCGTCGATGTCATGGCCGGCAAGCAGGACCCGCTCGACTTTGTGCTCTGGAAGCACGCCAAGCCGGAAGAGTCGGATGAAGTGAAGTGGCCATCGAACTGGGGTACCGGCCGTCCCGGCTGGCACATCGAGTGCTCGGCCATGAGTTCGCAACTGCTCGGCCCGCATTTCGACATCCACGGCGGCGGCCAGGACTTGCAGTTTCCCCATCACGAAAACGAAATCGCCCAGAGCGAAGGCGCCATGGGCTGCAATGAGAACCACACCTTCGTCAACTACTGGATGCACAACGGCTTTGTGCGCGTCGACGATGAGAAAATGTCGAAGTCGCTTGGCAACTTCTTCACCATCCGCGAGATTCTCAAAAAATACGATCCGGAAGTGGTGCGCTTCTTCATCCTGCGCGCCCACTACCGCAGCCCGCTCAACTATTCCGACGCCCACCTCGACGATGCGCGCGCTGGCCTGACAAGGCTTTACACGGCGCTGAAGGGCTTTGATGTCACGTCAGCCGTCGACTGGAACGAGGGCCACGCCCGCCGCTTCCGCGCGGTGATGGACGACGATTTCGCCACCCCCGAAGCCGTTGCCGTGCTGTTCGACCTCGCCAACGAACTCAACCGCAACAAGGACCCCAAGCTCGCCGTACAACTCAAGGGCCTGGCTGGCGTGCTCGGCCTGCTGCAACGCGCCCCGGTCGAATTCCTGCAAGCCGGCCCGGCATCAGACGATGGCTTGAGCCCGGCAGCAATCGACGCAAAAGTCGGCGCGCGCAACACGGCGAAAAAAGCGAAGAATTTCGCCGAAGCCGATCGCATCCGTGACGAACTCAAGGCCGCCGGCATCGTCCTCGAAGACGGACCAGCAGGAACGACGTGGCGGCGCGGTTAGGGGCTTGGCTATGAGAATCGAATACGACCCGGAAGTCGACGCGCTGCATGTGCGGCTGACCGAAAAAAAAGTGATTGAGTCCGAGTAGGACCAGCCCGGTATCGTCCTTGACTTCGACGCCGAGGGGCGGGTGGTCGGCCTTGAGGTGTTGTCGGTCAGTAAACGCGCAAAGGATGATGAGCCACTGAAGATTGCCGCTTGAAGGGGGGCAACGCCCAAAAGTCGGCGCTGGCGGGACGGCGATTATTTTCCAAGACGACATCACCTATAGACTGCCGCGAAGCGGCACGAACAACGGGGCGGCCTTCAGGTCGCCCCGTTGTTCGTTGTAGCTCCCTCTCTCACCCCGGATAGCTACAATCTCTACCTGGTGAGCCTCTCGAAGTCTCGCGTTGTAGCTCCCTCTCTCACCCCGGATAGCTACAATGGGGGGAGCACAATCATGCTCCCACCCCGAGTTGTAGCTCCCTCTCTCACCCCGGATAGCTACAATTGACTGCACCTCGATCCCCGCCCAGTCTTTTTTGGGCGGGGATTTTTCTTTTCTATTCCGCAATCAAAACAGCAGCAATTGCGCTGCTGCGACCTTTTTTTCCTGAAACAGCGGCAGGCCGACCAGCAGGCGCATGCCGGCATACTGTTTCTCGGTCACGGTCATGGAGCGTATCGAACCTTCCGGCGGCAGGTTGTCGGCCAACCGCGCCAGATGCTTTTTCTCGGCGTCGATGCCGTTGAGGATGCGGCCATAGACCGACCACTGGATCATGTCGTAGCCGTCGTTGAGCAGGAACTTGCGAAACTGCACATAGGCGCGCTTTGCGGCCTTGGTTGTCGTCGGCAGATCGAAGAAGACGAGCAAGCGCATGTATCGCCTCGTCTCGACGCCCACATCAATACTCCAGCCGGTGCGGCTGCAAGCCGATCAGGCCGGGCAGGTTGAGTTCGCTGGCGTCGTCTTCAAAGACGCGCACCAGGCTTTCCACGGCGTATTCGATGGCCGACAGCACCGACATGCGGCCCTGCGGCATGGCGACATCCACGTTCAGCAGCGCCACCAGCGCCTGCTTGTCCGCCGGAATCAGGTCGCCTTCCGTCATCGCCGGGCGCTTGGCGACATGCAGGTCGACCAGCGGGCGGAAGGGTTCGATCAGATCGTCGGCGAGGTTGAAGGCGTTCTGCTCGCTGTCGTGGAAGAGGCCGACGGTCGGGTGCAGGCCGTGCGCTACCAGCCCGCGCGCGATGGCGCCGCGCAGCACGGCGTAGCCATAGTCGAGCGCGGCATTGGCCCAGCGTTCCTCGGCGCGGTGGAAATCCCGGCCGTAGAGTTGCGCGAAATAGAAGGCGGCGGCCTGCGCTTCGAGATTGTCCGGGTCGCCCGAACGCACCCGGCGCGCATAGGATTCCAGCCGATCCACGCCCTTGCCGCCGCATAGCTTGAGACAGGCGGCCTGATTCTCGATCTTGCGGCGGACGATGCTGGCCCACGCCTGCTTGGCCGCCGGTTTGGCGATGCCGAGTTGCTTGCGCATCATGCGTGTGGTGCGCGAGTGGGCGAGGAAGGGCAGGAATACGCCCGTCGGCTGGTGGTTGCTGCCGGTGGCGTATAGCCCGATGCCGTATTCGGCGCAGGCCGAGAGCACCGGATGGGTGAGCGTGATTTCGCGGTGGTTGAGGACGATGACGGCGATGTCCTCGAAGGGCACGAAGGCGGTTTCCTCCTGGTCGATGGCCAGAGAGAAATGCTCCCGCCGCAGCTTGGCGGGGCGGGAGATCATCACGCTACGCCAGACCACGGCGCTGCTCCGGTGGTGCAGGGTAGATGTTGCCGAGGACATCGACGTGGAATTTTTCCAAGGCGACGGCAGTTTTGACGCCGATACCTTCTATTTGCCCATCTTTCCCAATCTTCTGGCTTCGGTCGTGCGCCCAAAGATTCAGATTTCCTGTTCCTCGATGGCAACTGGAGTAGTAGCCCAATATCGGAGCTTTGTTCTTCTGCGTAATGCGTATGAAGTCGTTTGGATGCAATGAGAACTGGAAGTCAAACCCATCATCAATCAGCGTCCATTCGCCCTCATCCTTGAACGCCACAACCGCCCGATTCGGCAACTCCTGCGCCACCGCATGATGCACATACACCGGTACCAGATGGAACTTGCCGTTCTTCCTGTGGCGGAAGACGTCGACGCGTAGCATGGTGTCGTTCTTGGCGATGCCGCCGCGAATCGGAATGCCGGAGAGCTTGTCGATGACCATCGTGACGGTGCGCACGATGGGGCCGGTTGGGTTGCCTTCGCGGTCGGGTTTGCGCAATGGATTGTCGGTAGGGAATGCCTTGTCGCCTTTACCGCCGTGCGCTTCCAGACGAGCGCGGATGGCGGCATAGAGTTTTTCGTTGCGGTGCGGGTCGATCAGTTTGTCGATGTCCGTCAGCTTGAGGCTGGCGAGCGGCACCTTCTGCGTTACGCCGCCCTGTTCCTTGAGTCGTTCGGGTTGGGCGTAGATGGTGTCCTTGTGCGCTGCGCCGCCGTTGCGTCTCTGTGGGGCGCGCGAGACAAACAATGGGCGCAGGGCCTCCAGCGTTTCGGTTGGATAGGTGTTGAACATTGCCAGTTGTGCGCGCAGTTCAGCAACATCATCAATGCCAAGCCGTGTTTCGAGTTCTTGGCGGAAGTGTGGCCATGGGTCAGGGAAGTGCGCGTGCAGTTGCTGGAACATGGCCGGGTCGACGATCTCGCCGGTTTCGGGGTCGGGGAAGCCGTCGCGTATCTTGGACAGTTCCTTGGTGCGTGCGTAGTCGCCCAAACGCTTGACCATGCCGTGACTGCACGCGGCCACTACGGCGGCGTCAAGCGCATGGTGGCGGTCGCTGGCGCTACGCACCTTGAGCAGGCCCCAGCGGGCGCGCAGGAAGGCGGTGGTCTGGCCGCTGAGTACCACGCAACGCTTTGCCGCCGTTCCGTCAGCGCCGACTTTCAGTTGCAGATGGCGCTCGACGTAGTTCTTGAAGAACTTGCAGATGTAACGAGTGTCGTTGAGGTTGCGCTCCTTGAATTCCTCGGCGGCTTTTTCACCGAAATCCTTGCGCAGCAGGCGCGTGCGTTTGGCGAGGCGGCAGCTCTTGTTCGATTCGACCCAGGCGGCGAAAGTGCGCCAGCGTTCACCGTTCTCGCCGCCGGGGAACGAGGTCAGATATTCGTAAGCCGTGCGGTTACCCTTGTTGCGGTTTTCCTCGGTCAGCACCAGCACCTTGTTGTTCTTGCCGTCGTCGTAGCTGCGCGAGTAGGGCAGGGCATGGTCGACCTCGGCATAGCCGATGTCGTGCAGCACGCGATGCAGATCAAGCGGTTTGAGGGAGTAGGCGCACTTGCCCTGCTGCTCGCGGTAGAGCTGAAATTTCTCGAACTCGCGGCTTTTGGCGGCGATGCCGTACTCGGCGGCGAAGGCGGCCTTGTCTTTCTCGTTGCGCTCGCGATATTCCTCCTGCGCCTTCTTGACCTTGTTGCGCTCGTCGAGCGGGCGCGAGAGGTCGCGGGCCATTTCGATATGCACGGCGGACGGCGAGCCGTAGGTGCGTACCAACGCGTTCAACACCTTGCGCGCCTGGTTGAGCGCGCGCAGCACGACCGGATTGCGCGGCACGTCGAGTTCTTCGTCGAATACCATGCGGCCGTCCTTGTCGCGGCGGGTGTAGAACGTCGGCAGATACTTGTGCCCGCCAGTGCCGGCTTCATGCAACTGACTGTGGTGATAGCCCGCCGCGACGCAGGCTTCGTCGTAACGCATGCCGGACTCCATGTGCGGGACGATCTTGCGCAGCGCCTTGAGCGAAAGCGCATGGAACTTGTCGAAGCTGATTTCGCCGAGCGCATCGATCATCGGCTGACCGCCGGGCAGGTTCAGCTTGCGCAATTCGGTTTCGACTTCGGCGCCATCCTTGTAGACGGATAGCACTCGCGCAATTTCATCGAGCAGCGTCGGGTCACCGCCGGTCGCGGCGCCGGCCATGCTTTGCCATTCGGTTTCGAGCCCCTTTCCCTTGAGCGCTTTACTCAGGGCCTCCCAAGCGGGCAACTTCGCGAGCGTGTCCTTTTCCTTGTCTTCGGCGATACCGGCAAAGTTGAAGTGGCTCAATCCGGCCTTGGTGAGCGCCGCGCGCAATTGCTTGTAATCGAGTTTGGCATTCGCGTAGCCGTAGGGGAGCGGCATGGCGATGCGGCGCTCGTCCTCGTTCAGCCCACGCGTCGTGCCATCTACGACGATGCGCAGGTTATTGAGCCGGGTGAGCCAGACATGGCGCTCTGCCGTGAAGCTGGCTTTCGGGGCGCGGTATTCGTCGCGCTCGAAGGTGCATTTGCCCAGCATCTTGAGCAAATCGGCTCCGGCTAGCGGCGGCTTTTGCTCCCAGAACAGGCCGCTCTTGCGGTCGCCGTTGCCGAGAATCCGCGCTTGCAGGGATTCGTCGGCGTGCGGGTTGCCGAGTTCGCGTTGGCGCCGGAACAACAAGGCCATTTCGTCGGCGAGCAGCACGCGCGACAGCGCTTTGCCGTAGTCGCCCTGCTTGTTGCGCTGGGCATCGGGGAATTCGGCCAGCACCATTTCGGCGGCGCTGCGGTAGCCCATTTCGTTCATGCGTTTCTGTGTATCGGACAACCCCTTCTTGACCCGGCCGCTTTCGCCCTTGGCATCGCCCTCGGCCTTCTTCTCTTCGGCGCGGCTGATCCAGTGAAAGCCGCGATGTTTGCACAGGTGGTAGATGGCGCGCGCCCACTCATCGGCATCAAGCTTGCAGTCGAGACCGGCGAGGCGAAGGCGCCAAGGCGACTTGGAGCTGGCAACCTGAAGAAGCTTTGCATCGGCAATCAGTCCCTCGCGCCTGAGCAGCCGCGCCAGCTTGGTCAGTCGCCACGCGCGGCGGCGCAGGCGGCGACGCATCAGGCGCGCGGTGCGCCGCGCCAGGTTGAGCGATTCGCCCTCCTTGGCGGTTTCCGCCTTGTCGAAGCACCGTACGCCCAAATCGACGATCCGATCCTCGCCAAGCACGCACCAGCCTACCGACGCGATGCCGATGTCGAAGCCGAACGTGAGTGAACCAAAAGCCTTGCCAGTCATGTTTTCCTCCCGCATAATCGGCTCCGTTGTAGTTATCCGGGGTGAGAGCCGTTGCTACAATAAAGATTCTGAAAATGAATCTGTATCCAAAAGCCCGACGGGGAAACCCGCCGGGCTTTTCATTATGCCTCGTGGATTGAGAATTGCGCGCGACTATTTTGCTGGCGTCATGACGATGCGCCGTCCCGCCAGCGCCGACTTTTGTCAGGCGCCCCTCATTTACCCAGGTGCACCGGAATGCACCGCGCGCCAAATGGCTGGTCGAAATGCCCGAAACGGCCGGCTATCGCGGTGCCGCAGTGCTGGCATTTGCCGGCGGCGTCCAGCCGGTAGTTGAGGATTTCATACCAGTCGCGTTCGATGACGGTCTGACCGCAGCCGGGGCAGCGGGTCGCGTCGCCGGCGCGGTTGTGCACGTTGCCGGTGTAGACGTAGCGCAGCCCGGCTTGCATGGCGATCTCGCGGGCCTGGATGAGCGTGGCGGGCGAGGTGGCGGTGGCGTCGCTGAGTTTGTAGTCGGGATGGAAGGCCGAGAAATGCAGCGGTACGTCGGGGCCGAGTTCCTTGTGGCACCAGTCGGCCAGGGCCTGGATTTCGGTGGCGGAATCGTTCTTGCCGGGGATTAGCAGGGTTGTCAGTTCGATCCAGCAGTCGGTTTCGTGATGCACCATGGCGATCAGGTCGAGCACCGGTTGCAGGTGGCCGCCGCAGAGCTTGAAGTAGAACTCGTCGGTGAAGGCTTTGAGGTCGATGTTGGCGGCGTCCAGTTTGGCGTAGAACTCGCGCGCCGCCGGCAGGTGCATGTAGCCGGCGGTGACCGCGACGGTCTTGATGCCGATGTCGTGGCAAGCGTCGGCGGTGTCCATGGCGTATTCGGCGAAGATCACCGGGTCGTTGTAGGTGAAGGCGACGCTGTTGGCGCCGTGGCGCTGCGCCGCCTGGGCGATGGCCGCGGGGCTGGCGGTGTCCATCAGGGTGTCCATCTCGCGCGATTTGGAGATGTCCCAGTTCTGGCAAAACTTGCAGGCGAGGTTGCAGCCGGCGGTGCCGAAGGAAAGGATGCTGGAGCCGGGGTAGAAGTGGTTGAGCGGTTTCTTCTCGATGGGGTCGATGCAGAAGCCGGAGCTGCGGCCATAGGTGGTGAGGATCATCTCGCCGCCACGGTTGGCGCGCACGAAGCAGGCGGCGCGCTGGCCGTCGTGCAGTTTGCAGTCGCGCGGGCAGAGGTCGCACTGGATGCGGCCGTCATCGAGGGCATGCCACCAGCGGGCGGGTGCGCCGGTTAGTTGTTCGGCGGTTCTTTCCATTTGTGCACCTCGTAGCGGTAGAGCTTCACGTCAGGCGACCAGAAGTCGGCAGCGAACCCGGCTTTTTGCTTGAGGTGAGCGAAAAATTGTCGCGGTTCGGGCAGGCCTTCCCAGACCTGCGGCAGAAAAGTGCCGCGCCGACCATGACATTCGAAAATCACGCCGTCGATGGTGGGGCGCAGTTGGCGGAGGGCGTCGGCTTCATCGGTGAAGTGCAGTTCGACGGCCGGGGTCAGCAGCGAGATTTCGACGCGCGTGCGGGCGAAGTCTGCGTGGCGGAGCGGATTGAAGCGCGGGTCGCGGAAGGCGGCGGCGCGGGCGTTTTCGCGCACATCGGTGTCGAGGGGCCGCCAGGCTTCCAGCGAGCCGATGCAGCCGCGCAACCCACCGTCCTGCATCAATGTGACGAAAGTGGCGCCGGGTTGCGCCAGGGCCGGGTGAGCGGGTTCGGGCAGCGCTGCTTCGCCGAACTGGCTGCCGATGGCATTGCGGGCGCGGGCCAGTAGTGCGCTGCCCAGCGCGTCGAGTGTGTCGTCAGGCATGGCCGGCCGCCATGAAGGCGAAACTTGCATAGCCGACGACACGCGATTTGTCGCCGGCGGTGTCGCCGGAATTGCGCAGATCGAGCAAATGCGGGTGCAGGCCGCGCCGCTGGGCGATCTCGATCAGGCCGTTGATGGGCGTCGCGCCGCAGGCCTGCTCGTGGTCGAGAAGCAGGCGCAGGTGCATGATCGCGTCGGCGGTATGCCGGTCGCGCCGCTGGGCGTCGGCGTAAGGAAGGTAATGCGAGAGGTCGGAGCTGATGACGATCAACGTTTCCGGCCCGCCCCACAGCAGTTCCAGCACTTCGGCGACTTCGTCGGGCGTGGCGTAGCCGACGGCGAAGGGCACGAGGCTGAAGTCGTCCAGCACCTGTTGCAGGAAAGGCAGTTGCACTTCGAGTGAATGCTCGTCGTCATGGGCCGCTTCGAGGCGCACGACCTGCGGCAGGCGCAGCGCCTGCTCGATGGCGGCGGTGTCGAGCGGCACGCTGCCCAGCGGCGTGGTGAAGGTGCGAGACTGCGGTACCGCCAGACCGCGCACGGCAACGCGGTGACAGGGGCCGAGCAGCACGACGCGCCGGATCGTTGCCGCATGCGGCGCGAGCAGTGCATAGGCGCTCGCCGCGATCGGCCCGGAGTAAATGTAACCGGCATGCGGGACGATCAGCGCCTTGGGCGGGGTTGCCGCCAAAGTCGGCGCTGGCGGAAGGTTTGGGCGTCCCGCCGACGCGCCAAAAGTCGGCGCTGGCGGGACGGCGCCGGCCGCGTTCATGGTGGCCGCGTCCGCGAGCATGACGTCCACGTCTTCGGCCAACATCCGCGGATCGCCGGGATAGAACATGCCGGCGACGGCGGCGGGACGGATGCTGCGCGTTTCCATGGCGGCGATCCTTTCTGCCCGCGTGACGGGCTGCGGATTGCTAACTCAAGCCAACAGGATGATGCCTGGAATGAATCCTAATCCAATCGCGGCCATTCCGGGCAAAACGCGGCGCGCCAGCGCCGTGCCGCCGATGGCGACGATCAGGCCCGATTTGAAGAGCAGATTCGACAGCACCGCCAGCGCGATGGCGATGACGGCGGGCGTGGCAACCAGCGTTGCCTGGTTGAACAGCCGCAGGGTCGAGAGCGTGATCGCATCGACATCGGTCAGACCCGAGGCGAGCGCGACGAGATAGAGACCCTGGCTGCCGGCGATGTCTTGCAGCCAGGCGGCGGCGAGCAGCACGATGCCGTAGAGCAGGCCGAATGACAGGGCGGTGCGGATCTCGGTCGGGTTTTTCACGTCGGGCATGGGCAGGTCGCCGGCGGCGGCGAGGCTGCGCCACCTGAACAACACGACGACGAGGCCGAGCAGCAGGCCGCCGCCCAGCACCATGGCCAGCGGCGCGAATAAACTGGGCGCCAGCACCAGGGTGACGATGCCCAGTCGCACGGCGACCACCAGATTGGCGATCAGGATGACCAGCGTGGCGGTGGCGGTCTGGCTGGCATCGGCGTGGGCATTGCGGGCGAAAATCATGGTGGTGGCGGTGGAGGACGCCAAGCCGCCGAAAAAGCCGAGCAGTGGCGCGCCGAGTCGATTGCCGACGATGCGCAACGCGGCATAGCCTGCCAGCGAAAGGCCGGAGATCAGCACCACCATCCACCAGACCTGGTAGGGATTGAGCGCCAGGTAGGGGCCGAAATCGCGGTCCGGCAGAATCGGCAGCACAACCAGCGAGAGCACGGCGAATTGCAGGATGGAAATCAGGTCCTTGTGGGTCAGGCTGCGCGATACATCCTGCAACTGTGCCTTGAAATAAAGCAGCACCGTCGTGGTGATGGCCAGCATCACGGCCAGCGTGGCGTGGCCATGCCAGACCAGCGCGCCGAGCCCGTAGCAGACCATCAACGCAACGACCGAAGTGGTGCCGGGGTCGCCGTCATCCCGCCGGTCGCGGGCGACGGCGACGATCATCATGGTCGCCAACATCAGCAGGCCGACCGCCAAAATCCAGCCGCTGCCGGACTTTTCGCCAAGCAGGGCGGCCAGGCAGCCAAACAGCGCCGTCAGCGCGAAAGTGCGCAACCCCGCCTTGGCGTCGGGCTTGCGCTCGCGTTCCAGGCCGATCAAGAGGCCGACGCCAAGGCTGACGGCGAAGGCCTGAACGTTCAGATAGGCAGCGGGCTCGAATGCGGTCATAAAGCCATTATAGAATCGCGGCATGACTTATTTCGCATTGGTTCCGGCCGCGGGCATGGGTGCGCGTATGGGTGGCGACTGCCCAAAACAATATCAGCCACTGCGCGGCCAGCCGCTGATCCGCCATGCCCTGCAAGTGCTGACCGCCGTGCCGGCCATTCTGCGGGTGTTCGTCGTGCTGGCGCCGGACGATACGTGCTGGGACAGTTTCGACTGGAGCGATCTGGCGCCGCGCCTGACCGTCCTGCGTTGTGGTGGCGCGACCCGGGCGGCCAGCGTCGCCAACGGACTGAAGGCGATGGCCGGCGTGGCATTGGCGGACGATTGGGTGCTGGTGCATGATGCCGCGCGCGCTTGCCTGACAACGGCGCACGTCGAGAAGCTGCTTGCCACGGTTGCCGACGACCCGGTTGGCGGCCTGCTCGCCGTGCCGTTGGCCGATACCCTGAAGCGCGGGCAAGACAACCGCGTTACCGCTACCTTGGCGCGCGAGGGGTTGTGGCAGGCACAGACGCCGCAGATGTTTCGCTACGCGTTGCTCGTCGATGCGCTCGAATATGCCCCGGCGGTTACCGACGAAGCCAGTGCCATCGAGGCGCTCGGCCTGCACCCCCGGCTGGTGGAGGCCGATGCCACCAACCTTAAAGTGACCTATCCGCTCGACCTGCAATTGGCCGAATGGATCTTGCAAAACAGGAAACGCTGAACATGGATATTCGCATCGGGCAAGGTTACGACGTGCATCCGCTGGTGCCGGGGCGGGCGTTGATCATCGGCGGCGTGACGATTCCTTACAGCATGGGCTTGCATGGCCACTCCGACGCCGATGTGCTGCTGCACGCCATCACGGACGCCCTGCTGGGCGCGGCAGGCTTGGGCGACATCGGCCGCATGTTTCCCGACAGCGAAGTCTGCTGGCAAGGCGCCGACAGCCGCATGCTGCTCTGCGGCGCGCTCGCGGCGGTGCGCGCGGCCGGCTGGCGGGTGGGCAATATCGATTGCACGGTGATCGCCCAGGCGCCGCGCATTGCGCCCTATGTGGCGCAAATGCGCGAGCACATCGCCGCCGACCTCGGCATCGCGCCGGAGCGCGTGAACGTCAAGGGCAAAACCACCGAGCGGCTCGGTTTCACGGGTCGTGGCGAAGGCATTGCCGCCGCGGCCGTGGCCCTGTTATTGCGTGACTGAAGCAGCGGCAGCGCCGCAGCGGGTCTTTTTCGCCCTCTGGCCGGACGCGGCCGCGCTCGACGCGCTGGAAGCCGCCGCGACGGCGGGCGTCGCGCGCTGTGGCGGCCGGCGCATGGGCCGTGACAGCCTGCATCTGACGCTGGCCTTCATCGGTGCTGCTTCCCCCGCTCAATTGGACAAGCTGCGTAATCTTGCCGGTCAGTTAAAGGTGGCGCCCTTCGACCTGAAGCTCGATCAGCTTGGCTGGTGGCCGCACAACCGCATCCTCTGGGCGGGCTGCCAGGCAACGCCGTCCTGCCAGCGCCGACTTTTCGATGAACTGTCGCTTGCACTGGCCGCAGCGGGTTTCCCCGTCGACCAGCGTCCGTATTCACCCCACGTGACGCTGGTTCGCAACGCTCGTTGCGCAGATCGCGAGAACCTGCCCGTGCTGGAAGCGCCCGTCCGCTGGCGAGTCGATACGCTCACCCTGGCCGAGTCCTGTTTGCAACCCTCCGGCAACCGCTATCGTGTGCTGGCGAGCTGGCCGTTAGGTGAGCGGCAGTGACCCATGAAAAATATTTCAACAATATTTCAAGGTAACGGTTGACGGTGTTTGGCTGATCCGTATAATGCGCCCCTCTCGCTGCTGGGTGGCGACTGATCTTTAACAAACTGACAACCGATAGGTGTAGGTGCTTGCTAGGTTGATGGCGAGCGACACATAGTTGTGCCGAGATCGAAGGCGCGGCTATAGAGGTGGCAGGGTACCTGGGGAACTGGG
>Ga0208244_100895_pt1 | contig 21224 bp, 17 predicted proteins | sample SubbioCR12Aug_5A_FD_184828 | JGI IMG/M metagenome (GOLD analysis project Ga0208244, IMG submission 184828) | Serpentinite rock and fluid subsurface biosphere microbial communities from McLaughlin Reserve, California, USA - CR12Aug_5A (SPAdes) | ecosystem: Environmental > Terrestrial > Deep... | reverse complement strand
TGATCGAAACCTGCCGTAAAAGACAACAATCCCCTTGGCTTTATTTGGCTGTCGTCATTGATCATCAGCGGACCGGACGGCCGATTCCAAAATTGCCTCCAGTGGTCTGGGGGGTCTGAATAGTTACAACGAATCATAGTAATTACCCGGCTATAAACCATCTTTATTAGCAAGGCTTGATTGAAGAGTCAATGAAACAAAATTTTTTCATGATTATAAAGATGTTTCCGATCCAACTCTTTACCCGAAATTAAACCTCGTCATTTCGGCAGGGATTGCCGTAATTCAGGCCACACAGATAATCATCCATGGCACTGGATGCCCGTTTCCGGGCTGCCATGACGAACTTATGGCGTTAGTGAAACATATTGCTAATCAGAATTTTTAGATAGAGATGTTATATTATTTCAATTAATAAATTAAATTCGGTAGCACGCTTGATTTTGATCAGTTAAACATTAATCCTCAGGAGAATATTATGCATTTTATAAACCGACTAATAGTCTTGCCTTGCCTGCTAACCGCAGTCTTTTTTGTAGCATCCACTAACAACAGCTATGCATTTCATCAAGATATAGAAGTCAAAGGCATAGGGACGAAAATTCAAGCTGGTTTTTGCTTGCAATCAGGTACAGGTTGCGATATTGCAGGTGTCGAACATTTAGGTTTGCCACCCAATACCTTACCTACAGATTTTGAAACAGGTAAAGATATATACGTTTCCGCCTTTACCCATTTTGTCTTTTCAGGACAACACTCAACGGTAGACCCTGGGTTTCAAGCAACTCCTGGTGCATTACGCAGCAAAGAACTGATCAGTTATAAAGCACTTGGGGTTTTGGAGTTCTGGACCCCCTCATCGGGAGCATGGGGCGCCGCTCCGGATAACGTTCAAATTCGATTGGCCGGTGGTCTTTACAGTCAAAGCGTTGCTGATCAGAGCTGTGGACTTTTTTGGTGTCCGCCCAAAGTCACATTAAAAGACAGTTCAACTATTTTTAGCGGTAAAGGTGTTACCGGCGCATCCTCACTGATTGTCGGACAAGCGGCGGCAAACGGCTCTTTCCATTCGCATCTGGATTGGTTTTTGGAAACTTCGCAAGGAAGTGCCAACGGGGGGCCGGACGGTGCTTATCTGGTAGAAATGAGCTTGTTTTCTAATCAGCGCACAGAATTATCCGATTCATTTTTCATTCTATTTAATAACAACTTATCAAAAGATCAATTCCAATTAGCCGTCTCATCGCGGGTATTTGACCCTACTTTTATAGAGACTCCGATTGCGGTACCTCTTCCCGCTGCATTTGCCATGATGTTGAGCAGCTTAGGGTTATTGGTTGGCGGACGCTTATGCCGCAAGGTGCTTGCCTGAAATGACTATTTCGCTGTGAGAAATGAAGCAACTTAGTTCTACTTTGTAAGATTTCAGGTTTCACATGACCGAAGGTCGTCATTCCGGCATGGATTGCCGAAATCCAGGCTCGATGGAGGGTTCGAAGCTCGCCATCCATGGCATTGGATACCCACTTCCCGGGGGGTATGACGGTCTTTTTTCTAATCTGACAAAGTAGAATTAATCCTGTTGCAAAAAAGACTCTTCCCGAGAAGGCAAGAGTCTTTTTTTGGCTAAGTCAAAGTCCAATATCCCCCTATAAAACTCAAAAAGAAAGAAGCCCCCTTTTTGCAAAACGTAAAACCACTCACTTTGCTGGAAAATCTTTAAATCCTTTTAATTGAATCTATGTCGGGCGAAGAAAGACAAAAGCCGGTCAGATTACTATCTCGCTCAAACTTCCAATCAAGATAATATTAAGCGTATGATCAACACAATCCGGGGTTGAAACAATCGCCCGGCAAACAGCCGTGTCGGGGGAATATTTGCAACGAAAATAGCTATAGGACTCATCAAATTTGAATCCAAGATGCTGAAATTTATCAAGCTAAAATTCAGGCTATCCGGAACGACTTTAAAGTTTTAAAGTAATACACCTAAGCCGATCGACTTACCTCGCTACCTTTAACCCGAAAAACCGGACGATCTTATGCCAACTCGTGATCTTGAATCCTGGATGTGGGCGGAAGCCTGTGCAATGATAGATAGGGCAGACCGCTTGCACCGACAGTTCTTTAGACCCAGCGAGATGAAGTCCAGACCGCCGTCGTGGGAGCCGCCTGTCGATATTTATGAAACCCGGCATGACTTCAAGATCATGATCGCCCTCCCCGGCGTTAATCCGGAACAGGTAAAAGTCCTGCTTGAAAAAGACCATCTGATAGTGAGTGGCAAACGCCATCTTCCGGTCAGCGCAGAGACTGACATAAGACGACTCGAAATCCCCTACGGCCGGTTCGAACGTATTATTGACCTGCCTGCAGGACATTTTGAAATCGGTAACCGTGAATTTTTAAACGGTTGTTTATTGATCTCACTACAAAAAATGTAAAGGAATCCTATGACCATCCAGGACCTTAAAAAACTGTTGTCAGGTACGAAAGAGGCCTCGGAAAATGCCCTAACGAAAACATTGCCGAAGGATTTACCACAACTTCCAAGGCTCCCTGACGATGCACTCATCATTGTCCCTGTCCGCGCTACCGTTCTTTTTCCTCAAGTAGTTATGCCGCTGGTGATTGGCCGCAAACTCTCCGTAGAAGCCTTGCAACAGGCTATCCGCTTGGAAAAGCCGATCGGTTTACTGATGCAGCGCGATAACAATGACATCGATCCAAAACCGGATGACCTTTTCACGACAGGGACTACGGCGGAAATACTGCGCTACATTGCCATTCCTGACGGCACGCATCATGTTGCTTGCCAAGGTACTCAACGCTTTCGCGTCAAGTCATTCATTCCTGATTATCCTTTTCTGGCCGCTCACGTTGAACTCTATGAAGAACCTGAAGGCAGCTCGCGGGATATTGACGCACGCGTCATTACGGTCAAAGAAAAGGCCATCGAAGTACTCAATCTGACCCGGCAATCGGCTATGGAGGTGGTTAATGCCATTCAGTCTATGACAAATCCGTCTCTATTGGCCGATTTGATTGCCAGTTATCTGATTGAAAAAGCAGAAGATAAGCAGGAAATTCTGGCGTTGTTTGATATCCAGCAACGCTTTGACAAAATTCTGGAATTACTCAATTACCGTATCGAGGTATTAAAACTCTCGAACCAGATCAATGAACAAACCCAGGAAAGCATGGGCCAAAAGCAACGCGAGTTTATGCTACGCGAACAAATGAAGGCCATTCAGAAAGAATTGGGTGAAGGTGAGGAAAATTCCGCCGAAATTGAAGAAATCAGTAAGGCCATCACTGCAGCCGACATGCCTGAAGAAGCTGAAAAACAAGCCCGCAAGGAACTGAGCCGTTTACAGCATATGTCGGATGCCAGTGGCGAATATTCAATGGTGCGCACTTATCTTGACTGGCTGACCGAATTGCCCTGGTCAAAAGCCAGTCCGGGCGTCATTGATATTGCAAAAGCAAGAGACATTCTTAATTCCGATCATTATGGCCTGGATAAAATCAAACAACGTATCCTGGAGTTCTTGGCTGTTCGCAAGTTAAATCCCAACGGAAAAAGTCCGATTCTCTGTTTTACAGGGCCTCCCGGCGTCGGTAAAACATCATTGGGCCGCAGTATTGCAAGGGCGAGCGGACGCGAATTTGTTAGAGCCAGTCTCGGGGGCGTCCACGATGAAGCCGAAATCCGGGGCCATCGCCGCACCTACATAGGCGCATTACCGGGCAATATTATTCAATCAATTCGTAAAGCGGGTACCAATAACCCGGTATTTATGCTGGATGAAATGGATAAACTCGGTTCCGGCATCCAGGGTGATCCGTCTTCGGCTTTACTGGAAGTGCTTGATCCGGAGCAAAACTCAACGTTCCGCGATAATTATCTGGGTGTTGCGTTTGACCTGAGCCATGTCATGTTTATCGGCACCGCCAACGTGCTGGACAACATCCCCATCCCGTTACGCGACCGTATGGAAGTGATCGAATTAACCGGTTATACCCTGGATGAAAAAGCCCAGATAGCGCGGCGTTACCTGGTGGGCAGGCAACTGGAAACGAACGGTCTGAAAGCCGAACAATGCAGCATCAGCGACGCCGCAATAGAGACCATCATTCAGGACTACACCCGAGAAGCCGGTTGCAGAAACCTGGAACGCGAGATCGGCACCGTCTTTCGCCGGGTAGCGATGCGTATCGCTGAGGGACTCGTGCTAAATGAAAATATTGAAGCCGAGCATATTCCCGAAATCTTGGGGCCCAGAAAATTTGACAGAGAAGTTGCTATGCGCACCAGTGTTCCAGGCGTTGCAACAGGCTTGGCATGGACGCCCGTAGGCGGCGACATCCTGTTTATTGAAGCCACCAAAGTACCCGGCAGCGGCAAGCTCATTCTCACCGGCCAACTCGGCGACGTGATGAAAGAAAGCGCCCAGGCCGCGTTGAGCCTGGTCAAATCGCACGCAGCCACGCTGAATTTAAATCCTGACATCTTCGAAAAAAACGACATTCATGTTCACGTGCCGGCCGGCGCCATTCCCAAAGATGGCCCCAGCGCCGGAGTCGCAATGTTCACCGCACTTTACTCGGCACTTTCAGATCGGATTGTTCAAAGTGACCTCGCCATGACCGGAGAAATCAGCCTGCGCGGTCTGGTTCTCCCGGTCGGCGGCATCAAAGAAAAAGTCATTGCCGCAGCCAGAGCCGGGATCAAAACGGTCATGTTACCGGCACGTAATCAACGCGATTTCCAGGAAATACCCGAAGCGGTCAGAAATCAGCTGAATTTTGTCTGGCTGGAAAAAGTCGATGATGCGTTAAAAAGCATCGTAAGTTAACCTGTTTTTATAACACTTGGCTGATTTCGGCTTAAATTTAGCCCCCAGTCCAACCGACTAACGCATTACCGTAACTGCAGGCTTTCGTATTGACGAATGCGGTGTCAATTGGCGAAAAGATGATTCCTTTTACTTTCGGCTCAGAAGTGATTAATACTGGATTTGACACTGTTCAACCGGGTCTTCGGGTAGTATCATTTATCCTGTCATCCGGCAAGAACTGTTCACTTTTCAATCACTTCGAATGAGGCGGTTATGAACGATGCAAGACGAACATACGAAGCGTCTAATCTTAGATCGTTTTTCGACGACCAGATCCATCATCTGCAAGGACTCGTTGGCAACTTGAGCAACCAACGTAAGAACGCGCGGCTACAAAGCAATGAAGAAAAACAGATCCTTGAAAATTTCATTGATACTGTAAACGGCAAGATGCGGGCGGTGAAGGATTACTCTGAAAAATTAGAACAGTCTGTTTGTACGCTTTACCAACACATACTTCAGGTCGCCGCACAGATTCCACAACCGATTGACTTAAATCCAGATACGTTTCGAACTGACCCGCTCGTCAATTCGCTGTTCGTTAACACTGATGACATCGATAGACTGTTTGAAACCTGTCCCGAAGTAAGCGCCTATTTACGCGACAATTCACAGCAGCAGGTTCCGGTCGTTTATGCCTTGTTAACGGCTTGCAAAAGTGAAAAATCGAAGCTGGGCTCAGGCATGGTGGGCGATATGCTGGTTCGCGAAATATCACAGCAGGCAGTTAATTTTTCTTCGCATAAACTGCGTGAGCCTTGCGCCGGAGTGGAAGAACTGAACTCGGCACTAAAGAAGTATTTGTTTGATAGCATAGTCACTCTAGTCAAGCAGGAGATGTCATCACGAATTGCCGAGCAAGCTCTCAATCCAGGCGATAACTCTTTCGAATCGCGGGTTAAAAGTCTGGCCAATCCGGATGTCTATCTCAAGACACTGCTTGAACTTCTGGCAAACCCTGCCAACCTGCTGCGGATCGAAAAAACCCATTACAAGCTCAATAAACTGGGCATCAAAATAGCCGACGATGACAGTCAATGTGCCAATGAGTTTGACATCCATGAACTGACCTGGAGCAACAACACGCGAAACGTCATTCTTCAAATTGCTTATACCCTTTAAACCAGGACTTTGAGATAAGGTTTCCCCGGAAAAGGCTGTAATGCGCTCTTCCGGTGTGATGCTCGACTACAAATTACACATCAGCAGTGCCGATCACGATACGTGGACCATGGTTAAAAAAGGCTATGTTCGCGTGAGTAGTTGAAAGTAAATCAACACCGTCATTCCGGCATGGATTGCCGGAATCCAGGTCACAAGGATGTGAAAGTCCAGCGCCATCCATGGCTTCTGGACCCCGGCAATCCCTGCCGGGGTGACGCCCACTATTAAGACGACTTTTACGACTGTTACAATAGCCAAATCAGCGCCACTGAAAGCAACCATATGCTGTTCATGCTTCGATACCGATTTCAAGCCTTCAGACTTTTTTTAGGCTTGCCGCTGATAAAACTCACGCCTACGCAAAGGTCAGATTCGTTCGCCATTAACAGTGCCTCAAAAAATTCCCTCAGTTCTCCCATTACAAACGGATCGATTGTCACGATACTACGTCCCAAGTTGAGAAGCCGGGGAATGGTTATCAGGTAACCACGTCAACTCCGGCAATAGATTGTTATCGATTATGAATTTTAGATGCGGCATTAACAAGAGCCGTTCAACCGAACAAGCCTTGGAGAACATCACCATGAACAGATTGCCAGAAAGCGTCAATCAGCAATTCAACCAACTGTTTACCGTTATCGGTCAAGCCAGCGACGATTTGAAAATGACAATTGCCGAAGCCGGTAAGGCCGGCAACTTTTCACTGGTTACCGCCAATATCGAGGACTGCCGGCGCTTGCAGGCTTTGGAGATGGAACTCAGAAACTGCCTGGGCAACTTCGTGAACAAACCGCAAACCCAACCGGTAGAAAAGCCATTTCACAAACGCAACAAAAAACGCACACGGAAATCGGGTGGCCGTTTACGCGTTATCGTGGCAGGAAGAATCATTGAGGAACCAACCATCGCCGAAACTTTTGTCGAGACGCTAAAAGTATTTGGTCTGGACCGCGTGGCAAGAATGAATAAGGTGATCACCTCGATTCCACTGATCGCCAGACACCCGTCACACGGCTATCAAGCGCAAAGACCTTGTAATGGCTGGTACATTACCACCCATGTCAACAAACACAGTGCAAACACGGTATTGAAAGAAATCGGCAAAGCGTTAAATATGCCTGTGAAAATCGAGGTTGTTGATCGCTGATTGCGCGAACATTGAACGTAAATAGCCTTCCAGAAAACAACAGGAAACACATCATGACGCTGCCCGAAGATTTGGATCAATTGCAAAAACTGGCCGAAACCAGCGCAGAAGCGCAATTTATCTTGGCCTGGTTTTATTTGCCTAAGGACACCAGAGAGAAAATGGAGCTAATAGATGAACGCTACGCAAAATATGAAGTCGCCGCTTTTTTGGGGCTTAGCGTTGATCAGGAAGTAGTTGATATTCCGTTTGAACACAATGAAACTGATGCTAAGCAGGCATTCGTATGGTTAAAAAAAGCAGCTGAATCCGGTTTTGAAGTCGCTTATTATCCTTTTGCTCAGTTGTGTTTTGATGAGTCCAATTTTTCTCAAGGATTTCACTATGCTGTTAAATCGAAAGAGTCAAATTTTGCCGAGGGATTTTGCCTACTTGGCAGAATTTATGAAATGGGTTCTGGGGCAAAACAAGATCACAAGCTTGCTTATGAATACTATAAGACTGCATATTCGAAGGGTTATAAAAAATCGCACGCACCTTATTTGAGATCGATTTTTATTAATGGCTTTGAAAACGATATTAGCTGGTATACAAAAAAGCTGGAAGAAATTAGAGCGAATTCGCAACAGCTATTGACGGAACTAGATAATTACGGGGAAAAATATCTGGATTTACTTCATAATTCCAGAAGTGATATTGATTTTGTTGAGGACGAAGAATATAAAAAAAATCGGGTTTATGAGAACGTTCAATTAAATATCAACTGGTTGATTGATACGCTGGACAATGTTTCTCAAAGCTCTATGTATGCAAAAAACAAAGTAATTGCTGCTGAACGCGAACTCGAAGAAACCATAGCCATGTTCGCCCACAAGTTTCGCAGTCCGCTGGATGCGATTATTTACAACACCAGTCACGAACAGCAACCTAAGTTGTATATTCAAGCCGCGCAAACCATGCGGGGTTTGCTGGATATTTTTAGTATCATTTCAACTGACGCCGATAGCCTACAAGAAAAATTGACACAGGATAATCAAGGTAACGGCAATTTGATGAACGTGTTGGCTAAAACTCTGGATATGATTTTGCTGCACTTGCTTTCGGTATCGGCTAGCGAAAAAATTCAGCAGCATTATTTACGCTATGCCAAAGCACATAAGCTTTGTCCAACCGATGTCAGCGATAAGCAATGGAATGAAGATTATTTTGAACTGGAGCAGCAACTTCAAGTCGAGTGGGAGCGGAGCTTTGCCCAATTGCTTAATGAATCGCCGACTCTGCAACAGCGTTTGGATTGGCTTGCACTGCGTTTTTTCAAGCTGGAAGTACAAGGCTTTGCATCAAGCACGATACAATTTCGTGAATACGGCATCACCGAATCGTTTTTAACCATATTGCTGAATGAGATTTTGGTGAATGCGTTTAAATACTACTCTTCCGTTTCACAGCAACCCGTCTATTTATCGTGGTCTGAGCTGGAAGGTTATCAAGTCTTGAGTTGCCGCAACCCCAGTATCAGCAATGAACGCAGTAAACTAAAAGGCAGTGGTAAAGGACATACTTTCTTATCGGCATTGGCACGTAAAACCGGTAGCCAGTTTACCAAACCCAAAGCCAAAGATGATTTTGTACTCGAGTTTGGGATTGCCACCCAATTATTAAGCAACAGCCAGGGAAATAAGCAATGAGTTATTTTTTGTGGATAGAGGATTTTGAAAACGAGCCCAAAGTAACGGCCTCTTATGTATTTGGCGGGATTCTGAATGAAACCTTATTTGCTGAAGACAAACGAGCAATCAAAAAAGGTTTTAGAGATCAGGGTGTTTTTGTTGAATTAAACTTTCAAGACGGCTTGGGTTTTATCAAAGGTCATTTAGATAAAATCGATTACATTATTCTGGATATTGATTTGCCAGCTTATGGCATCGATGGCATCAATAATGAAGTGCTTGAAGTTTTAAAAGATTTTGAAGGTTATCAAGTCAATGAAGATAAACAAATTGATGAAGGTGAACGGCAAACCGCTTGCAATGAATTAAAGAAAATAGCCGGTTTTTATTTGTATACCAAGCTAGTTGTTGAATTAGGCTTTCCCAAGCAACATATTTTATTCTGTTCCAATCACGGCGAAAATACCAAAACCATTCAAGAGGCATTTAAAACTGCCAAAATAGTCTTGCCAAAAATTTATCAAAAATCAGACGCCGACGTTCGGCAATGGGTAAAAGAGCGTTTCGAGAATCCGTATTCAAGATTAAGACGGGGGATTATTGAAGGTTGTCAATATGCAAAAACATTGGCAAAAGAAAATCTATATTTTAATAAATTTACGCCCAAGCAAGACGGCATTCTGGCCGAGGATGTTATTAGTTATTTTGAAGTCCTAGAAGGTTTTTTACCTTTGCGAGAACCTAAAAACAAAAAAACACTGTACAAACTTTTTATCAGAACCTTGTCTCACGAATGGGAAGCGGCAAAAAACATCAAACCCGACAAGGAGAAACCTGATGCTGTTTTAGCCTGGATCATGCGCAACACCCGCCACTGGATTACCCACAACTCCAGTTTATTTAATGACACCGATGAACAGTTACTAGCTTTTTTATTTATGGTAAATATGCGAGTGATGTTTTCACATGCCGATTATTCTATTCATAATTACGAAAGCATACTTCTGAAATTATTCGACAATGAATCTCTCTCGGCAGAAGAATTGAATGGAAAAAGCATTCCCGTCACCGAGGCTTATCTTGATCTAAGAAACATCATTCGAGACCAAAATCAAGAACGTAAAAACTTGAATATTGAGGAGGCTTTTCACTTTAATGAAATGGCTAACAACGTCCAGTTAAGTAACTCGTCATTGCGCAATGATAGAAAATTATTTACAAAATTACTTTATCAAATGTTCTGGCTAACAACATGTAATCCTTATGTTGATAAGAAAAACAGCAAATCGCTTGAAATTAAATTTTGGAATTTTAATTATTCAGATAAGCCATATATGCTTGCAATGGCAAGAAGCATCTACCATCGTAGTTTTCCATAGGCCTAATCCATGACCACCCTACAAACCCAAATCCCCGACCAACTTCTACAACAAGCCCAATATTTGGTGAATCAAGGCTGGGTAACCAATATCGACGAATTGATCGCCGAGGCGATGCGCCGTTATCTGGAATCACACCGTGAAACCATGACCGAGGAATTCATTCGCGAGGATGTCGATTGGGGCCTGCATGGGCAGGATTAACCCGGTCGTTATTACCGACGCAGGCCCCATCATTCATCTTGATGAACTGCGGTGTATGGATTTGTTGGCAGACTTTGGCAGAGTGCTGGTTCCAGAAACCGTTTGGCTGGAAGTCGAACGGCACAGGCCGTTGGCGTTGAAGCCTGAAAATGACTGGCTTCTGCGTCAGTCGCCCAAGCAGCACTCAGCCGTCGTTAGTGCGCTAACGCCGCTTTATAGCCTGCACGCCGGTGAACAGGAAGCGTTGCATTTATGTATTGAGTTTGGCGATTGCCTGCTTTTGACCGATGATACGGCAGCACGGTTGGCCGCCAAGAGTTTGAATATTGCCGCGCACGGCACCCTGGGTTTGCTGATCAGGGCCATACGCCGACAAAGTCTGACTAAGGCAGAAGTCTTGGCTTTGCTGAATGCCATTCCAAAACAAACCACGCTACATGTGCGACCGGCCTTGCTGCGTGAGGTAATTAGTAATGTCGAAGCCAGCAGCGGATAAATCCGGGAATATCTTGGCACTTTCTGCAACCCCCTATCAATGACGACTAGCGATTTAATCAAAACCTTGCTCGCCCAACTGCCCCGCCACGCGGAGGAGGAAGGCGATTTTTATGCGGTCGAGCGCCATCACTTGGTGGATGCGTTGTTCGTGGAGCATGGGATTGATCGAACGCTTGCAGAACAAACGGTTGAACTATGTGAATGCTTGCTAGGGACTTTATCGGTGTTGCAGTCTGAAGCGCTGGCGAAAGGCAATTGGTGCTTCGTGTCATTCCCTGCGCAATTGCTAGCCACTTCTGTTTTGATGGCGATGAGCGATAATGATTCACGTTTGTTTGCAAGCAATTTCTGGAATACCCAAGGCATTGATAATGCTAAAAAAGACCGACAGCGCGAAGTGATGCGGACTATCGAGTTGGCCAGAGTTGAGCATCATGGCAACAATGAGGCCCCGCCAATCCGCTACTGCTATGTGGCTTGGAGCATCATCAAGCAAGACGGCAAAATTTTGTTTTACCAACGAGAGGACACTAAAAAGCGCTTTGACCAGACGGCGGGGGATTATGGTTTGCTCGGTGGGCGGTGCAATCAAAATGATGTGACCGGTATTTCCGACAAAGCGGCATTGTTGAGCGCTTTGCAATCTCCGAATGCTCAATTGATTAAAGATGCCCTCCCGCAAACCTTGAAACGTGAGCTATGGGAAGAGGCCGGTTTGCAATTTGACGAGCATTACCGTTTCAAGCTTTGGCGCAGTTTGCGACCCTATCGGCAAGTGCAAGGGGCTGCGCCGAACCATGCCTTGACCGAATACTATCTGGACATTTTCAGGATCGAATTGACGTTGGAAGGCTTTTTGTTTTTGCAGCAACGTATCGATGCTGACTCCCGACTGGCCTGGATTGGGTTGGATGACATTGCGCGCGGCGAAACAATGGATCAAAAAATTCCGTATATCAGAGCCTTGTATGATGATTTCGATGGTAACCGGGCGGCATTGGCCGAGGCCTTGACCGAGTTGCCGGATAGTTTCGTTGGCGGTTATTTATCGGACAAAGACAAGTTTGGTATTACTTTACCGATTGCTTCCGGCATGCCGGTTTTTGCCGGAGTTTTGGGTAAGGAAAAAGCTTTGGATTTAGCTTTGAATGAAGCGCAATTGGCCTTGACTTTGGGTTTGGCGGCGCATTTACGCGGGTTTGATTTTGAGACGGTGCCGGAAAATATCATTTTGCATCCGTTGGGTTGGGTGGAAGTGGCCGATTCGCCGATTTTGAAGAATGGGTTAACCGAGTTGGAAGCCCTACTCTCAGGAAGTGAGTTGGTGATGGAAAGTCGACGTGAGTGTTTGTTCCGGCTGTCGATCAGGCCGGACACAGTGTTTTTTACTGATAAATTGTATTCGTTCAGGGTTGCGGAAGCGGATTTGCAAAGTCAGCAAAGCTCAATTCCTGCGTTTATCGACCGACACGTGTTTTCAACTGCTTTTGGCGGGGTAAGTGGTCAATCCGAACGCTTTGAGATAACCCGTGGTTTTGGCCGGCGTTTACAGTCATTGGCTAACGACTCATACAGCAATCAGGATAAACAGGCCTTGAGTACTGAAGATAACTACAAAAAAGGCCTTCACAAAGAGCCAAGATTCAAATCATTGGGGCTTAGAAATTTGATTCGCCAAGAGGGAGCTACCATTCGGTTTGTGTTGCCTTTTGGTTTTATATGAGCCAAACAACAAATCTTGGCTTCAAACTCAATCGATTACCAAAACCTTGGCACCCCGAATTTTTCCGGTTTTCAACTCGATCAATGCCTCGTTGGCCTGCTCCAGCGGAAATAACTGAACCTCAGGTTGAAGGTTCATTTCAGCTGCCAGACTCAAAAATTCAATGACATCTACCCGGGTTATATTGGCAACACTTTTTATTTCTTTTTCCAGCCAGAGATGTTCCGGGTAATCCAGCGCCAGCAAACTTTCCCGGTCACCCTCTTTGCGTATGGCATTAATCACCAGTCTGCCGCCTGACTCCAGATTGGCCAACGCCTCAACAACCGGCTCCCAGGCCGGTGTCGTATCAATAATACAATCCAGCTTAAACGGTGCCCGTTCATTGGTATGACCGGTCCAGACCGCCCCCAGCTCTTTTGCAAAGGCCTGTTCCTCGGCGCTTCGGGCAAAAACAAATACGGCTGAATTCGGAAAACGGTGCCGCACCATTTTTAAAACCAGATGGCCGGATGCGCCAAAACCAGTCAGGCCTAGGCGCTGCCCATCTTGCAGACCGGTCAGGCGCAACGAACGGTAGCCGATGGCACCGGCACACAGTAAAGGAGCGGCATGAACATCCAATATCGCGTGCGGAAGGGGGTAGACAAACTTTTCTGATACTGTCATAAGCTGCGCATAACCGCCAAAGGCATCGCGGCCTGTCGCCTTGAAGGCTTGACACAGATTTTCCATGCCTTTCAAACAGAATTTGCAGACTCCGCACGCTGAAAAAATCCACGCTACACCTACCCTGTCGCCAGACTTTACCAGACTGACTTTGCTGCCCACAGCTTCGACCCTGCCTACCACTTGATGCCCCAGCACCATGGGCAGACTTTCCGGCGGAGTGCGCCCTTCGATTTCATCCAGCTCAGTATGGCAAACCCCGCAGGTTGATACTTTCAGCAGTATTTCTTGCTCATCCGGCACGGGAACAGGCAGTTCCATCAACTCCAGAGGGGATTGATTGTCTTTGAGATTACAGAGTTTTTTCAGCACCATGGCTTTCATCGCATCAGATCCTCAGGCTTAACTTAATCGGGTCTTGCTAATCAGAAAGAAAGTGTAACCCTTACATGTCAACACATCACGCGATACTGCAACCATTCTCAATTTGAAGGAAAAAAAGGCTGAGGGAAATTTTTAGGATGTCGATAGCAGGGATGCTGCAGTCAAGCCCCCATGGAAGGTTTTACGGCGTTCCTCGAAATGCTTTTCCCAGACCCAAATGACGCTGATTTGTCAGGGCTCAATCCAGATTGCTTCTTTCCAGAAACAGCCTTCGGATTTGATAAAACACCCGTTCCAGCAGCCGCATATCCTCTGTCACGATGTCGGCTCTGCCCTGCATTTCCTGTTCGAACGGCAGCGTTTTATTGGCGCTGGTTTTAAGCGGATAAGCCAGCTTCGCCTGAACGCTGTAATGATCTTTATCGGGCAGCAATGAAATCGTATCGACCTGACTTTCTATCAAACCGAATTCCTGAAACGGATAACCGGTCAGTTTGATCAGAATTTTATGGCCTTGTTTAACTTTGCCTGAGTTGGCCAAAGGCATGTTAATTTTTGCAATGATACCCTGCCCTTGTTCCGGAACCACGGTCACAACTTCTTCACCGGCTTTTACAAATTGTTTGTCACTCCAGAATTTGAACTTGACCAGGCGCCCCGGAATGGGGGCGGTGAGCAGGTAGTTTTTTTCCCAACTTTCAATGGCGGAGAGTAACTTTTGATAATTTTCTTCAAGACGCATTTTATAGTCTTTTTGTTGCTGCTGGTTTGCCAGGTCAAGGCTGATCAACTCGCCTGCCAATCGCGTGATTTCCAATTGTGTCCGGGCCTGTTCAATAGTTAATTGCTCTTGCTGGTGCTCATTACGCAGCACATCCAGACGCTTTTCATCGACGGCCTGCTCTGCAACAAAATGTTTTTCTATCAACTTTTGATAACGCGTCACATGCCCTTCCAACAACGTTTTTTGCTCCTTTAATACGGCATGCTCAGAATGATGCTGTTTCAGCATTTGTTGCAACTGCCCTTGTTTGGCCCTGGCATTTTCCAGTTTCTGCGCAAAAGGCTGCTGTTCCAGAAAAAACCTGAACTCGTCCAGGCTCTTGTAAAAGGCTGCATAGGCCTCATTCAGCTCGCCCAAGGTCAAATTTTCGGGGGGCATGTCCAGTGTCATGATATTTCCGTTGAACAGCTCTTTCCGGTTGTTACTGAGCCACTGCCTCAAAGCACTGACCGCGTCGATATCAGCCGGATTATCGATCCAGGCCAGCGTTTCGCCTTGACTGACCTGGTCACGCTCGCCTTTTCTCAGCCAGCGTATTTGCCCGTCTCGCTGACTGACAATGCGTATCGGCGGCTGAGGCGTGGTAATTGTAACGGAAGCGGAAACAACATCAGGATATTTGACCTGCCACGATGCTGCGAGTAGCGCAGCCAGGCACCCCAAAACCACGAAACCGCCCCAACGCAGCAGCCAACCCGGCGGCTTGCCCAACATCTCCTGGGTATAGAGACTGTAGTCCTGAACAGCTGTTATGGCGGTAGCTGTACTGAAGGAATTAGGTAAAATGTTGGTATCGCTCATAGCATTTCTCGTTGATTAATTACCCAGCTCAAGCTGATTTTTGACCAGATTGAAATAAACCCCTCGCGCTGCAGTCAGTTGCTGATGATTGCCGCTCTCAACCACACGCCCTTTATCGAGCACCAGAATTTGATCCGCATTTTTTACTGTGCTCAAGCGGTGAGCAATGACAATGACGGTTCGGCCCTGGTAAAACTGCTCCATTTTCTCGAGGATAACGCGTTCATTTTTAGCGTCCAATGCGCTGGTGGCCTCGTCGAAAAATAAAAAGGCCGGATCTTTATAAACCGCTCTGGCAATCAATATCCGCTGATTTTGACCGCCACTCAGACTCAAGCCATCGGGACCGATTTTGGTATTCAAGCCATTCGGTAATCCGCTGATCAATTCATCCAGATTGGCTATATCGATGGCACGTTGCAGCCGGTTTTGGTCGATCAATCCGTCTGATTCGGATTCGGTAATGTTGCGCAACACCGTGTCATTAAAAATGAAGCCGTTTTGCATAACCACGCCGCAGTTTTGCCGCCATGCCGAAGTTGATAAAGACTGAAGATCAATCCCGCCGACTCTTACGGCACCTTGATTCGGCTCGTAAAATTTCAGTAAAATTTTCAGTAATGTCGTTTTACCGCTACCGCTAGCCCCCACAATCGCGGTGACTTTGCCTTTGGGAAACACCGCATTGATACTGTTAAGCACCAACGGCGAAGCTTCTCTTCCATAACGAAAACACAAGTTCTCTTGTAAGGTAATGGTATTGTCCGAACCGGTTAGCTGAATAAAATGCTGTGACTTGTTTTCATCGGCTTTATCGTGAACTTCTGCGAGCCGGTTAAGACTGATTTTTGCATCCTGAAACGACTGAACGAAACCGACGAAATTTGAAATCGGAACATTTAACTGGCCAATGATGTATTGAGTGGACAGCATCATCCCCACTGTCATTTGCCCTTCAATGACTGCTTTGGCACATAGGAAAGTGATCAGAATATTTTTCAGTTCATTGATAAAATTCGCACCGGTCATTTGGTACTGATAAAGCGCCAGACTGTCCACTGACACTTTAAACAAACGCACCTGAATTTTTTCCCACTCCCAGCGGCGGCGTCTTTCCGAATTATTCAGCTTGATTTCCTGCATGCCGCTAATAATCTGAACCATACTGCTCTGGGTTTGTGCGGCCTGTTCAAAGCGCTTGTAATCCAGCACGGCGCGCCGGTTCATGAACATCAGCACCCACCCGCCATAAAGCGCAGTGCCGATAGCGAACACCGCCAGAATCTGCAGGCTGTACCAGGCTAAAATACAACTGAATAGCACAAGATTTAAAGCGGAAAACAAGGTCGTCAGCGTGGACGAAGATAAAAACTCCTCAACCCGATGATGATCCTGCACACGCTGCAGCAGATCGCCGATCATCTTGCTGTCGAAGAATGCCACGGGCAGTTTCATCAGCTTCAACAAAAAATCGGAAATGATCGCAATGTTGATGCGTGAACCGATATGCAACAAAATCCAGCTACGGATCAATTCCACCGAAGTCTGCGACAAAAACAGCATCAACTGGGCCGCCAGCAATACATAAACAAAGTTCAGATTATTGTGGTTGACGCCGTAATCGACCAGCGCTTGAGTCATGAACGGAAAGGTCAGCAGAATCAAACTACCGGCGAACAAACCGATAAATAACTGGGCTATTAACCGGTAATACGGCCGAAAGTAGGGCCATAAGAATCCGATGCCGCGCCCGCGCGCGTCAGAACATTCGTCGTCCCTATAAAATTCCGGTGTCGTATCCAGCAACAATAAAATGCCTTCTTCATCGGAATCGGCATTGACCACATCAAGCCAGCCGGACAGAAATTCCTGAACACTGTATTTCATAAGACCAAATGCAGGGTCAGCGACATAGACATGACCTCCTTTTATGGCATAAACAACAATAAAATGCTGCTGACGCCAATGCGCGATACACGGTAAGATGACATCGTCCTGCAACGTCCTTAAATTAGCCTTAATCGCTACCGTCTTGAAGGCATAAAGCTCGGCCGCCTCGGCAATACCGCCCAGCGTGACGCCTCCACGCGTGATAGCGCATTTTTCACGCACTTCATCCAAAGGCAAAATGCGGCCATAAAATCGCGCAATCATATGCAGACAGGTCGGCCCGCAATCCATGGCATCCATTTGTCTCTGAAAAGGAAATTTTTGCATCGTCAGATCCTTGTTATTCGCAGCAGGAATTGCCGCCAAGAGCGGGGAAAGTCATCAGAAATTTGATCAGCCCTGCCACGGACCTAAAATGAATAGTTGAGTGATCCCAAGCTCTGTTCGGGCCGCAGCGCATTCCATTTCTTTTTTAACGGTTGATGCGAAGCGGCTGTGATCATTTCATTCCAATTAAATACAAACGGCTGTGATTTATCGGTAACGGTTTTATGAATCTCATGACAAAGCCCATAAAATGGGACCATATGGATTTTACGCCAGTCATCGGCCAGCTGTTTGAAACTACTTTGATGAAGATTGCCAATCGCATAGTCCCGGGAAAATCCGTATTGGACCGGCACGATCATGCCATCCGGTTCTATCGCTAACGAAGCAATACAATCGGCAAGCGAAGCATCAAACTCAGGGAGCTCACCTGCAGCATAAACTGACCCGGGATGCTCGAGTACTGCAGCTCGTGTAGCAAAATCCATCTGAATACGTAACCTGCCTTCCAAATTCTGCTGCATCGTTTCTGATAATAAATAGGCATAGGCCGATTCAGTACGATCCGGTGAATCCCCCATCAAATGGGCCGAAGCAAATCCGGCATTCTCCAGAGGATGGATTTGCAGCAATTGAGCGCCTTCCTGCAAGGCAAAATTGACTACCCAGTCCAATTCATTGAGGTTGTATTGCGTCAGCGTAAAAATAAAACCGAAAGGAATGTCAGAAGCCCGCACTGTTTTTAAATTGTCCGCCATCTTTTTAAATGCCTGCTTAGAATTACGCATGCGATTGTGAGATTCGGGTACGCCGTCCAGACTGACGGCGATCAGATCGGTCACATCCTTGAGTTGGTCCACACGTTTTTTATCCAAAAACATACCGTTGGTGGCAATAGCGGTAGCAAAGCCTTTGAGCTTGGCTTGTTCCAGCAATATTTCCAGCGAGGGATACAGTAAAGGTTCACCACCGGAGATACTGACATAGTTGTACCCTTCTTCGGCAGCATCCGCCAGGGCCCGGATAAGCAGCGCGACATCGAGTGCGCCGCGCTGCTTTGGCGATGAAGAAGAATAGCAATGCAGGCAACTCAGATTACACAACCGGGTTGGATGTATTTGGATAGCTCGCGTTGTTCCTATGGAACCTACTTTGTATTCGTTCTTCATAAATTTCCCTCTACCTTCTTAGCTGAGCTGAAGCCAATTGGCTTTGATTTAACTGGGGATTGACCAGATTTTGATTGATGGTTTTAAAAAAGGCCGGCTGCCCATAAATCCACCATCCGCTGACAGAAATGCCGCCCCTGGCCTCTAACGCCTCTTCTACGTTGGTGAATTCGGCAAGACTCCGTTTGCCATTTTTTGTGCAGGTGAAATCTAATTTTTCAGAGCCTCTGATTTTCTTGCTCATGACTATTCTCCTAATTGCAATTGAATGAAGACCCTAAGGTCTTAAGAATGAATAAGAAGAGCTTAACACCCCGTTTTCCATCAGCAGCGTCTCTGCTGCAACTCTTCTCACTCGGCAATCAGTCTACAAATCCGGTACGGAAGTATCTGTGAAGAATTGTTTGTATAGGGTGTGAAAAATTACCCTGCAGAAAGCATTGATGTGCGAATGATGCATGGAAATGCTGATTTCTTGTAACTTCGCTCTCGCTTGGAAATCAGTCTGTAGATGATTGATTGAAAGAATTTCTGCAACAGAAATGTTGCAGAGAGCTACAGGTATGGTTTTATGCGTTTCTTGAAATCAAACACCTATTTCCAATAAATGGGTGTAGGGGTAAGTAGAAACAAATCTTGCTTTCAACGGAATGTGTCAACATCATTAAGGGCAATGCTGAATCCGTTTTTGAGCAACCTCGCTTGCTTCACCTTTCTATACCTATGCAAATCGGATCAAGGCTTGACCATTACTCTTGTTTTCAATAGCCTAAGCCAATTTATCCCGGCTTTCATCTGTCCGGAACTCATCAGCATGCCCTCTCAAAAATTGAGCAGACATAGCCTTACGCCATTATTTCAATCGATTAAAGCTGCGCCCCTATGAATGATGAAATCCAAGCCTTAGCCGAGAGCCATCCGGTGCGTTTGTTCTTTAAAAGAACCTTTATGATTTCACTTGCACTGTCGGGAATCGGTTTTATCCTCTGGCTGGACAGTTGGTTTATGGATCACGCAAGCATGCCTGATCTCGGTCGTGACATTGGCTATGGACTGTTAATCTTGATCGGTTTTTTAACCAGTTTTCATTGTGTAGGCATGTGCGGGCCTTTGATCCTGGGCTATACCGCAAGAGAGGCGGCCACTGGTTACAAGTCCTACACCACCCATTTTCTCTACGGTATTGGCAAAACACTTTCGTATACGCTCATCGGCGCGCTCTTCGGTGCGTTCGGCGCTATCGTTGCGTTCACGCCTTACACCCAAGGCGCAGTAGGCATCGCCGCAGGATTTTTTCTGATTCTCTTTGGGTTACATATGCTGGAGGTGTTTCCGGCGCTCAACCATTTTCAGTTTAAAACCCCTGGCTTTGTCATGCGTTTTGTCGGTAAAGAGTACCGCAAGCACAGCAATCCTTTTTATATCGGCCTGCTGAACGGCTTGATGATTATCTGCGGTCCATTACAAGCCATGTATGTGATGGCAGCCGGAACCGGCAGTTGGTCAGAAGGCGCCAGAATCTTGTTTTTTTTCGGCATCGGCACACTGCCGTTGCTCTTGGGCTTTGGGTTTCTGACCAGTCTTCTCTCCAAAAACCTGACGCCCAAATTGTTAAAAGCTTCCGGCATCATCGTCATGATTTTGGGAACGGTTATGCTGAACCGAGGACTCGCTGTCACGGGTACGGGCCTGGACTTTAATACTTTGGTTGCACGGCTATCGCAGCACTTATCCCCGGCTATTGCCGAATCACCCAACCGGGAAAACGAACAGACCATACACATGGATGTCGTTAAATCCGGTTTTTCTCCTAACAAATTTACCTTGCGTAAAGGTGTCCCGGTCAAATGGGTCATTAACGGCAAAGAATTAAACTCGTGTAACAACGCCGTTGTGGTGCCTAAATACCGACTCGATTTCAAGTTGCATGAAGGAGAGCAAGTCATCGAATTCACACCGTCCGAAAGCGGCGTCATTCCCTGGAGTTGCTGGATGGGGATGATTCCCGGAACATTTATTGTCGTTGAAGACGAACCGAAACTTACAGAGGACGGCACACTCACCATGCTCGACGGTACGGAAGAAAAGACAGACTCGCGCAGTTGGGTTTTGAGAATAAAAGAATACTGGCTTAAATGGATAGCGGATTATCAAGACACGTTAAGTCAATGAATCTATTCATCCAGCCATTTTCAGCTTGACCGTTTAGATTGGCTTTAGGAGTTGATCATTTGTCAGAGGCACTATCCTGCAAGGATTGTCGGAATCCAGGGTACAGGGCAGCAATTCTCATTTTAAAACCCTATCCGGAGTCAGGAATTGTGCCGTTAAGTCCTTTAAGCATAAACTGCATTAAATGATCCCAGTCATCGAATGGGAGATACTGGATTAAAGCGCGAAGATGTTCAAAAAAAGTCCGCCGTGAGGGTAGCAAGCCGCGCACGGCACGGTAATAGGAATCGACCCAATCCAGCGTGGTATGAAGCAAATAGGCGAGTAGCACCAGGGTGGCCA
>Ga0208244_100894_pt1 | contig 21271 bp, 10 predicted proteins | sample SubbioCR12Aug_5A_FD_184828 | JGI IMG/M metagenome (GOLD analysis project Ga0208244, IMG submission 184828) | Serpentinite rock and fluid subsurface biosphere microbial communities from McLaughlin Reserve, California, USA - CR12Aug_5A (SPAdes) | ecosystem: Environmental > Terrestrial > Deep... | reverse complement strand
TCCGGCGGGCGTCCGGGCCAGCCGCCGAGCTGTCCGTCGACGGCCATCGCGCCGATGGGGCGGCCCGCGGAGACGGTGCGGACGGCGCTTCCGGCTTTGCCGGTGAAGCGCGGGTTATCGAAGACGTACGGCGGTGCGCCCTTGAGCCACACGTCGTAGACGGCGGCGTGGGTCTTGGCCATCTCGTCGAAGAGGTCGCGGTAGGGGCGGTCGGCGACGTTGAAGAGCCCGGTGTTGGCGCGCTCGCCATTGAGACCCTCGAAGAAGCGTCCCGTCACGGCCTGATCGATGAGCGTGAACCATTCGATGCCGACCACGAAGCCGAGCGCGGCGGCGCCCTCGACGTAGTGGCGGTAGGCGAGGCCGCGTTCCCGCTGCGTGGCCACGTCGTTGTTGCTGGCGGCGACGTTGCTCTCTTTGGCGGAGGTGAAGTAGAACTCGCTCCACATCTGCGGCTTGCGCCCGCTCCACGCGTAGAGGCGGCGGATGAAGGCCTCGTCGATGGCGCAGGCGTAGTAGTTGACGCTGATCACGTCCATGTACTTGCCCGCGACGCGGCAGAGCGTCTCGCTGTTGGCGGTGCCGGGCTGCCAGCGGTTGCCGATAAGCATGTGGTTCCTGTCGTACTTGCGGAAGGTCTCGGTGATCGAGCGGTAGTAGGCCTCAAGGAAGTGCTCCGTGAACGCCTGCATGTCCGCGAACGCCGCTTTGGTGGTCAGCGGCAGGCCACGGTCGGCGAGTGCGGCGAACGAGGCGGCGTCGAGGCCCCACGCGGTGTTGAAGGCCGCGATCTGCCCGTATTTGGCCTCCAGCCGCGCGACCAGCTCGCGCTTGCAGGCGTGCGTGCCGGGCAGCGCCGGAATCGCGCGGGGGATGTCCTCGAAGCCCTGCTCGTTGTCGAGGAAGTAGCCGATGAGCAGCGGGTCGTCCGCCCGCTCCGCCACCGACTTCGCGAACAGCTCGTTCATCTTCGCGAGGTTTTTCGGCTCGAACGGGTCGAACACCCCGCGCACGCCGGGAATTGCCCCGCCGAGCGTCCACGTGCCCAGCGGCAGCGTCGCGACGCGCGGGAAGCCCTTCTGCGAGAAGACCGGCGACGCGCCCGAGAACGCGCCGACCGAGTTGAAGCCGACGCGGCGCACGCGGTCTACGAGCCGCGCGGTGTGGGCGTCGTCGTCGTACGCGCCGTACTTGCGGATCACGTTGGCCTTGTAGAACGAGACGGCGCGCGGGTTCCACCACTTGTCCGGGTGCCACGCGGCGGCGAAGGCCTCCGTGCGCGGCGGCAGCCACTCGAAAACGTCCTCGCGCTTCTCGATGGAGGTGTAGTCCTCGCCCGGCCCGAACGTGCACACGCCGAGGTGGAAGAAGGCGTCGCCGTCGGGATCGACCAGCACCCAGACGTCACGCCCGCCGATGCGCTTGGGCTCGACGTGGAAGAAGCCGGTCTTTTTGAGTCCCAGCCGCGCGCCGCTGCCGGGCAGGCCGCCGAACCGGTTGCGCGCGGGCGGCGCGAGCGCGGCGTAATAGGCGGCCTCGGCCTCCGCGTCCGCCTTCAGCTCCGCCTCGTCCTTCAGCTTGCCGGGGAAATCGCGCTGGGTGGTCTGTCCGAAACGGTCCACCAGCACCACCCGCTGTGCCGCGCTGGCGTCGAGCGTCACGGCGAATTCGTAGGTCGCGCTCTCGGCGAGGCACGGGATTTTGAAGCCGACCCAGAAGATGTTCCAGCCCCATTCGCGGTTGTCCTGCACCTGCACGTAGGTGTACGGCGGCAGGGCGAGGGCGAGCCGCTTGTTGTTGATGTCCGCGAACTCGAAACGGGCCGCGTGGTTTTGGTAGAGGTGCGGCTTGGCGGGTTTCTCCGCCGGGAAGACGCCGCTCGCGTTCTCGGTGCGCCACGTGCCGCCTTCGCTGTAGTTCGGGGCGATGAAAAACCCGGTCGAGAACGCCTTCATGGAGGCAGGCATGCCCTCGAACGTGAAGCGCACCTTGCCTGCCGCCGCCGCGACGGCGACCTTGCCGCCGCCTTCGTACGTGAGCGTGGCGGAGACGCCCTGCACGCGCTTTTCGACCGGCTCGCGCTTCTTGCCGTCGCCGAAGTCGAGGCTCGGGAACTCCAGCGTGAACGTCCCCATGCTGCCGCACGCGAGGTCGGCGCCTTTGTCGGAAAGTCCCAGCGCGAGGCGGTCTTCCGAGGCGGGAGGACGGACACGCAGGTCCGCCCGCACGGGGGAGGGGGCGGCGGCAGGCACGGGCGCGCCCGCGTCGAGCAGGTGGAACTTGAAGTGCGCCTCGCCGCCGCCCGCGCGCGGCAGGGCGGAGAAGGAGACCCACTGGAACGCGTCGGTGTTCCAGACGCGGTTGTCCTGAAGCTGCTGGTAGCCGTGTTCGATCACGACGGAGAGGCCCTTGCCCGCCTCGTCCGTGAGCGTGAAGCGCGTGGCGTCGCCGCGCCAGAGGAAGGCGTCCGCGCCCTTTTCGGGGGGCAGGGGCGCGGGGGTGCGCTCTTTGATCGACCAGCGGGCCTTGCCCGCGAGCGAGACCGGCAGCGTCATGTTCAGCGAGACGCCCTTGTCGCTGGCGGCGAGGCCGGTGGCGTGGAGCTGCGCGGTGCCGTCGGGCGCGAGCGTGAGGGTGATCTGTGCGCCGCCGGGGTAGCCGAGCGTGGCGACGTTGCCGTCGAGCGCCACCTTCTCGGGGGCGCGGCGCGTGCCGTCGCCCTCTTGCGTCAGCGCGGGATAGTCGAGGGTGAGCGTGCCCAACGCGCCGCCCGTGCGGACGGCCACGCCTTGGGGCGTGAGCGCCAGCTCGGCGGCGGAGAGCGCGGCGGCAGGGAGAAGGGCGAGAAGCGGCAGGAGGCGTCGTGCGGTCATGCGGGTGTTTCCTGTGTGGTCGTGGTCAGCGGTTTTTCTTGGGCTGCGCGGCCTTCTCCGGGTCGTAGTCCGGGTTCGGCGTCGGCATCTGCGCGCCGACGCTCTGCCGCCAGTCGGCCAGCATCTTGCGGAGGGCTGCAGCCTTTTCGGGCAGGGCGGCGGCGAGGTCGCGGGTTTCGCCGAGGTCGTCTTTGAGGTTGTAGAGTTCGGCGCGGTTGTCCTCGTAGAACTCGACGAGCCGGAAGTCGCCCGCGCGGACCGCGCCGTAAGGGGTGGCGCCGCCGGGATGGTAGTGCGGGTAGTGCCAGTAGATCGCTTCGCGGTCGAGCGCACCGCTGCCGGTGAGCACCGGCACGAGGCTCCTGCCGTCGATCGTGTGGGCGTCGGGAAGGGGCACGCCCGCCATCGCGAGCAGGGTCGGAAAGTAGTCGGCGCTGATGACCGGCGTGTGGCTGACGCTGCCGGGCTTGACCGCGCCGGGCCACCGGACGATGAGCGGCACGCGCACGCCGCCTTCGTAGGCGGAACCTTTGCCCGCGCGGAGCGGCGCGTTGGAGGTGCAGCCGAGCAGCCCGCCGTTGTCGGAGGTGAAGACGATGACGGTCTTGTCGGCGAGCTTGAGGTCGTCGAGGGTACGCAGGAGCACGCCCATCGCGTCGTCCACGCTCTCCACGAGCGCGGCGTAGCCGACGTTGCGTTGCGGCGCGTCCTTGTCCTGCTTGGCCTTGTATTTCTCGATGACCTCCTTCTTGGCCTGAATCGGCGTGTGGACGGCGTAGTGCGGCAGGTAGAGGAAGAAGGGTCGGTCTTTGTTGGCGGCGATGAACGTCGCGGCCTCGGCGGCTTCGCGGTCGGTGAGGAACTCGCCGTCCGGGCCTTCGGGGAGTGTCGGAATCTTGTAGGGCGCGAAGTAGCTGGGCGGCTGGCCGCGGTTGTAGCCGCCGAGGTTGACGTCGAAGCCCTGCTTGTCCGGGTAGCACTCCTCGTTGCCGAGGTGCCACTTGCCGATGCAGGCGGTGGCGTAACCCGCGGCCTTGAGCGAACGCGCGACGTTGGGGATGCCGGTCGAGAGCTGCATCGTCCAGTCGGGGATCTTGAGCTTGGCGAAGGGGCGCTTGTGGCCCTCGATCCAGTCGGTGATGTGCAGGCGCGCGGGGTACTGGCCGGTCATGACGCTGGCGCGCGTCGGCGAGCAGACCGTGCAGGCGGAGTAGGCGTCCGTGAAGCGCATGCCCTGCGACGCGAGCCGGTCGATGTTGGGCGTCTCGTAGAAGGCGCTGCCGAAACAGCCCAGATCGGTCCATCCCAGATCATCGACCAGCACGAAGATGATGTTGGGCTTGTCTGCCGCGCGGACGGCGGCAGCCAGAAGCAACGGCAGCAGAAAGGCCCGGAAGGCGTTGCGCATAGAGACCCCCTTGTTGACGATGCCGCCCGTGCAGGCGGCACGGCGCTATTTCGCCGCGTTCAGCGGCTTGAGGTAGATGTTCTTCCAGCGGACCGTGAAAGGCCCGCGCTCGCCGACGCCGTGAACCTGGAGGCCGATGTGGCCTTCGGTGTGGGCGGCGGCCAGCTCGTCGTCGAGAGTCAACTCGGTGATCTTCTCGCCGGCGATCCACGTCTCGATCGTGCGGCCGGAGGCACGGATGCGGAAGGGCACCCACTCCTTGAGCTTGAAATGCTTGTGGGCCGGGCGTTCCTGCGTCAGCCAGTTCTTGCCGGTGGCCTCGCCGTAGATGTATCCGGCGACGTTCGGGGCGATCTCCACCTGCGGACCGTACATGCGGCCGCCGTGCTGCTCGCCCTTGAGCTTGGAGCGCACCTGGATGCCGGAGTTGAGCCCGCCGTCGTCGAGCTTCACGTCCATCGTGAGGTCGAAGTCGCCGTACATCTTGTCCGTGCAGAGGAAGGTGTTGGGGCTCTTCGGCACGGTGGTGCCGACGATCGCGCCGTCCTCGACGGCGTAGGTGGCGAAGCCGCTCTTGACGGCCCAGCCGTCGAGGGTCTTGCCGTCGAAGAGCGCGACCCAGCCGTCGGCCTTCTGCTCGGGTGTGAGGGTGTTGTCCGCGGCGCACAGCGGCGCACCGGCGCTCAGGACGAGCGCCGCGAACGCGGAAAGGGCGAAGAGTTTTCTCATGTGTTTTTTCTCCTTGCGGATGCGGTTCAGACGCTCAGGACGTAGCCCGCGCGCGGTTTGGAGGCCAGCCATGCGTTAGCCTCGGGATGGTTGGTGAAACGGCGCTTGGCGCTGTCCCACTTCAGCTCCTTGCCGGGGAAGCGCAGCGCGAGGCAGCCCAGCAGGATCGCCTGCGTCATGGGCACCGAATACTCGAAGTTGCTGCCGGGTTTGGTGCGGTCATTCGCCTTGCAGGCCTCGATCCATTGGCCGTAGTGGTTGTCGCCCTTAAGCTGCTTCAGTTCCTCGCGCCACTGGCGCTCGGCGTCCTTCACCGCCGGGCTGTAGGGCTCCTTGCCCAGCGCGACGGGGAACGGCGCGGCGGCGTGCGAGCCGCCCACGGCGGTCATTTTCGACCCCACGATCATGCAGCCGTTGTCGCCGAGCTTGTACTCCGGATGGGCGTTCTCCGGCTTGGCGGGCAGCTTCTTGCCGTCGTACCACGTCATCTTGACGCCCTTGGGGCAAGCGGGCGTGGCGGGGAAGGTGTACTCGATGACCGACCATTCGGGATAGGCCACGCCCGCAGGCGCGGAGGCCTCGCACCGGATCGCCGTCGGCAGGCCCAGCTTGAGGATCCAGAAGGCCGGATCCATGTTGTGGCAGGCCATGTCGCCCATCGCGCCGCAGCCGAAGTCCCACCAGCCGCGCCACTTGAACGGCGCGTAGGCGGAGGAGAAGGGCCGCATCGCGGCAGGCCCGATCCACGCGTCCCAATCCATGCCCTCCGGCACAGGTTCCTCCGGCGGCAGGGCGGCCATGCCCTGCGGCCAGATCGGGCGGTTCGACCACGTGTGGACTTCCAGAATCTCGCCGAACGCCTGCGCGTCCATCATCTTCTGCCACAACATCAGCCCCGCGCCCGCGTGACCCTGATTGCCCATTTGCGTGACCACCTTGTACTTGCGCGAGGCCTCCAGCAGCAGGCGGCACTCCTCGAACGTGCGGGCCAGCGGCTTCTCGACGTACACGTGCTTGCCGCGCCGCATCGCGTCCAGCGCCGCCACGGCGTGAGTGTGGTCTGGCGTGGAGATCACGACTCCGTCGATCTCCTTCTCCATCTTGTCGAGCATCTTGCGGTAGTCGGTGAACTTCGGCAGGTCTGCGAACTGCTGATACGGCTTCTCCGCGCGCTTCGGGTCCACGTCGCACAGCGCGACCAGCCTGCCGCCCGCGCCGAGGACGCCGTTGAGGTTGCTGCCGCCGCGTCCGCCCGCGCCGACCACCGCGAAACGGAACTGCTCGCTCGGCGGCGGGGACGCCTGCCCCCATGCCCGCGAAACCGGAGACGCACACGCCGCCAGCGCGGCGGAAGACGCGAGAAAACCGCGACGGGAAACACCTTTCCGAAGAGCCATAACCCCCATTCCTTTCAAAACGATTATTGACACAATGGCAGGGATTCTAAGCCCCCCTCGGATTTTGCGCAATCGCCATTTTATTCCCGCCCGGCAGGAGCGGGTGCGAACCTATAAAGTTGCGGGCGGGCATTGACACTGCCGGAGCACTCTGCGAGACTACTTCACCATCATGAAACCCTACAAGACCGTTCTTTTTCTCGGCGACGGCATGGCGGATGAACCGATGGCGGAACTCGACGGGCTCACCCCGTTGCAGGCGGCGGACACCCACCACATGGACTCGATCGCGCGCCTCGGACGCAGCGGGCGGATGCTGACGCTCCCGGCGGGTTTCCCGACCTCCAGCGACGTGGCCAACATGTCGGTGCTCGGGTGCGACCTCGCCACCGAGATGTGCGGGCGCGGGCCGCTGGAAGCCGCCAGTCAGGGCCTTGTGCTGGGGCCGGACGACATCGCCTTCCGCATGAATCTGGTGACGGTGGACAAGGACGGCATCCTGCGGGACTTTTCCGGCGGGCACATCGCCCAGAAGGACGCGGAGGAGGCGATCGGCCTGCTCAACGCGCAGCTCGGCTCGGACAAGATCCGCTTCCATCCCGGCGTGAGCTACCGCAACCTGCTGATCCTCTCGGGGCCGGAGTTCAGCGCGCAGATCTCCTATGACAAGCCGGACGACAACCACGGCCAGCCCGTGGCGAAGCACCTGCCGCGTACCAAATCGACCGAGGGCCAGCACACCGCCGCGCTGCTGCGTGACCTGATCGCCCGCGCCGCCGACGTGCTCAAGGGACGCGAGGCCAACGGCATCTGGCCGTGGAGTGGCGGCAAGGCCGGCGCGATCCACAACATCTGCCAGCGCTACGGCATCAAGGCGGCGGTCATCTCGGCGGTAGACGTGATCAACGGGCTCGGCGCCTGCATGGGGATGGACGTGATCCGCGTGCCCGGCGCGACGGGGTACATCGACACGAACTACGAGGGCAAGGCCGACGCCGCCGTGAAGGCGCTGGCGGACGGGTACGATTTCGTCTACGTGCATGTCGAGGCGATCGACGAGGTCTCGCACGCGCAGGATCTGGCGCTGAAGCTGAAGGCGATCGAGGATTTCGACGCGCGTGTCGTGGGGCGGGTGATGGCTGCCGCCGGGCCGGATGTGGCCTACTGCGTGCTCCCGGACCACCCCGTGCCGCTCGCGCTCGGCAAGCACACGCGCACGCCCGTGCCCGTGGCGGTCTATCAGCCGGGGGTGGAGCCGGACGACATCGAGACTTTCGACGAGGAGGCGGCCATCAAGGGCGCCCTCGGTTTCCTCAAGGGCCGCGAGCTGATGGATCTGCTGCTGAAGCGCTAGGACCCCTCCGTCCCGCGCGGCGCCCGGCGCGTTACCTTATGGACCGGATGACTCCAGAGCAACGGCACCGGTGCATGTCGCGCATTCGCGGCAAGGACACGGGACCGGAGATGGCCGTGCGCCGGATGGCGCACGCGATGGGGTTCCGTTACCGTCTGCACGTGAAGGGGCTTCCCGGCAAGCCGGACATCGTCCTGCCGCGCCACCGCAAAGTCATTTTCGTCCACGGCTGTTTCTGGCACGCGCACGGGTGCGACGCGGCGCGGCGGCCGCCTGCCACGCACAAGCGGTTCTGGAAGGAGAAGTTCGCGCGGAACGCGGCGCGTGACCGCGAGGCCTTGCGGGCCTTGTGGCAGGCGGGGTGGCAGGTGCTGGTGGTGTGGGAGTGCGAGACGAAAGACGCGCGCCAGCTCCGCGCGATCCTCGCGGCGTTCCTCGCGCCTGCCGCACGCACGGCGAACTACGACCTCGCGGAGCGCCACGCGCTCTACGGTCTCGCCGCGGAACGCTCGGAGGATTACGGACTCTGACGCGCCGCGCCTACTGAAGCAGGATCACGGTGCCGCCGTAGCCGTGCTCCACGGTCAGCTTGCCGGTGCCGGAGAAGTGCTCGGCGCTGACGTAGGTGGCTCCGCTGCCGGGCGCACCGTAGGTGCCGGGGCGTTTCTCCGTGTCGCCGTAATAGAGCCAGCCGACTGTAACGTTGGTGCCCGCGGCGAGATCGACCTTGGCACCGCCGCCGTCGGCGATCTGGAGCGTGGCGGCCTCGGAGAGCGCGGCGGCGCTCTGCAAGGCGAGCGTGCCGGCGTTGACGGTGAAGCGTCCCGAGGTGGTGTTTGTGCCCGCGAGGGTCAGCGTGCCGCCGCCGTTCTTGACGAGCGACACGGCGCCTTCGATGGTGCTGCCGGGCAGGCCAAAACCGCTTGCGCCTGCGTTGTTGACGGTGAGTGTCGCGGGGGCGGCGCTGATGATCCGCTGCGTGCCGGTGCCGGAGGCCCAGCGCTGGTCGCTGAGTGCGCTGACGGTCTGATCCTTGCCGTTGAGGTCGAACACCGCGTGGGCGGTGTTGCCGGATTTGCCGATGGTGAGCGAGCGGTTCGCGGGCAACGCGCCGGAAACACCGAGCCTCAGCGTCCCTTGGAGTATGCTCGTGTTGCCCATCGCATTGCCGGCCGCGTTGAGGATTGCCGTGCCGGGATCGTCGCGCATCATGTCGACGGTGCCGATGTCGATGGTGCTGTTCACGATGACCGTGCCCCAGCCGCGCAGGGAGAGGGCCGAGGCCGTGCCGGTGATGGTGTCGGCGGGAGAGGCGCCGACGACGAGCGTGCCGCCGGTGGTGTCGGCGTTGAGGTAGGCGGCGGCACCCGCCAGGACGATGTTGCCCGCCCATGTGGCGGAGCCGCTGCCGGGCGTGTAGTGCAGGCCCGCGCGGAAGGCGGAGGGCGAGGAAAGCGTGAGCGTCTCGCCTGTGACGGCGACGCCCGTGCCGAGGCGCAACTGGTTCTCGGTGCCCGAATTGCCGCCGACGACGGTCGTGCCGCCTGCGGCGGAGCCCAGCGCGGCGTTGTTGTTGGCGTTCAGGATGATGTTGGGTGTGCCGCTGAGGCCGATGACGGTCTCGCCGCCGTAGGTGTTCGTGCCCGCGAGGGTCGTGCTCCCGTATGCGATGAGCGTGGCGGTGGTGCCGGCGATGACGCCGGACGCGCTTTGCGTGAAGGTCGCGCCGTTCGCGACGGTAACGCTGCTGTTGCTGATCGAGCCGCTCAGCGCCAACGTTCCCGCGCTGACGAACGTCTCGCCTCGGTAGGTGTTGGCGCCGGTGAGCGAGAGCCGGTTTGTGCCCGTCTTCATCAGGTAGCCGTCGCCGGTGATGGCGGCGCCGCCGATCGTGTAGGCGTTGGTGTCGGCGTGGACCACCACGGAGAAGGGGGCCACCGCGTCAGGGGCGATGGAGATGGCAGGCGAGGCGGAGCCCGCGTTGTCGAAAATGACGGCCAAGCCGTCGGCATAGGTCGCGGGCGTCGTGCCGTCCAGCCAGTTTGCAGTGGTCGTGTCCCACATGTTGGCGGCGTCGTCGCCCTTCCATGTCAGGGTGTCGCTGCTGATGGTCAGCGTGAGAGCGGTCTCGCCGACCGTCAACCGGTAACCGGGGTCTGACGTGCCGAGGACGAGCGTGCCGATACCGCCGCGCGACGCGTAGGTCATCAGCGTGTAGGTGCCTGCGGGCGAAGGTCCGGCGGGCAGCGTGACGGTGTTGGCACCGTTGAGGACAAGCCCTCCCGCGATGTCGATCCGGTCGCAGGTGCCCGCCTCCGTGCCGAGATCGAAGGCGAGCGTGCCGCCGTTGAGCGTCAGAGCTGCGGCGCCTGCGCGGGCCAGCACGAGCGTGTCGGTGATGCCACCCACTCCGGGCGCGAGCGTGCCGCCTGCCGCCATGTTCACCGCGCCGTGAACCGTGCCGGTGCCGCCAAACGTGCCGCCCGAGGCGACGGTCACGGCGCTGTCGGCATGGGTCGAGCCGTTGACGAGGAGGGTGCCCGCCGAGACGGTGGTGGTGCCGGTGTGGGTGTTCGCGCCGGAGAGGATCCATGTGCCCGGGCCGCCGCTCTTGTCGATGCTGACGCTGCCGCTGATCACGCCGCTGAGTTCGCCGTTGCCGTCGCCGACGAGTTGCAGGCGCGGGGTGCGGGCGGTCGAAGAGGATCCGGGCGCGACCGTGCCGCTGAGGAGCAGGGTCTTGCCGGCGACGGCGCTCTCGATGATGCCGCCGTGGACGAGCGAGTTGGTGGTGGTTTCCACGCGGATGGCGCGGTTGCAGGAGCCGCCGTCGGGGCCTGCGAACCGGAACCTGCCGGTGGTGAACCAGCCGTTTTGGCCGACCGTGATCGTGTTGCCTTTTCCGATGGGGCAGGTCACGCCGCTGTCGGCGATGTTCGTGACACTGATGGTGCCCGCCGAAACCTGAATGTTGCCGGTGAAGGCGTTTGTCGGGCAGTTCAGGTAGACCGTGCCGTTGTCCGTGCGGGTGACTCCGGCACTGCCGATATCAACCAGCCCGTTGACCACGAAGTTTCCCCCGCCACGGAAAAGGGGGCCCGCGTTTGCGCCTTTGCGGTGAAGACGAAGGGACGGTCGGTGGCCGTGGTGGCACCCGTGTAAGACAGCCGCGAGCTGGTCGTGAGGGTGCCGCTCTCAAGCGAGTCTGGCGCGCCGAACGAGCTGGCGCCTTCGCCGATGTTCTTGATGGCGTTGAAGTAGACCTGCCCGCCGCCAAGTGTGGTCGGGCCGGTGTAGGTGTTCGCGCCGTTGAGCGTGAGGTTGCCGCCGCCGCCTTTGGTCAGGCCCCACGAGCCGCCGGTCTCGCCGATGACGCCGGAGACGGTGAGGTGGTGATTGTTGTTCACCGTGATGGTGCGGGAGGCGTTGAGCAGGAGTGGAAGCGACATTGTGTCGGTGATCGCGGACGAGGCGGCCGTCGAGGTGATGTTGCCTCCCAGCGTGAGGCGCGTGCCCGAGAGCGTGAAGGCCGCTGTCTTGCCGCTGGTGCCGTCGTTCAGGAGGTTGATTCCCGCGAAGACGGTGTCCTCTGAAAAGTTGTTGGCGGCGGCCGTGCGCGTGCCGCCGACGAAGGAGAGGACGGCGGTGCCGTCGGCGGCAGGTGCGCCGTCGGGGTTCCAGTTCGCAGCGGTGGCCCAGTTGTTGTCCGTGCCGCCGCCGTCCCACGTGAAGGTGTCCGCGTGTGCCATCATGGCGATGAGTGCGATAAGAACCGCCGCCTGAACCGGTGTTGTTTTCATAAGGGTTTCCTCTCCGCGCGGCCCCGTCATCCGAGGCGGGGCCGCACGTATGGGCGTCATTTTAGCATAATCACGGTGCCGGAATCATCCCGCCTTACGGTCAGGACGCCGGTGCCGGAAAAGCGGGTGTCGTCCTTGTGCTGGGCGGTGCTGGCGGTCGAGCCGTAGGTGCCGACGCGCTGCACCTTCTCGCCGTAGAGGAGCCAGCCGACGGTTTCGTTCACGCCTGCGGCGAGGCTGATCTTGGCTGTGTCGACGCCTGCGGCGGGCATCGTGACCACCGCGTTGTCCGAGATACCCGAGGAGGTCGCCAGCGCCAGCGTGCCGCTGCCGCCGACCACGATGTTGGTGGCGTTGTCGCCGAACGTGTAGGCGTTGGCAACAGTCAGCGTGCCCTCGTTGACGGTAATGCTCCCCGTGGTGGTTGTTGTCGCGTTCGTGAGCGTCAGGTTGCCCGCACCGAGTTTCACGAGGCTCACAGCGCCGGTGAAGCGCCCGTCGAACTCCGAGGCCGCACTCTGGTTGACGGTGAGCGTGGCGGGGACAGGGCTGGTGACCGTGCGCGTGCCGGCATTTGTCGTACCCGCATACAGCATGCTGCAGGTCTGATCGTTGCCGTTCAGGCTCAGCGTGCCGCTCGGGGCGTATCCGATGCCGAGCCTCAGGCTGGCCGTGGGCGGCAGCGCGTCGGCGACATCACACCGCAACGTGCCGTTTGCCACCAGTGTGTCGCCCCATGCGTTGCCGGAAATGCCTAGGGTCGTAAGTCCACCGGAGTCGGTGTAGAAGGTTTTTTGCCCGATAAGGACGGGCTTCTCATAGAAATGGGTTGCCGTGCCGGAGTTGATGACGAGGCTGCCGCCCGGATCCCCGGCTCCCACATAGACACCTCCCTTTACAACCAGCGCCCCCGTGTAAATCACGAGGCGGACTTGGCTCAGCACCGTGACTGGGCCGCTGAGGGTGTTGCTGCCGCTGTCGATGCGGAGTGTGCCCGCGTTGTTGCGCTCGCCGTTCAGCACCAGCGGCTCCTCAAGATTCAAGTTGCCGCTGAGACAGAGCGTGCACCCGGCGAGACCGTTGACAATCGTCGCGCCATTGGTGCTGCCCAATGCGTTGGAATGGAAGACTCGGAGGGTGCCGTTGCTGACGATGACCGCTCCGTCAAAGGTGTTGTCGCCATAGAGATTCACCGTGCCGAACCCGGCCTTGGTGATATCGCATGGGACCAGAACGTCATCGATGGAACCGGAAAGATTCAGAGTGGTCATCCCAAAGTTGTTTGTCCCGGCATCCCATGTTTGGTGGTCGCTCAAGACCATGTCTTCCGCAATCGCGTAGGTGCGTGCGGTCGCGTTTGGGGCTACAGCAAGAATGCCCCCGGCACCGTTGGTCAACACGCCCGCGCCTGCGGCGAGCGTGAAGTTGCCGTCGCGATTAAAAGCCATGCCGTAAAGTCCTGCCGCGACATCGACAGTAGCCGTACTTCCACCCAGGCCGAAAACGGCATGTGTCGTTCCGTCGAAAAGCGGCACGGCGTCGTCTGTCCAGTTGGCGGCTGTGCTGAACAGCGTGTCCTCGCTGCCCTCCGCATCCCATGTGTACGTGACAGGGGTGACCGCTGGCCCGCTGAGCACGTTGAGCTGCCCCGTCCCGTCAAAGTGCGTGTCATTCGGGAACAAGGCCCCGCTGGCGGTTGTGCCGTACGTGCCGCGCGCCTGTTGCACGCCGTTGATAAATAGCTGGCCGACCGTGTCCTTCAGGCCTGCGCCAATCCGGACTTTCGCGCCATCAGCGACATACAGACGGGTGTTGTCCCACAGCGCGGTCTGCGTGCGCAGCTCCAGAATGCCGCCGTTGACCACGGTGTTCGTATTGGCGTTGAACCCGGCTGACTGGGCGATCACCACGGTGCCTGTGTTCACGATGAGGTCGCCGGTCGTGGTCGATATTCCGTTTGTGAAAAGGATCGACCCCGTGCCGTTTTTAATGAGCCGCACCATGCCCGTCAGAATGCCGTTATAGAGCGTATTGGCGGATTGGTTTAGGGTCAGCGCGGCAGGCTTTGAGCTCGTCACCGTGCGCGTACCCGCGTTCACCGTATCCGTCAGCAACTGGCTGGCCGTCTGGTCGTAGCCGTTCAGGTCAAAGTTGCCGTTCGCAGAATGGCCGGCACCGACATATAGCTTCGTGGTTGCGGGCAGAGCATTCGTTACGTCCGCTCTGATGGTGCCTCCACTACCTGCCGCACGGGTGTCGCCCCACGTGTTACCCGCCACGGCGATGGAGATCAGTCCTCCCTGATCGAGATAGAGAGCCCCCGTTCCGAGATTGATGGGGACTTCGCGGAAAATAACGGTGCCGCCACCCGGATTCAGAATCACGTCGCCGCCCCCGGCGGGCGTGTGAATGCCGCCCGCGAAAACCAAGGTGCTGCCGCCGGAGACCCCCACACGGATCTCGTTCACCTTGGTGATCTTACCCCACAGCGTGTTGCTTCCGCCGCTGCACGTCAGGGTTTGTCCATATCCGGGACGCTGCCCGTTGAGCGTGAACGGCTCATAGATCTCAAGCCCGCCGCCGAACTGTATCCGGCCGTGTTGCCTGCCATACACCATGGTATGGGCGTTCGTGCTGCCGAGCGCGTAGGCGTGGGACATCACAAGTGCTCCGTTCGTCACGTAGGTGACGCCCTCATACGTGTTGCTCGCCGTCAGCGTGAGCGTGCTGTTGGTGACATTCGCGGTGAGGCCGCCCGGCCCGCTCAATACGCCGTTCACCGTGAACGCGACGTTGGATCCGTAGATCATGCGGTCGCCGCTCAGCGTGATCGGCAGATTGAGCGTCTTGACGCTGGTGGAGAGGTTCGAGACGTTTCCGTCCAGCGTGATTGCATTGCCGCCGAGCACGAATGCGCCCGCGCCGCTGTTGAAGATGATTCCCGTGAAAGACGTGCCATCCTCAACGTCGTTGGTGTTGGCGAGTTTGGCCGAACCCCCGAAAAAGAGCGCGTCGCCCGCTTCGGGCGCGGTGCCGCCCCAGTTGTTTGCCAGACTCCAATAGGCCTCCGCTCCGCCCCCGTTCCACGTTCGGTCTGCGGCGGAGGAGACTCCAGCCACGAGAAACAAAAACAGAAACACTGTCGCGCTCATTATTTGCGTTTTCATGTCATTTCCTTTTTTCGGTGAGCCGAGTCCCCTGTTCTCCGCATCCCGTCCTGTGCCGAGAGTCACGGGAATCTAACTCCTGTCGTGCGTGACCACCTGAACTTATTTCAACATCAACACCGTCCCCAGCGGCAGGAGGACGACTTCGCCGGTAGAGAGCTGGGCCGCCGTCTCGCCGATGGGCGAGGTGATCTTGGCGAGCTGGGCCGCGCTCAGGCTGGCGGAGTCGCCCACGAACAGGCGTCCCGCCCCCTTGTTCCAGCCGCGCAGGATCAGCGTGCCGTCCCACGTCTCCGCCGAGCTGTCCGCGCAGGTCAGCGTGCCGCCCGCGCCGAAGTCGAGCTCCGCCGTGCCGTCCACGTCCAGCGCCCCGACCGTCTCGCTGAAGCCGTTGAGTTCGAGCCTGCCGCCGGTCAGGCGCAGGGCGCTCGCGTCCGCGATGCGTCCCGACGCGCCCAGCCGCAGCGTCCCCTCCGCCACGGTCGTCGCGCCCGCGTAGGTGTTCGCCGCCGCGAGCACCGCCACGCCGGGGCCGGTCTTCGTCAGCCCGCCGGGGCCGCTGGCCTCGCCGCTCAGGGTGACCGCGTTCGCGCCGGTCGAGGCCGACGCGACGTTGAGCGTGTTGCCCAGCAGGATCGGCCCGCTGAAGGTGACGGCGTTGTTCGAGATGCCGCCGATGGTGGAGGTGCCTCCAGTCGCATAGGTGACGATGCCGCGCGCGAAGGTGAAGGAACTGTTGGCGGGGCCTTCGAAGGCGAAGGTCGGGTTGTCTCCCGCTAAAGTGCCCGCGTCGCCGATGACCACGTCGTTCGTGCAGTTGCCGAGCACGCTGTTGCCACCGTACGGCACGTTGGCGGTCACGAGCAGGCGTCCGCTGCGGACGATGGTTGTGCCGCGAAAGGTGCTCGAACTGCTGTTTAGGCGCAGCGTGCCGGCTCCGGTCTTCCGCACATAGCTGTTGGCGATACTGGAGTAGATGCCTAACATGCCTTGTATGTCGAGATCCACGTCGTCGGCTCCGTCGTTGATGTCGAAGATATGCGTGTTGTACAGCCGGTCTCCCACCGAATTGGTGGTCGGCCCACACAACAGCCAATTCCCCGCCGTCACACGTGCGCGGGTCTGGGTTCCGATGTACTGAACCATCATCTCGTCACCGTTGACGTAATTCTCGAGGGGATTGTTGAAGCCCATTTCGGCACCATCGCCCAAGACGAGTGCCGGCCCCTGGCTTGCCAGGCTGTGGAGGTTATGTTGGACATTGTTGTTCCCTGTTTCGGTCGTAAACTTGCCGCCAAGCACATGAATCGCTTTGACGGGGAAGTTATATACCGTGCCCGATCCTCTGGCGAAGACGAGGGTGCCGGGGCCGGTCTTCTTGATCGTGGTGTTGTTGCCGTCGAAGACCGCGTTTGTGATCGCCCCGAAAGTCAGAACCGTTTCGGGTTGCGTCACGTCAAACGCATAAAAGTTTGTGTTGACCGCATATTTGAAGCCCCGGTCTGTCCGGGTGCTTGGCCCGGTGTAGCGCAGCGTACCACCGGCGAAAACGAGGTTGTCGCGGTGGGGGCCGGACATGCCGATCCCGCTCGCGAAACCGCCGTTCGTGAGCGAGCTGACACTGAGTGTGCCGCTGTCCAGTCGCGTGGGGCCTGTGTAGGTGTTGAGTCCGCTCAATTCAAGTGTGCCCGCGCCCAGCTTGGTCAGTCCACGGACGTTGCCGCCTGGGTTGCCGATCTCCGCGCCGTAAATGAACGAGCCGTCCGTCGCGGACGTGGTGTCGAAACCCCACGTTGACCCGCTCAGGAAGCCGCCGGCGCCCGCCCCCAGGGCGTTGAAAATGTCGAGGTCGGCGTCGGTGAACTCCCCTGCCCCGCCCACGTTGAGGGCGAGCGAGGCCCCGCTGCTGACAAGGATATTGGCCTCATTCCACTGGGCCGTATCCCCGCCATAGAGCGAAACGCGCCTCGCAATCTGCAGGGTTCCGGCGGAGACCGTTGTCGGGCCCTCATAAATGTTGGGCAGCGACAACACAAGGGTGCCCGTGCCGCTCTTTGTCACGCCTGCGGAGCCGGCCAGAGAGGCGAGCATGGCCCCGCCACTCAGGCTGCTCAGCGACGTAGCATACAGTGCGCCGTTGCTGAACGCGCCACCTTGAAGCGAGACGCCGCTGTTCGTGACCGTGAATCCGTTCAGGTCAAGAACGCCGCCTGCGGCCGTGAGCGGCACCATCGGGCTGAGCGCCTCCGGCGTGCCGAGCTTGAATGTTCCGCCGCCGACCGTCACCCGCCCGGTGAACGTGTTTGCGCCCGACAGCGTCCATGTCCCGGGGTCAGACTTCGTGATGGCGTTGACGCCGGTCCCCGTGATTATGCCGTTGATCACTCCTGTTCCGCCGCCACGCAGGTGGAGGGTGTAGGTGTCGAGGGAAAGGTCGCCGTTCAGCGTGACCGCTGTCGTGCTACTGTTGGTCATTCCCGCGAAGATAGGGGAGTTCTGGAAAAGAAAAATGGGATTGGCGTGGGTGGTCGTGTTGTTGAAGATCAATCCGCCCGGATTCAGGAATGTCGTGTTGAGCGTGCCACCGTATAGGTTCACGGGACCGGTTCCCATAGCGCCGCTGGCATAGATGTTGACCTTTTGCCAGTTGCCGTCCTGAGCCCGAATGGTTAAACCGCCCGAGAAACTGTTGGCACCGTTTCTCAGTTCGATTCCGCCGGCCTGCGTTTGTTTGTCAATGGCGCCCTCGCCCGAGATGATCCCGGTGAAGTTAACGCCATACGTGCTGATTTCCATGAGCAGCGTGGTGTCGGCAGGGATGTCGATGAGGTTGTTGACCACGCAGGTGGCATTCCTGTTCAAGTAGACTCGCGGTTGCGTCGTGCCGTTTGCGACGAACTGGAGTTGATTGCCGCCGAGGTTGAAGGCCGTTGTGAACGAAGAGCCGCCGAGGAACTCCAGACGGTTCAGCGTGAACGGGGCCGCGATGTTCTGCGAAGGTGTCAGCCGCGCACCACCGTTGAGCTGGATCAGCGTGTCGCTCGCGCTGACCGGCACGCTGCCGTCGGGGTTCCAGTTCTCGCCCGTGCTCCAGTTGCTGTCGACGGCACTTCCGCCGTCCCATGTGAATGTTTCCGCCTGCCCCGCCGTGGTGGCGACCAAAACCAGAGCCGCCGCTGCCCGCTTACGCCATCCCGTATTCATGTTCAATCTCCGCCGTTTCGTGTTCCTGTCGCACTTAATATGAAATGAAAAGACACGTCAACCCTATCGCAGCAGAATCACGGTGCCGGAATCATCCCGCCTTACGGTCAGGACGCCGGTTCCGGAAAAGCGGGAGTCGTCCTTGTGCTGGGCGGCGCTGGCGGTCGAGCCGTAGGTGCCGACGCGTTGCACCTTCTCGCCGTAGAGGAGCCAGCCGACGGTTTCGTTCACGCCTGCGGCGAGGCTGATCTTGGCGGTGTCGACGCCTGCGGCGGGCATCGTGACCACCGCGTTGTCCGAGATGCCCGAGGAGGTCGCCAGCGCCAGCGTGCCGCTGCCGCCGACCACGATGTTGGTGGCGTTGTCGCCGAACGTGCCGCTGGCGGACAGCGTCAGCGTGCCGCCGTTGACGGTGAAGCTCCCCGTGGTGTTGTTGATTCCCGAAATCGTCAGGTTGCCCGCGCCGAGTTTCACGAGGCTCACCGCGCCTGTGATGCTGGCGTTGTACTCCGAAGTGCCGCTTTGGTTCACAGTCAGCGTGGCCGGTGCCACGCTGTAGAGCGTGCGCGTCTCCGGCCCGTCCCAACCCGTCCGCAGCGTGCCCACCGTCTGGTCGTTGCCGTTCAGGTCGATCAGCGAACTCTTCGAGCTGCCGGCTCCTTGCTGGAGCGTAACCGTCGGCGGCAGCGCTCCCGGCAAGTCGGTCCGCAGGAAACTGCCGCCGACTTCCAGATAGGTGAAGGCGCTGTTCGTCACGGCCAGCAGGATCCCGCCGCCGGAGGAGTGCGCGGTCACCGAACTCGACAGCAGCGGCTTTTCAGAAAACCGGATGTAGGTGCCGCCATTTGCCCCCAGCACGAGCCCGCCGCCCGAGGTGCCGCCGGTGATGTCCAGACTGCCGCCGTTGCAGCGGATGCGCGAACCGTTCGAGGTGATCCGACCGCTCCACACGTTGCTGCCGGCATTGCTGCGCAACGTGCCGGCGTAGCCGATGGCCGCATCCCCGTTGATCGTCAGCGGCTCCTCGACGACGACACCGCCTGTCACCTCCATGTAGCCGCCGTTTTCGATCACGGTCGCGCCGTTGGTGCTGCCCAGTGCGGTTGAGCTGTTGATACGCAACACCCCGCCGGTCTTCACGGTCACGGTGCCGTCGAACGTGTTCGCGCCCGAAAGCGTCAGGATGCCGTTTCCGGACTGGGTGATGCCGTAGACGAGGTCGCCGTCCGTGATCGCGCCGGACACCGACAGGGTCGGCACGCCCGCCCCGTTGCGGGTGAGCGCCCAGAGCTGGTTCGCGTATAGCGTCAGGTCCGCGTCGAGCGCATAGGTGCGCGAGGAGGCGGTCGGAGGTGTCGCCGTGATGCCTCCCAACCCAAGGGTAAGGCTTCCCGAGCCGACCGCGAGGGTGAAGGCGGCGTCACGGTTGAAGGTTATGCCGTACAGGCTGGCGGCCATGTCGACCGTGGCGGTGCTGCCGCCCGTGGCAAAGATGGCGTGCGTCGTGCCGTCAAAGGCCGGCGTCGCGTCGTCCGCCCAATTGGCGGCTGTGCTGAACAGCGTGTCCGTGCCCTCGGCGTCCCACACGTGGCTGATTGGCTCGATCGGCGGGTTGCTGGTTACGTACACCATGCCGAGTCCGTCGAAGTGGGCGTCGTCCGCGTTGGCCGCGCCGCTGGCCGTGGTTCCGTAGAAGCCGCTGGGCTGCTGCACGCCGCCCAGATAGAGTTTGTCCACCGTTTCCGTCAAACCGGACGCGACCTTGACCTTCGCCGTGCCGTCCTCGATGAAGAGGCTCGCCGCGTCCGCTAGCGCGTTCGCGCCCTGCAAGTCCAAGACGCCGCCCGCGACCACGATGTTGGTGCTGTTGCCGAGCGACGCCAGCGCCGCAACCACCAGCGTGCCGTTGCTGACGATCACGTCGCCGGTCGTTGTCCACGGCGTGGCGTTGGTGAGAGTCAGCGTGCCCGTCCCGGCCTTGCACAGGCCGGCCTGACCGGTGAATCCGCCATCAAAAATCGTGTTGTCGTTCTGGTTGACCGTCAGCAGCGCGGGCGCCGCGCTCATGATCCTGCGCGTGCCGGCAAGTCCCGTGCCGGAGAACAACTGACTCACCGTCTGATTATAGCCGTTGAGGTCTAACGTCCCCGGGGGGCCGTACGCGAGGCCCACCCGCAGCGTCGTAGTCGCCGGCATGGCGTTTGCCACGTTCATACGCAACGTTCCCTTGGCCACCGTCGTGCTGCTCCACGTGTTACCAGCAACATCCAAGATCGTCAGCCCGACATCGTCCGCGTACAACGTCCCGAGCTGCAAAGGCGTGGTGTTGAAGATCAGGGTTGCGCCGCCGTTGATGACGAAGAAAGGGGTGCCAAAAACGCCGCCCGCGATAACCAGAGTTCCGCTGTCCGCACCGAACCGGCCGCCTGACAGGGTCATCGGCCCTGTGATGACGTTGCTGCCGCTGACATTCTGCAGGCACCGCGAGGAATTGTTCCCTCCCGAGAAGATCAAAGGCTCGGCCACGGTGATGTTGCCGCTGAGTTCCAGCCGGGCGCGGCCGATCGTGCTGACCGTGGTCGAGCCGTTGGTCGCCCCGAGCGCATAGCCGTGCGTGATCCGCACGACGCCCGTATTGACCAGCGTGGCTCCCTCGTAGCTGTTGCTGGCCGTCAGGGTTAGATAATTGGCGCTTTCCTTGATCAGCCCGCCCGCCCCGCTCAGCATGCCGCCAAGTGTCAGAGGTCCGCCGGTGGTGTAGACGGTGCGCGTGGCGTCCAGCGTCAGCGGCAGGTTGACGGTCTGCGTGTCGTTGTCGTTGTTGACAAGGTTGCCGCCCAGCGTGAGCGCGTTGCCGGTCAGAGTGAACCCGATCGCGCCGCTGTTGAAGGTCAACCCTGCGATCGAGAGGCCCTCGATGTCATTGGTGTTCACGGCTTTGGCCGTGCCGCCGAAAAAGAGCGCGTCGCCTGCTTCGGGCATGGCACCGCCCCAGTTGCCGCCGGTGCTCCAGTTGTTATCGGCGCCGCCGCCGTTCCACGTGCGGTCTGCCGCCTGCGTCGCAACCGCCAGCGCGGTCGCGCCGACGAGAAACAGCCGTCCTGCCATGCTTTTCATGATCATCGGTCTTCCTCCTGTTTTGCGGGGCTAGCCCTTTGGCTGGCCCCGCACGGTATTTTATGTGTTTTATCTCAAAGTGAATACCGTCCCCAACGGACGGAGGATAACCTCGCCGGTAGAGAGCTGGGCCGCCGTCTCGCCGATGGGCGAGGTGATCTTGGCGAGCTGGGCCGCGCTCAGGCTGGCGGAGTCGCCCACGAACAGGCGTCCCGCCCCCTT